>JADMIO011107670.1_pt1 | contig 118124 bp, 103 predicted proteins | sample 8958161 | NCBI WGS metagenome assembly JADMIO01 (sample SAMN16585339, study PRJNA669376) | soil metagenome | isolation source: Crop rotation soil | place: USA: Cullars Rotation, Alabama | collected 2011
GCGACAACTTGTCCACGTGGAATTCTAAGCTTAGGATCCCAATGTGCTGGAAAGAGCTGAATGTAAGGGCTAACTTTCGTCGTGCTACGAGAAGGACAATCCCGTGGGGCTGCCGTCGTTTACTCAACCATTGCCAAATCTCCACCAAGCTCACGGCGCACTTCATCGACGTTCGCGCGGGCGATGCGATCCCCATTGAGACGCCGACGCACTCAGCCAAACATATCGTGATCGATGGAGACGGGTGTGCTCGGTGTTGAAGCCTTTTGGCGCTTGGCAAAATTGCCGGTGTAGAAGTATTCCAAGTAACGCACAATGTTGCCCCTCTGCCTCTAAATGATACTCTCTTTGACGCTCAGAAAGGACGACGGGCACGATATAATTCAAGGGCGAATCTCATGTTTGCGCTACGTCAGAAGTCCAGACGCGGGCTTATCTTGCTGCTAGTGGTCGTAGTGGCAGCCGCCGCCGGTGTTTGGTTCGCCAAGCCATCGGACGATCCCGTTTGCCAAGGCCGTCCGCTCAGCTCTTGGCTCGAGGATCTGGCCGCTCCTCCCGGCAGTTCCACCTACGAAAACGCGGCGGCGGCGGTAAGATCCATCGGCACTAACGCAGTGCCACAATTGTTGCGATTGCTATCTACCCCCCACAAAGCGCGCCGTGATGCCTGTGTCGCGTTCGCGCACAACAGGCTCCGCTTCAGAAACGTGTCTTGGCTCCCGTTAAGCTCTGACCACTGGGAGATGGCGCGACACGGCTTCATTGTCTTAGGCCCGTCCGCGAGCAATGCAGTTCCCGCTCTCAGCGCGCTTTTGGACAATTCATTCAGCGGTTGGTATGCCTCACATTCCCTTTCCCAAATGGGTCCCGCTGCCCTTCCCGCCTAATAGTGGCGCTCAACAAGGAGTCGGGGACGGCGAATCTTCACGCGCTTTACGGATTGAATCATCTGGGAACAAACGCTTTGCCCGATCTGGCACTCGTCCTGAAACATCTGAAATCCACCAATTACGCGGGAGATATTCCTATTCGCTACGCAGCAATCGAAACACTGGGCCACCTGGAAGGCGGAGCGGATCAATCCATGCCGGCGCTACTCAACCTGCTGAATGATTCCGATCCTGACATTCGTGGGGTCGCCATTCAGTCCCTTGGGTCGTTAGGAACTCAGGCAATTCAAGTCGTCCCAGCGATTACTCTGGCTTTTGCCGATCCGAGCTTCGCCGTACGTTGGAGAGCCACCAACGCATTGCGAATCATCGCGCCCGAACAATTTCCAACTCCTCGCTGATTTTCCGCAAGAGACGACCGCAAATGAACGATACCAATGTTCTATTGTTACCCTCCAGCCGGTTGCCTGTGCTTTTGCAGCTCAAATAGCACAACTTTGCCAAGGGGCGAAAAGGAGCACATCGCCCTCGCCCTAACGGGCCTTCATGAAGGGAACTTGCAGCTTGCCGCCGGCAACACTTATCGAAGCAGCTATCGGCCGTGAACTCAACGCGTGACAACCGCTTTGGCTTCCTACTTGCGATTGCGGCCCAGAGATGCCATAAAAGCAGTCATTCCCTGCCAACGTGCTCAGCGGAGTGGCTTACATTAAAAACGGCTTGGAAAACTTTGTTATGAAGCGGAGCAGATTTTGGACTGTGGTCACGGTTATTATCTTCACGCTCCTTGCGAGCCTGGCCAGTGCAACACCGCGACAGCAAGCGTATTTGAAGTCTGCCAATTCTGACGCGTTTGACCGATTCGGTGGTCGTGTCGCTATCTCTGGCGATACGATAGTTGTCGCAGCACTCAACGAAGGCAGCAGTGAAGCCGGTATCAATCGCAGCGGGACGAACAACAGCTTATCGGGTTCAGGTGCGGCCTATGTTTTCGTTCGACAAGGGACAAATTGGACTCAACAGGCGTATCTTAAGCCATCCAACCCTGGCGGTGGCGATTATTTCGGATCCGACTTAGCCATCTCAGGCGATACTATTGTTGTCAGCGCGACTTACGAGGACAGCTCTGCGAGAGGCGTTAATGGCAATGGCAACAATAACAGCAGTCAGAATTCCGGTGCTGCCTATATTTTTGTTCGAGATGGCACGAACTGGAGCCAGCAAGCGTTCTTAAAAGCATCGAACGCGGAAATTGAAGACTGGTTCGGCAGAACGGTGGCCATTTCGGGTGACACTGTCGTTGTCGGAGCTATCTGGGAAGATAGCGCCGCAACCGTCGTTGACGGGAACCAGAATGACAACAGCCTTCAAAACGCAGGAGCCGCCTATGTTTTTGTTCGCACAGGAACCAATTGGTATCAGCAAGCGTACCTCAAACCATCTACTCGCAGTTATAATTTTGGACAAGACCTGGCGATTTCCGGCGAAACGGTGGCTGTCGGGGCCGATGAGGAAGTTTTTGTTTTTACAAGGAGCGGGACTCAATGGAGTCAGCAAGCTGTACTAAGCTCCGCGGATGAATCTGGCTTTGGCTACTCCTCCCTCTCCCTGTCGGAGGACACGTTAGTCGTAGGTGCTTCCCTCGACAGCCGCAACGCAGTAGGTGAGATCGATGGGCGGTCCCAGTACTCCGGCGCTGTGTATGTCTTCGTTCGAAACGGGACGGACTGGAATCAGCAAGCATATTTCCAAGGGTCGAATACTGAGGCAAACCACGCATTCGGGGCATGCGTTGAGGTATCCGGCGATCTAATCGTGGTCGGTTCGTTTGGGGAACCCAGCAACGCCACGGGGGTAAATGGAAACCAAAATGATGACAGCGCCCCCAATGCAGGTGCGGCATATGTTTTCGGTCGCACAGGTGGTATATGGACACAGCATGCGTATCTCAAGGCTTCAAATACCCGAGGAACAAACTATTTTTACCAAGTCGCGGTGTCAGGCGACACGGTGGTGGTGGGAGCCGATGCCGAATCCAGCAGGGCAAGAGGGGTAAATGGCGATGACACTAACACCGGTGCTCTGGCGTCCGGAGCCGCTTATGTCTTCACGGGATTCAAGTTTGGACCCCGCCTTGCTTTGCTCCCGGATGGACAAGGTGATATGCGAGTGCGTGCGAGCGGAAAACCTAATGAGACCTATCGATTGCAGCGAGCCCCAAGCGTGATGGGCCCATGGACCACAGGCGCTTCCCAAACCGCGAACAGCTCCGGGGTGGTCGAGTTCTGGGATATCTTCCCGCCACCCGGACACGCTGTATATCGCACCATTCAACCCTAGGCTTACTCAGGGATTCGCGGTTTCTCTGGCTCGAACTCGGCGATTGGCAGTCTGCGAACGATGAGTTGGAGAACATCACGCCACAACTTCGCGCTCATCCTGATGTTCTAAAACTGCGTTTCGACATTTATTCGGCTGCGGCAATAGCGGGCATAGACAGCCCGGCAGGGTTTGCTTGACTTTTACGCCAAGCTGGGAGCAACTCCCGGGTTAGCTCTGACAACGGAATCTGTCTGAGAGTGCGCCTCACGAGTTGAGCGATGTCGACCATCATTATAACAAGCATCGCAGTAATTGCCTCATGCTCGAAGAATTAGCCACGCGTAAAACAATCAGGGTGGTAAAACGCGAATGCGGCGGTCTTTCACAAGCTCCATTCACGATGTTCTTCGCCGCTGGGAAGGGAGGAGCATTGCTCATGCTTTCCGTCCATTCCTTGTGACTCCTTTCCACTTCACGCAGAGCCGAATGGCGAAACTAGAGCTCTCATGTTTCAGTCACTTCAGCGCCATGCTGATTCTGACATCCGGAGTGTTGATGAGCTTGATGCAGGGCTGTAAGGTGCTCGATCCAATCGTGACGCCCTTGAACGCAATTACGAACTCGATGGCTCAGATGAACGGCAAGCTTGGGGATATCACAAATGAACTTCACAGCCTTCAGACATTGAATAACCAACTTCAGCTTCTTCACGCGGCCGTTGTAGGTACTAGTAATACAATCACCAAGGAGCTCTCAGGACTCCGGGAAGACATGCAAGACCTGAAAGCTCAGATGCGCAGTTTATCGGCCTTGGCGCATGCGGCAGTGCCCGCATTGGCGGTATCCGTCCTTCAAGGCGGCGGTTTGGCTCGCGATTACAATTTTTATCTTGCCTACGAAACGGGTCAAGATCTGCCGCCTTCAGATTCCAATCTGCTGTGTCAAGCGTGGTGTTCAGTTTACGCGCCAATTGTGCGCGCAATACCTAGAAAGAAGGCTTCTCAACCCGGCGTTGGTAAAGGATTGCAACGCTGGTTCGACTCTGCAACCGTCGATGTAGACACTTCGGATGGCCTCGAATTCCGCAAGGACTTCATTCAATTTATAGAGAATTGTGAGCGCATCGACGGCGACAAAGGAGAGGCTTTGATGGAACTTCAAACTGAAGCAGATCGCCTCGTGACGAACCACTGCTTCGGAACTCAGATAATGGCCGCATTAAGTCGCTCGCTTGGTAAGGGAATGGCATCGGTTCAGATACTCATCAGCAGCAATACTGTTGCCAAAGTCACATTTGATGCCTACTACGCTGACTTCGTTCTCAGTTCTAACAAACCTTCATTACTACTTGACCTGCTCTCACTTGTCGTTAGTCCTCAGACCAATGAAATAGACCGATTGTTAATACCATACAAGGAATCCTCTCATCGCTTTTATCTGCGATCAGTAACCAACGCCGCGGCTGAGAGAACAATTTATAGGCTACCGTCTGTTCTCGATATCCTCACCGGAAACAGTTTGCGACTTTCTCTTGAACAAGGAAGCCTCGGAGAGGCAACCGAGCGCATCCCTTTGCCGGTTAAGGCAAGGGTTGTCGCAACTTCCCGCGGAACAGATCGGTTAGAGATGACATTGCGAACGTGCGTCGATAGAACTGGACGCCTTTTGTTTTGGGGGGAGATTTCGATGGCCGTCTCAGGGGACAAACTTGTCAAGCTTGCAAGGTTCGTTGCGTGTCCCGCCATTGGAGGACATGCGCCATGAAACCGTCAAGCCAGATACAGCCGCGTGTCCTCGTATTGGACGTGCTCATGCCGGGAGATCTGGTATTGTTCACCGGAACAGACCCCTCTTCGGGAGTGATAAAGTCTATCACCAAGTCGAATTGGAGTCATGCGGCGATCGCGATGGGACAAGGGTGCATTGCGGAGGCTGATGACCCAGGCTGCGTGGTCAGTGTGTTGCATGCTTGTTCTGCTTGGATGCAGAAAGGAAAATCCATTGACAGGATTCTTTACGGCCTTGCTCAACGCAACTGGAGCGACGCGTGCGTTTATAGACCTTGTGCGAACGTAGATGAAGGTCTTTTGCGCTCAGTGATCGCGGAAGACCTCGGAACGAGTTTCGCATCCTACACTATGCTATTCACGGCGGGAGCCGCCGGCCCTACCGCTTATCCGCGAACAAAACTTGCAAGCGTAACTGCGCCACCGCTCAGCTTGGCAACCGGAGCCGTGTCGCGCTGCTTGGATGGAAAGCCCGCCCAAGACAGAAAGCTCTTTTGTTCCCTTTTCGTGTCCTTAATTTACAAGAGGCTTGGATTGCTTGAAGTGCCGAGCCCAGCAAATACGTCCCCTGGCGACTTGGAACGGCTCGTAGCAAAGCGTTGGAGGTGTATCGAGGAGGCAGTGATGGATTTGCCTGCAAGTGCAAAATCTGAGAGTAACGCAATTGCTAGATGGAATGCGCAAGCTGCCACGCATCGCAAACAAATAGTTGAATGGACACCCACATCCGTTACTCAAAACCTTCTCACGTCAATCCGGCAGTCGTTGTCAGGCGCAAATAAGCGAGCGACCGTTTTTCTGGCATTACTAATTGTGCTGATAGCGGCTGTTATTGGGATGGGCATGCGCGTTCTAGCACTTAAAGACACATCACCGAGCAGCGATCAGCTGGTTCAAGCAGGTGAAATAAGTACTTTGAAGTGGAACGATTACGACCGTGCTTTTACACGCGAGCAACTGGAACATCTGCCGGACGGAACGGGATCGCCGGGATTAAACGAAGTGATCGTCGGCGTCTCCTTCACCGGTGCCAAGATAATATGTGAACGATTTAACGGAAGGCTTCCATCAAGCGCTGAAGCTCTGGCAAATCCAGGGATTGCGTCAAAGGAATGGGTCTCTGACCGCGTCCAAAGCGGGGGCATCTTCAGCGATGAGGCCTATGTCCTGAACCATCGAGCAGTTGGAACAAAACTAGAAGCAAATCCGACAAATAAGCCTCTAGCTGATGTAACCTTTCGTATAGTAGCTCCGGCCCGAAAGCGACGCAATCAATAGCTGAGCGTGGCGGGGAGCCTTGAGAGCGTGTCTGAAAAGGGATTTGAATGGCGGAATCAAGCGAGTCGGCGCAGTTGAATGCGAAGCATCCGCAGGTGAATCCAAGTTTCAGCGCTCGAAACTGTGCGTTCGTGGTCTCGCACATGGCGCCGATGCCGCACCTCCGGCTTAACGAGCGCAAGAACTCCAAGATTGGCCAGAGGCAGCGGGACCTGGCGGAAAAACTCTACAAGGCCGGTTTGCTGAGTAATCATGGGCTTAACGCGGTTCGCGGACACAATGAATCTGCCCCTCCCAGATTTGCGCCGGTTGAACGCCGCTCAAGGCTGGCTTGAACTGGGCGATTGGCAGTCTGCGAACGATGAGCTTGAGAACATCACACCACAACTTCGTGTCAGCGGGCACTCAAAACCGGCCACGAGTGGGCGGATCAAAACCGGCCACCTGAGGTGAGCATTGCGTCTGATGCGGCGAAAGCCGCAGAAGGACGCGATGAATCAACTCACTGTGAGCCTGCAACATTCAATCGCCACACTGGCAGCCAATGGGTGGTCCGCTCGCAAGATTGCACGCGAACTGGGGGTGCATCGGGAGACAGTTGGGCGATATTTGCGCCCACCGGATCCTGATTCAAAACCGGCCATTCCGCCCACCGGGTCCTGCGAGGAGATTTCTCCAAAACCAGCCATTCCGCCCATCGGCTCCGGAGCGCCCTCGGATTCAAAACCGGCCATTGTGCCCATCGGCTCGCGCGTCGGTCGGCCCAGCCAATGCGTCCCTTGGTCAGAAGTGATAGAACGGGCAGTCGCCGCGGGTTTATCGTAAGCGTCACACGTAGCACCTCCCGCGGAAAATCTCATAACTATCATAGCTATGATAGGTCTCACCGTTGGCCTGCGTAGATGTCAGAGAGGTCTGCTCTGATGCCTATGAGGCTTTTGCCGAGGGCTGCTGAACCTTCTGTGCTTTGGCCCAGGATTCAGGGGTGACTTCGGAGATCTGCCGGTTGGTGAGGTGTGGCAAACGGGTCAGAACGTCGCGCAGGTATGCATAGGGATCGATCTGACGACGGCGACAGCTTTCGATAACCGTGTAGATGGTTGCGCTGTATTCACCGGCTTCTGCATCTCCCACGAAAAGCCAATTCTTTTTCCCGATGGCGGTGGGACGAATCGAGTTTTCGACTCCGTTGTTATCGATTTCTAATCGTCCGTCGTCGAGGAACAGCTCCAGCGTGTGCCACTGGCCTAGGGCGTAATCGATGGCTTGACCGACCAGGCTTTGCGGCAGATGGCGGTGGCTGGCCTTGAGGAGGACGAGCGCCTTTTTGATGCGTTCCACCACGGGCCTGCTTTGATGACCGCGAACGGCTTGACGCAACCGCGGTCCGGCGCGGTGCTGGCGTAAGCCGCCTTCAACGCGGTAGAGATGCTGGATTTGTCTCAAAATCCAACCTGTGGTGCGCGGAGCTTCCTGCAACGCTTCGAAAAACGGACGACGCACGTGTGCCCAACAACCGGCCAGGGTAATGGCGTTACCTCGCCGGCGGGCCATGGAGCCGTAGGCAGCATAGCCGTCGCATTGAATGATGCCGGTGAAGTCCACAGGCACAATGTTGTCCAGGCAGGCGGCGGCACGGCTGGTTTCCCAATGGTAGACAACATCCCCACCTGGCCGATGGGCGGTCCACAGGTATCCCTGTTTGGCCCGGCCGTTGCCTGGAGCCAAGTAACGAATCGGCGTTTCGTCGATCTGCACATAGCCACCACCGAGAACCCCAGTGCGGATGTGTTCGTAGATCGGGCGCAGCCAGTGAGCGGCCAGTTGAACCCAACGGCACAGGGTTTGTCGCGGGAGCGCCACTTGATGGCGACGCAGGAAAATTTGTTCCTGCCGGTAGAGCGGAAGGTGGTCGCAATATTTGCTAACCAAAACGTGCGCCAGCAAACCAGGTGCGGCCAAATTGCGATCGGCCAAGCGCTCGGGCAATGAAGCAATGACCGGCGCCCGGTCGGGATCAGTGCGATGAACGTATTTGCGGCGGATGAGGCGGCGGCGCAAAAACCGAGCAGGTTCGTAATCCAGTTGCTCGCTGACTTCCTGACCGATGCACCGCCAAGCTTCAGGCTGGCTTTTCACCGGTTCAGGTTCGAGCACTTCTTCTACCACCGGCAAATTGTCGGGCAGACGAGGCGAGTGCTCACGTCGTGGCCGAGGAACTCTCGATGGCACGACCACAGGAGTTGTCGATTGAGTTTCAACCGGAGCCTGTAATTGAAGAAGCAGTTCAAGTTGGTCGGGGTCGATTCGCTGGCTGGCGGCGCCAAAGACTCGACGCAATAGGGAATCGAGTTTTTGCCGCAGGAGGACGTTCTCTTTTTGCGAGACCTCCAGTGCGGTTTGCAGTGAGAGAAGCTGTTCGCGCAGGGCGTTCAGTTCCTTCTGCATGTTGGCGCGCATCGTGCGCCAGTAGTGATCGATGGGATCTAAGGATTATTCAAAGTGACGAAGATTTTTTTGCAGACTCACTCCCGCTCGTACCACGGACGCAATTTGGCCCCGCGCAAGTCGACTCCGTCGGTGAGCATCGCCAAGGCTTCGGGCGCCAGACACAACTTGGTGGTTTCAGGCTCCACATTCTTGGGCCAGGAAAAAGTCCCTTCCTCAAGGCGTTTGGTGCAAACCCATAGGCCGGTCCCGTCAAAGAGCAGGATCTTCAGCCGCGAATGCCGGCGATTAATAAAGACAAAGAGCGCACCGCTACGCGGGTCTTCTTTCAGTTTCTCGGTCACCAACCCATAAAGACCATTGAAGCTTTTACGTAGATCGCACGGAACAACCGACAGGAAGACCTTGAGACCGCCCGAGAAGCTCAGCATTTAGCTCCCCGCTTTTGCAGAGACTCAAGCAACGCAGCGGCCAATGGAACCTGGCCCGCCGACGATAACTCCATTCGCACCGAACCCGGCAGGTGCAAAATGACTCCAGTCTCCGAAGCGGGTTGTTTGACACGCTGACCCGTGATTACAGCTTCCACCAAATGCAATCCCTTGGCGGCTACTCTCGGTTTGGGCCGTCGATACCGTTGCAACCAGCCGGCTAAGGTCGAATACTTGATTCCCATGGCCGCCGCGAATTTGGCGGAAGACATCCCACTTTGTTCGAACTTCGTAAGAACCAGGTTGCGCTGTTCTTTGGAGACACGTAATCGGCCCCGAGCGTCTGTCTGAACGAGAATGCGTTCAAGGGGGCACGTCAGAGAAGTGGAGTCTACGGATGCGTCAGGTGTCATAGCTATCATAACTACGATAGCTATGAGATTTTCCGCTAGAGGTGCTATCCGTGACGCTTACGGTTTATCGGCCCAGCGAATTTATCAGGATCTAACGGCCGAACATGGCTTTGGAGGAGGCTATGACGCGGTAAAGCGTTTCGTGCGCCGGTTGCTCACCACTAGCCAACTGCCGGTGCGGCGAATGGAGACTCAGCCCGGCCAGGAACTGCAAGTCGACTTCGGCCAAGGAGCGTGGGTCATCGAAAATGGCAAACGCCGACGGCCTCATCTCTTCCGGTGCGTGTTGAGCCATTCTCGCAAAGCCTACAGCGAAGTGGTTTGGCGACAAACCAGTGAGAGTTTCATCCGCTGTTTGGAAAATGGGTTTCGCCACTTCGGCGGGGTTACCGCCACTGTCGTGATCGATTATGTGGCCGGCCACATAATCCACGTTTTGTGCCCGGCCTCAATATGTGCCAAACTCACCGAACGCGGTGCAAATGGGGGCAAAACAAGTCTTGGGGTTACATAATCTCTACAAGGATTTGAGCCATTTCATCAGTTTCGGGTCTTCGCACCAAATGGGCTTTCGGGGAGACGCCCCCGAAGAAGCGGAAGCCGGTGGTTGGCACACCTGCAGAGCAGCTTCCTTCATCCGAAGGTTGATCTCCGCGTAGCGGTTGGTTGTCTCCAGGCTCACGTGCCCCAGCCAACCACGGATAACGTTGACCTCGACCCCCGCCTCCAGGAGATGGACGGCAGCCGTGTGGCGGAAGGTATGAGGTGAGATTCGGCGACGCGAGTCGTTGGGTTTGAGCAACGCCCGCGTTTGCCGGTGCACGATCTTGTAGATTCCGAATCGAGTCAGGGCCTGGCCGTGGAGGGACGTAAAGATTGGCTGCTCGGGATTGAGGATTCGTTGCCCAGCCACAAGTTGCTTCAGCAGAACGACAGTCTCCTTCCATAGCGGGCAGACTCGCCATTTATCCCCTTTCCCGTGAAGGTGAACGCGCAGCTGGCCTTCAAGTTCGAGGTTCTTGAAGCGGAGATCCGCAACCTCCTGAACCCTGGCTCCGGTGTTGTAAAGGAACAGAAGTAGTGTGCGGTCGCGTAACGCCGAAGTGCCCTCAGTCGGAAGTGCCGCAAAGAGGGACTGCACCTCATCCTGTTCCAGGAAGAACGTCTCGGCCGGAGCAGATCGTTTCGTGGGAATAACGGCGACACTCTGGGCTTCCTTGAGCATCTCGGGAACACGGCGAGCCAGATACTCAAAGAGACCGCGAATAGCGGCCAATCGGTGATTGCGTGTTCGGACGTGATTGTGACGCTGGGTTTCCAAACTCTGAAGGAACGCTAAGACGTGAGCACACGTCAGGTCCGCCAAGGTGAGCCTACTCACCTTGTGACGAGTCTGTTCAGCCAGGAACAGCAGGAACAGCGTGACGCTGTCACGATAACTCTTCAGGGAACTGGATCGCAGTCCCTTCTGGCATTTCAGATGGTCTTCAAAATAACTGTAGAGAAGCGGCCCCAGATCGGCATTCATGGCGTCGCCTCCTTGAGTAGCGGTGCGGCAAAGCGGTTGAAGCGCTGATTGGCCTCTTGCATCAACTCCGCGGTGATCGTGAGATAGACGGCAGTGGACGCGGGATGCACGTGTCCCATAAAAGTCGAAAGATCCCACAAACGGCTCTGAGGACTGATGCCCGATCGGTACCATCGGAGCAAAGTGCCGACGGCGAATGAATGTCGCAAACAGTGGAGGCGGGGCGAGGCCGAGCCGGCGGGAACCTTCAGCCCCAGCCGAGGCCAGAGCGCGTGAAAAGTCTGGGTGATTGTGGATGGATTAATCGGCTTAACCCGGCTCGGATCGAAAGAGAAGAGAGGTTTTGTCGAGTCAAGCGCGCCTCCTTGACGCTGTTGCTGTAGGTTTTCGCGCAGTCGGGCGCCAAGCTTTGGTCCAAAAGGCACCAAGCGACTTTTGAGGAACTTCGTTTCGCGTATGACCAGAAGGTTGCGCTCTAGGTCAACATCGTGGATGCAAAGGCGGGCAACCTCTCCCACCCGCAGGCCCAAGCCATACATCAGGGCAAAGATCAGGGAGTAGATCTGACCGCGGTTGCGGCCGCGGGTATTGTCAGGCAGTTGCGCCGCCGCCTTCAACAACTCCTGGGCTTGGGTGCGATCGAAAAGGAACGTCACCTGAACGGGAGGTCGCGTGGCGCGGCCGGCTCTGAACCGGAGATTGCGGCACGCGCTCTTGGCGGACCAGCCATCTAAAGAGTCGACTGAGGGTGCTCAAGAGAAGGTTATAGCTGCGAGGCCGAGTTCTCGGGCGCGAAGCCAAGAACGCGTCGATCAGCGTCGGCGTGATGGCTGCGATGGTACAGACCTTTTCGCCAACCAGATACCGGTCAAACAGACGTAACGCGCCTTCCTCGTTGAGAAACCGTTTTCCTAAAGATCGTTGATGGCTAAGGAAGTCGGTTATCCCCGCCTCCAGAACGCTTTGGAACTTTGCTTTGTCCTGATTCATAACACCTCCTCGCCGTCGCCCAAGGCTAACTCGCGCAAACTCTCGACCGAGACTTTTGCGTAAATGGCGGTTGATTCAGGAGAGCTATGCCCGACGTAGTCACCAATCGTCTTGAGGGGGAAGTGAGCGTCGATCAACCGCTGGACACAGGTGTGTCTGAGGGTATGGGACCCGGGACGCGCCACCGGCACGCCCGCTTTGTGCAAATAATGGCTGGCGCGAATCGAAACGGCGTTGGCAGTCATCGGCTCCCACGGTGCAAGCACACCATAGAAGACATGGCGATCGGCTTTCTGTGGGCGACCGTTCTTGAGGTAGTCGACAATGGCCTCCCCGACGATCGGGGACAGGGGATAGGCCGTGGAGTGTCCGGCTTTGCGTTCCGGAACGCGCAGTCGCTGTCGCTCCCAGTCGATATCATCGAGGGTCAACGCCGCCACTTCCCGACTCCGGAGACCGTAGGTCACCAAGAGAAGGAGAATGGCGTAATCGCGCTTGCCTGATGCACTGCGCCGCTCCACGGCTGCCAGCATCCGTTCCACCTCCGCCCAAGTGATCGAACGCGGGATGGTGGATAAGCGGTACTTCTTCGGGCTCTCGACGCTCTGGCTGAGATCTTGTGCTACGAACTTTTCCCGGAAGAGGTAACGAACGAATACCCTCAAGATACCACAAAGTCCGCCAACCATTGACATACCCCAGCCGTTGCTGCGCGCGGTGACGAAGGCGCTCAGGATAGCCGGTGAAAGGTCTTTTACCGAACGGGCTCTGATCTCTTTGAGGTAATCCTCCAGGTGATGGAGAAACTGGCGGTAACTGACTACCGTGGCTGGTCGCAGCCCGCGTTCATCACGAAGATGAACAAGGAATCCCGGCGCTTCATCGCTGAACGGGAAGGACCGGCTTCGCCCGGTCTGGGTGAACTCCGGCAGCACCAGCCGGAGCATCTGTTCGATCGGGCCGCGCACCGAATTTGCCACGCACTTTTTAGCCCGCTCTGTCCGGCAGTTCTTGCCGCGCTCGCAAACCCAATCGTTAGTGAACCCGGGAATGTGCGGAGGCAGATCCGACCAAACCTGAGCCCCATGCGCCTTCGCGTACGCTCCAAATCGCAGAAGTATCGGAACGCGGGCAAACACGTTACGGGCGGCGTACCCTCGGTCGTGCATCCATGTGACGTAACGCTCAACTGGTTCTCCGAGCCAATGGGCTCGGATGCGGTCTATCGTTTGTGGCTTTGAATAGTAGATGTGTAACATTGCAATGTCCTTTCCGGGACCAAGGAAAAGGAAAGTGCATGGGCCTCCGGCAAGAAAATTATGTGCCCTGTAGCGGCTCCGCTTCTCAGGGTATCGAGCGTTTGAAACTGCGCCGGCACATATTGAGGCCGGGAACAAAACATCGACAACTTGAAGGCCGGGGTCATTCAAGCCGATTGGTTTGATCCCAAAATCAACCCCAAGCTGGAAGAGTTCGCCCGCCACTACGGCACGGTGATCCTGCCGACCAAACCCCGAAAGCCGGAACACAAAGGCAAAGTCGAGGCGGGAGTGAAGTATGCCCAAAACAACGCCATCAAGGGACGGCACTTCGAGAGCCTGACGGCACAAAACCTCTTCCTACTCGAATGGGAGAAAACGATAGCGGACACACGCATCCACGGAACCATTCGGCAGCAGGTCGGTAAACTCTTTGAGACCGTGGAGCGACCAGCCTTGCGACCGCTGCCAACCAGTTTGTTTCCGGTCTTTGAAGAGGCCCAGCGCTCTGTCCACCGCGACGGATACATCGAGTTCAAACGCGCTTACTACTCAGCGCCGCCCGAATATGTGGGCCGCCAAGTCTGGGTGCGCCAGGAGTCTCGCGTGCTGCGCCTCTACAACAGTCGGCGGGAACAGATTGCTCTGCACGCTCTGGCCGAACCGGGAAAGTTCACGACCGATCCCGCTCATCTGCACAGCAATAAACGTCACATCGTTGAACGGGGTATTGATTACTTCCTGGATCGCTGCCGGCTCATCGGCCCACTGACGGCAACCTGGGCCCAGTCCATGCACCAAGTGCGCGGCCCGCAAAGCCTACGCGTCATGCAAGGCTTGCTGCAGTTGGCTGAAAAACATCCCGCACCGGCCTTGGAAAAAGCCGCCGGCATCGCCGTCCATCATGGCGCCTGGCACCTGCGCGATCTCAAACGTTTGCTGACACTGCCAGGCAACGTCGTGCAAATGGATTTTCTCCAAACTCATCCCCTGATTCGTTCGCTCGAAGCGTATCGAATCGCACCACCCCAAACCCAGCCCCCGCCAAACCAATGACTCAACTGGAAACTACCTTGCGACAACTCCGCTTGTCTGGATTGACCCAAACGCTCAACGTGCGCCTCCAAGAAGCAGCCGCCGGCCGCTTGGGTCACGGCGAGTTTTTAGAACTCATCCTTCAGGACGAACTCAATGTGCGTCACCAACGAATGCTGGCCCGCCGAACCAAAGCAGCCGATTTTCGGGCGCTCAAAACGTTGGAGGATTTTGATTGGCAGTTTAATCCCTCCATCAACCGCAAACAGATCTTCGAGTTCGCCACTGGCGAGTATTTGCGCCAAGGCAAGGATGTATTGTTCTTAGGTCCTCCTGGCGTCGGTAAAACTCACCTGGCCCAAGCCCTGGGCTACGAAGCCATTAAACAGCGCAAGGAGGTCCTCTACCGTTCCATCTTCGATCTGGTGCGCGACTTCATGAAAGACGAGGCCTTCAAACAACAGGACAAAACCCTACGGCGGTATCTCAAACCGGATCTGGTTATCATTGACGACATGGGCCTCAAGCAACTGCCCAAACAATCGGGGGAATATCTGCTGGAAGTCATCATGCGCCGTTACGAAAACCGTTCCACCATCATGACCAGCAACCGGCCCTTGGAAGACTGGGGCAAACTCCTGAGCGACGTGCCCACCGCCGGGGCCATCCTGGACCGATTCCTCCACCACGCCATTACTGTGTCCATCACCGGGCGCAGTTATCGGGTAAAGGACTCGCTGCCGCCATCCGCCGAACCTAAGAAAACAAAAGACAATGAAGCCAAACGAGCCTCTACCGCCGGGGCCGCGAGCTAGGGCTCGACAGCCGGCCCCGTCTCGTTTTAACTCCCTGCTCAACGCCTCGACGGAGTAACAAAACAGAAAAAACAGCCATGAATCTCCCGCCTCAGAGTGGCCGGTTTTGAAGTGCCCATAAGTGGCTGGTTTTGATCTGCCCGGTGACACGAACGTAAAACATTCAGCGATTCGGCCGGTCGAACGGACGGATTGCAACCGGACCGCGAGGGCAGGGTTGGGAGCGCACGATTAAGCCGTGTAAACCTTACCTTCATGCTCCCCTCCAACTGTAGTGAAATCATCTGGCACGAAACAACGCCAGCCGTGGCGTGAAAACAACTGCGCGAGCGTGTACGCATGGTCATGCAAATAGTGGCCGTCCAAGCCACCAGAAAGCTCTGGCTCTAACGTAACCCAAAACCGGTAGCCCTCCAAACTCCGCGTGTCTGCGAGTGCAACTGTCACTTCGATGCCGGCCGAGCAACCGCGGAAGTAATGCTCGTCGACGTCATTGGAACTCTCACGTTCCTCAAACTGTGCGACTCCGAGCCGACTGAACAACCGGCGTGCGAACTCCTCCAACGGTTGTTCACTTGATTCGGTGGAGATGAAGATATGGCCAATCATCGTAATGTGCGAAGCCCGCCTAGACAGTATGGCTAGCGATGAAAGTGAGAACGATGTCTTTTCTCCGGGAACGGGGTTGCGCCGCGTCTGCGGTGCGCTTCTCTCAAAGCTACCCTCCGCGTTAGGCCGCGTTCGTTCGGTGAGATGCATGGCGAACAATTGCTGGAGAGCGTAGCGCTGGAAGGCCAAGCGAAATTACGAGAAAAGGAACCACAAAGCCACTCTTGAGTGCGTGAATGAGGTCAGCGGAGCCACGCTGCTCGAAGAAGCCGCGAACGAAGATGGCGAGCGGCCAACTGACGACAAAAAGTGCTGCTGACGTCAATGCTCCCCGGATGGGCATTGGGACACCGAAGGCGCGACAAATGGCGCCAAAATGTTAATGGCAGAAGAACCCAAACCAGTGGGACAACCCACTGTAGAATCCAGAATCTGCGAAGACCGGTGTCGAAGTCGCCGCCGCCGAGAAATGTGACAGTGCCCATGGACGACGGCCCACCGCCAAAGTAGAGATGGAATGCAAAATCAACGAGGAGATAGGCCACAAGGGAGAATAATAGGAGAGAAGATGCGAATGAGAAGGGTCGGCCAACGCGAGCGACCCAGACGACCCAAATAAGAAAGGAAAGGGCGCAAATCGGGGTGGCCCAATGAAAGTAACTGAGCCACACTAAACCCGCCCAGCCGCCGCGGAACTCTAGCTACGCACGCCATGCGATACCGGCGAACAAAGCGAGCAGCAGCAGCGTGATGCAAGGGAGCCAGCGTTGTTCGCGTCCGTTCATGAGGCGATGCGTGAAGTGGCTGAGACCATATGGCTAGCGATGAAAGTGATCACGGTGCCTGCTTTTCGTTAGCGTGGATATCGCCGCGTGCAGCGTGTGGCTGGGACACATACTTCATAGTTTCGATCATCTCAAAACGGCCACCGCAAGAACATATCGGCACTCCGTCGTGGTGCTTGGTGGCCTCGCATTGCGGGCAAATCATTAGCGGAGGCTTCGGCTTCGCCCGGTAACATATGACCGCGATTATGCCACCGGCTAGAAGGGCAATTGGAACGCGACGCAACAACTCATCCGCTGGAACAGTCCACTCCCCCCGCCGAGCGGCCTCTGCCGTGCCGCGCAAAAATAACACCACGAGAAAAAAGAACGCACCGGGCAACAAAGCCCAAGACAAACGACTCCGGCGCTGTCGTCTTTGTTCTTCCGCTACTACTGCTTCAGTGCGTTTGATCCACATGGAATGAAGTGTGGCAATTAACTTTTTAAGCTCAGCGCCCCTTTCACGACAAGAGTGGGTTGCAATAGGAGCGCGATGGCCGGGTTCGCAAGGGCCTATTAGCTCGCGTCCAGTGCACCTGCCGAATAGGTGACTTCTGTATCATCGGAAAATCCGCATCCGCGATTCAACAACCCTACCGCTGCGGCAGCAGTGCGCACGACATCCGGCTCCACACCAAACGTCAGCGACCAACTGCCCTGTCTCTCCTCGTCCTGAATCGGATGCAAACCAAACTCGGCGGCAACACTTCGTATCGCTGGCAATCGCTGCCGCCACGATTGGCTCTGCAAAGTGTAACAAATCATCTTTGGCGCTACGCCCATACCATCGTGCTCGGTGAACTCGATGTGACACAAAAGCTCGTCCTGTGGTCGCGGCAATCGGAGGACGATCTCTATGATGGACTGAAGATCTCTGACTGAAGCGCGGCGCTTCGTGAGCGCAGGTCCGGTCGGACCAATGAAAACACAACCGCCGTCGGTGGGCATGTGGAACATGTCGCCAGCGTGATAATCTGAAAGTCGATGCGGCTTGTAGGTGACCGAGTGCGTCGTGAGAAACTCAACGTCAGCCTGTGACAACACTCCCTCGTGACGTAGCTCATCCAACTCGACAGCCCGACCATCGGACAACGAGTGCTGATATGTGAGAATCTTCCCGAGAATCTCATGCAGTTGTTCCTGCTCGGGTGGCATTTGGAAATTGTCCGAGTTTGGCATGGCAGGCGAATGCGGCAACTAGCGACCCATCTTAGCGAACAGGCACACGGTGGCGCACGGACTGCAACAGCGCGATGGCCCGGTTCGCAGAAACGCGTGCTTGGGCCGCGTTGTTATGTCAGTCCTCAACAAAACCTCCCGTCGGCGTGTCTGTGGGTGACGCTAACTCCGCAGCAATCATCTCCTGAATCCGAGCAATCGTGACCTGCCGGGCGATGCCATGACTCTTCTGGTAAGCGTCCGCGACATGGCGCATCACATCGGTCAAGGCTACTCCCCAGTGTCCCGCGTCTTTCCATTCGTCGGGAATCCAGAGACTCACATGAAGGCCCTCTTGGGCAACCCATGCGCGAAGTATTTCTCGGCCATTTGGATCGTTAAGCGCCTTTGGCGGTATGACGCATTCCTTCTTCTTGCGGGAAAAGTTAAACATACCGTATGCAGAGCTCAAGCACGCGGGACCAAAATACGTGAACAGCGAAGCAGAACTGAAAGCGCCATCCCGCGTTGCGTGCAGCGAAGGGCCACACGGCGTGGTCGCCGACCTCTCATCGTTGTGCCTCCAACTGCTGCACAAGCACGACAGTCACCATAAGCAGTAAGAAAACCCAAAGCAACACTCCAGCGATGCGCGTGAGTTTTGTATCGGTCATATAGAGATGGTCGCACTGAACGCAGCGAACCTGCTGCTCGCGGCTCGCGCCCCAAAGTGATGCAAACAACCAGCCGCCAAAATGAAACAGCCATGGGTTGTGTGAACGCCGCAATACGCCTGCTGCCTTTCGCTCTGTGCCACCGCACTGGGGACAGGACCTGCTAGGCGCGGTAAATGTGGCTCGCAACAAACAAAACGCTCCAGCGAGGGGAACAAGTCCCAAGACGATGAAGATTCCACCGATCATCCACAGCGGAACTTCTGGATTCGGATCGAAGACGTGAATAACCGCACCGAGCCCGAACATGACTCCAACAGTGGCGAGCAGGATGCCTGCGATGTGTTTCAGTGATCTCATGGCGTCTAAACGCCGTAACCAATACCCCAATCTCAGCGACCCGGCCAGACGAATGCGTCGATGGCAACCGGAGCGCGATGGCCGGGTTAGGAGCGCATGGTTGCGGCATTCGTTGCTTCGGAATTGCGGAGTATGAAATACGCACGGCCAAACGGAATGAAGCTGATGCAGCCGAGATACATGAGCACTCGCGCAAGTGTGAGCGGAAAACTGCCATCCGACGGAAGGTGAAGGACACGCTGAATGATCTCTGCCCCGACGGTCAGCAGCGCATACGCGCAGACGACCGAAAGTAAGCAACGCCGAAATGGGCGCGGGCCGAATGGAGGCACCTTGCAGAAGGTAATGACGTGGATCGTGAGCCACGGAAGAAAGAGCAGCGCCCACACGACCCAACTCGGGACGGCAGGAAAAAGGCGACCGTAGAACCAATGAAGTCCCATCGCCCCGAGGGCCAACGTCAATCCAAATAGGTGCAAGTTACCGAGCATGACGCGTGAAGGGGCCTAACGTCTCAAATGACGGCGTGCCAGAGTCAAAACCACAATCAGCCTCGCAAACCGGCGTTGCATGCAGCGCATGGGCCACGTTCAATATTTTTGCCCCCTCGCAATGGCCTCTGCACGCATTTTTGCAATAGCCTCCTTTCGCTTCTTTGCAATAGCCTCTGCATGCATTAGCTCCCATTTCATGTCCATAGCACGCGAACTAACCGCCCGGTTAGTATTCGCTATCCATTCCTCGGCCAATCGTGCAGCCTGTAACGGTGCTACGAACACTAACGCGATAGCAGCGTCATTGGCGAGCCTTCGGTCGGTTGAGTCGGCGAGAAATCGGCGAAGGTCAGGCACTGCCGAGACTCCATTTGTTCCCAACGCTCGAAATCCGCAAAGTGCTTTGGAGTGGTAATAATTGTCCCAAAAAACACCCCGCCTGCAAAGCCCCATCCTGCTCAGGGACCCTGTCAGCCACTTTGGCAGCCGTTTTTCAAGCGCGGACTCGCGGTGCGAAAGATAAGCCGTCAAAGTAGGAACTGCATTCGCACCGATCTTGCGCACTGCTGCTTCGGCTTCCTCGACCTCGAGCAGATTCTGGGACTGGATCAATTCCAACCATGACCGGAGTGTCTTTCCTTTGTAGCTAGATCTCCTCGAAGGCTGAGTGAGTGCTACAAGTAAACAACTCGCAATGATAATGGCGGCAATGATTGTGCAGAACTTGAATGACAATCTGCGACACATAAGGTCAACGACCCAGCGACCCGACCCACGGGACGCCACGATTGCAACCGGAGCGCGATGGTCGGGGCCGCGGCGCAATCATCCACTCACAATCGCAGTGACGATGAGGATGGTCAACATCGCGACAATCACCCAACGAAAATGGCGTCGAGTGTGCGCTTTCAAGGTAGCAAGGCTCGGGTCGCCGCAGTCGAATACAGCCACTGCATCGTTGGCCAGTTGAATCGCGTTCGGGAAAGCTCCACCCCCTTTTCCCAGTGGTGAGCCAAGAGGTGCTGACGGACCCTGCGATAGGCCACGAAGTTCAACGCCACCACCAGTGAGAAACTGAGCACAAGAAAACCAAGCCCTAGGAACGAACGCTCCTTTAGCGGCCGGTTCAAGAAGACTGTGAAACGAAGCAAGAGCGCCAAGGCAGCGCAACCTGCGAAAGCTCGCCAATAGACTTTGGTATCCGAAGTATCAACGATGCCAGCAGTCATGACGGAGTGCTGTCAAAGGCCCAATCTCAGCGGCTCGGCCCGCGGGAGGCGTGGATGGCAACCAGAGGGCGATGGCGGGTTTGTCCTATCGTTTCTCATCTCTCGAATAATAAACTCGGCCAGTGCTGCCGCCAACATAAAGCTCTCTCCCGCGTGTGTTCGTCCACGTCATGGTGAAACTCGAACCATCAGAAACGTAAGTCCACGCCTCAGCGTCACGAACTGTCGAACCCTCATCTCCCCAACGCAGCGTCTGCATCGGCAACTCACTCAACGAACGCGGATAGCTCTGGTGCTGATGATAGTACTCAGAAAGGGCCTCGGAGACAATGAGGCGCACTGACATCATCTTCGACAAGTCGCGGACGGGCTGTGCCTGCTGCGGTCAACGTGGCGAAATGCCGCAAACGCTGCTCCAAAGAGAGCCAGCCCACAAACGGTCACGATGACTGCGGTGCGCATACTGTCAGGCTAGAGAATAAGCCAGATTGTAATCAGAACGCGACGGCCGCGAGAGCATGGAGGTTTCTTAGTCATGATTTTTCCTGATCTCAACACCGATGACTGCACTGCTGATCGCCGCGGGTCTGGCTATTATCGGCCAGAAAAGTGGCCCCCCTGTATCGTGAAAAAGAGGCCGCAAAACAGGAAGAGGAGAAGCGGAATCAAACAACCACCAACTCCACAACCCAATAAGGGCGCGGAGTTCTGCCACGGTTTCTTTTCCTGTTGGGGCGATTCTTTGGGCATGTGCCTCTAAATATGGCTGACGAAACTAAGCAAGGCGTCTGTTATCCGGGAAGGTGGGTTGCGCCGCGTCTGCGGTGTGCTCCGCTCAAAGCTGTCGTCGGCGTTAGGCCGCTCACGTTTTGCGATGGCGTTTTCCGTTAACGAATACTGAGCCGTCTGCATAACCAATGCTGCCATGAATCTTGCACCGTAAGAACACCTTATTCGTGTCTCCGTCAGGCAAGCTCGGTGTGACCATCTCAAAACTGCTTTGCTCGGGTGTGAACGAGTGATCTTAGCACTAGGATTTCTCTTGAGTGCGTTGCATCCGAAATGTGGTGACTGGGTTAAAGCCAAAGGCCGTTTTAAAGGCCACAAGTTTCCTCTCACTGCTCGTTTTGGCTTTGGAATCCTTTTTGGTTGTTGGGCTATTCCCTTTGTCGCTCACGCGGCCTCAATTGAGTTTATCGAACCCTATTCAAGAGCTATTTTTCTATTTGGATTTGTTTTCTGTGGCGTCATGGTTCTTTTTGCGGTTTTAAAGGAGTTGGACTAATGATTTAGCCTTCCTCATTTTTCTCCCAAACAATGGCAAGAGTAACAATTCCCACGAAAAGGCAGAATCCACCAATCCACCGAACGGCTGGCGAACTCGCGCAGAAACATAGGCCGGCCACTGCGGAAGCCCCAACCACAAAGCCCAAGAAAACGCGCCAGTGCCTCTCTGCATCGAAAGACACAAACACCAACTCAAAGATGGCCTCGAGAAGGAGTTCCAGAAGTGACACAGTGCCGGGAACTTGGCTTTCCAATGGCTCCGCAGCAATTACAGGGTTTATTTGGATTTGTATCGATGGGAAAAAGCGGTGGTGCCGATTGGTTAGCGGCCAAGCTGGTCCCATCACCCTGAAATTTTTGCGACGGCTTAGGTCATTCTCTGGTTTCAGCCAAAAATTTGAAATGAACACCTGATCGGAGCCTGCAATCCCACCATGGCCCTCAGCATAACAAAAAGGGGGGGGATCCCTCGTGGCTAATTCTGAATTATCTTTTTGTTGTGCCTGCGATCCAATGAACAGGTAGGTTTCGTTATCTCTCCACTCGGCGACAAAACAATGGACATCGGCGGGCTGAACTCTTCTTGAAATCGTAATTAAAGAACGGATTTGGTTGCATACTGTTCAGCGTTTGTTGTCAAAGTTCTGAGTGCTCAATAATACTTTCCAGTATGAAAACTCCTCTTTTAAGGCTGTTAGTATTAATTATTCTTTTTTATTCCGCATCGGAAGTGCCGCCAATAGCGCGGGGTCAGACAAACGAGGTTGAAAGAAGCGCGGGTATCGACAGGGTTGGTATGGAGCTTTTGCCAAAGGATAAAGCCCAACCCGTGAGTTTTGAGGGGGCGCGGATTTCGGGTGCATTAAACGAATCCGATCGTTGGGAACTCAAAGTTCTGATCGGTAGAATACCCTACTTTCTAGGCAAGGTAAAAACTGTGACGACTTGCTGGGATGATTGTGTGGTCGCTGCGAAAATAGTTCGTGGCAGAAGATGCATCTATTGCACAAAGTCGCCCGTTGGTCAGTGGGAGATTGTTCGTATGGATGTATTTTTTGAGGACTGACGCGAAGCAAGGACGATGGGATTAATATTGGCAAGGTTCGAAAACTCGTGAGCGGATGGTTTCTTTAAAATGTTGGCCATGCGGGCTCGTTCAAGCAATAGTAGCTCTGAGGCTTAAGGCGCGTTTGTGAGTGTGATGAAAACAATGTTGCCTCCATTGCTCTGGATAAAAGCTCTCCGTAGCTCGCCGTTTCCGCCCCACCGCCCATCTTTGGCAAGCTCTCTCGCTCGGTAATCCAAGTGCAGGCTAGCCCCATCGGATAAACCGTAGCAACGATCCCATCCGGTGATCGCACCAATGCCCATCGCGTTCTTCAGACCATTGGTTGAGAGAAGCTTCGAGGCGTCTTTCTCCCACATGCCGACTCTCAGCCGTGAGGCAACTCTGATGGCCTCCGCTCTGGTAACGTCGTTGGTGTAGTAAACCTGCCCGTAAGCGAGAGCCGCCAACAGGAACAAACCGGACAGTAGTGCAAAGGCTTTCATACGCGCCCTAGACCTTATGGCTGAACGGTGCGCATCGGTGGCCACGGTCTATGGTTGAAAATTGGTGTGGCTGCCGTTGTTTTAGTTCGCGGGTTGCCTGGGTAGGCAGAGCCGCAAGAACGTCCTCGCTCGTGGCGAGCGAGTCGTTCTGATTCATCATGTGAATATCAACAAACAACCACACCATGACTTCTATTACATTGTATCTGGGTCTGGATGTCCACAAAGACTCCATCACTATGGCCGTTGCCGAGTTGACTCAAATTTAATGTTACCCCGGCTGGGGTTGGAGGAGGGCAGAAAGCATGTCGTTGCCTCACGGGAAAATGTTACCCGAAATTGGAGGCCATGAAGTTGAAATCAATAAGTCGAGAGGAGCAGTTAGAGCGGTTGCGGATGAGATATGAGAAGCGGGGTTCTGCGGGTAAGAGTCGGATCCTCGATGAGCTGTGCGAGCAGTACGGCTATCACAGAAAGCACGCCATACGGCTTGTTAATGGGGCAGCGGTGTCCCGGAAGGTTCGCTCAGGGCCGCCGCCGCAGTATGAGGGGATAGTGGAGTTGGTCGAACAGATCTGGAAGGCCGGAGAACAACCCTGCGGCAAGCGTCTGGCCCAGATGCTCCCGCTTTGGCTGCCCTATTACCAACGCCACTACGGGCGGCTCCTATCCAGCCAACGCAAGCTGGTTGAAAGGGTTAGTCCAGCCACCTTGGACCGTCTGCTGCGACCGCTGCGAAGCCGCCAAGGGCGAGGTTTGAGTGGCACCAAGCCGGGCAGTCTACTGCGCCAACAGATTCCGATTCAGGGAGAGGTTTGGAACGAGCAACGAGCGGGGTTTCTCGAAGCCGACAGCGTGGCCCATTGTGGTAGCAGCCTGGCGGGAAACTTTGTTTGGAGCCTAACTTTCACCGACATTGCCAGCAGCTGGACCAGCGGCCGAGCGGTGTGGAACCGCGGTGCGGCGGGGGTTTTGGAACAGACGCGCACCGTCGAAGAGAGTCTGCCCTTCCGCTTGTTGGGCTTGGACTTTGACAATGGCGGGGAATGGCTCAACTGGCACCTCATCCGTTACCTGCAGGAACGGGCGCAGCCGGTGCGGGTCACTCGCTCCCGTCCCTATCACAGTGACGATAACGCGCACGTGGAGCAAAAGAACTGGATGTGGCCGCGGCAGCTATTGGGCTACGGCAGGCTGGAGAATCCAGCGGTGGTTGGCCCGATCAATGAGGTTTACCAAACGATTTGGGGGCCTTTGCACAACTTTTTCCTGCCTTCGATGAAACTGATACACAAGGAACGGATCGGGGCTCGTTGGAAACGCAAACACGATCAAGCCCAGACCGCTTACCAGCGCCTCCTGAAAATGGGTGTGCTGGACGCCAGGAAGAAACGGGAGCTAGCGGATTATTTCGAGAGCCTGGACCCTTTCGCCTTGCACCAACAACTGGAAAAGACCTTGCGACCAATCCTAGACGAGGCACTAGAGGAGAACTAAAGAACTTGAAATGGCCGCCTGCGGGCGGCAAAAAAGATGACCCAAGAAACGAAAGGGAGAAGGTTCAGATGGCTTTCCACCTGGCGTTCTCTTTTTCAAACTTATCAACAAACCCGGGTAACATTTAATGTGAGGCAACGACCCTCTCAAAACACCGGCTCACCGGGTAACATTTTTCCATGAGGCAACAGGTTGCCCAACCCGGTGCCAAAGGCGAGGTCCGCCTCCTGGGTAACATCACTAATGATCTGCACGCGCTGGAGAGAGCCCTGCAACGCCTGCGCAAAGCCCATCCCACTGCTCAACTAGAAGTGGCATACGAAGCCGGTCCTTGCGGCTTCGTCATTGCCCGGCGGCTCAAACAACTGAAGGTGCCTTGCCTAGTGGCCGCTCCCTCGCTCATTCCCAAACAGCCAGGCTCTCCTTTTAAAAACGACAAGCGCGACGCCCGCACCATCGCACGACTCCTGCGTGCCGGGGAATTGATCGGCGTTTATGTTCCCGAATCAACCGATGAGGCTATTCGGGATCTATGTCGGGCTCGCACCGATGCCGTCGATGACCAGCGCCGCTGCCGTCTTCGACTCAAATCCTTTTTGCTGCGTCACGGCTTCCGTTATCAGGGAAAAGCCAACTGGAGCTCGGCCCATCTGCGTTATTTGCGTGAGTTGGTGTTGCCGCATCCAGCCATGAAAGCGATCCTCGAAGAATATCTTCAAGGCATCGACGCCGCCCATCAACGCATTCAACGCGATTGCAACGCAACAAAGCCAAAGTCGCCATCGCTCGTGAACTCTGCGGCTTTATCTGGGCCCTGCTGCGCACGCAGTCCTGTTATACCCAGCCAGCAACCGCCGCCGCGGTTTCCTAGGTTTATATTCAGCGACTTCGTCGAAAATGAAGAATGAGTTTTTCGCTTTGGGCCGTGTTTGCAGAAGCAAAACAAAATCCCGACCCCGCCGGTGCGAGATCGGGGTTTGCCTTACCTGCAAACGACGGACGAACCCGAGTGCTCGGGTTGCACTCCTGCAGAGCCCTATCCCCTCGGTCGCGAAACGGTTTTAGCAACTGACCCTATTCATGCACTAGATTTTTCCTTTAACCTATATCCATCGAGAGCTGCCAAGTGGTGAAGCGGCTGGCACGGTGGCCAACCCTCGTGGACGTTATGGGACGCCTCCTAGCGAGGACGACTCCCGCACCTAGAGTGAGGACAAGGCCGCGGTGAATCAAAAAGATGCGAACCGCTCTGAAGTATTTGCTTCGGTCAACTCGCGAATATCAGCCTACCAACCGCCGGGTAACTAAATCACCCGCCGCCGCCGCTTCACCTCCTGACCGCTTTCGAAAAGGTGTTCCATCGAACGAAATTCGATTCTCACTCCTTTCGTCTCTGGACATTCATTCAGCCATATCAGCCCGCGACCTCCGATTCTAAGGAAGCTCAATGACACGATAGAATCGGCTGATGGCCGCGGACGTTTTGCTAGCATCTCTTACGTGCATCGAACCGGCGGGAGGCATCACGCCCGAAGCGATTTGGGTCCATGCCACCGTATCGCCCGAGCATTGCACAATGTGGGTACGTTTTGGGTTTCCATAAACGATAAGTTCGACACCCGTCTCGGGTGATGCGCCGATTAACTGGAGCCGCGGCATCGGACCGGTCGGCACCAGGAATACGAAACTTCCGGGGTCATTGGTTTCGCTAGTCAAATAGAAAAGGCGCAACGCGCTTTCCAGATGTGGAATGTAGTCCTCGCTTCCCTCACCCGTAAACTTCGGCGTAATCAGACCGGTCAAGGTCATGGAGGTGAAGGCGAACCGATTTGATACAGTGGTCCCTTCGAGATTGAGAAAGCCGAAATAGCCGTGCGAATCTGAAAGGACGGCCGTGGCCTCGCTCAAATCAGGCGCCGTACCCTCCAGGTCTTCGAATTGAACGGCAGCGGTTCCCTTGGGACTGAACCCACCACGCGTGGATTCCCACCAAAGGTACCCACTAAAGCCGACCCTTGCTCCCGTTGGGACTTCCACCGCGAATTTCTTGCCAGCCGGAGCTGCCAAAGTGACGTTAAACTGCCAGTTGGTGTCCCAGTTGACCGAGATGCCGGGCAGTTCCGCGCCGCCACCGGAGCTACGATCCTGATCGATGAGGAAATCCTGGACCAACGACGATGCCAGGCCGTTGGTGACCCCCCCGGCGTTGAACAAGTGCCCGATATTGGTGACTTCGATGGGCGCAATGATTAGCGGCGTGGCCGATAGGGGCGGCGGGATCACGCCCTGATTTAAGGCAAAGACCTGGCCGCCGATCACGATGTTGCCGGCACGGGCCGTGGCGCTAGAATTGCTCGACACCAAGTAGACGACCGTGCCATTGCCAGTGTTGTTGGTCGGCGTGATGATGGAGATCCAACCGTTCGTCTCGACCACGTTCCAGGCGCAATTGGAAGCAGTGCTCACGGTCACCATGCCGGTCGAACCGGAGAAGTCATGAGTGCGGTTGCCTGGCGAAAGAGTAATGGTGCAGGAGCCGCTGTTGGTGCCGGCCGATCCGCCGGCCTGGCTAATGAAAACCGACTTGTTGGCGACAGCGACATAGCCGCTGCGCGAAAAAGTTGACCCGTTGGCCGTGACAAAATAACTGAGGAGGGCGTTGCCTGAGCCACTGGTGATCGGAATCATGATCCATGGATTGGTATTGATGACACTCCAAGGACAATTCGCCGCGGTTGTGACGGTCATAACGTTAGAGGCGGCGCCATAACCGTGAGCGCGGTTCGCCGGGGAAACGGAGTAGGTGCAGGCCACGTTCGTTGTTCCCATTTGAATGACCACAAAGGGCGAGCCGCCAATGACCAAAGCACCGTTACGGGATGAGGCGCCCGTATTTTCGGTGACAGTGTATTCCACAAAATTGCTCACGCCGTCCAGGTGGGGAATGGAACTGATCCACGCATTCGTGTTCACGATTCCCCACTCGCAACCTTGAGGGACGCTGACGTTCACAATGGCTCTTTGAGACGCCGCGCTGTGGGTGCGGTTCGAAGGCGAGAAGGTAACGGCGCAGGGAGAAACGCTCAGCACTGCGGAGGAACTGAGGAGGGTGCCGCTGGTGCTGCTGACAATGACCCGGTAATTCCCAGCCTGGGAACTTTGCACATTGTTCAACACAAGAGTGGTACTGAAGGCCCCGCTGATTCCTCCGCCGTTAGTGAGGTTCACGCCATTGAATTGCCATTGCAACTGAATCGGCGGCGGCCTAAGGCCTGACCAATCGTTACCATTCCATTTCGCGATGCAGATAGCCGGGATGCCACCCGCCGACAGGAAGCCGCCCCCAGCAAACAGATCACTGCCTGACACGGTCAGCGCACGGACGAACGGATCCACTGCGTCCACCAGTTCTCCATTCATTCCCGAACTGACCGCTGACCAACTGTTTCCGTTCCACTTAGCTAGGGCCCCGGCCCCGATACCGCCTGCGGTGATGAATTTGCCGCCTGCATACAGGTCGCTTCCTGACACCGCCAAGGCATCCACTTCGAGGTTCATCCCCGAGCCCAGGCCTGACCAATTGCTTTCATCCCATTTGGCAATCCGATTGACTGTGAGGCCGTCGGCCGTGAAAAAAGAGCCTCCGGCATAAACGACACTGCCTGAGACCGCCAATGCATTGACCTCACGGTCCATTCCTGAACCTAACGGTGACCAATTGCTTCCGTTCCACCTGGCGATGCGGTTGGCCGCAATGCCGCCTGCATTGGTGAAAAAGCCACCTGCGTATAAATCCCCACCCGACACCGCCAGCGCAACTACGTCGCGGTTCATCCCTGAGCCAACTGGGGTCCAATTGCTCCCGTTCCACCTGGCGATTCGGTTGGCGGTCAAGCCGCCCGCATTCGTAAAGCCGCCACCGGCATACAAGTCACTGCCGATCTTGGCGAGAGCGGATATACTCCCGTCCATTCCAGAGCCGAGAGCCGACCAGTTGGTGCCATCCCACTTGGCAATAGAGTTCGCGGTGATGCCACCCGCCGTGGTGAAAGAGCCTGCCGCATACAAGTCGTTGCCCGATATCGCCAGCGCAGACACAACGCCGTCCATTCCCGAGCCCAGGGCCGACCAATTGTTCCCGTTCCACTTGGCAATTCGGTTGGCTGTCACGTGACCAGCAATATTGAAATTGCCGCCAACGTAAAGATTGCTCGAACCATCCGACACCGCCGCGTAAACATAGCCGTTCACCCCCTGATACCCGTTCATGTTGCTGACGGAAACGCTAAACGTGGCGGTCCCGCCCACGAGAACACTTTGGTTGAAGGGCTGATCCATAATCACGGGATCGCCGCTATGCGGAGCGCCGGCTTGGCTGACCGAGAAGAGTTGGCCCGCGATGAGGAAGTTTCCGCTCCGGCTATTGCCGGAGTTGGCGGCCACGTCATAGCGAATGATTCTGCTGCCCGAACCATTCGAGCCGCTCACAACGACGATCCACGGGTTCGTGTTAATCGCCGTCCAGGCGCAGCCGCCGAGCGTCACGATGCTCACAAGTCCCGTGGAAGGCGCCGAGCTAAAGTTCGCCGTGGAGGACGACAGCGCGTAAGAGCAGGCGCCACCCGATTGCGTAACGGTGAATGGCTGGCCGGCAATCAGGAGGTTGGCGGTTCGCGCCGTTGAATTCCCGTTCGCGACCACTTGGTAACGGACCGTTCCCGAGCCGGAACCCGACGCACCTGAGACGATGGCAATCCACGCGTTGGTGTTGGTGACCGTCCAAGCGCACCCGAGCGACGTGGTGACGTTGACAAGTCCCGTGGCTTCAACGGCGTTGAAGGTGCCGTTAGTGGGTGAAATGGTGATGGGGCAATTGGTGGGAACGGCCTGAGGTGTGAACTGAACTTGATCAATCCAGGCCCGGTCTTGTCCTGCGGAAACGCTGCTATCCTTCTGATAAACGATACGCAATACCTGGTTGCCGGCCGATACGGGAAAGCTTTGTGTTTGCCAGCTCACTTCACCGCTAATACGCGCCTGCTCAACACCATTGATCATGCATCTGAGCCGGTCGTTGTTTGCCTCCGAGGAAACTTTCCACCAGAAACTAAACGTGCCCGGTCCAGTCACGATCGTTTCCACATAAGAACTTCCAGCATCCGGCGTGGGGCCACTCTCGGCGGCATCTACTCCGTCGTGGTTCACGTTGGACTGCCCGATCCAAGACGAGCTTCCACCAGTGGTCCATACAAGAGAACTGGCCTCAGTATCGAGCGCTTCGGGCAACGGAATGTCGAGGGCAGCCCGTGCGGTACTTGAAAGACATAGCGCGAAGAGAGCGCCGGTAAAGAGCTTTTTAATGAAGATTTTTCTGATTTTCATGATTTGGTTCATCGAATGCATCCGGGGAAATTGAGTGGACCTGATTTAGTGAAATTATAGTTGAAGAAAAATTTTTCGGCGTGGGTCGGTGGGCGGAAGATCGTTCAACCATTTCATGGCCAACTCTGGCTGGGAATGACGCCACTCTGTGAAAACTTCGCGTCCGGCAGCCAGACCTCGCTCCGTGGGCAAGCGGCTGGCCCAGACAAAGGCGTCGAGGGGGTTCTGCCGGGCCAGGGAACGTGCTAGGTGTAGATCCGCCGAGTGCGGAACTTTTTCACTCGCTACCGTGGCGACGAATTCCGCCATACTTTTCGGATCGCCGTTGGACCATTTCCACTGGACCTGCTCCAGCGCCCGTCGAGTGGAAGCCACATCGAGACCGGCAAGCCAGGCAATGGCAGCAGCCGGGGCGGGAGTGCCGCTGCGCCAGGTAGGAAACCAATTCTTTGCGACGGCGGCAGCGGCTTCTGCGCGGGCTGGGGAGACATTCATACTGCTGACAAATTCCGCCGCGGCCACCACATCTCTCTGCGCCACGGCATTTACGATATTCCCCATCACATAGGCGAGGCTGTTGCCGGTGAGATTTGATTCGCACCACGCGAGCGCGTTGGTCGAGTCGATCTTCGCCCACGCCTCCACGAATGCCGGGCTAAGGCGGTGGCGCGTGACGGCGTCGGACCGGGCTAGCCAGTTCGCGGCCTCTTCGATGTGCTGGCCCGACCAATTCTTCAGGACGGTGCTCGCGAGGGCCGTGGCCAGTGGGCCGGGCCTGGCACAGGCGAACTCCATGGCAGCTGCGGGATCGGCCTTTCCCCATTTTTTTGCGATGGCTTCGATGGCGAGGTACGAGGTGTAGCCGGCAGGGTGGGCCAGCACCACCTCCGTGGCGTGGCGCGGGTCGGCCTCCGCCCATCTGGCCACGCCGCTCATCATAGGCGCAAAGTTATCAATGCCCCATTCGGACAACGCGCACAGGCCACGCTCTGGATCTTTCTCGATGAGATAACCGGCAACGTTGAACCGCCAGGCTTCGCGTGTCCCGAGGCTGTTTGTCCCCTGCAACGCGGCTAGCGCGGCTTCCGGTTCGCGCCGCACCCATTCCAAAAACAACATGCCTCCCAATTCATCGACAGGCAGCGGGTGCGGGTTCGGTGCGGCGGCGAGTGTGTTGAACAAATCGTGCAAGTCTAATTGCATCCAGCGCGAGGCAACCAATCGCGTGGCCGTGGCATCACCCTTAGCCAAACCAGCCAGACGCGGGAAATCCTGGAGCGAAGCCTTCTCCACAGCTTCAATCCAGTAGAGCCAGCGGGTAACACGGGACGACAGCGAAAGGTCGCGCGCCAGTTTCGTCGCCAACGGTGAATCGTCAGAGGCGTGCGCCGCCTTCAGTCTCCTATCGAGGAGAGCATGTTTCCGGGAGGGAACCAATCTCGGTGAAGTCCCCCGCCCTTCGGCGCGCAATTCAGAAGAGTCCGAAAGCCGGTCCGTCTTTAGCTCGGGCAAAGCGAACCCAATCGCCAGCCCAAGGCCCGCGGCGATGACCAGTCCTACCAATTGAACCAAGTACTTCATTGCGTGGTCCGGCGGGTGGTTTCCAGAGCAGATCGGAGAACTGCCTTCGCTTCCTGCGTGAACGGGCCATTTTCGATCCAGGCGCGCGCGATAACGGAGTCCCGGGCAGCCATCATTCTGGCAGCGTGCGCCGCCGCCCCAATACGCCTCTCCGTGTCGACAATGCTGGTGGCCCATTCCCAGGCTTCGCGAGGAAACTCCTCGGCAATGGCCTGAACCAATGCCTGCGCACTGCGGTCTCGTTCCAGGCCAGGAGTCATGGCCGCAATCCAAATGGCTGCCGCCGGTGCGTCTTCGGCCGCCCAAGTCGAAGCGATGCCGGCCACCGCTTCCACCCGAGCGCCTCCGTCGGGCATGGCCGTGGCCCAACCGACGGCCTCTTCCGGGCTCTGCGCCGCCCAGACGCGGGCCAGGGTTCTGCTCGCGAGCGCGCGGGCGTTCTCAGGCAGTTTTGCAATCAGCGAGACCCATCGCTCTGGAGCGCCCATGGTTTCGAGGGTTAAATAATTGAAGGCGCTTTTGGCGAGCAACTGTTGCAATCGCGGCGGCGCCGATTCGAGCAATCTATCAAGGCGGTGAAGCACCGACCCGTGACCGAGCAACCCCTCCGCCAGCAACTGCAATTGCGAGTCGCCCTCGGGAGTGGGGGGCGCTTCGTCAGCGAGACGAAGCGCCGCCGCCGTATCCTGTTCTCCCCATGTACTCAACAACTGGTGCCTGAGTTGCCTCGTTGTTGAATCATCTGGCTGTTCCCTAAGCCAGTCCCACACCGCGCTTCGTTGACCGGAGCTTTCCTTGACTAAAGCATTCGTGATGGCAGGCAACAGCGCCGCCAGCGAGCCGGCCGAGGCGTATTGCGTGAGAAAACCTGCCGGGGCCGCATTGAGTTTTTCCCCAACGGAACTCGCCAGTCCCAACAAATCTTCCTCGCCGAGACTCCCGCGGTGCGTGGCGAGCCAACCCACGGTCGCATCGAAGTCAGTCGTGGCCGCACGTTCGAGCACGCGCGCACCGGTTGTGCTGGCGAAATATCCTTTCCTTCCACCGGGAGGAACCAAATTCACCCGCTCCAACGCCGACACTGGGTCGATGGATGCGGCACCGACCAATGCCCAACGAATGACTTCATCTTGATCCGCTCCGTCAGAAAGTTTCCTGGCCCATGCGGTGGCGCTTTCCAGATCACGCTTCCCCCACGTTTGGGCCACGCCGCACAAAGCCTGATCGCGATTCGGCCCCGGCAGCGTTTCGGCGCTGCTCCGAGCGGAATCAATTCCGCCCTCCGCGACAATAGCGAAGGCATCACACACCTGTTTTTCGCGGGAACTGTCGGGCTTCGACAATCTGGCCACGACACTCGCCACGCGTGCAGGCGCCCGACGCGCCAGTTCTGTTAGCGCGTTGCGCACAGTCGCTTCCCAGCTCCGCCCTCCCTTCATGAAAACTTCAATCGCCTCGACCGCGTCGCGGGCTAGCCATTCCTCGACAAACTGCCGGCGTTGGCTGGGATCGATGATCCGGTCGCGAAAGCCAGCCATCGCATTAGTCGGATTAAGTTGAACCCACTCGGCGAGCAACGCCGCCCGAAAACCTTGACGTCGAAGCGAATCTTGAAACCCAGTTATCTCGCGAAGGATTTTGGGCATAGCTTCCACATTAGTGCCGTGCACATCATGGAGTCGCTTCCACTCAGCAAAGATGGCGCTGTTCTCGATCGCTCCGAGCGAATTCCTTGGCACTGCCTTTGCCCCTTCCCCACCTCCGAGGGTCGGAACCCGTTTTGATGGGGTGGTCGTCCCGATGTGATAACCAACCGGAATACAGGTGACAGTGGCAATCGCCACCATAAATAGAAAACTTTTCGACGTGCTGCATGCCTTGGAAAGAAAGCCTGACGGGGTCGTGGACGAAGCAGCGGCCGTAAAAACGCCGCTCGCCACTGCCGCCGGCGAAGTCAACGCGCCGATGGCCACGGCAATCGTCATCGTAAATATGGTCGTCGGCCCAGTCCGGGTGATAACTCTCTCAACAACATCCGATATCTGGTCACGCAGGAGTTCGCGTCCGCGGGCCAGACGTTGCCGCACTGCGTCCTCGCTGATTTCCAATGCCTCGGCGACGGCTTTGGTGGATTGATGCTCGCGGTAATAAAGGATCAACGGCTCCCGGTAAATTGTGGGCAATTGCGTGAGCGCAATCCGCACCATTGCCACTTCCTCCTCGTTGGCAGCCTGTTCGTCCGGGGCTGGCGATGAGTCTGGCAAGTCCGGCGCGTCTTCCAGCCCATGATGTCCCCGTTGACCACGCAAATGGCCTAGAGCGGCATGACGCGTGATTTGTCTCAGCCAAGGCCGCAATCTTTCGGGTTCCCGCAACTCATGAATCTTCCGCCATGCGGTCAGAAAGGAATCTTGAGCCACGTCTTCGCTCGCCGCGATACTGCCCACGATTCCCAATGCGGTACCGCAAACCATCGCCTGATGTCGCGCCACAATTTCGACAAACGCCTGTTTGTCTCCGCGCCAGGCGGCGCGAACCAAGTCGCCGTCTGAGGACGAACCTTGCAAGCCCGAGTCCCCTCCGCTGGCCGCGACAGTTTTATGACGATGTTTCAAAGGCTTCCTCGCTCTGAACCGTGAATCTCATTGGAATTGATGTTTTCGCGGACGCGAGTGTGACAGGAATAATATCAGAATAATCCCAAAGCAGCGGCTGCCTTCCGACATGGCTGACCAAATCATGATGCAACAATATTATAATGAATGGTTTACACATGTTTTGCATACCCTGGTGTTTAATACGTAGTCACGAGGAGTTAACACGACGAATGTGCCGCTCCACATTACCGAAAGACCGGTCGGCTTCGGTGATGACCCCGAGTTTCTGCCGCCAACTGTGGGATGCACAGAAAACAGTCGCAAACCCTCCTTGAGCAAACGCTCGTTTTCGTGCCGGTCGTCGGCGGCGACGTCCGCCCGCAAACGCCACGTGCATTGCGGGCAAGTGCAGCCAGCACTTCGTCGTTGGGTAGGATATCAAGGGCGGCCCGGGTACTGAACTTGTTCAACCTTAATCATCCCAGCCATCTGATATTTTGCCAACTTAGTGCGAGGAACTACCTTCACCAGCTTGGGCTTCTCGCGAATCAGCACCAACTCGTCTGTAAAGGTTCGATGGTCTGTAAAGCCAGAACACAAAACAGCTTGGTTCGTGATGGCACGTTCAAATGCCGCGATCCATTGAGCGCCGTTGAGGGTATTGGTGGAACCGAAATCGACCGTGCCGCCCACGGCTTCGACCGCAGTCAAATACTTCGTCCCGCTCATTTCCATACACTGATTCAGCAACCCTGAAAGCGCGCAGGTTTGAACGGGCCGTGGAGGAAAGGAATATTTGGTAGGATCGTGCTTCACCCGACGCGACGAGTATTCACTCCACAGATAATAAAACCGCTGGCGCAGAGAAAGCGTCGATAAGTCTGCTTTCGAATAGCTGGTCACCCAAAAGCGTGGCCTGCCATCGGCGCGACTCAACTCTAAGACCGAGTGACTTGGGTGAGCAGGCCACGCTACCCACCCGATAACGGCAGCAATACTGAGGACGAGCAGAATAAACCACGGGTGCGGTGCGAGCGACTTTCTGGGCGTGCTTTCCGAACACAATATGCGAGCGTTCGTGTTCATGCATGGACCTCAAATTTCAAGCTAGGACAGGCCGGACTAAGCTGCCGATGAAACGCCTGGCAAATAGGCTGTTCGGCTGCTCGCTCATGAACCTGTGAAACGCTGTAAAGAAACCATTAGCAAACCAGGCGATCGTTACGTCAATCACAGCGACCCCGGACCAAATGATAGATTTACTGCGAGCTGATGCAGGCATGACGGGGTGAAATGTGGCGCCTAAGCGACTCGGCCCCGAGGGCGTTGATTGCAACCGAGGCGCGACGGCCGAGCTAGGCACGCATTGATAGCAGCATGAGATCCGATTCCTCTCATGGCACCGAGCGAACACGCCAGAAGTTGTTTGTGCCCGGCGCGGGACTGTTTGTGAAATGCAGAACCCCTCTGATACTCATGGAGTTCGTCTGCTGGGCGATCCAATTGACCGGTGGCGCCAGGTTGAAAGTACGATCCAGGGCGTACCGGCTGTTCGGAGAACCAATGTACGAAAACTTCATGTCACCTCCTGGCGAGAGAATTCCCAAAAGCTGGTTATAACCGAGGGCGTCCCCCAGGACCGCGTGCGCGAGGTGTAACGCAGTTTTTCCGCCCGCCGCACCGAAATTGCCTCCGGCATACAAGTTGGTACCCCATGTCGCCAGCGTTCTGACGTCAGCACCGCCTCCGCTATCCGGACTAGTTCCTGAACCAAGAGCGGACCACGCCTGCCCATCCCATTGGGCAATGTGATTGGCGGATACTCCCCCTGCCATCGTGAAGATTCCTCCCGCGAATAGAGTGTTCCCCGCCACGGCCACCGTATCCACCGTGTTATTCATTCCGGCACCCACAGCCGACCACGAACTTCCGTTCCAGCGAGCCACATAACTGGTTGGGATGAGCACATCGCCGGCGTTGAACGCGCCGCTGAAATTGCCTCCGACATAGAGATTCGTGCCAGATACCGCCAGACCGTTGACACCGTAGTTCAACCCGCCCGCCAGAGCTGACCATGAGCTCCCATTCCATTGGGCAACGTAACGGGTTTGTGTTCCGCCCGCGTAAAGGAAACTGCCTCCCGCAATCAGCTTGCCGCCAAAAATCGTGAGCTCGTACACAATGTCGTCCATCCCTGAACCTACCGGCGACCACGCGCTCCCATCCCACCGGGCAATGTAGCGGGCTGTCACTCCGCCCATCCCCGAAAAAAAACCTCCCGCATACAAGTCCGCGCCCCATACCGCCAGGGCGTGAACAAAGAAATATCCTCCAAACAGGCCTTCACTTACTCCGCCCCCCACGTCAGACCACTGCTCACCGTCCCATTTGGCAATCCCGGGTGATTCGATGATCGTGCCATTATTGTTGGTCGCCCAGAGAAAAGCGCCTGATGCATACACGCTGCCGTCGGCGCCAAACGCGAACGCCTGGACCGCGTTGTCCATTCCCCCGCCCAGTGTGGACCATTGACTGCCATCCCATTTTGCAATGCAAGAGGCGGAAGTATTACCGACCCTGGTGAAAACACCTCCGATATAAAGGTTGCCCTTCGCATCCACAGCCGTGGCGGTCACCGTTCCATCAGCCGCGTCGAAGCTGATCCAATTGGCATCACTGAAGTTCGAATTTCCAGCGAAGCAGTTAGGCAGGGTTGAAAAACATGCGATTATAGTGATTGTCATCACAAGCTTTCGCACTACCGACCTTGGTTTGGGCGGACCGGAAAAATGATGGTTCATAACTTTTAGATGATCGTCTCATGCCAAATGTGACAAGCAAAGCGCAGTAAGCGTTCGCTTTGTCGCACGCGCGCACCTCTCCTCCAAGAAAGTCTTAGACAAACGGAAAACTACGATTCTACCCTAACCCCGGCGCCCTTTACGTGTGGTCTTCCGCAACGAGTCCTTACCAGTCCGCGATTTGCCGGGTTCACGTGCGAAGTGCTTGAGGCCCGAATGAGATGCGACTCGGATCAAGCCAAAATGGGCGTTCACTTTTTGTTGCAGAGGACCATCGAGTTCGATCGAACAATCCCATCCGGGCGCCGTTTCAACTTTTTGAGCGCTGACGTTTAGACGAACGCAGGAGTGCCGTTCGTCGTTGCGCGAAAATTGGACAGGCACGACGCGAACGACTGAATGACATTTGAGCTCAATCCCACAAAATTCGGGGACATCAGGAGCCGATTCCCAATAACATCTCAGCGTTCCCACCGGAACGCCGTCTCGGTCAACGACCTCTTCGCCTAGATAATCGCTAAGTGACAATAATTCCATCAGCAGCATCTCCTCAGAAAAACTGGTGCGTGCTTACGCATGAATTGTCTCGAGATTGAATGGTTTTGACCGTGTCAAATTCTCGGGGTGTCCACAAGTCCAACTTCGCCTCCGCAAATTGCCTATGCGCAGGTGAGAGTGCGTGCGCAACCCCAACGCCGCGTCACATTCGCGGATAACTTTTAGATTCTATCCTTCTCTTGGTAGACTTTCGTGAAGAACTGAGGCGCTTACCTTTATGCCGGTCTGATGCAAGGAAACGCCGGATCGCTCTATGGCACGGCCTATGATGGCGGCCGCAGTGGTTACGGCACTGTATTCAAGCTGAACTCGCACGGCACCGGCTTCACTGCCCTCAAGAGTTTCGACTATTCTAGGACCGGTGTTATCCCTTCGCTGGCGAACTGATGCAGGGGACGTACGCCGCTCTCTACGGCATGGCGACTTCTGGCGGGAGTAGCGCTACGGCACGGTCTTCAACCTGAACGTCGATGGTACCGATTTTCACCGTCCCCCTGAACCTCGACTATTCCATGACCGGTGGTTACCCTATAGCCGTCTCAAGTGGCAACCTGGACGACACCGACGGCGAGCAATAATTGCACCGAGACGTTGGTGGACGACACGCCTCCGGTTATCCCTGTTCCACGAACCAGACGACAGTGCCTAACGGCGACGACTGCTCAGCGGCGGTAAATTGCCCGCCGGCAAGGGTTGTCCACGAGCCGCCGAGAGAAGTGGAACGTTGCAGCCAATACCTGACCTCCGGCGCGGGAAACGGATGAGCTGGCCCCTGACATTCTCTGTATAATCCCGGAGTCGGTCCAATCATGCTTCGGACTCCAATCGGCTCGCAGACGCGGTCCGGCAAACTCACAGGAACGCCATGTGTGACCGAGCAACAGCCGCATCGTGGAATCGCTGGCGAGCATCGAAGAATACTTGACGGAACTTCGCCGTTGGGCACGAGACCTCAGTCACTGCGGCAACAGACCAGGCATGGAAATCTCGTTTTCACCCCGGGTCGGGTAAGGAGGTGACGTTGCCGCCACCACCTCCCCCAAGAACCGGACGTGAGAGTTTTCCCTTCATCCGGCTCAAGCCGCTACAAAGCCCCGCTATTGCGGAGCCGGTTGACTCGACGGTTTCAATCCAGCCTCGTGACGATGAATGCCAAACTTTTTGAAGAACGCACGGTCTTCAAAATATCCACGCCAACAAGCGTCGAACGGATTTGTTTGGCCCCGGATTTTCAAGTGCCTACGGATACTGATGTTGACTGGATTGATCAGTCGCAACCAGATTGGTTTCCCGTTCGACAATCGCTTTCCGGTGTCTACAGCGAACACGTTCTTGCCACCGATGGAGCGCGAGTAGCGCTGAATAATCCATCGGCTGCTCTTGCCAGAATGTTGTATCGATGGCTTCTGACCCGACCGTTACCGGTCGCGCCAGCACCGATAGGCTACTGCAGACGGAACTGCAGGTTCGTCTTACGATTTTATTTTCATATCGAACAATCACTGCAACCTCATCATTTTCTCGCAGGGCACGCGTTACCCCTTCATGTCCAAGGATTCTGCGTCCGCGAAGTTGGCGTGCATAATCCACGGAATATCCCGGGCTAAAATCCAGCGGTGGCCGCACCAGCGAACTTGGACAGTCCACATCCGTGTACAGGCGATGTCGACGGTCAGTCCGTGTCCATCGACAGTCAACGGCAAGTCCACGGCCTCATCGCGACTGCGGAGTGGCAACGGTCATCACCATGTCTTGTCCAGGCTTGGCCACGGACACGCAAAGCCCCCGGACATTCCTCGTAGTCACTGGGGAAATTGAACGGACACAAATGTTCCTTGCTGGTTCACAATGCATCCGCGTTGAGTCCAACCGCTGGACCAAGCCGTGAAATCGCGCGGACAATTGTAAGGCGGGCGCGGGAAATTCAAGGATGCTACGGGTCAGCGCGCGACCGCCGAGGGAACGCGCTCAGGATTTCAAGTGGGCAACTCGCTTCAGCCACAATGGGGTTCCAAGATCTTAAGAGTCTTATTTTGCGAATGAATGCGCGAGCGTGTCACCGAGCAACTCATCCGAAGGAATTAGCTTCCGGAAAATCTGACGGCGAAATGCCTTTCTCGTAACCGTGACCCAACTGGTGCGTTTGAAAGCGTCGAATTTACCACTTTCATGGCGAAAACAATACTTGGTCTCCGCAGTCGTGGCAAGATTCCAGAACGGTCGGGCCGTCTGTTCGTCGATGCGCCTGTCGCTATGTCATCCCGGCCCTCACTTCCTGATGTTGTCCGGCAGTGGAACCGCCTTTGTACATTCCAGCGTCTTGGTTCGGAAATCGTTTGGCGACGAAAAGGCCGCAATCGCGGCAACTCCACGGGAGGTTCATGTCCGCATTTAGTCCGCTTCCAGGAACGCACCGCTTCCGCGACCTGTCCGCGTCCGCGCAAAGTCTGCAGCAAGCCCACAGAACGTCCATGCCCACGGACAGGCAGGGAGTTGACCGGTGTCCTGGAAAGTCTGTGTCAAATCGACGGCATCACTAAAGCCACCTCCAGTCCGCGCTCACAGAAACAGTTTAGTCCCGTGAGGATCCGTCATATCTCCCTCCATTGATCCAGACCACTCGCGACGCAGTCGCACTGTTTGCTCCACATGATCACAAATGTTCCAAGAACTAAACCGCCAATGGAAGGCATTGTCGAATTCTTCAAGACAGAGCCCACAGGCGCGTCAGATCGGTGCGCGTGATCTAACGAATTAATTGTATGTCGCCGGCCGGCGCGTCAAGGTCGAACCCCTGTTTTCCCTGTGTCTCCACCTTGACCCGCCGCCCGGCTCCGGGAGCTCTCTTTTAGGATTCCGCGCACAATGGAATTTCATGGGTAGAGGAAGGACCTTTACCGCGGTTGCCACTGCCCAATTACGTGCAGCGATACTTGCCTGCCACGTTCAAATGAACGGTCGATTCGTCGCATGAAAATCTTAGCATGTTCTCACCCGCGCAAAGTCCGGAAATCAATGCCGAAGATGCGAAAGAACCACTCAGTTTGTGAGTGAGATACACCTCAGGTATCTGCAGTTTGCTTCAATTGGAACAACATGAAAGCACCTGAGACTCCAATGATACGATCGGGATTTATCGCGCTCACACGTTGGTGCGAGAGCGCAGGCCTTTCGCCCATTACGGCCTGGCGGTTTCGTAAACGAGGATGGTTGAAAACGATCAATATCGCCGGCCGACTCTACTTAACCGACGAAGCCTCCCAAGAATTCAGTGCGCGCGCCCAAGCTGGAGAATTCTCCCGGAAACCGAAAGTTCCAACGAGAGTCCCCTCTCGTTAGAAGATTTTCCTAGCGAAAGGTTAATTCGAACTCGCAAAGGAACCGGGACGCGCATTGCAATTGTCCAAGTTGGTTGTAACTGCTTTCCTTGCTCCCTGGGTGCGGAACAGAAACGCCAGAGGAATATCGAGCCATGCCGGAAGTAACTTACCAATTTCACATAAAAGCAGACCTCTCAAAAATCGTTGGCACGAAGAGGGTCGTCGCATCGAGCATTGGACCACTCGGAGAAGCCTGCCTGCTTCTGGTCAATCCTGCTTTCCAGAAATCCGCCTTCGGCCGCGTCAAACGCGCGGGGTTTGGCAGCTTCCCATTTTCAAGACCCCAAAAATCTTACGCCGCAACCTTCATTCGGTATGATGGTGCTGTTTTGCAAGAAACGGAGCTATCAACGGTGAACATAGCATTTCCGACAGTCCAGCCATTGCCGAACGGTGAAGTCTTGCTGGTGGGGGCACGATGCTATTATCGCAACGGCGATCCGGAGAAAAATGCCGCAATTTACGACAGCAAAGGTAGAGTCGTCAGACACTTCGTCTTGGGCGATGGGATTGCCGATGTTCAGACAACGAACGAAGGGCTGATTTGGGTTTCCTATTTTGATGAAGGAGTTTTTGGCAATTACGGATGGGACAAACCCATGGGCTCCGCCGGGTTGGCGAGCTATGATTTGCAAGGAAGAGTGGTATGGACTTTTGAACCGCCTGACGGTTTTGATGCGATCGCCGACTGCTATGCTCTGAATGTCGCCCCTGAGGCCGCATGGACTTACTATTACTCTCAATTTCCTGTGGTGCGGGTTCAGTCAGGAAATGTCCGGGGATGGAGGAACCAAATCGGCGGGGCAAATGCACTGGCGGTTGACGGGCGAAGGTTGGTTCCTTGGGGAGGGTATGGCGACCAACATTCTCGCTGTGTGTTCCAGGAAATCTCCGGCGACAACCTTGTCAACTGTGCGTCGTTGAACCTTGGCTTCCCCTCCGAAATCAATCCTATGTCTGCACGAGTCCTCGGCCGTGGTAGCACGCTGCATGCGTTTGCGGAAAATTTTTGGCTGGAATTCTGCCTCGATGCGCTTGATTAACATCCGCAGTTACCTCGTCCTCTTAAGACTCTGCATCTCTCCAAAAAAACTAGCACAAAACTAGCACAGTTCGCTTACGCACTAGACATTTTCGGTTTGTGCTAGTTTTTGTGCTAGTTTTGCCTTCTTCTCGAACGATCCCGTCAACATTAGGTGAAACGCATTTTGATCAATAACGACGGGCCTCTGATGGTTGTTTAAGCAATCGTGAGAAAGGGTCGGAAATCGATGAAAAAGAAAACCTGAATCTAGCGCGTCTGCCAATTCCGCCACGCGGGCAACCTGACTTACAAAGACTTACCGAGTTGAATTCTGTGCTAGCAAGGCACGTGGATTGAAATGAAACCGTTTGCAGCGGTTAAACAAACTCAAATCGCACAGTATGAGCGGCACAGTTCAATATCGGGTCGAAAGCTATCAGAGAGTATTTGACGAACGCAAGCGTCCGATTCCGGGACTGTGTGGAAGCACACCTGTGTGGAAAGCTCCGGCGGGTTACGTCTGAAGAGAAATTTGAGTAGTTGGATCATTTGTCTTCAGGTAATCTTGCCAATCGGGGTCGACCCGACGCAGGGTTCCCCGACGTGAAGGCGCTTAAAGATTCTCCCCGCGTTAAACCAGTTTCCGAATCCTTCTACACCGTGATGAATGGCAAAAGGCCTTGGCTGGCTCTGCTCCTGTTTGTCACTGCTCAAGTGCCGCAGAGCGCCTCTTCTGGTGCGACCCTCCCGAGCGTATCGCCGAAGGAATTGCCGCTGCCGGGTGAAGTGTTCCGAGTCGAGGGGCACACCGGGTTCCTCATCCCGGCGAGCGTCAATTCCGCTGCTAGAGCAAAGCCTTGGGTTTGGTACGCGCCGACTTTGCCCGGTCTGCCCGGCCAGGAAGAGCAGTGGTTGTTTGATCAATTCCTGAACGCAGGCATCGCCATCGCCGGCATCGACGTGGGCGAATCCTTCGGCAGTCCGGCTGGGCGCAAACTGTTCACGAAATTTTATCTCGCGATGACGGGCTCGCGTGGTTACTCGTCGAAACCGGTGCTGCTCGGTCGCAGTCGTGGAGGATTGATGACACTTTGCTGGGCCGTCGAGAATCCGGACAAAGTCGGGGGCTTCGCCGGCATTTATCCCGTGTGCAATGTCGCGAGCTACCCGGGGTTGGCAAAGGCCGCAAGCGCGTATGAGATGACACCAGACGAATTAGCGGCGCATCTCACCGAGCATAATCCCATCGATCGTCTCGCTCCCCTGGCTCGGGCCGGCGTGCCGCTCTTCGCCATACATGGTGATGAAGACGCGGTCGTGCCATTGGCAGCCAATTCCGGTCTCATGAAGAAGCGTTACACGACACTGGGTGGCTCGATGGAATTAATCATCCCGCCGGGTCAGGGGCACAACATGTGGTCCGGCTTTTTCCAAAGCCAGGCGTTGGTGAATTTCGTGAAAGCTTCCGCGGGGCCAACCATAACGATGTTTTCACCACTGGAACATCAAGTCATTCAGCGAAGCTCCAGAAAAAAAGGTTCTCTGATCATTCGAGGTGAATTGGCCGGCTCCGCGGCGAAATCCTGGACCGTCGAGGCGCGTCTTTGCGTGGAGAGCCAACCGGGAAAGTGGCGCAAGATCTCCGTGAATCAAACGCAATCGAACTTCCAGGCCATTTGGAATGCGCCCGCCGGTGGCTGGCATCGACTGGAAGTCCGCGCGTTTTCCGGGACGAACTTAGTGGCCGAATCGGCCATCGAGCATATCGGTGTCGGCGAAGTGTTCGTCATCGCGGGACAGTCGAACTCCGCAAATTACGGAGCGGAAAAGCAGACCTCCCGGACAGGTCTGGTCACGGCCTTCGACGGCAAACGCTGGCGGCCCGCCCAGGATCCTCAGCCCGGCGCTGGCGGCGAAGGGGGCAGTTTTATCCCACCCTTTGGTGATGCCATGGCAGAGCGATTCCGCGTCCCCATTGGCATCATGGCCTGCGGAGTGGGCGCGACCAGCGTGCGCGAATGGTTGCCGAAGGGCTCGAGGTTTCCCAATCCACCCACGCTCACGGGCCAGGTGCAACAGGTTCCCGGCGGTTGGGAGAGCAAAGGATCGATTTTTGCCGCATTCAACGCCCGGATGAAACAGCTGGGTCCCCGCGGTTTCCGCGCCGTCCTCTGGCATCAAGGGGAAAGCGATGCCAATCAAGCGGACCCCACACGGACGCTGCCGGGCCCGCTCTATCGCGAATATCTGGAGAAACTCATTCGCACTTCGCGTCGTGAGATCGGATGGAACGCGCCGTGGTTCGTGGCGCAAGTCAGCTATCATGTGCCGGGCGACGAAGGGTCACCGGACATCCGCGCGGCCCAGGCGGCGCTCTGGAAGAATGGCGTCGCCCTGGCAGGCCCTGACACCGATGCGCTGAAGGGCGACCTCCGCGAGAATGGAGGACGAGGTGTCCATTTCAGCGGCCCTGGCCTGCGCGAGCATGCCGCCCGCTGGTTTGAAAAGGTGGCGCCGTGGCTGGAAAAGCAATAGAGCGATTGGGAAGGCTCCGGATTTGTATTGCGAAGTAGTTTGAACTGGACGGCGAAAAAGGCTGACCTTTCATGCTACTCACGTAATTGACGTCGGCGGTGAGATCCAGATCATCTACCCCGGGTCCAGCGGCAATATTGAACACTTACTTGTCCCTTTCCGGCACCATCCTTGACCATCGCACCGGCAGTCCTCGCGTCCTGGCCAGGCGAGGCCCACGGCTGGAGCGTCGAAGTTGCCACTCGCGTCGAAGGTCCATGGGCTGCCTCCGACGCCACACCCTTCACCCAAAATGGTCGCCACAATATCGCCGTGCCGACTGACGGCACTCATCGGTTCTTCCGCCTGCGTCACTCGGAAAACCAACCCTGAACAGGTCGAAGCACGATGACACCGTCCAAGGCGGTGATGACTGCTGGAGATGATTCTCTGCGCTAACGCGGACAGATTAGTATCGCCTTCTCCTTTCCGATCCAGTCCACACGCGCTTTGACGATAGAAGTGTGGTCCTGTAATCATTATCGAGCAGCCATCCGATGAAGCCTGGCCTCCAAAGTTTGATTGTGGCGGTGTTGTTCGCCGTTGCGGTCTCATCGCCGGGCGCCACCATCCCAGGACTTTTCAATACAGGCCTCGGAACCAATGGTGCCCTGTTGGGTGATGCCGCAATCGACCCACATTATCGCCTCGTCCAGAGCGACGATCCTTCAGCGCCCGGGCCCAACGCGGTGGTGGTAAACGCCAATTCTTCACCTATTCGCTCGGGTCCATGGCTTCCCAATGGGCCTTCGTCGAAATGGATCGCTCCTTCGGCCGACCAGAACACTGGTAATGCACCGGGGCGTTTCACTTACCGGCTCAGTTTTGATCTTGCCGGCCTGGATCCGGCCACCGCCGTGATCACAGGACGCTGGAACACTGACAACGACGGGGTGCAAATCGTTCTTAACGGCCACAACATGGGTCTGTCCAAGGGAACGGACTTCGCCACTTTTTCGCCCACGTTCACTCTCACGAATTTTTTTGTCTCGGGCACGAACGCCCTGGATTTTACTGTCTTGAATTATTCGCAGGGGATCAACCCGACCGCGTTTCGGGCGGAGGTAACGGGCACAGCCTCCATCGAAACGCTTTCGAACACTCCTCCTTCCATTTTAACTCAGCCTGCGTCCATTGCGGTGGGCTGCAAGGAACCAGGGCAATTCTCGGCTACAGCGCGGGGCACCCCTCCCCTGCTCTATCAATGGCGCTTGAACGGCATCCCCGTTTCCGGCGGGACCGGCGCTACACTCCTGTTGGGCGCCGCGACTGCTGCGAATGCAGGAGACTATGACGTGATGGTCACCAATCCGTTCGGCGCCGCGACCAGTGCTGTGGCTACGCTGACCATCGTGGTTCCAACTCGACAGCAGGCGACTGCAGAAGCTTTGGGGCCTTCCAGTCGCCGCACCGGCCTGATTTTTTCAGAAATCATGTATCATCCGACGAATCGTCTCGATGGAAAAAACCTCGAGTTCATCGAGCTCTACAATTCGAATCCGTATTTTGAAGACATCGGCGCGTGGCGGATTTCGGGAGACGTGGATTATACCTTTCCGGCAGGGACGCGAATTGCTGCAAATTCGTTCCTCGTGGTCGCACCCTCCCCGGAAGATGTGCAAACGGTTTACGGAATTAGCGGCGTGCTGGGAGGGTTCACAAACAGCCTCTCTAACAATTCGGGACTGCTCCGGCTTCGGAAAAAGTCCGGCGGCATCGTTCTTGAAGTCAATTACTCAAGCCATCATCCCTGGCCCGTGGCGGCCGACGGTACGGGCCATTCGATGGTACTTGCGAGAGCAACCTTCGGTGAGGGCAACCCCCACGCCTGGGATGTGAGCGCCCAGAAAGGCGGAACCCCGGGCGCGCCGGATTTCGTGCCCGCTGCGGGGGTGGACAACATACTTATTAATGAAGTGTTGGCGCACACCGATCCACCCTTGCTGGATTACATCGAGTTGTATAACCCCTTTCCCTTGCCAGTCGATATCTCCGGCTGCTGGCTAAGTGATGCCCCAACCACCAACAAATTTAGAATCGCCGACGGCACCGTGTTGAATCCCGGGGGTCATGTCGTCTTCGATGAATCGATGCTCGGATTCTCCCTGGCCGCGGACGGCGAATCGGTTTTCTTCGTCAATAGCAATCAGACCCGCGTGCTCGACGCGCTGCGGTTCGATGGCCAAGAAAACGGCATTGCCTTCGGGCGCTATCCCGATGGGACGACGGATTTTTATCGGTTGTCATCACGAACGCCGGGCAGCGCCAACGGGCGGATTAAGAGAGATGACGTCGTCATCAATGAGATTCAGTATGCGCCGCTTTCCGATGACGACGACGATCAATACCTCGAGTTGTATAACCGCGGTTCCTCGTCGGTCGACCTTGGTGGCTGGCAATTTACCAGTGGAATCAATTTTACGTTTCCCTCCAACGTCACATTGGTTGCTGGTGGATATCTGGTGATAGCCCGGAATGTGTCTCGGTTGAGGACGAACTATCCCGCTCTGAGTGCCGGCAATCTCCTGGGGAATTTCACCGGTAAGCTTTCCCACAGTGGCGAGCGCATCGCGTTGAGCAAACCGGATGTCTCCGTCACATTGAATCCGCTCACCGGCGTGACGAGCACTAACTATTTTCAGATCGCGGTCGACGAGGTGACCTACAATTCTGGCGGACGCTGGGGCCTCTGGAGCCACGGCGGCGGGAGCAGCCTCGAACTGCGGGATCCGCGGAGCAATCCTCGGCTTGCGGCCCATTGGGGCGAGAGCGACGAATCAGCCAAGGCCCCTTGGACATTTATCGAACAGACTGGGGTGCTGGATCTCGGATGGGGAAACGCAGACCGACTGCAATTATTTCTTCTTGGGGCGGGCGAAGCTTTAATTGACGACGTCGAGGTGCTTGTCGCAGGAGTGAACCGCGTCGCCAATTCCAATTTCGAAACGGGCACTACCAGTTGGATATTCCAGGGGACCCACAGCGCCTCCGGCTGGGAAAATACCGGCTATAACAGTGGTCATTCGTTACACCTACGCGCATCGGACCGCGGGGATCAATCCGCCAATCGCGTCTATTGTCCGCTCACGTCCGCTATCGCGACCGGTAGCGTCGCCACAATTCGCACCAAGGTGCGCTGGCTCAAGGGCCACCCCGAGGTTCTTCTGCGGCTCAAAGGAAACTACCTGGAAGCCAGCGGACGTCTCAACGTCCCCGCAAATCTCGGAACGCCTGGCGGCCCAAACAGCCAGCGCACGACGAATGCTGCCCCTGCGATTTTCGAAGTGCAGCACGCTCCTGTGCTTCCAGCGGCGTTCCAGGCGATTCGCGTCACCGCGAGGGTGGACGACATTGATGACGTTCAGTCGGTCACTTTGAAATATCGAATCGATCCTGCCGTCGCAGTGCATTCGGTCCCAATGACGGACGATGGCACGGGCAACGATGTGCTTGCCGGCGACGGAATCTATACGGCGTCGATTCCTGGGCAAGCGGCCCGAACGCTGGTGGCCTTTCGTATCGAGGCAGCCGACGCTCATGCGGTCCCGGCTACCGCATTATTTCCAGCGGACGCACCCGCGCGCGAATGTCTGATTCGCATTGGGGAAAGCCAGCCCACAGGTTCGTTTGCGACTTACCGTCTTTGGATGACGGCGGCGGCACAAAGCAACTGGGCGACTCGTGCGCCAATGAGCAACGCCGATTTGGACACGACATTCGTTCATGGGACCAACCGAGTGATTTACAACGCCGGAGCGCATTACAGCGGCAGTTCATCGACGGCGCAGGGCTATAATTCGCCGGTGGGCGTTTTGTGCGGTTATAGCATCTCACTGCCGGCGGATGATCGGTTTTTGGGTTCGGACCAAATCGTGCTCGACTGGCCCGTGCGCGATCTCACAGACCAACGCGAACCGCTGATGTTTTGGTTCCTCGAGCAGCTGGGGTTGCCAAACATGTACCGGCGATATGTCCATTTGCACGTCAACGGCGTGACCGAAAATGAGCGACCCAATTATCCGGCACAGATCGGGAACGGCATTTTCGACGATGTGCAACAACCCGGAGGTGACGTCATCGACGAATGGTTTTCGGGAGATGACGAGGGTCCCTTGCACAAGAGCAATTGCTGGGAGGAATTCAACGATGCGGGGACCATGGAACCGGTGAATTGCATCAAATTGAATTCGCTCGAATTGTATAGCAGCGGTGGGGCCAAGAAAGTGGCGCGCTACCGTTGGAACTGGCAGCCGAGAGCGATCCATCATAGTGCGAACGATTTCACGCAGCTACTCGAACTCGTCGACGCCATGAACGCGCCGGAATCAAATTATTTGGCCGCTGTCGATTCTGTGGTGGATGTGGATCATTGGATGCGGACGTTCGTGGCCAATGATTTGGCGGCCAATTGGGATTCGTGGGGAAATTTCAACGCAAAGAATTCCTACATTTACAAGCCCTCTAAAGCAGGCTGGAAAATCCTCTCGTTCGATTTCGACGTGGGCTTGGGGGTACTCGGCGCGGACACGCCAACCTATCCGTTGTTTGATCCTAATGACCCGACGCTGGTGCGGATGAACCAAACGCCGGCCTTTGTCCGCCACTACTGGTGTGCGTTGGCCGAGGCGCTCAGTAACTTCTTTTACTCCACTTCAGGCGGTCCGCTGGACGCATTCCTTTCATCGCGCTACGCGGCGTTCCAGGCGAATGGTCTCCCGCTTAGTGCTCCCGATTCCATCAAGACGTGGGTTAACCAGCGCCGAAGCTTTTTGCAGTCACATCTCAACACGGTCACGTCGCCATTCACAATTTCCGGACCGACGGTATTCAGCACCATGCAAAACCCCGTGGTCTTGTCTGGCACGGCGCCGGTGACGGTGCACACGCTGACGGTGAATGGAATCGAGTACACGCCGGCGTGGAGCTCGGTGTCGAACTGGTCGCTCATGATCCCACTCGGCAGCCCGACCAACATTCTCGCGGTGGAGGCATTGGACTCGCACGGCGGCATTCTCTATAGCGCGAATTATGTCATCACTTACACGGGACCACTGCCGACGCCGGCGACTTTGCGAATTAATGAGTGGATGGCGGATAACACGGGCTTCCTGCTGGATCCGGCCACGCAACGTTTCGAAGATTGGTTCGAGATCTTTAACCCATCGACAAACCCGATTGACCTCACCGGTTTCACGCTCACGGACGATGCGTTGGAACCCGCCCGTAGCCTGGTTCCGCGCGGAGTTTCGGTTCCCGCAGGAGGATTCCTGTTTGTTTGGGCGGATGGGATCAGTTCGACCGCCGACACCAATCTGCACGTAAACTTCAGCTTGAACAAAGGCGGTGAGTTGATTGCGTTGTTCGATCCCTTCGGACGACTCATTGATTCGGTCAGCTTCGGCCCGCAGACCGGAAATGTCAGTCAAGGGCGATGGCGCGATGGCATGACCAACATTTACTTCATGACGACACCCACCCCCGCTGCGGCCAATGTTCTGCCAAACCCGGCGCCGTCGATCCTTTCCATCGTTAGCGGTTTGGATTCCACGCTTACGCTGACATGGACCGCACAGCCCGGGCGCATTTATACCTTGGAATCAAAGAACGCGCTGAATGAGCCATGGACGATTGTCCCCGCAGAGGTGACCGCGACAAGCTCCACGGCGGAGTTGACCATTAGTCCGCCCTCCACCCATCAGATGTTCTATCGAGTCCTGGCGCGGTAAGGTGATTTTCAGCGTTTTGCAAGGGCCGTTGTCGTGTGATCTTTTGTTCCATGGTTCTCTTCCCCATTGTCCGGCGCAAGGGTGGCAGCGGACCTATGGTGAGGACGCCAGTGGGTCGATCTGGATCGCAACCGAGAACGGTCTGAACCGCCAGCGACGTGAACGCATCCCGCGAACCGACATCAACCCATATATTGCGAAGTGAAGCGCAGCGAGTCGTCGCTCGGACCGGAGCTCAATGTGCCCGTGATGATTTCCGAACTAGAGCGATCAGTGTCTCACCGCTCTTCACCATACCTCACGTTCGCAAGGAACGGTCAATTGTTGCATGGACCGGCAGTCTTCATTTGAGGGCGGTCACAACACCCTTGGCATTGGGTGCAAAAACCAGCCAGCGATGAACAAGAAGCGGGTAGTAGGCTGAATCTTTCATCGCAAAGCTTTCCCCACGAAAGTTCGGTAGCGAATCCCTGTCGGCCAACCCGGTGATTTGCTTCAAGCATTCCGGGAGTGACGGCACTCCGGCGCGAACACGATGAATGGCTTTGCCTCGAGCTATCTCATTAACAAGCCATCAAGATTAGCAATTAAAAGAACATTAAAGAGATGAAAACAGCATTCCAAAGAATCTCGCTCGCGGCGCTCCTGTCGATCGCGGGAGCACCAATCCCGCTGGCACTTGCCTCCGACTCAGCGGAACAGGCGGCGCTGGTCAGAGAGAAAATTCAGACTTTGCGCAGCGAATGCGCGCAGGGGCGCAACCAAATCCGGCTTACCCTGGAGCTCAAACTATGAAATCTACCCAATCATACGGTCCCTTACGCTCGCGGCATTCGCCAGCGCGAGCCTATTCCTCACCAGCCAAAACTCTCGGGCCGCTGGTTACAAACTCGCCGACAAAGTTTGGTGCTGCCTCGGGGCCCACGGAGAAATGGAGTGAGTTTGTTACGGAGATGATGAAGGAAGGCGTCTTTGCCAAGGATGAGATCGGTTTCGGCTACGTCACCGATTCTGCAAAGGAAGCGGTGGATTTGATCGTGCCGCAGCCTGCCGACGGTGGTGGGCCCACGCCTGAAACCAAGCGAATGATTCAAAACACCGTCCAGTGAGATTACAAAACGAATCTTCGCCGCCAGATACGAATGAATTGTTGCGGCGCATTTTGAACGCGGTCGAACCGGCAAAGCCGAAACACGGGTTCGAAATCGCATGCGCCATTGTCTTGGCACTCGCCACGACCGCTTCAGCTTGGTGCGCCTACCAGTCTAAGTTATGGGGCGGCGCCCAGGCGGCCCGGGCCAACGCGGCGCTCAAGGCCAGCCGCGCAGCGGCGGTAAATTCCCTCGCCGCAGTCCAAGGGCGCGCGTTCGATGCGTCCATGTTTATCGCTTACATGCAAGCTCGGTTGGAGCACCGCAGCGCATTGGAGTCGTTCCTCGGCCAGCGATTTCGTCCGGAGATGAAACCCGTGCTGGAAGCGTGGCTCAAGCTCGACCCGCTCAACAATCCCACCGCCCCACCCTCTCCATTTCGCATGCCCGATTACGCGCAGCCGGAGACCGCCGAAGTCGCCCGTCTGGAGGGAATCGCCGCCAACGCGATGGCGGCATCGCGGCAGGCGCGCGGATTCTCGGATGATTACGTGCTGCTGACGGTTGTGTTCGCCTCGGTGCTGTTCTTCGGCGGCATCGCCCGGGCCTTTGACTCGCGCCCGTTACGGATCGCCCTGGCAGCACTGGCCGTACTGTTGTTTCTGGGCACCCTGGTTGTCCTGACCACCATGCCCATCTGCCATGAATGACTTGTTTCCTAATCCCTAATGCGAGGGGCCGCTCATGAGCTGACTGTGAACAGTCGTTCGATGCTGCGAATCATGGGAGCCTTCGCGAGCTACCTGGACATGCCGGAAGTGCATCTGACAGAGCACCGCGCGCTGCCTGCCTTCGAACGAAGCACAAGGGCGGGCAGACGAGGCTGGGGGCGGATTCACGGCGGCAAGGGGCCGCTTCAAGTGGGAGCGGCTTGGAATGGAATATAAACTGCGGGATGCCGAGCCGCCGCCGCGGGAAAAAATCGAGGAAGTCATTGCCCGCTTCCGCGAGGCAGGGCTGAAGGTGGTCTGACGCACTCATATCGCACTTTCGCTATGATAATTCACATCGGGCCGCCGCGTTCGTCGAGGAGCACAAGTGCACGACGTTGAACCACACTTATACCCGACGAGCATTCGCGAGATGATCCGCCATGAAAACGATTTGACCAACCATCGCCTCATGTGGCTGTCGATTGGCCAAGGGTTGATCGCCAACGCTTATGTCGGTGCCGGCAGCGTGCGAGACGAGATAGTGTCGGTCCTGGCGCCCGTGGGAATCCTCGTCGCGCTCTCGGCCTTCGTTATCCTCTACAAGAGTTATCAGGCGCGCGGGTATCCGGGTTTCCTGGGTGCCCTCGCCAAGCAGGGAACCTTGTCGGAGGAAAAACTGCCCCTGTTCGGCTGGCCGGCAGAGAGAGTCAGAGATTGGCGGAGGAACGTCTGGGCTTGCCCCTGGCTTGGGCGCGTCAGCGATCTCCTGGAACCTTACTTTTTTTTGCCCGGCCTTCTAATCCTCGCTACTGGATGGTATCGAGCTCCTTTTCTGATGAATCGCTTTCTTTCGGGGTTGCAACTCGGCATTATTCGCTCCTGCTATTCAGGACGCTTTCCCGGCGGTTCGGCTCCAGGAAACCATTCAGTATGCTGGTCGCCCTGGCGGCCAAAATAGGTCACTCGTTTCCCCCGCAGAAAGGCGAAGTAGCCCTGCATGCCCGCTTCCATCGCACGCCGTGTGAAGTCACGATATTTCTGTCCGTTGCGCTGACTGTCCCAAATATCCGCGCGTAGCGCCGCGGCATCGAAATCCGCGGCGACGGGCGGCAGGCCCTCATAATCGATGTGTGTCACGACCGCATCGCCGCTATCGCTGTAAAAGGTCTTCCGCTTCCCTACGTAGTCCACGTGATAGTATTCAACGCCAGCGGCGAGTAGCCGACTGACGATTTCGGGGAAGTCACAATGGCGCTCACGACAAATAAACCTTCCTCCGTCGTGATGGGGTTGAGACCGATTTCAATCGGGAATTCCGTGCCGTCCTTGCCCAGTCCGAACAGGTCTCGCCCTTCGCCCATCGGCCTGGTCTCAGGTTTCTGCAGGAACCCTGCGCGAAGAGCGGGATGTCCCCGCGAAACCGAGCTGGTATGAGCATTTCAATCGGGTTACTCAATGCCTCCGCCTGGGTATCGCCGAAGAGCCGGGTTGTCTGCGTATTAAATAAGACAATTTGGCTCTTCCCATCCAGCATGATGATAGCGGTAGGCACCGAGGAAACCGGACCGTCAGTTCGATGAGTTTGAGCGTGGAGCGGGCTCGCCGGCTTTACACAGCGGAAACCGATGTGCGACATACCGGTGTCGCAATCCTTCCCGCGGCGGGCGCTGGGACGGTAATTCGTGCAGTAGTTATCCGAGCACAGAAAAGACCCTCCTTTGATGACGCGCTGCTGGGCATTTGGATGGCGAGGACTGAAGCTACGCTCCGGCCCACTCGGATTGATGCAAAGTGGATCGAGCGCCAGCTTTTCATGCCTAATCTGCCAACCGCAAAGCAAGATTTGGCTAGCCCTTCCCAACCGACGGCGAGCGGCCGGATGCTGCGCCGCCTAACGTTCCTTGTAAATGAAACGAATCATCGACACAAGCGAAGTGCTGGGAACAGTGGAAGCGCCGGAAGGCGTATGCGAGCTGTGTGCATCGGCGGATGCAAGCTTCGAAGAAGCAGCAGGGCGCCTTGTTGTGAAACTGGAGGCATTTCTGCGACCTACAGATCTGCTGGCGAAAGAGCGGCACTTCCGCGCTGAATGGTTACCGGAGAATCAGTCGGTTTCAGAGTCCGTCCCACGCGAGGAGTGTCATGAGGTGGCGCGGGAGATTTTTCATCGCTGGACGCGCAAGGTGCGGGAGGCCGCGCCGCAGTTGCACCATATTTGAATTTGCTCGAACTAATACAACCAAACAGCCAACAGAAAGGCCCGTTATGCTACCGAAATACACAGTTGAATACACCACCCAGTTCCGCCGGCACGCGCAATCAAACCATTACTCCACTGACGATCCGGTTGCCTGTGAGGAGTTCGTTGAGGAATTGCTGGAGCGCGGCTTCGCCATTCACGCCATCAAGCATGAGGGGTTGGACCTTCCGAAGGCCGAGTTCGACCGCGTCGTCAAGACGGCAGCAGGAATGCTGGCATCGAAGCATGTCTGTGCCTCGCTCGGCATCAAGGCCGAAGAAGAGAAATTTCGTTTTGGCTTCACGGCATGAAAGCGCATCTCGACAACTCTTTATTCAGCACACCGCGACGTCGGCGTGTCAGGGGGAAACATCGTTCATCCTCATTGCCCGCAGTTCGGGAGCCTGTCGAGTTCAAGCGGATTCTTGTACCGGTTGACTTCACCGCCGGTTCAGACAGGGCTTTGCGGCACGCCGCCGCTATCGGGCGGATTTACCACGGGCGCGTTTTGCCGCTTCACGTAACCGTGCCCATTTGCTTCACCACAGATTGCGGTTACGGGCCCGTGAATCGCGAGGTGCCAAATGCGGCCTCACTGCGGCGCAGGCGAGCCCAGCTCCAACGACTCGTTCACCGGATCGTGCCAAAAGAATTGGCGGAAACTGTAATCGTACAAAGCGGCGAGCCCATTGAGCAAATCAAGATTGCCGCGAAGGAGTGGAAATCCGATTTGGTCATCATGCTCGCTCACAATGCTCTGGATGGAGCTTCGCCTCCAAAGCATACAGTGGATCGTCTGGTGCGGGAAATTCGCTGTCCCGTCCTGTTGCTCCACCCCCCAACGTCATCCCGAAAGCGATAATCACCAGTTCGACAAGAACGTCATGAACGCTCCAAAGAATCCCTCCAGGGCAGCCAAAGCCGAGTCTTCGGCAGTGAAAGCCGTCGCGAGCGTCATCGCCGAACATCCGTTTGTGCGCGGACTGCAACCGCAGCACCTGCGTCTGCTGGTCGATAGTGCGATGCGAATGCACTACAAAGCCGGTGAACTCATCTTCCGTGAGGGCGACCCGGCGAACCGCTTCTATCTGATCGAACAGGGGCGTGTGTCATTGGAGTCGCCCCGAAAGGAGCAAGCGCCCATCGCGGTTCAGATCATCGGCCCCGGTGACGTGCTCGGGTGGTCGTGGCTCTTTCCTCCTTACTACTGGCACTTCAACGCGCGGGCCTTGGAACCGACGACCGCCATTTTCTTTTACGGCACGCGGCTCCGTGAACAGTGCGAACAAGATCACTCGTTCGGTTTCGCAATGTTGCAAAGGATTACCAAAATCGTTATCCAGCGACTGCAAGCTGCGCGTAAACAGCTAATTTCCATTCGCCGCTAAACAGTCTTCTCCGATGCTCCGGACCGGTGGAGCGGCGTCCCTGTTCGCCCGGTTTTTCCCCCACTAAGGAAATACCCTACCCATTGTCCTGGCGGGACCCAACCGAGTCCGCGACCTCGCTCCCAATACCCATCCGCGCCTGTATAGCCGAATCTTGGTCTCGTTGAACACAAAATCGTGTGAACTAAAAACGAGAAAGACCGAACAATGAATGCGAACGGACAATTGTTGGAAACCCTCACTCACTCCGAGATGTTTCAAAACTACGAACGCGCCTACACCGAAGCGACCGGCATGCCGGTGACGCTGCGGCCCGTCGAGACATGGCAGCTTCCGTTGCACGGCAAGCGGCGTGAAAACCCCTTCTGCGCGATGATGGCGGAGAAAAGCAGCACCTGCGCCGCCTGCCTGCAAATGCAGGAGAAGCTAGCGCAGTCCGCTTCCGACAAAGCCTGCACGATGACTTGCTCCTACGGCCTTTGCGAGACGGCGGTGCCGGTGAAACTGGGCACGCAGACCATTGGGTTCTTGCAGACCGGTCAGGTGATGCGGCAGAAACCGACCGGAGCGTCCTTCCAACGCGCCATCGCCCGGGGGGAGGAATTGGGGGTGGACATCGACAACGCGAAGGCCAAGGCGGCTTACTTCGCCACCCCCGTCGCGTCACAGAAGAAACTTGATTCCGTGACCACTCTGCTCTGCATCTTCGCTGAACATCTGTCCATGAAAAGCAACCAAATCGCTGTTCAGACGGCCAATTCTGAACCGCCGGTGATTACCAAAGCCAAAGATTTCATCCGGCAGAATTATACTGAGGATCTTTCACTTGGGCAGGTAGCCGCGGCGGTTCACACCAGCATTTTCTATTTTTGCAAACTGTTCCGGAAAGTGACAGGCACGACCTTCACCGAGTTCGTCTCGCGCACCCGGATCGAGAAGGCCAAGAACCTGTTGCTCAATCCAAACCTGCGCATCAGCGAAATCGCCTACGAAGTGGGATTTCAGTCCCTGACCCATTTTAACCGGGTGTTCAAAAACGTCGTGGGCGAATCTCCGACGATTTACAAAGACCGCCTGCCGAAAGCGGCTTGACGTGAGGTGCTCCGCAACAACGGCGAAAGCGTATCCGAACCAAAAAATCCATTAACGAACCATCCTATGAAAATCCCAAATGCAAAAAAGGACACCGCCCCGCGTCTCTTGATTAGCGAATCGAGCACGGAGCCAACCCAAGAGCAAATCGCACTTCGCGCCTACTCGCTCTGGGAACAACAAGGACACCCGGGGAACCAAGAAGTTGCAATCTGGTTGCAGGCCGAGACCCAATTGCGGAAGGCCGGCAACCAACATGGCGCCCAGTCCTAAGCGGCGTCCGCGTCGTAAGTCGAAGCGACCGCGTCGAGCGGGCGGCAGTGACCATTTCGCGGTGTCGGACGACAAACATTCCGGCATCATCACCGCGATGAAAGATTACGCGGGGATGACCAAAGCTCAGTTAATCAAGGAACTGGCAACATCGAGCAGACATGGTGGGAAGCCTCAGCCGGCCGACCCGCGAATGCAGGCCACGTTAAACGAACTGCGGGACATCAAGGCGGCCCTCGATGCCCATTCCATTGTGGCCATCACGGATGCCAAGGGCGACATCACCTACATCAACGACAAGTTCTGCGAGATCTCCAAATACTCCCGAGCCGAACTGCTCGGCCAGAACCATCGCATTATCAACTCCGGCTACCACTCCAAGGCATTTTTCACCAAGCTGTGGCGCACGATTGCGCGGGGAAAGGTCTGGCATGGTGAAATCAAAAACCGAGCGAAGGATGGCTCCTTCTACTGGGTGGACACGACAATCTTTCCGTTCCTCAATGAAGCTGAGAAACCCGTGCAATACATCGCTATTCGGACAGACATCACAGCGCGTAAACGCAACGAGGAACAAATGGCACAACTAGCCGCCATCGTCGCCTCGTCCAACGATGCCATCATTGGAAAAACAGTGGAAGGTGTGATTACGAGCTGGAACAGGGGCGCAGAGCAGTTGTTTGGCTATTCCGCCCAGGAAGCGATTGGCCGCTCCATCGACTTACTTATCCCACTCGAACGGCGAGATGAAGAAAGCCGTATTCGGGAAAACATAATTCGCGGAAAACCGGTCGAACACTACGAAACAATCCGGCTGCACAAATTGGGTCACCGACTCGACGTATCGCTGACAATTTCTCCCATTAGGGACGCAACTGGAAAAGTAGTCGGGGGATCGAAAATCGCCCGCGACATCACTGAGCGCAAGCGCGCCGAAGAAGAGCTCGCTGAGTTGGCTCGCAACGTCGCCGAAAAGAACAAGGAACTGGAAACAATCGTTTACATCGCCTCCCACGACTTGCGCTCGCCGCTGGTCAACGTGCAGGGATTTAGCAACGAACTTGCCTGGGCCTGCCAACGAGTGAGAGAGGTGTTGGTGCGAACCCCCGGTGACCTTGTGGACAAGAAAGAACTTCTCAGTTTGCTGTCAGAGGATGCGCCCGAGGCATTGTCTTTCATTCAAGCGGGCGTATCGAAAATGGACAAACTCCTAACCGGCTTTCTTCGATTTTCACGGTTGGGCCGGGCGGCGCTCACCATCCAACCACTGGACATGAATAGCATGCTGCGCGAGATCGCGCGAACCATGGAGTTCCAGAGCAAACAGGCAAGTGCTTCCATCGAGATCGGGCAGCTTCCTCCGTGCCTGGGCGATGCCATCCAGGTTAACCAGGTTTTTTCCAACTTGCTGGACAATGCGCTCAAGTACTTGGATCCGGCGCGACCGGGGCGAATCCGAATCAGTGGGCGCATCAAAGACGGGCGCTCAACTTACGCCGTCGAAGACAACGGGATCGGCATCGCAGCAGAACACCAGTCTAAAGTCTTCGAGATTTTCCACCGGCTCAATCCTTCCGTGGGAACAGGCGAAGGCTTGGGACTGACTATTGCCCAGAGGATTCTCGAACGACAAAATGGCAAACTCTGGGTGGAATCCAGCAGGAGCAAAGGCAGCACCTTTCTTGTTTCCCTCCCAGCAACAAAAGAGGTACAAGTGTGATCGCTTCAATGACACAGGAAGTGGTTATTCTAATTGCTGACGATGACGCCGGGCACGCCCGGCTCATTGAGAAAAACCTCCAGCGCGCCGGCCTGCACAATCCCGTCCTCCGCTTCGAGGACGGCCAGGATATTCTGGACTTTCTCTTTCGCCGCGGTTCCGGCAGCAAACGCATGCCTGAAGTCCCTTATCTTTTGCTCCTCGATATCCGCATGCCCAAGGTGGATGGCGTCGAAGTCCTCCGCCAGATAAAGGCCGACGTCGAACTGCGCAAGCTGCCCGTGAGCATGTTGACTACCACAGATGACCCGCGCGAGGTGGCTCACTGTCACGCACTGGGCTGCGGCAACTATATTGTCAAGCCGGTCGAATACGAGAAATTTTCCGAGGCCGTCAAGCAGTTCGGCCTCTTCATCAGTCTGGTGCAAGTGCCCCAGATTAATGGGGGGTCGTCGGGCTAAGTTGCGTATGTCTGTTCCCCCGCCCGCCAACATTCTCGTCGTCGATGACGATCAAGGGCTGCTCCGCTTGATGGAACGGACTCTTAAGCGCCAAGGTTTCAGCACGGCAACCGCCAGTTCGGGTAAGGACGCGATTGCGTGGCTGGGCCAAAACTTTGCCGACCTGATGCTCTTGGATGTCAAACTCCCGGACCACAAGTCCAGCCAAGCCAGGGAATGCCAACTCGCTCGCCGATTTTGAAGCTGGTCACGCCCTTCCCTAATTCGCTAATCCGACCGACGATCTCATGACCGAGCACTAGCGGCAGCTTGGGTGTGGGCAGTTCGCCATCTAAGATATGCAAGTCGGTGCGACATACAGCGCATGCGCTAACCTTCACCAGCACTTGGCCTGGCGCGGGCTGGGGCAAAGCTAAATCTGTCAGTCGAAGCGGTTGCCCAACCCGGTTCAGCAGCATTGCCCGCATGGCGTTGATTTGCACGAAAGACTACAGCGCAGTGCCCTTGCCTCAATTTCGCTTTTGCACTTCTACCTCCATCCGGCTCAGCTTGTCGAGAATCTGCCCTTGCCGGCGTAACGGCCACCATTCGTACAAATAAATCTCCAGTGGCCGCCACATCGCGACCCAACCAGCGATGGTCAATCCTTCTTTGAAGAAACTGGAGAACGCCAAGAAATTTACAGATGCCAGCAGTTCGATGACGAGAAAGCACGCGACCAAAAACGACAACCCGACCAGCAGGCTCAGGCGGCCCTGTTTCATCAGACGTTTGAACTCCAATTGGTTCAGGCGCGCGCGGTAGGCGAAATAGTGATGGACGGCGTCCGTGACCAACCGCTGCGCGTTGTGACCATCCGGCAACTTCTCCAGATGGACAATGAGGTCCACGGGTTCGGGTCGATGAAACTCCTGCGCCCAACTCAAGATGAATTCCGCCGCGTCATCATCCAGATCTTTTTCGTGAAAGGGCGACGGATCCATCGTGTTAAAGAGCTGATCGATGTCCCGCAGATTCAATTCAATGTGATGCACGCCGGGCATTTGTTCCGCCAGCGGCGCCGGGCTGGTCAAATACCCCTCTCGGAGCCTCGGGCCGCTTAGGTTCACATGACGCGAAGCTTCGTGCGACCCTTTGTCGTTAGGCGAAATGGCATGCTCGATCTTCATTGTCCCCGAGATAAGTGTGGCAGTGTCTGTCGCGCGCGCGCTGCTTTCATTTGTCTTTCGCCGCGATCTTCCCGGATATCGCGGGACTGCGCAAAATTGGCATCCTGTTTACGTGACCTGCGGGCGGTCTCCTTGCGATTTGCACCGAATTTGCGCGTGAGTTTCTGAACTTTGGTGGTCATACCGATTCTCTTTTTTTGATGTTGTCTTCGCTGCGACGAAGCGCGGGCGGGCGGTTCCTCCCGACCCAACTGTCATCCCGCCACGCGCCTCACCGCAACCGGTTTCACGACACTTTCACTTCGACCATTTTCGGCGTAGCTTTCTCGTTCTTGGGCAAATGCACTTTGAGGAGGCCGTCTTTGAACTCCGCATTGACCTTGGTGCCGTCCGCCGCATCCGGCAGTGCGAAACTGCGAAAGAAGTTCCCATACGACCGCTCAATGCGGTGATACTTCTTGTCCTTCTCTTCCTTCTCAAACTTGCGCTCCCCAGTGATGGTGAGCACACCATTTTCCACCGTCACCTTCACATCCTCTTTCTTCACTTCAGGAAGTTCAGCTTTCACAAGCCATTCCTTGTCGTCCTCGATGATGTCCACCGAAGGTGTCCATTGAGTGATGGTCATGGATTCCTTGTCGCCATTGGCGACGCGTGTTGGCGCCAGCCCGAGGATGCGAGCCAACCGATTCTGTGACTCTTCCATTTCCTTGAACGGATCCCAACGTGTTAACGCATTCATAGTTTTCCTATTCGCGGTATAATTGCAGTTAAAGCGGAGGGCCGAGTTCGCGAGCGCCCGGCCCCACCGCCGGATTGAACCGATGCGAACGGACAAGTCCGGGGTCCAATCCATAGCGAAAATCATGGCAGTGGCGTCAAAGCACTCCCCGATTCTTGCCGAATCATCACCGACGATTGCTTTTATTATAAAGTTGGGCTAAAAGGAGGCTTCTGCAGGCGACTCCTCCGAGAAGGGACGAGCTTCACTGAGGAAATTCTGGCGCGGGGAGGGACTTGAGCATTCCGCGCGCCTAGAATGACCACTGCCGGCACAATCCTTACGTCTTCTTCACGGATTTGGAGACGAGGATCGGAATCGGAGAAATATTACGGCGAAGACGACCTAAAAGTGTCCGTTTTGGTGTCCGCTCCAAATCAGGTTAAAGGTCTTTTCCTGATAAAAGGCTGGTCGCGAAAAAGTTCGATTTCGGCTGGTTGCTCATTCCGGTACCGCGTGCTCGCCGCGCTGACCGCCGAAGCGTATCCACTTCTCCAACTCCACGGCGACAAAGGCGGTGGCCGCCAGGGCGACGATGCCGAGCCATGATTTAGCGCCGATAGGCGCTGTGTGGAAGACTTCATTCATCACTGGCATGTAGGTAAAAAGCAATTGCAGCCCGAGCATACTTGCCGCGCCCAAGAGGGCCAGGCGATTGCCCAACAAACCGACGCTGAAAAAGGGACGGTTCAAGGAGCGGCAGTTGAACAGATAGAAAACCTCAACCACCACGAATAGGTTGACGACACTCGTACGGGCCTCCGCGATTCCCGCGTTGTTCGCTCGCAGTTCCCAAAGGAAAAGAGCCAGGCCGCCAAACAGAAGGATGAGGGTGACGAGCCCGGTCCGCATGATTAGTGGGTGGGTGAGGAGTGGTTGGCGTGGATTGCGTGGTGGACGACGCATCAAACCCGGCTCTTTGGGTTCAAACGCCAGCGGCAGGCCGAGCAGAGTGTCTGTGAGGTTGACCCAAAGCAGTTGCAGCGGGAGAGCAGGCAGCGGCAACCCCAGGAGGATTGCCGTAATGAGCATCGCGGCTTCACCCAGATTGGTAGGCAGAATCCAGACGATGAACTTGGTGATATTGTCGAAAACGCCACGACCTTCCTCAACGGCGGCTTCGATGCTCGCGAAATTGTCGTCGATGAGCACCATCGCGGCAGCGCGCTTCGCAACATCGGTCCCGGTGATTCCCATCGCCACGCCGATGTCGGCCTGTTTAAGTGCGGGCGCATCGTTCACGCCGTCACCGGTCATAGCAACAATGTGACCCCGCGACTGGAGCGCGCGGACCAGCCGCAGTTTCTGCTCCGGCGCGACGCGAGCGAAAACGGCGGTGCGCTCGGCGATCTCCGGCAGTTCCAAGTCGGTGGTTTTTTCCAATTCACGCCCGGAAAGGGCGACCAGCTTTGCGCGGTCTCCACGGTCACTCAACCCGATTTGGGTTGCGATGGCGCTGGCGGTAATAAGGTGATCCCCCGTAATCATTTTTACTGCGATGCCCGCCTGCTGACACCGATGCACGGCAGCGATGACTTCTGTCCGGGGTGGGTCAATCATGCCTTGCAAACCGAGGAAGGTCAGTCCTCCGGCGACGTGGGCATGTTCGAGTCGGGCGTGCCGGGGATCCGCCTCGCGGCGCGCGAAGGCAAGCACCCGCAGGCCGCGCGCCCCCATCTGCCCAACGGCACGCTGCACGGCCGCCTTGTCGAAAGAGACCAATCCGCCGTTCGCGTCGAGGAAGTCGGTGCTGCGCTCGACCAAGCGCTCCACCGCTCCGACTTTGTAAATCATGCCGCCGGATCGCCCGTGATGGAGCGTGGCTCGGAACATGTGCTCGGACTCGAACGGAATCATGTCGATGCGCGGCGAATCCCGGCGTATATCGGCGGGAAGCAGGCCACCCTTCTCGGCAGCAATGAGCAGCGCAGCCTCGGTGGGGTCGCCCTGCACCTTGAGACGCCCGCTCCCGTCGCGCACGAGTTGGGAATCGTTGCAAAGCATGCCGGCACGTAAGCACTCCGCCAGCGCGGGTTGGTTCACCACTTTGACCGGCGAGCCCTCGAATCGAATTTCACCCCTGGCCTCGTAGCCTCCGCCAGTGACTTCATAGAATTTCCCGCCGGCATAAATCTCCCGCACTGTCATCTGGTTCTCTGTCAGCGTGCCGGTCTTGTCGGAACAAATGACGGTGGTGCTGCCGAGCGTTTCAACGGCTGGCAGCTTACGGATGATGGCCCGGCGTTTCGCCATGCGAGCCACACCGATGGCAAGCACGATCGTCACGGCCGCAGGCAGGCCTTCGGGAATCGCGCCGACCGCCAGCGCGATGGCCGCCATGAACATTTGGACCACCTTTTCGCCCCGCGCGACACCAATGACGAACGTAACCGAGGCGAGACCCAAAATGACCCAGAGAAGCAGCAGGCTAAACTGTGCGATCTTCTTCGTCAGCGGTGTAGACAACTCGACGGCGCTAGAAATAAGTCCGGCAATGCGGCCGGTCTCCGTCTGGTCGCCAATGGCCCACGCCACGCCCTCGCCTTGGCCGCTGGTAATGAGCGTGCCGGTATAGGCGAGATTCCGTCGATCGGCGAGGAGGGTGTCCTGGGCGAGCGGGTCGGAATGTTTGGCTACGGGAAGTGATTCGCCGGTCAAGGCGGATTCATCAGCGTGCAGGTTACGGACATGGAAAAGCCGCAGGTCGGCTGGCACACAATCGCCTGATTGAAGGAGGACCACATCGCCCGGCACGAGCTCCTCAGAGTGGATGCGAAGTTTGCGACCGTCCCGGCGCACAGTAGTTTCGCTGGAAACCATTTTGGCAACTGCCTCAATGGCTTTCTCAGCCTTGCCTTCCTGGAGGAAGCCGACCGAGGCATTGACCAGCACGACGCCCAAAATGACCGACGAATCCACCCATTCGCCGAGGAACGCAGTAACGCCGACCGCCAGGAGCAGTATGTAAACGAGCGGCTGGTTGAATTGCTGGACAAACCTGAGCCATGCGGACGTGCCCCGACGAGCGGTGAGGCGGTTCGGTCCGCATTTCATCTGACGTGCCCGGGCTTCGTTCACAGACAGGCCGCTCTTCAAGTTCACATCGAGCAGGCGTGCGACTTCTTCAGCGGGAAGCTGATGCCAGTGCGGCAGCGGAGGCGCGGGTTTATGTGCTGTCATGTCGCCTTGTATCGACCCGCGAAATGCTTCCATCGCTCCGCGTCTCTTGGTTCTGGTTTAACGATGGCTGCGCCACTGAAGGGCTTTCATCACCGATTCGATTGAATTCTGCGGTGATTTCTTCGAACGCGGCAAGGCCAAGGCTGATTTTCTTGAAGAACGACGGGTTGTGTGGGACGACCGTGAACCGAGGGTGGCGCGACCAGAGCGACCTCAATTTCCCGTCGAGCTTCACTGCTTCCTCGGTGGACTCGTTACGAATGGGATTCCCGCCCTCGATCGAGACTCCGCCACGCGCCGCGGTCTCGAAGAAGATGACTGCATCGTAGCGGGCGAGTTCGGCGTCCAGAGTCGTACCGACGGCCATGAAATATTCGTCTGCTTCGCCAGGCCAATACGCCGCGCCGTCCACCGTACCCCGGTCGCAGAGAAGCATGCGATTCGGAAATAGCGCGGCCTGCACGTCTTCGAGGTGGCGCTGCACATGGAAAATGGCGGTTTGTGCGAACCGGGCCGCTCGGGGTTCGCGCGAGCGCGGGAACCCGCCCTGAAAAAGAATGGTCGCTGCCTCTGGCACAATGACGACGCGGTCGCCAATTTCGCGCCGGAACAAATCGGCGGCTGTCGTCTTACCCCCTCCGGGTCCGCCGGTAAGGACGATGCGGCAACGCTTGGGACTTGGGGCGACACGATTCATAATGTGGCCTACATCTTCAGCTAACCCTTCGTCCCCACAACCGGCTCCACCGTAATTGGCAATAGGAGGCTAGTTCTTGAGTTCCACGGCCGAGCGGCGATTCAAAAAATAGCCACTGCTCGCCAATTTGCGCGGAGCGTTCCGCCGCACGACGAATAAATTGTGATGAAATGAAAACGAAACTTCTGCTTCTCACCCTCGTCCTCGCCCTGGCCGCGGGGATTTCCGTCTCCATCGCCCAGACGAAGCGCAACCGCGCGGCCAAAGAGTTCATGCGGGAAAAGTTGGAATTGTCGCAGCGCGTACTCGAAGGCCTTGCCACCGAGGATTACGACCTAATCATTGCTAAGGGCACCAGTCTCAGTGCAATGAGTAAGCAGGCGGACTGGCGAGTGTTCGAGAACCCGGACTACGACCAACAGAGTACTACATTTCGACGCCACGTGAACTCCCTGGTGAAGGCGGCCAAGGACAAGAACCTCGACGCGGCTACGCTCGCTTACGTGCGTGTCACGATGAGTTGCGTCGATTGCCATAAATTCGTGCGCGGGAAACTGGTCGCCTCAGCGGAGAGCTTGCCGGCGGACGAAGCTGTAAACGCGCTGGCACTGTCTTCAATGGGTGGACCGACGAACAAGAAACGGTAGGCAGTGACCAAGGATGGAGCAGCGTGTTTTGTACGACCAGCCAATGTTGGCCGTGATGAATGATTAACGACAACAATCGAAAACCGGGAAAAATGCCTCTATGAAATCATTAAACGCCTTGAATGAAGCCACTATCAGCCATCCATTTGTGCATGGGATGAAGCCTGAGTATCTCACCCTGCTGGCGGACGGTGCGAAAAAAGTTCAGTTCAAACTCGGTGAGTTACTCTTTCGCGAAGGTGAACCGGCGAACCAATTCTATCTGATCGAAAGTGGCAAAGTCGCCCTCGAAGCACATGAACCAGCCGACGGCACGATGCTCGTGCAAACCCTCGGTGCGGGTGACGTCCTGGGTTGGTCGTGGTTGTTCCCGCCTTTTACATGGCACTTTCAAGCGAGGGTCATCGAGCCCACCTGCGCCATCACCCTAAATGGCGCGCATCTTTTGGCGAGCGCGGAACGCAATCGAGAGTTTGGCTATGAAATTATGAAACGTGTCGCGCAAGTTGTCATTCAACGCTTGCAGGCCACGCGCAAGCAACTTCTGGCCCTCCAAATGGAATCAACGATGGAAGGCTGACGGGGCACCAGTGTTTCGCAATGACGACGATGCTGTGTCGAACCATGAGGCGGAAATAACCAGCGCCTATGACACCTTTCGGGAACGCGCCCTTCATCCCGCCGACGTGGCCGTGCGCAGCAGCGCCACGGCCGAGGATTTGCCAGACGCCTCCTTCGCCGGACAGCAGGAGACTTACCTCAATGTCAGCGGCCATCTCGCGTTGCTTGATTGCTGCAAGCGTAGCTTCGCGTCGCTCTTCACAGATCGGGCCATTTCGTATCGCACTGATAAACATTTTGGTCACTTCAAGGTTGCGCTCAGCATTGGGGTGCAAAGGATGGTGCGTGCCGACCGCGCAGCCAGCGGCGTCATGTTAACGCTCGACACCGAGACGGGCTTCCGCGATGCCGTGCTCATTAACGCCGCTTACGGCCTCGGCGAGAACATCGTGCAAGGCTCGGTCAATCCCGACGAATACTACGTCTTCAAGCCCACATTAAAGAAGGGGTTCCAGCCGATTCTGCAAAAGATTGTCGGCACGAAGGAATTCAAACTCATCTACGACGTGGGCGGCGGAAAGATAGTGAAGAATGTGCCGGTGGCCTCGGGTGACCGCGTGAAGTTTGCCATCAACGACGAGGAAATCCTTGAGCATGCTTCAACCGATCGGAGCATTGCCCGTGACTCAGAAGGGTAAACCGATATGGAGAAAATGAGAGCAACGGTTTTTCGCGGCGTGAACGACATTGGAATCGAAGAAGTTCCCAGGCCGCGTGCAGGAATTGGTGAAGCGGTGATCCGCGTCACTCTAACTACAATTTGCGGTACCGACTTGCATATTGTGCGTGGCGAGTACCCGGTGAGGCCGGGTCTGGTTATCGGCCACGAGCCAGTCGGGGTGATCGAGGAACTGGGCCCAGGCGTCACCGGCTACAATCTCGGTGACCGCGTGCTGGTGGGAGCCATCACCCCCTGTGGCCAGTGCCGCGCCTGTCTTTCTGGACATCTTTCGCAGTGTGGACATGGCGACGGCTACGAAGCCATTGGCGGCTGGCGGTTTGGCAATACGATCAACGGCGCCCAAGCTGAGTATCTTCTCGTGCCTGCGGCGCAAGCCAATTTGGCAAAGATTCCTGATCCGCTCACAGATGAACAGGTTGTCTTGCTGGCAGACATCGCTTCGACAGGAATTTCTGGTGCTGAAGCCGCGCCAGTGCGAGTCGGCGATGCTGTCGTTGTTTTCGCACAGGGGCCAATTGGTTTGTGCGCCACGGCCGGAGCCAAGCTGATGGGAGCCTCCCTGATTATCGCCGTTGATGGTGACGACAATCGGCTGGCGATGGCGCGTCGTATGGGCGCCGATGTGGTCCTCGATTATCGGGCCGTGAACGTGGTGGCAGAAATCAAGCGTTTGACCGGCGGCGTGGATGTGGCCATCGAAGCTTTGGGTACACAGCAGACGTTTGAAAATGCACTTCGAAGTTTGCGGCCCGGCGGCACGCTTTCCAGCCTTGGCGTCTATTCCGGCAAGTTGCAAATGCCCTATGAAGCTTTTTCAGCGGGGCTCGGCGATCATCGAATTGTCACGACGCTTTGTCCTGGCGGGAAAGAACGGATGCGACGCCTTCTCACCTTGGTGCAATCAGGACGTTTTGATCCTACGCCGCTCATCACTCATCGCTTCTCATTGGATGAGATTAATCAAGGCTACAAGCTTTTCGGCGAACGGGCGGATGGTGTTCTGAAAGTGGCGATCAAGCCCTAAGGAAAGTAGAATTGCAAATTTCCATTGTCGGTCTCGGCGGCCGGATCGTAGCCGAGGAGTGTTCGGACAAGACTGGAGTCGTTCAGTTGTTGGACCGAACCATCGCTCAATGCGACCAGCCCGATGTTAGCGCCATGACAAATTCCTCTTCGCCATTTGGCAGTCGCGGCGCCGGTGCCTGGCGACGTCAGCACGAAACAATTGATGTTGTCTGACAACCCGGTAAAATCAAAACCGACCAAATTTCTGTCGGTTGCCAATAGGACGCGTGGCCTTTTTTCATCGGCTTCGTTGCACAGCGCGTAGCTGACGTTCGCCAGCAAGAGGGTTGTAAAGTCTGTTGCCAGAATTCGACTCGTGTCACTCGGGCAGAGCAGAATCTTTGTCGAAACCAATTGGTTCGACGCAAGAGAGAGTTGGAAGTTTACCTTGGCGTTGTCAGTCCCGTTTGGCATTCCCCCGCCCTCTGATTGCTCCACTTTCCATGGGAATTTTCCATCGTTGTCGTTCGCCCAAAGAGACATCGCCAAGCTGATCTGCTTAAGATTGTTTAGACAACTGACCCGCTTCGCCCTTTCTTTGGCGCGGCTGAGAGCCGGCAGGAGGAGCGCAGCAAGAATCGCGATGATCGCGATGACCACCAGCAATTCAATGAGTGTGAATGCGCGATGTCGCACGAGGCGATATCATAGGGCTTTGCCGCACACGAGCAAATGCGCTTTCAAGGACTGAGGGCGGCAGACACGCGGAAGAACTTCTGGGCGCCGCCCAGCGCGTTCGTAGTCGCCACTGAGGCTTCGAGCGCCACCTGGCCGGCTTGCCCGCCATCGCTGTACGGCCCCTCCACGTCGGTGGCGCTGTGAACTTTGTAGTAAAGTCCGCGCACCGCGTTGTAGCGAAGTTCCATATTGTTGGTGTTCAGTTTGCGTGTCGTGAGGTTGACTGCGGAATCAATGACGGAACCGTCGAAGAATTTTTGCGCCAAAGCCCAGACGTTCGTGCCGACTTGAGCGCCGACACGACGGCCGGTAAAATCATCTACCGGTGGATGGATGCCGCCCCAGATTCGTGACAGTCCCACCTGGTCCCCCGCATCATAGTAGGATGCCCACTGAAGGGTGATTGGTTGCGTCGGGCCAGCTTCGTTGATGAGATGGCTGATGGTGAAGGAACCAAGGCCATTGGGAAACCATTTGGAACCGGTGTATGCGGTCATGATTTCGGCGGCCGCACGACTGAAAGTGCTATGCCCCGAAATGTATCCAGGAAATGCTGGAGTCACGAAGGTCTTCTTCTGGTAAGGCATAAAATCTTCGGCATGAATCCAATGAACGCCACTTGTATCGGTGTCGGGAAATTCGGGCTGACCGGGCCAGCAAAAGACCGCAATCTTTCCAGGAGTAAGTCCGACGTGGCGGCCCGAAGAGACCGTAGCGTCGGTGACCAATTCAATTAGGTCCGGAACCAGCGGCAGGCCGTTGGTGTGGTATGAAGGCAAATCGGGATCGCTGGATTGGCCCTGGCCACCGCAGTAACGGATGGCGCTGATAGGCCGCCAGCCATTGTATTGGCGCTTCACGCTCCAAGCTGCGCAAGCCGCATCATGGACAGCGGTGTTCATGCAGAAATAGAGTTTGACGTCCCATTCCAGCCGATCAACGACGGGACCGGTTCCGCCAATACGGAAGGGGGTCTGGTTCGCGGCCATGTCATCGGAAACGTGATTGGCTATTGAATTCCAGTGGCCCGGCGGAGTTTCGGAGGAAGGACCATCCGCCCAGAACTCGGTGAGGGCTCGGGTGAAATCCCCGCGCAAGACGATATTGGAGGCATATGGCTGGCCGGTGACGGGATTGAGGGTGTAGCCGTGGCCATCATTTGAGCCAAGAGAGTTGTCGCCCAGAGTCGCGGGCGAAATGTCGATCATGACTCCGTCGGCGGTTGTCAATTGGCTGCTATAACGAATCACCGTGGCGAGATTTGTTTTAAACTCCATATCGGTCGCGGTCCCCAGATACGGCGGGGGCCCCGGATCAATCCACGATTTGTTCTCATCAATTCGACCAAGCGAAAAAGCACGCACCCACAACCACGGCGCCCCGGCATATCCCTGGAGCGGATTCTGCGGAAAGCCATTTTGGTCAATGGCATTGGCCACGATGAGGCGTTGCCACTTATTGACATCAAACAGAGTGTTGGTCCCGTCAAAGACGGTGCCGTGTTTGAACGGATCCATCCTCTCGTTTACAAAGGCGTAGCGGCGGGCATTGCCGACCGGATAATCCGGATAGGCCACTGGCGGGTTGGTGGCGGGAAAGGCGATGCCGTTGGTTTGCCTAGAGCCGTCGTTGATGAACCACGCAGAGACTGCGTCGTAAACGCTGTTTCCGACGCCGGCTGGCGTGGAGATATCGCGCGAATTATTGTTGGTTTCATAGCCCAGAAGGGACATGAACACGGGGTTCCGGCCCGCCTGATTGGTGGCCGTTCGTGAATAAGCGAGCCGCTCCACCATCATGCGATACATGGCGCAGCTGATCGCCTCACGCCGCGCCGCCGCCACATCTGGGGCGGTATGTTTCCCGCGATAGATGAAGCCGACGGCATTGGAATCGTAGGCGGCCCAAGCATCGTACATGCAGACGGAGTAGCTGAATAAGTTTCTCGCTTGTGCCGGGGGATGTGGCGTGTCCATCCGGATGCTTTCCAAGATGCGCTCGCTCCAATTCCGAGCAATGGAGTAGTTGGTATTTGGATTATACCAATTGATAACAACTGCGCTACAATTGAATGTCACAAGGAGTAAAATCCACGTCGTGAAAAGATTCTTCCAGTGAGCGTTGGATCGCGCTAGAGGCGTTTTCGGCAATTCCTTGTACATAACAATAGTTGTTTGAGCGTTTCTTTTGAGATTTCTGGTGAGGTTTTTACTGTTTCAACCCGTTTTTTCGAGGCTATTTGGAGAAAGTGCTTATATTTAGGGGTGATACGGACTGTTTGGGTGGCAGAGTGTTTGCGTGGTAACTGCCGCTCCTCAGTTGCTGGTAATTAATTGCGACGTCGCCCGAAATGTCGGCTTCAAGGTTGAACATATCTCCGGCGAAACTGAATACCGGGCGGAACTCGTCCTTGGATTGCCGTGACACCTACCGAGTTTCCCTACCGATAACTGCCCTTAAAACGCTTGGGCCTGCAACAAACGGTAAACAAATGCCAATCCCGTTGCGGCAAACCCATCGATTCCGGCTTATTCAGTAATCAGCTGGCAACGCGACCGACCCAGGCCAGTAAAAAAACTTTAATGATGAAAACGATTGATGAAGCCCCGGTTGCCGCAACCGCTCCTGTTTCGCTGGCACCCCGCGAACTCGATTCGAGAATTGCCCACGGTGAACTTGTCCAGATTATTGATGTGCGCGAATTCCCGGAATTTGCCGCCGGGCACATCTCCTGCGCCCGACTTGTGCCGTTGAATGAACTGGAGGCACGCACCCACGAACTTGACCCGAACGTCCCCGTCGTGTGCGTCTGCCACTCCGGTAAACGTTCCGCCATGGCCACGGAGAAACTCATGGCGCTTGGTTTTGCTAATGTCACCCACCTTGAAGGCGGCGTACTGGCCTGGGAGCGATGCGGGCTTCCTTTAACGGAAGAGCCGCGCGGTCCTTGGTCACTCGAACGGCAAGGGCGATGCGCACTCGGAGTTTTTGTCTTAATCGGACTTTCGCTGTCGCTTCGCTGGTCCGCCGCAATCCTGATTTCATGGATTATCGGAATCGGCATGGTGTTCACCTCCTTCGTCGATTGGTGTGGTATGGCGCCATTGCTCGCTAAAGCGCCCTGGAACCAACAGCAGAGCGCTTCATGCGCCAGGTAGATTAAAAAGAACGCCAATGAAACGTTTAGTCATTGTCGGTGGGGTGGCAGGGGGTGCCAGTGCGGCGGCTCGCGCGCGGCGCCTAAGTGAGGACTGCGAGATCACGGTCTTCGAGCGCGGACCGCATGTCTCGTTCGCCAATTGCGGGCTTCCTTATTTCGTCGGTGGCGAGATCGCCGAAGCCGATGCCCTTTTGGTCCAAACTCCGGAAAGTTTACATGCCCGATTGAATCTGGATGTCCGGGTGCTGACGGAAGTGCTTTCCATCGATCGCGCCGCCCGCGAGGTCCGTGTGCGTGAACTGACCGGTGGTCGTGAATACACGCAGGGCTATGATGCGCTCGTCCTCTCGACGGGGGCCTCCCCGCTCAAGCCGCCGATTCCCGGGATCGATCGTGACGGCCACTTCACCGTGCGTAGCGTTCCCGACGTGCAACACATTCGGGATTGGACGAAGAATTGCCGCGCCTGCCGCGCGGTCGTCATTGGCGGCGGCTACATCGGTCTTGAAATGGCTGAGCAATTGAAGCGTCACGGCGGCCTGAGCGTTTCAATCGTCGAAGCACTGCCTCAAGTGATGGCGCCGCTCGATCCGGAAATGGCGGCCTGGCTCCATGCCGAACTCCGCGCGAATGAGTTGGATCTTTACCTCGGTGACGCCGTCGCGGCATTCGAGGCCCCACGGGCCGAGGAGCAGGCTCGCGCATCTGTCGTCGTCCTGAAGAGTGGCCGGCGTTTGCTCGCGGACGTTGTTATTCTTGGCCTGGGCGTTCGGCCGGAAACATCGCTTGCCCGCAACGCGGGCCTGGACATTGGGAAACTCGGAGGCGTCCGCGTGAACGAGCATCTGCAGACCAGCGATGAAAACATTTGGGCGGTCGGCGATGCGGTCGAGGTGCGCGATGCCGTGACCGGCGATTGGGCGGTGATTCCGCTGGCCGGTCCGGCGAACCGTCAGGGGCGCATTGCCGCCGACAACATTTTTGGCCGGCGGTCCCGTTACGCTGGCACCTTGGGAACAGCCATTCTCCGGCTCTTCAACCTGACGGCCGGATGCACGGGCGCGAGCGAGAAAACGCTTCGCAAATGCAACATTCCCTATCAAGCGCTCCACCTTCATCCCAATTCCCACGCCGGTTATTATCCCGGTGCGGAACCGATCGCCTTGAAGATTCTCTTCGCTCCCGACACGGGACGTTTGCTCGGCGCGCAGGCCGTTGGCCGCGATGGAATCGACAAGCGTCTTGATGTACTGGCCACAGCTCTGAAGGGTAGAATGACCGTGAGCGAGCTCGCCGAACTGGAGCTGGCCTACGCACCGCCCTATGGCTCGGCCAAAGATCCTATTAATCTCGCGGGCATGGCTGCGGAAAACGTCCTGGCGGGCGATGTTGCACTCGCGCAATGGCATGAGATCGCAACACTCGATACAACACGCAGCGTGTTACTGGATGTTCGAGGTGCGGCAGAGCGTGCGAAAGGTTTCATTCCAGGCTCCATTCACATTCCATTGGATCAACTGCGGGCACGACTGGCCGAGCTACCCCACGACCGAGAAATCATTGCCCATTGTCAAACCGGGCAACGTTCCTATTTCGCCAGCCGGTTACTCCGCCAGCGCGGTTACCGCGTGCGGAACTTGACCGGTTCCTGGAGAACCTGGAAAACGGCTTCGGCGCCCTGAACCGGTAGCAAAATTCCAGCAACTTGTTCATGAGGCCGAGGTCTTTCGGGATAACACGGCAGCAGTGCCTTTGGTCCGATTGTCATGAGCCACTTTGCTCAAGGCCGCTTGAATCATCAAATACTCCCCTAGATTCTCGGTGGTAAGTATACCCACCAGTTCGCCCTTTAGTGTCACAGGTAATACTTTGCAGTCATCTTGCTGCAACCGAGAAAGGACGCTTTCGACCATTTCGCTGGCGTCGGCCGTGCAGACGTTGCGTTGCATCACATCGGCCACAAGCGCGCTTTGGCCATGCTTCGCCACGCCAGTCAAAAAATCCCCCCGCGTCAGCACCCCAGTCACTCGTCCATCCTCCAGGACTGGGAAGTCCTGCTGGCAACCGGCGAGAATATGTTCCACGGCCCGAGCCAAAGTGTCATCCGGCGCTAGGATGCGAAAGTCGGTCATCATCACCCGACTTACGGGCACGCCGGCCAGTGCAGACTTCATTTGCACCTGACCTGCTTCTTGGGCCGCACCTATCCAAACGAAAAGCGCGATGAACATCAGGAACGGATTGGTGAACAGCCCGATGAATCCAAATACCCAAGCCATCACCTGGCCGATGAAAGCCGCGATCTTCGTCGCGCGCACATAATCCATCCTCATCGCCAGCATGGCGCGCAAGACCCGGCCGCCGTCCATCGGAAAGGCGGGCAGCAAGTTGAACACGGCCAGGCTCACATTGACCCACATCAGTTTGGCAAGGAAGGGTCCGCCCATCAGCTTGAACTCTTTTGCCGCCGACAATTCGGCGCCTAGGCCCAGCACGCCAAACAACAGTGCCGCGAGCACGACGTTCACCGCCGGGCCGGCCAGCGCCACGAGCAGTTCTTGCTTGGGATTATCTGGGATGCGTTCCAGCCGCGCCACGCCACCGATCGGCAGCAAGGTGATGTCGCGCGTGCGAATCCCAAAGCGGCGTGCCATCAGCGCGTGACCCAATTCATGCAGCACCACGATGGTGAACAGAGCGAGAATGAATGCGAGGCCGTTGACAGCGTCCTGCCAGTTTTGCCGCTGCAGATAATGCGATAAGGCGACCCAACCCAGCAGGATGAGGAACGTGAAGTGCAGATGAACGTCGATGCCCGCAATGCGTCCGATTCTCCAGGAGGATTTCATTTGGGCGGGATGTTCATGTTCATGTTCAGGTGCCATTAAGAGTCTGGTTCGATCTTTTCAAGAGGTCACGCACTTCTTCGTCGGTGGTCTGGCAGGAATCCTCATACCACTGGCTGACTCCGGCCGGCAGGAGTGATGACCCCGGACAACGAGGTGCCCAGCGCCGTCGCGCACCCGAAGCGATTCTATCGCATAGGGCTCTCGCCCTAAGCAGCCGAATCATTGATCCGAATGAGCCATCGCGAGAAAGGCGGCGTCACTCGCGACGTCCAGGTAACCAAAGCGGTCTGATGTGAGCTGGCTTTCATCAATGAAGGGTCTCCAGGAAAGAAACCAGGTCGCATAATTGCCGTACTGTCATGACTTCGCTGAAATCCGTCATTCGAGAGACATTATTAGTTTGGACACGACTCCGATCGATGCCGGGATAGATTTTATGAGAAGGATTGATGATGGAACTGATCAATTGGCCACGGCTGGGGGGTGGTCTTCGGTGCCTAGCACCACGAGAACGGGAGGCATAACATAAGGGGGCGGAAAATCGTGTCCTGAGACGGAGTGACAAGCATAACACTGTAAATCGCCGAAAGCGGCCTTGCCTCGTTCAGCATTCCCTGCCGGCAAGGCTATGCCCGTTCCTCCTATGCGTAATGAGTTGCAACCGGCGCAAGCGACTAGTAGCGCAACGAGTGCGAGACGGAATAGTCCTGAATGAGGCATGGTATGCTTTGCTGGAGTTAGGTACCGGGTCCGGCATCTACATCAGCAACCCACCCATGAGTTTTTACGTCGCCTCGCAGACGCATCGCGTAGTCCTGCAATTGTTGACGGGCGCTGGCAAACGCGTCGCGCACGGACACGTAAGCGTCATTGTGCTGGAGGTGGATTTCAATGTGTTTCTTCAAGGTGGCTTCACCACCTTGGCTGACTGCCGCGCGCGCCGGAGGTTCGTGGCTGACGACCGGACGTGGAAGCGTTTGCCCCGCTTATGGTGCCAGTGCGGCGCCTCGAGGGGGTTAGCCCTGGAGAAACTCGACCTTGTTTCCATGTTGACGCACCACCAGTACCGGGCAGGCGGCATGGCGCACAACGCGTTCGGCGGTGCTACCAAGGAAAGCATGTTTTAACCCGGTGCGACCGTGGGTGGAAAGAATGATGAGGTCGGCTTGGTGATTGGCCGCTTCCTGAACAATCTCCTCGAAGGCCACACCTATGCGCACTTGCGCCGTCGCATCGACAGCACAGCTTTGAAGCAGGAGGTCCAGCTTGGCTCTCGCCGTCTTCTTCCATTGCGTCTCCATGGTCCCGGACTGAGCGCGATCGAACTCGTAATAGGGGGACGGCTCAAGCACGTGGACCAATTGAATCGCCGCGCGCAATTTCTTGGCCAAAGAAGCGGCATACAAAAGCGCCTGTCTGCTGGGCTCCGAAAAGTCGACCGGTACAATGATCCGGCTGAAGGAGAAAGGGCCTGTTTCCGGGAATCGTACTCGAATAAACTGCGCTCGGACGGTGAGCACGGGGCAAGGAGCAAAGCGCACGATTCGTTCGGCTGTGCTGCCCATCAAGAGATGGGCCAGGCCGGTGTGACCGTGGGTGGCGGTGATAATCAGATCGGTGCCCATTGTCCTGGCGGCTTCGCAGAGTTTTTCATAGGGTCTGCCGGCCAGGACCAAGGTTTCGGCCTTCAAATCTGGCGGGAATTCCCTCTCCCGAAACTGGCGCAAAGTGGTGAGCGCCTCCGAGAACAGCCGGTTTTCTTCGATCAGGATTCCCATCTCGCTGAGTTCCGCTGGCCAGGCCGTCGGGACCACATAGACCATGGTCGTCTCCGCGCCAAACTGTCGGGCCAGTGCCACCGCGTAAGGCAGCACTTGCTTGGACGCTTCCGAAAAATCTGTGGGAACCAGAATTCTTCGGAGCCTAATGTCTGAGTTTTTTCCAGTCGATGCTTCCCCCAACGACTGTTTCGCAACAGCGTTCTCCAAATAACTGGTCTTCATAAGTGTTCCTTTCGCTTCTGGCCCACTTAATTTTTGAGCCCGGATTCGCTTCTCTTCATCGATCTTACCATGCGGACCATCACGCTGAGCCGTATCGTTAAGATGCGGTCACTTTCGGGTTGTAAGCACACCCATAAGAAGTCCGACGCCAAACGCGATGCCGATCGATTGATAGGGATAGTGTCGGATCGTTTTATCAGCCGCCTTTGCACTTTCGCTCGCTTTGCCTTCCAGATCGCGGCAAGTGCGTTTGGCAGTGTCCAGCGCATCGCTTAGGCGCTCGCGGACGTCCTGGGCTTTATCACCCACAGCATCTTTCGTGGTCTGCAGCAACTCTTCGGAGTTCCGGACGATCCGTTTCAGGTCAGTGATAAGTCTGTTGGTGGCGGTCATAGTAGATTCCTTTTTGGTTATTTATCAGTTTTAGCCGACCCGAAGTAAACCGGCGTCGTTTCGCAAGCCCACATTCGATCGAGTCTCTGTGTCTGGCTGCCCAGGGCTTGGCAAATGCTGGCCAAAATTTGGAAGCACCAGTCAGCCTGGGGTCAGCCATTAGGGCCACGATCAAGCACGAAAAAACGTTGCCGCTCGATTTTTAAAATCGTTTCTACCGCAGCTTTGAAGCTTTCTTTGTCGGCCAACTCGAGCCTGCGTTTTCGTTCCTCGAATCGGATCTTCGTGGGGGCCTTTGGCCCCCCATCGTGGCGATCCGTTCAGTCAGCCATCTGGGTCTAGCGCTCTAGTGAGCCAGTGGATGGGTTACCCAACTTTCGAACCGAAAGGAGCGGGTGGGATTACTCCAGACCCTGCTCCCTCCGGCTCGGTTTTCTTGGTCAACCGTTCTACTACCAAACGCGTTGTTTTTGGCAAGCGCGTTCGTCCACCAAACTCTGCGCCCATCCCGCCACCGGCGGGACCAGAAAACCTTCAGTGCCCGGGCCGCGTTCATTCACTTCTCAAGAGCTGTGGTTTCCCAAGAGGCCTTTGCGCCTGCCAGGGGGTCCAACCCGTTTCTGACTCGCGACACGGTCGAATCGCCAACAAAGTACTTTTCCGCTGCATCTCAAAGTTCAAGAGAACCGCCCCCGCCAATCACATCTGAGGGCTCAAAGTCCAACCCCTATCCTGGGTGAAGGGCGGCTCTCAAAATTCATTTGGCTCTCATCGCTTGATTTGCTGGCACTGGAAACATTCGCCCCGGGTCATAGTCGCAGCGCCCGGCCATCACGTGCCAGGCGGCCTTGGCCAACTTGCACGCCAGTGCTTTGGTGGCGATGATCTTGCTGGTTTTGCCCGCCTTGCGGTCATACCACTTGCGGCAATTGTCGTCGTAACGTCGCGCGAAATTGGCCGCCTCCACAAAGGCCCAGGCCAGATACTTGTTGCCGCACTTCTGATTGTTATCGGCTTTCCGTTTGTCGTTGCTGATCCGTTTGGCGTCCACCACCCGACAGTAGCTGGCAAAATCTCCATCGGTTTTGAATCGGCTGATGTCGCCCACCTCCATCGTGATCGTCATCCCCAGAATCCGTCCGATGCCCGGAATCGTCAGCAGCTTCTCGTACAGCGGTATCTCCCGGGCGCAGGCCAGCACTGCTTTCTCGATCCGGCCAATGCTCCGGTCCAGCCCAGCCATGTGCTCGGCTTGGATTTGCGCGATCAATTGATTGGCCGGATGCTCGTAGAGTTTGGGCGCCTGCTCGGGCTCCATCTTCTTGAGCTCTTTGAGATCCAGGGCCTGGCCGGTCGTCCGCGCGAAGAGGCTCTTGAAACTCAGATACAGCGCCGTGCGCTGCTGGACCAGGTTGATTCGCCGCCGCAACAAATCTCGCACGGGCCGCAACTGCGGATCGTATACGTAAGCCTTGGGCAGGATTTTCAATCGCTGCAGGTCCGCCAAGTGATACGCGTCATCCTTATCCCCCGCATGCTTGAGTCCGCTGTACTGCTCGATCTTCGCGGGATTGGCCAAGTCAATCGGGTATTTCAGCTTGCGTAGCCCATCCACCAGCCAATACCCGTTGAAGGTCGACTCGACCGCCATGGATTCGATCTGCGCACGATGCGGCTTCAAAAAATCCTCCACCTCTTTCAGATCGCATTTTAGCTTTCGATGCGACACCCGTTTGCCGTCCTGATCGACCAGCCCGATCATTAGATTATTGCTGTGCAGGTCGATTCCTGCGTGTAATTTTTCTTCAGGTCTTTTCATGGTTTTTCGTTGTTCTGTTTTTCTTGCTACGAGCAACAACGCTTTACCGTGGAGGGACCTTTCTCTCAATCGCCCTTAATGGTTATCACATCTCACAATTACACAATTCAGGGGGCTTTTATATCCGATCCAGAACCGCCATTACCCAAGGGCCAACAGCGCCATCTAACGGATCTCTTGATCCATCGCGATGGTCCGGGCCTTTAGCCCTTGGGATTTTTGTTGGGGGGCCGGCTGCCTGAGGCGGCTGCCCAGGGCGGCTGCCTCAGGCTGGGTTGAAATCGCGCCGTTGGCGCTTAAGAGGGAAAATTTATCAGCGTGGGTCACATCTACAGTTAATTGCAGCCGGTTACAGCGCAACCTGGGTAACGGTCGATTCTGAGGGACGATTTGGGGTTAGGTCGGTCAAAGCTTCAGAATCACCAATGTTACGAAAGCAGCTTGAATCCATGACCGCGTTGGACTTAAACCCTCTTACGAATGTTTCTGACCCCCAGAAGGAAGGCTACATCCTCGACGCCGCCCGCAAACGCCGAGTGCGACGGAGTTGCGCAGAGCGAGCCTATGACCTTACAATAGAGGCGAACCATATGAAGCCGGCCGCCCTCGACCGTTCCCCTCCCCCTGCGGCTTCTTTGGATCACTTACGATGAGTCGATTTTCCAACCTCGAATTTGGCGATGATTCACGAGGGCAACCACGGGACCAAGGGCGCGCTTGTGACGCGGAGCAGTATGTCGGGGAAGCGCAAATCGCTTTTGAGCAGGCCGATTTTGAAGCCGCATTGCGGGCCTATGCCAAAGCCCTTGAGTTCAATCCGCAAAATGCTGTTGCCTGGACCGGTCAAGTGCGGGCGTTGATTGAGTTGGGGGAGTTTGCCGAGGCCAGTCTCTGGGCCGACAAAGCTCTGGAAAAATTCTCCAACCAACCCGAACTGTTGGCCGCCAAGGCGGTCGCGCTGGCGCGCAGCGGCGATGTCGAAGGGGCCATTGCTTTTTCCGATTCATCGATCGCCGAACAGGGCGATACTCCGTACGTTTGGCTGGCGCGAGGCGATGTGCTCCTGGCACGGCAAGAGCGGCGGGCGGAATTCTGTTTTGAAAAAGCCATGTTCCTGGCAGCCCGGGATTGGTTCATCACTTGGCTCGCGGCGCGCATCCGGGCTTTCCACAAACAATTTTCCCTGGCGCTCAAACTGGCGCAGCAAGCGCTCGAACTAAAACCGGATCATCCGGTGCTCTGGCTTTTGGCGGGTGCTTGCCAAAAAGAATTGGGATTGATGGGCGCCGCCCAAACTTCCTTTCGCCAGGCCTTGGAATTGAATCCGCGTGATGCCGAAGCCCGGCTGGCCTTGGGAGAACTTTCGCAATCCAGTCTCGGTCTTCGATTGCGGGGTTGGTGGAAACGCCATTTCGGCCCATGAACCTTTCCAACCTCGACCGTTTGCTTAGCATGGCTCGGGAATACGAGGCGTCTGACCTTCATCTCATCGCCGGCGTTCCCCCTTCCTTCCGCGTCAACGGGGAAATTATTTTGGCCGACAGCGATTCGCTGGTGGAATCAGACACAGACGAAATGGCGATGCAGCTGCTGAGCGAAACGCAGCGCGAAATTCTCGAACGCGAATGGGAACTGTGTATCTCCCTGAGGCATCGGGCGGCGGGGCGGATGCGCCTAACCTTTTACAAACGCAATGGGCATCCGGAGATGAGCATTCGCTTTTGCGGCGACCGCATTGCCACGCGCGAGGAATTGGGATTGCCGGCCAAAGTTGACGAGATGGCGCGCCGTCCGAACGGGCTCTTTCTCATCACCGGTCCAACGGGCGCAGGCAAAACGACCACGCTCAATTATATGGTGAACCTGATCAATAGCGAGCGCCGCTGCAAGGTTGTCACCATTGAGGATCCCATTGAGTTCGTTCACCAAAACAACCGGGCCATCATCGTGCAACAGGAAGTTTTGACCGATGTCCATTCCTTTCATCGCGCGTTGATTCACGTCTTGCGCCAGGACCCGGATGTAATTGTGGTGGGGGAAATGCGGGATGAAGAGGCGATCTCGACGGCCCTGACTGCTGCCGAGACCGGGCATCTGGTGCTGGCGACGATGCATTCGCCTAACGTGGCCCATGCTTTGGAACGTATTATCGGCGTCTTCGATGGGGGCGCGCAACGGCAGATTGTGCTGCAACTGGCCAATGCGCTGCAGGGTATTTTCGCGCAGGATTTGCTGCCCTCCGCCGACCGTTCCCGGCGCGTGCTTAGTTATGAGATGTTGGTCGTGACCAATGCGGTGCGAAATCTGATTCGCGAAAATCAGCTTCATTTTTTGGAGAACACCATTCAAACCGGAGCCAAGGAGGGCATGGTGTTGATGGATAATTGTCTCTACGACCTTTACTGCAAATGTTTGATCAGTTATGACACAGCGATGAGCCGCGCCCGGCATCCGGACCGAATCAGCCGGCGCAAAGAGTGATCTCCATGCTCCTAGGCTTTGTCCTTATTCGCGCGCTTCTGGTGCTGGTGACGGCGCTCGTCATGCTAGGGGCTTTTCTCTGGTGGATGCTGAAGCGGAGCCGGGCGCCCGGGGATCTCTTCATGCGCCTGGTAATCATGCTGGGCATTTTGTCTTTTGCTTATTATTCGATCGATAAGTTGGCCGGAGATGGAACTCCCGCGGGACAAATCGCGGGTGTTATGGCGGGTCTGGTTTTTGGCCTGATTTTAGCCGTTATATGGGTTCCGCCTTTCCTCAACAAAGTGAGCGATTGGATAGGAGGATTATATACCGGGGGCATGGAGCCGCCCACTCCGGAGGCGTTCTATTCACCAGCGCAAGCCAAACGAAAACAAGGGAAGTTCCGTGAAGCCATCTACGACATTCAGGAACAACTGGAACGTTTTCCCGACGACGTGACCGGTCACGTGATGCTGGCGGAAATCCAGGCGGAAAATTTGCAGGATGTATCCGCGGCGCAAATCACGATCGAACGCTTTTGTCACGCACCCAAGCGCGAACCGGCGCACATCGCTTACGCTATGAACGCTCTGGCCGATTGGCATCTGAAGATTGCCAAGGATATCGATGCGGCGCGCGAGACTCTGGAAAAACTTCGCGTTCTGCTGCCGGATACGGAGCAAGCCATGATGGCGGCGCAGCGTCTGGCCCATTTAACGAGTCCGGAGATGATTTTGTCACAACAGGAGCACAAGCCGATTCATCTGCAAGCGGGCGCGAGTCACGTCGGCTTAATGGCCAACTCCGCGACGTTACGCAAGGAGGCCGAAGACCCGGCAGAAACGGCGGCGGCATTGGTCCGGCAACTGGAGAGGCATCCGCTGGATTGCGAGGCGCGCGAAAAATTGGCGGTGATTTACCAGGAACATTTTAAGCGTCTTGACCTGGCGGCAGAACAATTGGAGCAACTCATCACCGCGCCCCATCAGCCGCCGAAGGAAATTGCGCGCTGGTTGAATTTGTTGGCTGACTTCCAGGTGCAACAGGGCGCCGACTACGACACCGTGCGCCAAACTTTACAACGTATCATCGATCAATTTCCAGGCGTGGCCGCGGAGCAATTGGCCAAGCAACGGATAGAATTTCTGCGACTGGAGATGAAGGGGAAGGAAAAGAGCCAGTCGGTTCAGATGGGCTCGTATGAAAAGGACCTGGGTTTGCGGAAACCCCGGCCTTCCTAACAGAGTTGTGTGATTGAAGTCGCGTGCTGAATTTTAGCGCGAGGCGGGACGGGTCGCCGGAGTCAGATTATTCGCCGTCAGACGCACAGCGATTTCCTTGTCGAGAAAAGAGGCCAGTTGCATGTCGCCATTGCCGTTTTTCTTCCGGACCTGGACAATGACCCGGGTGGTTTTTGAATCCACTTCCTGGATGAAGATCCACACCTTGCGTTCGTCGATGTTCGCTTCCAGCGTGTTCTTGACCATATCCTCGCTCAACAGCGTGCCGTGATGCTGAACGATATCCTTGGCCGCGGTCCAGATTTCCTGCGGGGACCGCTCGTAACGACCCTCGACGCTGTCGTTGCTCAACGGGTTACCGGCTCGATGCCCGCCATCCAAGGTGCCAACACACCCGGAAAGCAATCCGGAAACGAGACCCGCCAACAGCACGAACATCCATTTCAATTTCATGGCTGTGGATGCAACCAGAAACGACGAAGGCGTCAAGCATGGTTTTGCGAAGAGCATTATGTGGCAGGGGCTGGAGCGGCGCCTCGATGGGTCAGCCAACCGGCAAGCGCCGTTTCCAAAATAAGAATCGTCAAGGCGGTAACGAGCAGCCAGCGCCATAACTTTTGCCGCTGCTCCAGTTCCGCCGCGCGCAAGCGAGCCTTCGCTGCCTCGGCCTTTTTCTTCAAGGCGACAGTCGGCGCCTTCAGGGGAAGCCCCAACCGTTCGAGTTCCTCGAGCGCCAGTGGCGCGGTGCGGCTTTCCGCCGGATCCAGATTTACCGCGAATCGATTCGTCATTCCGAGCGCAATCGCTTCGTAGGCCCCGGGGAGCTCGGTTTCCTGAAAACGACCGTCGGCAGGCAGTTTCACGGAAGTGCCATCCGGTTTTCTTACCGTCCACGCCACATTCGTCGGTGTCAGTGTGAAGGCATCCCCGATGACCAGTTGCGTCAGCGCTGGCTTCACTTCGCCGCTTAATTCCAACATGGCGTAAAGCAACGGAACGAACTTTGATGAAAGAGCGAGTTGACTATCGGCGGGCTGCCAACTCGAGGTCAGAATCAAAACCGACCCTCGGCCGAGTGGCGCCTGAACCAACGCGGGGCTGCCATCATCAAATTGGGCCACGACCCGCGCTCCAGATAATTTTGAAATATCGAGCAGACGATGTCGCCAGAAATGGATTTTGGTAAAATCGCTATAGCGCGGCTCGGCGAAGGGGGCGAAGAGAGGATGCTGAAAATCAATTTGGCCGAGGAGCGCGTAACGGTCGGAAGGAGCTTCTTCCGCGCGCAGTCCTTCCACCCCCAGGACCTGGGAAAGCGTCCTGGCGCTAGCCGGGCTTTTCATAACGATCAAAGCCGTCTTTCCTTCGCTTATCATGCGCTGCAAACGCGCCGCCTGTTCGCCCACCAGCGGATCGGCCAGGACCAGCAACGGTGGAGTGCCGCTTTCCCGTGGCAACAATGGAACTGTCGCTGGGCGAATCACGACTCGCATCGCTTGCCGCCGGGTGTCCTGGAACGCGCGATTCAAATAGTAGAGCAGTTCCTTCGGATCATCACCCGTGTCCCGGTCCAAATAGAGGATATTGACCTCTTCTGGTTCAGGAGTAACAAGAAAAGCGGCGTTATCGAACTCCTCATCGTCACCCGCCAAGACGAGCTGCTCGGCGGGGAATCCAGCGGGAGGTTTGGGGGCGGTGATGACTCGGCTCTGGGCGGGGGGGACATAGACGTCGAGCGGCGTCCCAGCAAACCCCTTCACTCCGGGGCGGGACCAACCAAGTTTAAATTGCTCGCGCGCGGATGTGGACGCATTGCTAACGCGCACCTTCACTTCGCTGTCCGCCGCCGGTCGGGCCACATCGTCGCGTTCCAACACTGCGTGAAGGCCGGCGTTGGTGGGCCGTTTGGCTTTGAGTGGCTCGATAACCACTTCGATTCCGCGCGGCCATTCAAACCCTTGCATTCCGTCGAGACGCGTTCCGTCTTGCATATCACTGACGACAATAATGCGACGCGCACCTCCGGCGGAGGGTTGGTCTTGTCCCGAACGGTCCTCCAATGTGTCCACGGCACGAGCCAGAGCGTGGCCCAAATGAGTGCTGCCCCAGCCTGGCTTCACTGCAGCCAAACGTTGCCCTGTTAACCCGGCCCGCTCGCCGGGAGCCATGCCGTTCCATTCCTCAAAACTGAGCAAAGGCCGGGTGGTTCGATCAAAGAGCAGCACGGCCACCGCATCGGGCGCAGCCGCGTCGCGCAGTATCTTATCAACGCGTGCCTGAGCCTCGGTCCAAAGGCCTTCCCGCCTCATGCTCGCACTAACGTCCATAAGCACGACCAACCGTTGGCCACCGTCCTTAGCGGTATCGGCGGCGACTGGCTTTTGCAAAAAGGGTCTGGAAAATCCCAGGGCCAACAGACAAAGAACGAGAGCACGCAACAGGAGCAATAGAAGATGCTCCAGGCGACTCTGGCGGGTCATACGCGGCGGAGTGGGCTGAAGAAACATGAGCGAACTGAACGTCATCTTTTCCCGCGAGGTGCGACGAATGAGATGAAAAATCACGGGCGCCGCGATGGCGACAGCACCGAATAAGAAGAGTGGAGCAAGAAAGCTCATGCGACTTTATGTGACAATGCTGGCTTAGAAAAGAGAGCCACGCAAGCAAGGAGGCCGAAGGTCCCGCCCTCGGGTGGCCCTCCGCAACCGCGTCGAACCAGGGCTAATTTTACCGTTTTCAAATTTTGCAGTTTTCTCCGCTTAAGCCGATATAAACGAAAGATGCCCGCGCCATTAACTCATATTACTCCCAACACTCCGATGGGGGCCAACCTGGTGCCGGACGGCAGCGGAGCGACGTTTCGGGTATGGGCGCCGCGCGCATTGCGCGTGCATCTTCTCAGTGAGCAGAGCGGCTGGAAACCTCAGCTGGAGAATCTTCTTACCCGCGACGCCAACGGATACTGGGCCGGATTTTGGCCGGGTTTCGCCGACGGATCCCGTTACAAGTTTTACATCTTCGGTCCGGGCGGAGACGGGCCCAAGCGGGATCCTTATGCGCGTGAGCTGAGCAATCAGCCCGCCTGGCCTAATCCTGATTGCCTCGTTCGCGACCCACGCCGTTACCCGTGGCACGACCATGCTTTTCGCACCCCACAATTTCAGGACTTCATCATTTATCAGCTTCATGTCGGGGCGTTTTGGTCGCCGGAGGGTGGTTCGCAGGCGGGCAAATTTCTCGATGTCATCACGCGTCTTCCCTACCTGAAGGACCTGGGCGTCACCGCCCTGCAACTTCTTCCGATCGTCGAATTTCAAACCCAATTCAGCTTGGGCTACAACGGGACCGATTATTTTTCGCCGGAAAACGATTACGAATGTTCTCCGGAGGAAATTGAGGCTCGCCTGGACGGAATCAATGCGCAACTCGCCTTGCACGGACAACCTCCCTTGAGCGCTGCGGATCTCAGTGGCTCATCCAACCAACTACGTTGTCTGGTGGACCTGGCTCACCTCTCTGGTTTGGCCGTGATTTTCGACGTGGTTTACAGTCATGCGGGCGGAGATTTTCACGACGAAAGTTTTTACTTCCTTGATCGACTCTCTCCCGGAAACAACAACGACAGCCTTTACTTCAGCGACATCGGGCACGCTGGCGGCCTCTGTTTCGCACTCTGGAAACAAGAGGTTCGGCAATTTTTGATCGATAACGCGAAATTCTTCTTTGAAGAATATCATGTGGACGGGCTGCGCCACGATCAAGTGAGTGTCCTGCTCGAGGCCAATCAAGGAAGCGGCTGGACCTTCCTGCAGGACCTCACCGGCACCTGTCATGCAGCCCATTCCGCCGGGCTGCAGAGTGCTGAGCATTGGAATGTTTATCCCCCCATCGTGCGACCCATTTCCGCGGGTGGCGCTGGCTTCGATACTTGTTACCATGATGCGTTGCGAGATGCTATGCGCCAGGTCCTGACTCAGCTGGCGTTAGGCGAGCCCGGGCCGGTAAATATGACCGATCTCGCTCGGGCCCTTTGGCCGCCAGGCTTTGAGCAGTCCTGGAAATTTCTGCCAAACCTCGAGACGCACGATGAAGTTCTCGAAGGACGGAAACCTCGTATCGCCCGACTGGCGGATGGAACCAACCCTCGTTCCTGGTACGCCCGCAGTCGCGCTCGCGTCGCCACCGGATTGCTCCTGACCTCGCCCGGAATACCTTTTCTGTTTATGGGCCAGGAATTTCTTGAAGATAAACCGTGGTCCGACGATGTCGCGGCGCGCTCGGATCTTCGACTGTATTGGGCCGGGCTCGAAGGCGCCGACCGTCACATGAGTGATTTTCACCGATGCGTGCGCGAGATAATTGATCTCCGTCACCGTTTCCCAGCGTTGCGCGCCGACGGCTTTCGCGTGACCCACGTTCATGACGACAACCGGATCCTGGCTTTTCAACGTTGGCTGCCCGGCGTTGGTCAGGACCTGCTGCTCGTGATCCACCTCGGTGAAGAGACGCGGTTCGGGTACAGCCTGGGCTTTCCTCGTCCCGGCCGGTGGACGGAAGTTTTTAACAGCGATGTCTATGACCATTGGGTGAATCCATGGCGTCAAGGCAATGGGGGTGAAATCGTCGCGAATGAGGGACCATTGCACGGGTTTGAGCAATCCGCCCGCCTGACCCTTCCCGCGAATTCGATTTGTGTCTTTGCCCAGAGTTGACAAGAGCATCGCGCGCGCTCAACCTCGGCGCGGTTAATGAACTTCAATGCCCCATCGTTACTGGTGACCCGCGGTCGCGGTGCGGCGTGGCTTAAATCCCTTAAGGCGCAGGTTAAACCGGTCCTGCTGAGTTCAGTCATTCGCTGGATTTCTTGGACAAACCTGGAGCAGCGCGTGCGAGAGTAAATCAACCGTAACTTTCACCCGCCCTGCTCCGAAAGGAAGCAGGGCTTTTTTTATGCCCAAAACTCATCAACTTGCTCCCGCCGCTGAGACGGACGCGACCTCCATGCTGGTGGCGCCAGCGGAGGTCTCCACCGTGGGGATTCTCTTCGCTCTCAGTTTTTGTCATCTCTTGAACGATGCCATCCAGGCTCTGATTCCTGCCATCTATCCCTTGCTGAAAGATTCATTCCATCTGAGTTTCGCCCAAATCGGACTGATCACATTTACCTTTCAAATGGTCGGTTCGGTTTTGCAGCCGGTGGTAGGATTTTACACCGACAAACGCCCTAAACCTTATTCGCTCGTTTACGGGATGGGACTGACCGGGTGCGGGTTGTTCCTGCTGGCTTTGGCCCCGGGCTATTCCGTGATCTTGCTCGCCGCGGCGTTTGTCGGTTTGGGCTCGGCCATTTTCCATCCCGAATCTTCTCGGATGGCCCGCCTCGCTTCGGGCGGACGCCACGGATTCGCCCAATCACTTTTTCAAGTAGGTGGCAATGCGGGCACGGCTCTGGGGCCACTTCTCGCCGCTGCCATCATTGTGCCTCACGGTCGTCAGCACATCCTCTGGTTCGGGAGCTTGGCCCTCTTGGGCATCGTCATCCTCTCGAAAGTCGGTCGCTGGTACGAAAAACGGTTTGTCACCAGCAGAGGTTCGATTGTCCTGCCCTTTGCGGAACATTTGGGACTGAGCCGAAACAAAATAGCTCTTTCTTTGGCCATCTTGTTGGTCCTGATGTTCTCCAAATTTATCTACCTCACCTCGATGACCAATTATTATACCTTTTATCTCATGCATCGGTTCGGCGTTTCGGTGCAGCAATCTCAGCTTTATCTGTTTCTCTTCCTCGCCGCTGGAGTGGTGGGGACGTTGGTGGGTGGCCCCATCGGCGATCGCATTGGGCGAAAACAAGTCATCTGGGTCTCCATCCTGGGTATCGCGCCATTCACTTTGTTGCTGCCGCACGCCAATTTACTGGGGACCGCAATCCTCTCTGTGGTTATCTCGGTTATTATGGCTTCGGCCTTCCCTGCCATCCTGGTCTATGCCACGGAGCTACTTCCGGGAAAAGTCGGGCTTATTGCCGGACTTTTTTTCGGGCTGGCCTTCGGCCTCGCAGGCATCGGTTCCGCCGTCCTCGGAAAATTGGCGGATGCCACCAGCATCGAGTTCGTTATTTCAGCGTGTTCGGTGCTTCCCCTGCTTGGATTGCTCACCTGGTTTCTTCCCGATTTGAGCCGAGCGAAGTTTGGGCGCGCCCGTTCGGCCCCTTGAAACCTCGACTGAATGTGCGAAGAGTTTCCGACATCTTATGCTGTGCCGTACTCTCCTTCGCCCCATTGTTTTGGCCTTTCTCTCGTTTCTCTTCTGGAACGGTGTCGTCGATTCTCAAGGTCAGGTTTTCACTGTGTCCGTCGGGTCTTCCCCAGGATTGCTGACGAATGTCCTGGTCGCTTCAGGGCAAAACTGGAACTGGCGTCGGGGAACCAATGCCCCACAAGCCAATTGGCGCACGGCGGCGGACGCGGAATTGGATGCCACCTGGAATAGCGCGCCGGGGGGATTTGGCTATGGTGACAATGCGATTCTCGGCGAAGCCACGCGAGTGAATCCTGGCATGTCGAATGTGCACACTACCGTGTACATCCGCCAAACGTTTACTACCCCAGCGGAACTCGACACCAATGCCAATCTGGTGTTGCAGGCGGATTTTGATGATGGATTTGTCGCCTACTTGGATGGCGTGGAATTGGCCAGGCGAAATGTCCCGGGTGCGCCCGGTTCAGCGGTCCTCAATACCGCAGCCACGGGCACGAGCCACGAAGCGAGTTGCTGCAATTCCCCCAATCCCGTGATCTCGACGAATCTTGGCGCGGTGGCGGGCCGTTTAACTCCAGGCGCGCACGTGTTCGCCATCATCGGTGTGAATGCGGATCTCACCAGCAGCGATTTTCATCTTATTGTTGACCTAAAAACCGTCGGCGCGACCAGCTCCACCAACGGAAATATTGTCGATTACGGTTTGTATGCCTTGGCCACAACCAACCTTGTTACGCTGACCGGCTCCAACACCATCGTCGGCGCGACCCGGGTGGTGGTGAACGGGGATGAGGCGACGGTTAATCTCGTCAATAAGACCTGGGCCTTTACTCGTCAGTTAACTCCGGGAATGAACCGCCTCAGCATCGCGGCGCTCGATGGCGATGGAATCATCCTCAGCGATTTATCCCAGGATATTGTTTATGAAGTTTCCGGCCAGTTTTATGGTGGTGTTCTTTCGACGGCGACAACCTGGAATGATCCTTCCATTGTCATCCACATCACCAACGATGTTTGGATAAGTGACGGCGCCAGTCTCGAAATCGGTCCTGGCGTGGTCGCCTTGGTTTCGCCCAATGCCTCCATTAGCGCCAGCAACAATTCGAGCATAATCATCGCGGGAGAAGATGAAGTGGCTGCCTTCTTTTTGCCGGCGACAGGCAGTCCGTGGGGCAGCTTGCTGGCCGTGGGGAGCAACGCGCTTTTAACGATGCGACACGCGGAAATTGTCTCCGCGCAAATCCGCTCTCTGGATGGAGGAACGGTAGTCATGGAAGATTCCGTTGCTCGAGAACTACCCACCGGCTCTCGTGAAATTGTTGCGGCGGTGAATGGGGGCCAACTAACACTGCGACGTTCCCGACTGGCACGTTTTACGGAGATCGATGCCAAGGAAACGCCGGTTCTCGTGGAGGATTGTCTCCTGGAAGGTTTTTTTATCGATGGCCTGGACATCAAGGGAACCAACGTTCCACTGGTGGTGCGCAATACTACGTTGCGTTTTGCTTCGCCGACGAACAGTAATGCAGACGCGCTGGATTTCGGGCCCGGCCCGGCCACCGTGGAACGTTGTTTGATTCATGATTTCCCGGACAAAGGAGTGTCCATCGGGGCCGCCGACAGCACGAGCGTTCGGGACACCTTGATCTACCAATGTGGCATCGGCATTTCGGCCTATGCCTCGACCAACGTCGTGTTGCTGAACAACACCATCGCTGGGTGCGGTGAGGGCATTCTGTTTCGTGACAATCCCACCCCGGCTTTGGGCGCGGCGACAAATCTCATTGTTTGGGGCAACAGCAACAACGTGGTCATCACAAATAACTCAATTCTGGCCATGGAGTTCAGCGACGTTGGAGGAACAAATTTTCCGGGGAATAACAACATTTCCCTCGACCCACTTTTTGTGAACGTGGCCGCGCACGATTATCGACTGGGAGCCGGTTCACCTGCGCTTGGTTCAGGAGCCGGAGGTAGCGATATGGGGGCGCCGGGACACGTCGGCGGTATTCCTTCGCAGCCATTGCGCCTGGCGGCACGCACGCCATCAACCAATTTCATTTTCCTGACTTGGCTCGATGATGCGGACAACGACGCCGGCACACTCGTGCAACGTTCCACCAACGGGTATCAGTGGGAAGCGATTGCCACGGTGGGGGCCAATGTGACGAACTTCAGCGACTTCGCGGTGCAAATGGATCAACCCTATTACTACCGAGTGCGGGCGACAAATAGCTCCGGGCTTTCCGCTTTTTCTAATCCTTCCCGTGCACTCCTGAGCGGTCCGATAACCTATGCGGGCGGGACCTTGAGTGGGAATACGCACTGGTCAGGCACGGTCTATGTCAGAAGCGCAATCACGGTGCCGGGTCCATTTACACTGACGATTGACGCGGGGACTCAGGTGCGCCTAACCAACACCGTGGGCATTACGGCCACTGGTGGCGGGCACACGGAAGTGAATGGCACTTTTGAGCAACCGGTAATTTTTGACCGGGTGAATAGCAGTTTTACACGCTGGGGCGACTTGGCGGCTACCGGTGCCGGTTCCACCGTGACCGTGCGACATGCCAGGATTACACGTGGCCGGGTTCGGGCCAGTAGTAATGGCACCGCCTTGGTGGAGGACTCAGAACTTTCCCAAATGCCTTCTTCCGGCATCATCGGCGGAAGTGGCGGCGCCCTCTTTACGGTGCGCCGTTGTTATGTCCACGACTACGAAGACATCGATTTGGTCAATACTCGGACCTTGGCTGAGGATTCACTTTTTGAACGCGCCAACAGCGATATCTTCGAGTTGCAAAGTTCGCCCGCTGGTTCCGTCTTGCGACATTGCACCTTCCGCAATTGTCTCAATCCGAATTCCGATGGCGTTGATATGAATGGTTGCATCGGCGTTTTGATTGATTCCTGCCGAATTTATAATGTGACCGACAAAGCGATTTCCAGTGGCTCGGCCACATCGGAGACGGATCCCACCTCAGTCGGGCTCGTCGTCAGTAATACCCTCATTCATACGGCCAACATCGGCATTGGTATCAAGGACAGCGGCACGGCATCGCTTTTTCAAAACACCATCAGCGATGTCGTCGATGGCGTGGCAGTCTACGCCAAATTTACCGAGGTGGGCGGTGCGGTGACCAACGGAGCAAACAACATTCTTTGGGGAGTAACCAATGCCATTCGCGCAACCAATGATGGGACGGTGACACTGGTGTTCAGCGATCTGCAAAACACCAATTGGCCCGGCGAAGGAAATATAAGCGCGGATCCGTTGTTCTTGAACGCGCCGCTTCGTGATTTTCGACTGGCGACTAATTCTCCGGCCCGCCATGCCGGAACTGGTGGCCGAGACCTGGGCCCTAGTTTCCCGGTCGGAGCTCCGATGGCCTTAAGTCATCCGCGAATCGAAAACATCAGCGTGTTGGGAGCCATGGGCCGAATCCAATTTTGGGCCGACTCGGAAAAATCTTATACTTTGGAGCGCAGCGGTGCACTGCCAGGAGGCTCCTGGACCGCTGTGACCAATGTTCCGGTCCGGGCCACGCCTGTGCTCATCGACCTGCCTATCGTGACCGGGACGGGAAATAATTTCTTCCGTTTACGGACGCCATAACCGCGAGAGATCGAGTCTTAGCCTTTTGGTTTGGTCACCAACTCGACCCATTTCTGATTTTCCAAATACCAGCGAACCGTTTCGCGGATGCCAGTTTCGAAGGTATGCTTCGGATGCCAGCCCAACTCCTTCGCAATTTTTGATGCGTCAATCGCGTAGCGACGGTCATGTCCGGGACGGTCCTTCACGAAGGTAATGAGTTTACGAGTTTCTCCGCCTAATTGCGGAGCTAACTCATCGATAAGATCACAGATACGTTCCACGATGGGCAGGTTGGCCCATTCATTGTGGCCGCCGATATTGTAAGTCTCGCCGTCGCGCCCCTGGGTCAACGCCAGCCAAAGCGCTTCGGCATGATCGCGGACAAAGAGCCAGTCGCGAACATTCAATCCATCGCCATAGACCGGGATAGGCCGGCGAGCGAGCGCATTTTGAATAACGACAGGGATGAGCTTCTCGGGAAATTGGTAGGGCCCATAATTGTTTGAGCAATTCGTAATAATGGTAGGCATTCCGTAGGTATGATGCGCGGCGCGCACAAGCATATCGCTGGAGGCTTTGCTGGCGGAGTACGGAGAGTTCGGCGCATAAGGAGTGCTCTCAGTGAAGAGACCTGTGGGACCGAGGCTGCCGTAGACTTCGTCGGTCGAGACGTGGTGGAAACGGCGTGACCCGGGCTGGACTGCTTTGTCAGATGAGAGCCAAAGAGCGCGACAGGCTTCCAACAAATGAAAAGTCCCCACGATGTTGGTATGGATGAAATCACCCGGCCCGGTGATCGAACGATCGACGTGCGATTCTGCAGCCAGATGCATCACGTGAGTGATGTCATACTGCTGCACCACTCGTAACACGGCCGCCTTTTCCCGGAGGTCCACTTTCTCGAAACGATATTTCGCATGGTTCGACATCCCCTCAAGGTTGGCCAAGTGTCCGGCATAGGTCAGGCAATCGAGATTGACCAACGACACTACCTCCGGCCGATTGATCACATGATGAATTACATTCGAGCCAATAAAGCCAGCCCCGCCCGTGACCAAAAGATTCATGGGGCAAGAATTGGCTGAGCGCGGCCCGGAATCAAGTCGCGTCAGAGCCCGATCTGGCGGAAGCACCTACAAGGTGCAGTTCTGCGCCGATATTCTGCAGGTATTGCCGATATTCGCAGTTCGGGATGCGAGCCAGGAGGGCTTCAAATTGCCGGGCATCGAGGAAGCCGCGGCGCAGGGCCGCTTCCTCCGGGCAGCCAATTTTTATTCCTTGGCGTTTTTCGATGGCCTGAACATAGGAAGAGGCATCGTGCAGGCTGCTGCTCGTCCCAGCGTCCAGCCAGGCAAAACCGCGGCTTAAGCGGATGACGCGTAATTGACCGCGCCGAAGATATTCCAGATTAACGTCGGTGATTTCCAATTCACCTCGGGAAGAGGGGCGCAACGCCTTGGCAATGCGAATCACTTCGTTGTCGTAAATGTAAACGCCGGGCACGGCGAAATGACTTCTGGGCTTCTTCGGCTTTTCTTCTATGGAAATGGCTTTGCCCTCGGCATCAAATTCGACCACCCCGTAACCTTCCGGATCCTGCACGTGATAACCGAAAATAGTCGCCCCGGCCTTAAATTCGGCAAAAGCCCGAGGAAAGTAATCACCGCCAAAGAAAATATTATCGCCCAAAATGAGGGTCACATTGTCGGAACCGAGAAATGATTCGGCCACGAGAAAGGCTTGAGCGATGCCGTCCGGCTTGAGTTGTTCTCGGTATTCGATGGAAATGCCCCAGGCCGCACCATCTCCGAGTAATTGCCGGAAACGGGGCAAATCTTGCGGGGTGGAAATAAGACAATATTCCCGCACTCCGCCGGCCATAAGCGTAGTGAGCGGATAATAGACCATCGGTTTGTCATACACGGGCTGGAGCTGTTTGCTGGCCACCAAGGTGAGAGGATAAAGCCGAGAACCTGCGCCTCCGGCCAAAATGATGCCTTTCATGCAGGGCAGGTTAATAAGGGACGAGTCCGTTGCAAGCCATGACTGGCAAAGTAGCCCTGGTTTGCAAACACGTTCCAATTTAAGTTTGACCACCGTTCGCGTGTCACGGCTAAGTATTGCATCATGGGAAACGTGGTGGGCGTCGCCTCTCGTCAGGCTTTAGTTGCGGCTCTGGTATGGGCCGCCGCCTTCCTCGGGACGGAGCTACCAGTCGCCTCCGCGGCGAACAACTCCGCCAAAGATTCCGCGGGCGATGAACTCTTCACCAACACGGCGATACGCAATTTGCGGATTACCATTCCGACTGAAGGCATGGCCACGCTGCGAAAATATCGCTGGCGCCGAGAGCGGGACGACGTGGAGCGCCTCGATGTCTTGGGAACAGTCCAGGAAGATGCCGCGATTTGGACCAACGTCGCCATCCATCTAAAGGGAGCCGCCGGAAGTTTTCGGCCGGTAGATTCCAAGCCGGCTTGGACCCTGAACTTCGACAAACGCGCCAGCGGCCAGCGCTTTCACGGATTGCAAAAGATTTCTCTGAACAATTCCGTGCAGGATACAACTTTTTTGAATGAGAAATTGTGTCGTGAGGTCTTCTTGGCTGCCGGAGTGCCGGTGCCTCGCGCGGATTACGCCACGGTCGAACTCAACGGAAGAGCGCTCGGCCTTTATGTTCTGGTGGAGGGATGGAACAAGCAGTTCCTCAAGCGCTATTTCAAAAATGTCAAAGGCAACCTCTACGACGGCAGTTTCGGTTTGGATATCAACAGCAAGCTCCCGGTTAATTCCGGAGAAAAGCCGGAGGAGCAACAGGAACTGCAGGAACTTTATTCGCTCTGCACCCAATCCGATACCGCGACACGCTGGAATAAGCTGAGCCCACGGCTGGACCTCGAACGTTTCATTACGTTGCAAGCGCTCGACGTGATGATGTGGAATTGGGATGGCTACGCCATGAATCGCAATAATTACCGCCTCTTCCATGATCAAGAAACTGGACGTCTCGTTTTTATGCCCCACGGACTGGACCAGATGTTTTGGCAAACCAATGGCTCTTTGGTCACTGGAACCAAAGGCACGGTGGCCCGCGCTGTTCTGCAAACCGCTGAAGGTCGGCTGCGTTTTCTCGAACGAGTCTCGGAACTGCGCCAGACGATTTTCAATGCCGACACCCTGATCGCGCGGGTCAACGAACTTTCCGAACGTGTCCGGCCGGCAGTGGCTGCATCCGGTCTCGGCCCTGCCATCATGCATTCGGCTTCGGTAAAATCATTGCGAGACCACATCGGCGCCCGCGCCGCCAGCATCGATGAGCAATTTGCCGGAATTCGCACCATGCCATCCCTGCCGGCCAACGACTCCCGACCTTTGACCAATTGGACGGCGCAAACCGACTCGGGCAAAGCGGATTTCGCCCCGACTCCCCATGAGCGGGGCGCACTCCATATTGGCGCGTCGGATGGGACCGTGGCAGCAATGTGGAAAACCACCGTCTGGCTGGAAGAGGGGACATACCGCGTCACGGGCCGTCTCCGCACACGAGATATTGTCCCGACGCCAGACGGCGCCCGTCCGGGAGCGAGCTTGCGCGTCTGGAGTTCGCGCAAAATCACCGCGGGCGTGCACTGGGATTGGTTCCCTTATCGCGAAACGCGCGATCCGGAAACGCGTGGCCAAATTCCGTCGCTCAACAAATCAACCCCCATTACTGGAACCTCCGATTGGAAAGAAATCGTCTATGATTTCGAACTTCGTCAACCAGTGGCCGACCTGCAGATCTCCTGTGAACTGCGAGCGGAACAAGGCGACGTCTGGTTTGAACTCGAGTCCTTAAAGCTCATCCGAACAAAAATCGGCGTGTCCGCTACCGGAATACCGTCCGGCACCGGTCGAGGCCGAGCGGAATAAGCGAGTCTTTACCTCCTCTCCCTTCTCGCGTAATGTGCGCCACTGTGGCAGAAACCAAAAGAGAGCGCGTAGTGGTGGGAATGAGCGGCGGAGTCGATTCCTCATCGGCCGCCGCGTTGCTGTTGGAGCAGGGCTACGAGGTTATTGGGATCACGCTTAAGTTGTGGCCCCAGGATTGCGTCAACCGCGCCGAAGATAAGTGTTGCGGCCCACAGGCGGTTGCCGATGCCCGTGCCGTATCCCACAAGCTGGATATTCCTTATTACCTGGTGGACGATGCAGCGGAGTTTCAAAAGCAGGTCATTGAATATTTTGCGGCCGAATATCGCGCCGGTCGCACGCCCAATCCTTGTGTCATGTGCAATGAAAAACTCAAGTTCGGCACCCTCATCAACCGGGCGCGGCAACTTGGGGCTCAGAAAATTGCCACCGGCCATTTTGCCCGAGTGGAACGGAGCGCCGATGGAACTCGGCACTTGTTGAAACGAGGGCGCGACTCTCGCAAGGATCAAAGTTACTTCCTCTTTTCTCTGCGACAGGAACAGCTGGCCCGCACTCTCTTTCCCTTGGGCGAACTGACGAAGCAGGACACGCGCGAGATTGCCCGCGATTGTCAACTGAAGACGGCGGACAAGGAGGAGAGCATGGAGATTTGTTTTGTACCCGATAAGGATTATGGCAAATTTCTTCGCCAAGCCAAACTGGCCACGGAACATCAGGGAGATGTAGTTGATGTGCAGGGCCGGGTCTTGGGGCAACATCAAGGGATCGAATTTTATACCATCGGTCAACGTAAAGGCCTGGGTATCTCTTCCGTGAAACCACTGTATGTGCTCGAACTCGACGCCAAAAAAAACCGGGTCGTTGTCGGGGACGAGTCCTATCTCGAACGGGAGGCGTTCACCGTGGCGCGTTGCAACTGGATTCCCTGGGATGTTCCGCCGGCGACCATTGAAGCGACGGCCAAGATTCGCTACAACCATCCGGGGACTCCGGCCACGATTGTTCCCGAAGAAAACGGGAAGGCGCGGGTGACATTGCATCAACCGCAGCGGGCCATCACACCTGGGCAAGCCTGTGTTTTTTATCAGGAGGATCTGGTCCTGGGCGGGGGATGGATTAATTAATCGTTCTCTAATTCACAAACGACGTTTCGTTTGCCAGGAGCAAGGCATGGGCATATTCGGCCCAAACTGAAAGCGGTTTGGCAAGGCGCCCATTCAGGTGGCGCGCGGCCAAAAACGCTTCGCGTCTCGCGTTCATCCGGTTCGGTCCCCTACCCTGGGCCAACGACCTGTTTATCGGTCGGGTCGAGGCAACAGAAGGTGCGGCGTCCTGCGGCACCGCCGCGCTTTCGATGAAGTCGAGCCCCAGGCGAATCTCTTCAGGACGTGGCCCACGTTGATAAATGATTTCGTAGAGCTGCCCAATGATTTCCTCATCACTCTGACAGGCTCGCACCTCGGGACGTTGCACCAAGTAACGCGCCTGTTCGACGACAAGAGGACTGTTCATCAAATAGAGCGCTTGCTGCGGCACCGTTGTTTCATGGCGGCGGCCGTTTTCTGCGTCGGGATTGGCGAAGTCAAACTGATTAAAAACTTCCGGCAACTCCGAGCGATCGATAAACCCATAGATGGTGCGCCGCGTGGTGTAACCGATATCTTGCGGTCGATGAGTCGGCTCCAACACCAGGGTGGCGCGGAAATTTCGGCCTCGGGCCTGAGCCAAAGGAACCGGCCTGCCGTAAAGGTTGGTGTCGAGTTTGCCGCCCAAGGCCAGCAATGAATCGCGCAACGGCTCGAACTCCAGCCGGCGGATATTTTGCCTCCAGAGAAGATGATTGAAAGGATCCAGCTCAGCATAACGCGGATTGTTATCACTGGTCTGTTGGTAGGTTTGGGAGAGCAAAATGAGCTTGTGCACCTGTTTGATCGACCAGCCATGGTCCATAAAGTATCGCGCCAAAAAATCGAGCAGCTCGGGATGAGTTGGCGGAGTTCCCATCGCTCCAAAATCATCCGGCGACGCCACAATGCCCTCACCAAAATGATGTTGCCAGATGCGGTTGACCATAACGCGAGCTGTTAGTGGATTATTTCGGTCAGCGATAGCATGGGCCAACTCGAGCCGGCCGCTACCGAGGGTAAACGATTTGCGGGCCGGACCGGAAAGACACTCCAGAAAACGGCGCGGCACAACTTCGCCGGGTGTCTCCGCTTCGCCTCGGAGGAACACGGGCGAATCCTTTGCCACCGGCCGATCGAGGAGCACATTGGCCCGGGCGGGAGCGGCCGCGTGAGTGAGTTCGAGGACGTCGATTAAATTCTGCAACTCGACCCGTCGCTTGATTTGTTCCCTTCTTTCACCTGGGTTGCCTCGCCGAAGATTCAAAGTGAGGGTTTCGAGCTCTTTTTCCATCGAGGTGCGCTGCTTATAATAGTCGGCGTACTCGGGATGCGCCGCCACAGCATTGCCGAGAACTGGCCTGACCCGCGGTTCATAGCTACTGGCAAAAATGCCGCGCAATGAGTAATAATCCTTCGTCGAAATGGGATCGAACATGTGATCATGGCAGCGGGCGCAAGTGACCGAGAGCCCAAGCAAGCCTTTGGTCACTACATCGATGCGATCGTTGATGATGTCGTTCTCATTGTTTTGAAAACGCTCGCCCAGGGTGAGAAAGCCAAGGGCAGCCAGCGCGGAGTTGTCGGCCCCAAGAGGCAGCTTGTCCGCCGCAATCTGTTCGATGATGAAACGATCATACGGTTTGTCATCGTTGAATGATTTGATGACGTAATCGCGATAGGTCCAGGCAAAGGGATAAAGAGGAGACTCGCGTTGCCGCTTTATTTCGCCCTTGGTATCGGCGTAACGCGCCACATCCAGCCAATGACGCCCCCAACGTTCCCCGTATTGCGGTCGGGCCAACAGTTGGTCGATTACCTTTGCGAAGGCTGTGCTCGACGAATCACTCACAAATGCCTGCACTTCCGCAGGCGTGGGCGGCAAGCCGATCAGATCAAAATAGGCGCGGCGCAGAAGTGTGCGCTTATCCGCCGGTGGAGATGCCTTCATTCCTCGAGCCTCCAAAGGTCCGGCGATGAAGGCATCGATCGGTTGGCGCGGAGCAGCAGTGAGTTGGGCTGTTACTGGAGGCAGTGGACTCGCCACCGGGCGGAAAGCCCAATGCTGGCTGCTCGACGGGTCGGACGTGGGTGCCGAGCCACTGCTGGCCCAAACGGAGGCGGCAAGAGCCAGGACCCACACTAAACCAAGTGTGAGCGAGTTTGTGCCGCGGCTCCAGCCATGGGACGGGACTTTTGAAGAGGTCAGTAAATGCGGTGCTTTGTTTTTCACGCGAGCACACCTTCCACGACCTTGCCATGAACCTCGGTCAGCCGGAAATCGCGGCCATTGTAGCGGTAGGTTAACTTTTCATGATCAAAGCCAAGCAGACGCAGGATCGTCGCATGCAGGTCATGAACATGAACTTTATTCTCTACTGCGGCAGCGCCGAATTCGTCGGTGGCGCCATAGACCAAGCCGCCTTTGACACCACCGCCGGCCAGCCAGGTGCTAAACGCGCGGTTGTTATGGTCGCGTCCCGGATTGTTATTTCCGTTGCGATCCCGGACCGGCTTGCGCCCGAATTCTCCGCCCCAAACAACCAGGGTCGTCGCTAACAAACCGCGTTCCTTCAAGTCGGTAAGGAACGCCGCGCAAGGCCCATCAATTTCTCCGGCGCTTTTTGGAAGACGCCCCTCGATGTCTTGATGATGGTCCCAACCACCGGCCCAAACTTGAACGAAACGCACTCCACGTTCGATCAGTCGGCGAGCGATGAGTAACTGGCGGCCTTGCGCATTGTCGCCGTAGCGCGCGCGCAAGTTTTCCGGCTCCCGGCTCAAGTCAAAGGCGTCACTGGCTTCTATCTGCATGCGGTAAGCCATTTCGAAGGATTCGATGCGGGCTTCGAGTTGCGCTTCTTTTTGCAGGCGCTGGCTATGCAACGCATTCAGCTGATGCACCAGATCCAATTGATGTCGTTGTTCCTTTAATCCGAGAAAAGGGTTGCGGATATTCTCCAACATTTGCTCCACCGACGCGCTCTTGGTGTTCACGCTGGTCCCCTGGTAAAGCCCGGGCAGAAATGAGGCCTGCCAATTCGCTGGCCCACCGGGTGGAACATTGCCCGGGCGCAAAGAGATAAAGCCCGGCATGTTTTGATTCTCCGTCCCCAAACCATACAACACCCAGGAACCGAGGCTAGGGCGGGCCTGTCGAAGCGAGCCGGTATTCATAAAGACCGTGGCCACGTCATGGGCCGGAATATCGGTATGCATCGAACGAATGACCGTCAGGTCATCCACATGAGCGGCCATTTTTGAGAAAACCTCGCTTACTTCGATGCCCGCCCGGCCGTGGCGCGTGAATTTGAAGGGGGAGGCATAGGCAACGCCCGCAGCTCCGGGAATCGATTTGCCATTGTAGCGGAGCAGAGCTGGTTTGGGATCCCACGTGTCCACTTGGGAGGGGGCCCCTTGCGCGAAAATGTGGACGACGTGCCGGGCCTGAGCGGGAAGCGGCGCGGGACGGGGTGCCAGTGGATGAAAACTTGGAATGTCCTGAGGGTCGACCGCTTTTACGAGGGACTCTCCCAACAACGTGGCCAAGCCCAATGTGCCCAGACCCAGACCGAAGCGGTTCAAGAATTGTCGGCGTGTTTGAAAGAGTTCTTTGGCCGGCACGGGGAGATGGCGAAGAAGCTCGGTATCAAGATGCATAAGCCATGAGGTTACAACTACCCGCTTAGACGGAACCGGCGGCGAAAAAGTATCAGGCTTATGAATCATCATCGACAGAGCTTGTATCGCGCCGCTACGCTCCGCCCCCGTCATGCTCCAATTGACGAGTGCGCTGGGATTAGTAGCCATTGTGGCGCTGGCCTGGTTGATGTCCGAAAAGAAAAGGCTTTTTCCCTGGCGCACCGTTCTTTGGGGGATCGGTTTCCAATTCCTGATCGCGCTCTTTGTTCTGCGCACGAACGCCGGGCTGAGTTTTTTCAACGGCTGCCAGCGGTTGGTCGACCGATTTATTGCCTTTGCCGATGAGGGTAATCGCCTGGTCTTCGGCCCCCTGGCCAAACCGGAAGTCCTCGGAACGGCTTTCGGTCCGGAACACACGTTTGTTTTCGTCATTACGGTCACGGGCACAATCATTCTCGTCGCCGCAGTTTCATCGTTGCTCTACCATTACGGCATTCTTCAGCTTATCGTCCGCGCCATGGCCTGGGCCATGCGCCGCGTGATGGGCACGAGCGGAAGCGAAACGCTGGCGGCGGCGGCCAACATTTTCATGGGCCAGACTGAAGCCCCGCTGGTCGTGCGCCCATATCTTCCGCGCATGACCCGCAGCGAATTGAACTGCCTCATGATTGGCGGATTTGCCAACATCGCCGGTGGGGTCCTCGCCGTTTATTCCGGGATGTTAAAAATTCCAGCGGGTCACCTCATCACGCAATCGGTCATGAGTGCGCCCGCGGCTTTGCTCATCGCCAAAGTGCTTATTCCGGAGACAGAACAAAGCGAGACCGCTGGAGGGGCCCTGGCGAAAATCGAACGCGAAACCATTAACGGCATTGACGCTGTCTGCATCGGCGCCAGCGAGGGCATGATGCTGGCCATCAATGTCGTGGCCATGCTCATGGCTTTCACCGCGGTGGTGGCCGCAGGGAACTGGCTTCTGGCACATCTGGTCGACCCTCTGGGGTGGCACACGCAAAAGCCGCTCCAGGAATCATTGGGCTACCTCAACGCGCCCTTTGCTTGGTTGATGGGCATCCCGCCAAAAGATTGCCTGGCTGTGGGGCAGATACTGGGAGAACGAATCGTCCTGAACGAATTCTTCGGCTACATTTCGCTGAGCGCCCAGAAGGAGTTGTTGGACCGACGCAGCTACGAAGTCGCCACTTATGCCCTGTGCGGCTTCGCCAATCTCGGAAGCGTGGCCATCCAAATCGGGGGCATCGGAGCCTTAATTCCGTCGCGCCGCTCCGATTTAGTCCGACTCGGCCTGCGCGCGATGATTGGGGGGTTGTTAGCTTGTTACATGACCGCGTGCATTGCGGGCATTCTTATCTGAAGTCATCCCTGGTCTGCTCCTGGGAGAGAGCGCGCGCGAGCCGGGGATTCGCTTAATGAAATAGCCGTCCCGCATCACACGGGACGGCATTCATCGGCCGGACGGAATACCTAGGGATTCCGGCTAGGCCTCGAAACTTTTGCCGCAACCACAACTGGTTTTTGCGTTGGGGTTGGTGATCTTAAACCCACCGCCAGTCAGCGCGTCAACGTAATCAATGACGGCACCATGCAGATGATCGGCGCTCACGGCATCGACCAGGACGGTGACGCCGAAGAATTCTGAGAGCACATCTTCATCCCGTTTTTCGTCGAAGACCATTCCGTATTGCATCCCGGAACAGCCACCGCCTTCGACATAGATTCGTAAATGTTTTCCCGCATTGTCCGAATCACTGGCAAGCATGGAGCGCACATGTTCAGCCGCAGCACTCGTCAAGCAGACGACGGGTTCTTGTGGGGTTTGAACTTCGGTTGGCATCTTGCCGAACCTTATCAGGCGGTCCAAACCGTGTCAATTGCCCGTGGCCGAACATTTTCTGCCGTCGCTACGGCAATTTAAAGCGTGACCCAAAAACGCCTGTAGCCGTCGCAACTCGCGACGGCTACAGGCCCTTAAAGCCCGGTCGTTCCGCGACGCTTTTTAGAGCGAGCGCAGCCGATAGAACCGCGCACGGGTTTGAGGTGAATTGGTGATCACGAACGGATTCGGCGGGTTCGTGGCGATGGTGTTCCAGCTGATCGGCGGTTTCAGGCTGGTCGTGCTCTGCAGGATGAACCCGGCCGACGCCGCAGTGGGCCATTGCAACTGGTAGTTATTCCCCGACGGCCGGATAGTCAGCGGCAGCTCGGTATTGACCCAGGCCACGGCAGTGCTGGTGGCGAAGACCGGCGTCGAGTTCTGGCTCGGTTTGCCCGACACCGTGACCATCGTCACGCTATCCGCGGAAACGCTGTTGGTGTAATAGCGCGTGGCGGATTGACCCGCAGAGAGCCTGTTCTGCGAGCCGAGTCGATACAACGAGGTCGTATCGCGCGCGACACCATCCGTCGTTTCAATCACCACAACGTCACGGAGACCCGTCGTGCCGGAATTGGTAATGGTGATTTGATAGACAAACACCGGATCTTTGGTCCCCTGGAATCCTTGGGCGACGGTGCTATAACTGCGCGCCGCCACCGTCTGCATCTGGGGTGTGACCAGCGTCGATACGTCGATATCCACCGCCGCCGCCGTCGGCACGATGTCCTTGCACTTGGCGCCGGTCGCCTTGTGGATCTGTTGGTTGCCCTGGGTCAGGTTTCCACCATCATCAATATCCGGTTGGATATTGACCTTCAGATCTTCCGTAGTTGCCAGGTTATTGATCTTTGTCGGATCCGCCGAGGCGGCGAAGCGGATGGCCATCGCTTCGGCGGAGTTGGGATCCGGGTTGCGACCACAGCTCGGATCCAGAATCCAGAGCCGGATACGGTAACGATCCGGAGGAGCGGTGCTGGATTGACTATTTCCTTCCCCACGATCCTCGACGTCCACGCGGAAGACGGCTTTAACGGTCTTGCGGCCGTTGGTAAAGGTGTAGTCACCCACGCCCGAGAAACAGATCTTATTCGCTGGAGCCTTGCTCGGTTCGGGTCCGCAAATACGGTCACCCGGATTGCAAATCTCACCGATCAACCCTGGAGAATTGGGATTCTCCGGACAAGGCAGACAGGCGCAGAGCAAGCTGTCGAATTGATGCTCGTGCCCGTTGCCGGAGGCGTGGAAGGTGCCTACCAGACTGTTGCCTGACAGATGGCGGTTATGCTGCCATTCGCCGCTGATGCACGGGCTGTTCGGCATGAACGGCGTTCCCACAGAGAAGGGAGCGCCCACTTGGCCGCCATGACTGATGTGAGAGGGCAAGGGCGTTGTAATACAGGCCGACTGATAGCTATTCGTTTGGTGATTGCTACCCCCTGTCACACGACAACCGCCGGCGCCCATCTCCATGTTTTGGAAGATGCCGGCGTCCACCGTCCGATTTGTTTCTCCCGGTAGGAGCGTGTAACAACCGGTCATGCCTGTATTGACGTTGGCGTCGCTGTCCAACGCATCGTCGCCGACATCCTGTAGCGTGAAGGAGAAGTTGGCTGGCAAGACAAACGTGACTTTGTAGCTACCCGGCTTTAGGTCGGTAAAGAGATACATGCCGTCGGCATCGGTGTTGGTCGTGGCCAGAAGCACTCCGGCACAGGTGCTGAGGCGCACCGTCACGTTGGGAACACCCATCTCACCCGGACCTTGTATGCCGTCCTCGTTAAAGTCGTTCCAGACGAAGTCACCCAAAGCAGCGGGTTGAAAGATGCCGGCATCCACCGTGCGATTTGTTTCCGTAGCGGCCAGCGTGTAACAACCTGTCCGGCCGGTCACGATATCGGCATCGCTATCCGTAGAATCGCTTCCGACGTTGGGAATGGTGAACTTATACCCACTCGGTCGGATGAAGGTCACCCGGTAAGTACCCGCGGTCAGTCCGGTGAAGAGATAACCACCGAACTCATCGGTGAGTTTGGCAGCAATCATGTGATCCAGGCAGTCAAACAGTTGAACGGTAACATCCGGGACGCCCGGTTCACCGACATCTTGAATGCCGTCCTGATCCAGGTCATTCCAGACGAAGTCACCTAAGGCGGCCATACAGACATCCAAGCGCGCACAATTGGTGACGCTGTGGCAGACGCCCATGACGGCGATGCAATACTGACCCGCGTCCGCCAAACTCACGTTCGGGATGGTGTAACACGCGTTGGTCGCGCCCGGAATAGCCGTCCCGTCCCGATACCATTGCATGGTCGCGGGGCAGGTGCTGGAAACTATGGCACAGAAAGTCGCCGGATTTCCCGGACAAATGGTCTGATTGGTAGGTCCAGAAACCGTCGGAGGAGGCGGCGATACCGTAATCATCTGGCAGCCTTGCACCGAGTTATTGCAATCATCCACCGCCGTCCAGCAGCGCGTAATAATGAAGGGACAACGTCCGTTGGTCGTGATGGTCACGGTCGGGACGACATTGGTATCGCAGAAGTCAAACGCCGTCACTGGAGGCACGGGCGGAACATCCGCGAAGCAAGAGACGGACTGATTACCGGGAAGCCCGACAAGCACCGGCGGCTCGGAATCCACAACGCGAATCGTCTGGCTGCACTGCGACGCATTGCCGCAACGATCCGCGGCGCGCCAAATACGGACGGCAACGAAGGTATTACCGCAAAGACCATTGGTCGTTGTGGAAACGATGGTAATCGTCACGTTCGTTCCGTCGCACGAATCGGTGGCGGTTGGAGGGGTGAAGGTGAAGGGTGTGCCGCATTCCACGGTCCGGTTCGGCGAGCAGCTTAAAGAGGGCGGGAGCGTGTCTATCACGTTTATGGTCTGGCTGCAGTTCGCCACGTTGCCGCAAGCATCGGTCGCTTTCCAGGTGCGCGTCGCGCTAAAGGTACTGCCACAGGTTTGGTTCGTGACCGTTCCCACGATGACCACCGTGACGTTCGTCCCGTCGCAGATGTCATTCGCCGCCGGGGTGCTGAAGGCGAAAGGCGTGCCGCATTCCAGCGATTGGTTCGGACCGCAGGTGAGGTTCGGTGGTGTGGTATCAACCAGCGTAATGGTCTGGCTGCAGCTGGCGTTGTTTCCGCATTGGTCCGCGGCGCGCCAGATTCGGGTGGCCGACAAGGTGCGGCCGCAGAGTTGGTTCGTCACGGTGCTGACAATTGTTATAGTAACGTTTGTCCCATCGCACACGTCGTTGGCCGAGGGCGCCCCAAAGTTCCAGGGAGTGCCGCATTCCAACAATCGATCGTTGGCGCAGGTGATCACCGGCGGCATGGTGTCGACGGTGGAGATGGTCTGGCTGCACAAGGAACGATTACCGCAACGATCGGTCGCACTCCAGGTCCGCGTGGCCGAGAAGGTTCGGCCGCAGGTATTGTTGGTGATGGTGCTGACGATCGCGATGACGACATTCGTCCCGTCGCACACATCATTAGCCGCCGGCGGAGTAAAGTTCCAGGGAGTGCCGCATTCAAGGATTCGGCTGGGAGCACAGGTGATTTCCGGCGGCACCGTGTCCACCACCAGAATGCTCTGGCTGCAAACCGCGGAATTCCCACAGCGGTCTGCCGCGCGCCAGGTGCGCGTCGCGGTATAGGTCATTCCGCACTGCGCGTTGGTCACTGTGCTGACGATGGTAACCGTCACGTTGGTTCCGTCACAGATGTCCAAGGCAAAGGGCGGACTAAAACTCCAGGGCAATCCGCATTGCACGACCTTGTCGCTGGCGCAGACCAATTCCGGAGCAGAGGTATCCACCACTTCGATGGTTTGACTGCACAACGAGGAATTGCCGCAACTATCCGTGGCGCGCCAGGTTCGTGTGGCACTGAATTGCACCGGACAAGGTGTCGCTGGCGTGTTGGTCACCGTTCCGACGATGACAATCGTGACATTGGTTCCGTCGCATCCATCGGAAGCGGATGGCGGCGAGAAACTCCAAGGCAAGCCACATTCCACTTGCCGGTCGCGAGCACAGACCAGATTGGGCGGCGTGGTATCGACCACCATAATGCTTTGGCTGCAGAGCGAGGCGTTGCCGCACCGATCCGTGGCCTTCCACGTCACCCGCACGCTGAAGAGATTCGGGCAACGCGGACTGGCCGTATTGGTGGTCATGGTGACAACCGTGATAAGAACATTCGTTCCGTCACAAGCATCCACGGCAAACGGTGGATTGAAACCATTGGGGAGGCTGCACTCGGCCACCACATCGGACGGACAGGTGATGTTCGGCGGGGTGGTATCGAGCAAGGTAATGGTCTGACTGCAGAACGACTCATTGCTGCAGGTGTCTACGGCGCGCCAGGTGCGTCGGACAGTGAACATGCCCGGGCAGGATGGCACCGCCAAATTCGTCACCGTGCTGGTAATTTCAATCAAGACGTTCGTCCCGTCGCACACATCGACTGCCGTGGGGCGGGTAAAGGCGAAGGGCGTGCCGCACTCCACCTGTTGATCGTCCGCACAAGTAATATTGGGCGGGGTGGTATCGACAATGGTCATCGTTTGGCTGCAGAACGACTCATTGGTGCAGGTGTCATAGGCCCGCCAGGTGCGCCGCACCGTGTACAATCCGGGACAACGCGGACTGAGGAGGTTGGTCACCGTGCTGGTGATTTCAATGACCACATTGGTGCCATCACAGAGATCCACTGCCGTCGGCCGGGTAAAGGCAAACGGAGTGCCGCATTCCACAATTTGATCATCTGCGCAGCTGAGATTCGGCGGCGTGGTATCGACAACCGTCAATGTTTGACTGCAGAACGCCTGGTTACTGCACGAGTCTGACGCGCGCCAGGTTCGTCTGACGGAATACAGCCCGGGACAACGGGGTGAGAGGATGTTGGTCACCGAACTAATGATTTCAATCAACACATTGGCGCCGTCGCAGGCATCGACTGCCGTCGGCCGGGTGAAATCAAATGGAGTGCCGCATTCGACAATCTGATCATCGGCGCACGTGAGATTAGGCGGCATGGTATCAACAATCGTGATCGTCTGGCTGCAGAAAGCCGCATTGTTGCAGGTGTCAGAAGCCCGCCAGGTTCGGCGCACGGAGAAGAGCCCAGGACAACGCGGAGTGAGAACGTTGGTTACCGTGCTCGTGATTTCAATTAACACGTTTGTCCCGTCACACAGGTCCACCGCACTCGGCCGGGTAAAGGCAAACGGGGTGCCACATTCCACAATCTGGTCCTGAGCACAAACCAGGGTCGGCGGAAGAGTGTCGATAATCGTGACTGTCTGGCTGCAGAACGAATGGTTGCCACAAGTATCGGAGGCGCGCCAAATTCGGCTGACACTAAATACCTTGGGACAGCGAGCGGTGGCCACATTTGTCACCGTTGCCGCCACTTCGATCAGTACGTTGTTGAGATCGCATCCGTCGACCGCCGTGGGAATATCAAAGGTCCAATCGGTACCGCACTGAGCCTGTTTGTCCGGTCCACAGGTGATGTGCGGCGGGTCCGTATCCACGATGGTCACGGTTTGGTTGCAGAAGGAAGAGTTGCCGCAGGTATCCGTGGAGCGCCAGGTGCGGGTCACAGAGAATAACTTGGGACAGCGCGGCACGCTCACGTTGGTCACGGTGGCCACGACCTCGATGAGGACGTTGTTCAAATCGCATTTGTCCACTGCCGTGGGAATGTCGAAGGCCCAATCGGTGTTGCACTGCACATCTTTATCCGACCCGCAGGTGATATTCGGCGGTTCCAGATCAACAATGGTGACGGTCTGATTGCAGAAGGCTGCGTTGCCACAAGTATCCGTGGCGCGCCAGGTGCGGGTCACGCTGAAGAGCGCCGGGCAGCGGGGGAGCGAAACATTGGTCACTGTTGCCACCACCTCGATCAAGACGTTGTTCAGATCGCACTTATCAACCGCTGTGGGAATATCGAACGCCCAAGCGGTGCCACACTCCACTTCCTTGTCCTGCTCACAAGTAATGTTGGGGGGCTCGATGTCGACAATGGTCACTGTTTGATTGCAGAAGGAGGCGTTGCCGCAGGTATCGGTCGCGCGCCAGGTTCGGGTGACACTAAAGATGGCCGGGCAGCGGGGGACCGAAATATTGGTCACGGTGCTGACCACTTCAATGAGCACGTTGTTCAAATCGCATTTATCCACCGCCGTGGGAATGTCGAAGAACCAAGCGATGCCGCACAACTCTTCCTTGTCCTGTTCGCAGGTAATATTCGGCGGTTCCGTATCGACGATGGTCACCGTCTGATTGCAGAAGGCGCTGTTGCTGCAACTGTCGGTCGCTCTCCAGGTGCGGGTGACGCTGAAGATTCTCGGACAACGCGGGACCGCGACATTGGTCACGGTGCTGACCAAGACGACCGGCAGGTTGATCCCATCGCAATTATCGCTTGCCGTCGGAAGGTCGAAGGCCCAATCCGTACCGCATTGCACTTCCTTGTCCGCTCCGCAATGGATGTTCGGCGGGGTCGTATCGCGCACGAAAATCCGCTGCTGGCAGCTGACCGTATTGCTGCAACTGTCGGTAATCGTATAGGTCCGGACGACACTTCCATTACAATGGTCGCCGATGAAGGGACCGGTGGCCGACGTGAAACTCAGAAGGTTGGTCGTGCTCACCCAACCTCCCGCGGCAAGGAACTCCGCCAGGTTAGCGGCCGCCGCCGGAATGTTGTTACTACATTCCACCGTCAAGTCGGGCGGACAGACCAGGGTCGGTGGAGTGTTTCCCACGAATGTGATGACCTGGGTACAGCTGGCGCAATTGGTGCAGTCGTCGCACACGGTATAGGTTCGGACGATCTGGTTTCCGATACGCGGTCCATCAATACAGAAGAAGGTGAGGTTGGTATCGCAATTGTCTGAGGCGAACCCGCCCATGGCGACAAACCCGGCCAGGTTCGCCGGACAGGGCGGCACGTTGCTGTCACAACCCACCGAAATGTTCGTCGGACAGCGGATGATCGGAGGGATGGTGTCGCGGATAGTATAAGTCACGCAGGCCGTAGCGCTGTTGCTGCAGGAATCTACCGCCGTCCAACAGGCTTGAATGATAATCGGGCAAGTACCCGAAATGCCGGAAATGGCACTCACCACCAAATTAGTGCCGTCACAATCGTCAGTTGCGGTCACTACCGGCGGCGTGAGCGCCAGATAGTCTGAGAAACATTGGAAATTGCGGTTGGTCGGGACGCCGTGCAGCACAGGAGGGATGACGTCCACCTTCCAGGTAATCCGTTGCTGGCAGACGGCGCGATTGGTACAGATATCCGTCGCGACGTAAGTGATGGTGCGCACTCGCCCGCACCCGTTGGTGGTATCCGCCGAGCTGCAGGTAATACTTACCGGACCGCAATCATCCTGCACCGCAACTCCACTAAGATTGCAGCCAGGTATTGCTTCCGGGTTGGGGTTACAACCTAAGTCCCGATCCGGCGGGCACAGGGTGAACACAGGAGGATTGGTATCCTGAATCCAGGTGATGGTTTGGGTGCAGGCCGCGCGGTTGGTGCATTGGTCCACCGCTACATAAAACACCGTGCGCGTGCGGGAACAACCATTAGTCGCATCGACAAAGTTGCAGGTGATGGTCACCGGCCCGCACGATTGGGTGACGACGACGGACTCGGGATTGCAAGCCGGGATAGTCAAAGGATTGCAGCCGAGATTCAGATTTGGCGGGCAGGTGATGAGAGGAGGCGTGGGATTCCGGGTAAAGCAGATGGTTTGAGCGCAAGTCGTGGTATTGCCGCACCCATCCACCAGCACCCAAGTGCGCGTCGCGCAAAAGAGGCAGTCGCTCACCTGGTTGGTCGTGGTGCTGCCCACGGTAATGACCACGCGTTCCGGACAACAGGCGTTGGTCGCCGTCGGCTCATCGAAGGTAAAAGGTGTATTGCACGCAGCGGTTCGGTTGGTCGGACAATTGATGACGATCTGATTCTGACAAAAGACTTGAATGACATTACTTAAACCGACGGAGGATTGACTGTCGGCCGCGATCAGATTGATGTCCTTGGTCACCCAGACTTTGCTTTTGGGCGGATTGATAATGAGCTGGTCGCCTTGAACCATTTCGCCGGCCGGATCCATCTGGTCGGCAAATCCAATGCTGGATTGAGCCACGTTATTGCCGACAAAGAACCCTTGATCAAATACCGTTTCGCCAATGAGAACAAAGCCACCATTGCCCGTGGCCGACATGACGAAGCTTTGGCCAATCTCACTAATCAGAGGCAGACCATTGGTGGTCTCGACGCTATAGAAGAGCGCGAAGTCGAGCGAAGGCGTGCTGGCGCTCATATTGCCGGAGAATTTCAACCCGAGAAATCCGCCCGGCAGACTGACGGTTTCAACAAATATATTAGAAGTGGCAATGCGGTTGGAGTCCCCAATAAAACCGAACGACGAAAATAGTTTGTCTCCTTCCGTCAGCGAGCCGTTCGTCTGGATCAATTGCAGAAGCGAAACCGGGCCCGCGGCAAAAACTGGAGTAGCCAGAAAGGTCGCCAGCGCCAGACAAGCTAAGCGGCTGCTTTTGATAAAAGTTGAGAACATGGTTGCCTCCTCAATGGGTTGTTTTTTTGATTGCATGAGCTGCTCCCCCTCCCGCGCGCTCGCCCACCAACCCGATAACGCGCCGCAACCTGATCATGCGACAAGAGTTCGAATTAGGGGCTGCTGCGTCCTTGCGCCCGGATGAGAGATGAGCATTGATGGAAGGCCCGAAGAAAAAATGCAAGAACAAACAGGCGCCCATTCGCTTTTTTCCTTACACCGCGCGCTGCGGTTTCGTGAGCTCCTCTTTCCTGACTTCACTCCTCTTTGTAACCGTCCGTTATCAGTGATTCCCGCCCGTTCAAATCCTGCAGCTCGCTCTTCGCTACACCCCCGCTCAGGCGCGGAATAATTGACCCATCTTCTTGCCGAGCAAACGTCCCGCGATTAACAAGCTCACGCTTAATATCACCATACCGACCACGCCCAAAGCGCAAGCCACACTGGGGGCATTGGGATCAATCCGACCCATAAGTTGGTAAATCATTTTGGTAATAGGAAAATATTGCTCCTTCATCGCCAGGATCAAACCGTCACTGACCTCCAGCATAGCAAAGGAAAAGGTCAGGATGGTGCCCGCTATAAGGTTTGCCAGTACGAGAGGTAGAGTAATTTTCCGCAACGTCCGAAAGGGTGTTGCCCCCAGGTTGGCCGAAGCCTCTTCCAACGTCACGCTGGTCTGCTGGAACCCGGCATAGGCCGAGCGCACAATATAAGGCAGCCGGCGCACGCTATAACTAATAATAAGGAGTAACGTCGGATTATTGCGCGGATTGAAATACTCCGTCAGCCAGTGACTTTTGAAATTATCGAATCCAGCCACATATCCGAACGCCAGCACGATGCCCGGCAGCGCTAGCGGCAACATGGCAAGGCCGTCCAGTAGACCGGCCAAAGGAATCCGTCGGCGCGTGAGTAACCAGGCAATGATCACCCCGAGGAACAAATCGAGCAAGGCACTGAACCCGGAAAAAACCAAACTGTTGCGAATACTGGTGCCGGTTAGCTTATCGCGGAAGAGTTCGCCATAAGAGGCACTGCTCCATTGCTCCGGTAATACGGTAAAAAACCAGCGTTGCGAGAAACTTTGCCCGATGACCATAAGATGCGGCAACATGGCGAGGCAAATCATTCCACCGAGTGCCGTCCAAATTAGAATCGTCTGGCCGAGAGTCGCCGGTGCCTCGCTTTCCACAGTATGGCCTCGGGCAATCATTTCGTAACGTTTGCGTGCCAGGAGCTGTTTGCTGATGACAAAAAGCACCAGGGTCAGAACCAACACGAAAACCACCAGGGTATATCCCATCGGGTTGGTATTCACCTCGTTGACGGCATCGAAGATCTGGACCGGCACTACGCGCGAGAAACCAAAAATAAGAGGCGTCCCCAAATCGGTGAAGGCCCAGATGAAAACGATGATGGCCCCGGCAAAATAGCCGGGCAAAATCAGGGGCAAGGTCACTGTGCGAAACAGACGCCACCCCCCTGCCCCGAGATTTTGCGCCGCCTCGCGCAACGCCGGGTCAATGTTGGCCATGGCCGCCGAGACATTGAGGAACAGAATGGGATAGAGGTTGAACACTTGGAGAAGGACGATTCCCCAAAATCCACCGCCACCCAACCAATCAATCGGTGTGGCCGGAGGCACCAAACCAAGTTGGCTGAGGAATAAATTTAACGACCCAAACCGCGCTAAAAGCTGCCGTAATCCAATGGCCCCGACAAACGGAGGCATAATCATCGGGACCAAAAGCAGGCTGCCAAGCAGCGCTTTCCCACGAAAACTAAACCGGGTCATGACCCAAGCCAGCGGCAGGGCGAGCAAACTAGTTGCGACAGTGGTCAGGAGAGCAATGAGCAAACTATTCCACAACGATTCGCGTTGCAGCGGGCTGCGCAGAAGTAGCTGAAAAAACTCCAGGCTGAATTGGCCGTTGGCCACGAAAGCGCCTTTCAAAAGCAAACCGACGGGATAAAACAAAAACAATCCGAAGAAGAGGAGCAACAATCCCAGGAACGCAAGCGTCGTGGCGTTGAGATCGTATTTCTTCATGCGACGCCATTTCGCCCGCACCCTAATCCACGCTTCCTCCGCCCCATGGGCGCAGAAAGATCACTTAGCCGCGGTTTCGACACGTTGCTTGAGATTCTGCAAACCTTTCTCCAAATCCGGGCCCATCAATTTGTCCATGAACAGTCCGAAGTAACGCGAGACGGGGTTTCGTCCCAGGTCCCCTTCGTTGCTCCAGGTCGCTGTTACCGAATCTTCGACCTGCGCCAAGACAATGGAGCCGCGGGACACATATTTGCCTTGCTCGAAATTCAGTTCAAAATCAACGCGGCGATTGGGCTCCGCCCCGGTCAATTTCAGCCTGCGGTTCCCCGATGTTTTTCCTTCCCACTCATAGGTCGCACCCGGGCCCGATTCCGGCCCGGCAAACCTAATTTTCATGTCTGGGTACCGCTTGACCGTCCATGCGGTCCATTCCGGCCAAGTCTTGAGGGTATTGATATTTGTGAAAATCGCTTCCGGGGAAGCATTGATTGGGATACTGCGCTCAACCCGATACTGCGCCGGCAAAAAAAGCGAAACAAGCACCAGGAGAATCGGAATCAACAGCACAAGGAGTAAAACTTTTTTTAGAGTCTTCATATCTGGAGTGCCGCTCGCTGGCGTTATGTTGTCACCGGGAGAATCGTCCGAAAAAGTGGCGCATCATCCCGAAGAGAATTGCTTAAGGACTGATGAAGCCCTGTTCCTTGAGCCAGAACAGAAGGTCTTGCGACCAGGGGTGCGGATGAGGGAAAGGCGGTTTGTCGGCCAGGCCGATGCCATGGCGGCCCTTGTCATAAACATGCAGGTCGAAGTGGACCCCGTTTTTTCGGAGCGCACTGGCGAACTCCAGGCTGTTTTCCACTTTGACCGCCGTATCTTCCCAGGTATGCCAGATGAAACAGGGTGGCGTTTCTTTGGTTACCGCTCGTTCATTGGAAAGCAGTTCTACCAGGGCGGGGTCCGGACTTTTGCCCAGCAAATTATCTTTCGAACCTTGGTGGGTATTAGGCCCGAGCGTAATCACGGCATAACAAAGAATTCCCAAATCGGGCCGGCTGCTTAAACGCTCGATCGCATCTGTCGCGTCAGGATTCCCTTTGTCAAAATGCGTCACCGCGGTGGAAGCGAGGTGGCCCCCCGCGGAAGACCCCATAATGCCGACGCGCTTGGGGTCGATCTTGAATTCTGCGGCGCGGGCTCGCACCAGACGTATGGCCCGCTGCGCATCTTGCAGCATGCGCGGATGCCGATACCCGGCTGAGCCGAGCCGATATTTTAGCACGAAGGCGGCGAGCCCATGGTCGCTAAGAAATAGCGCGTAATCTTTTCCTTCATGCGGCGCGAGTCCGCCATAGCCGCCTCCGGGGCAGACCACGATCGCCGCGCCACCGGCCTTTTCCGCCGGGGGCAAAAACGCGGTCAAGGTCGGGATATCTTTGTCCTCTTTACCCAAAGCTCCAGGCGCACCATCCGGCCATAACGGAAAGCTATTCGGCTCCGATTGGGCGAAAAGACTCACGGCCGGATAAAGCAAAACCAAAAAAAAGAACGCGGGTTTCATATTGGAGACGGAGCTTACCTGGGGCGGATGAAAAATCTAATTCATTTCTCTCTGCGGAAATTGTCGCGTCTCAAAGTCGCGAAATTTTTTCCAGCAATGCGGTCGTCGATTTGCCCGGAACAATCGGGAGAATGGTAATTCGTCCACCGGCAGCCTCCACCACCTGACGTTCCGCTTGATTGATGCTTTCCAGGGTGTAATCCCCTCCCTTGACGTAGATATCGGGCTGGGCCGCGGAGAGAAACCGTTCGGCGGTGCGCTCGGCGAAAATGCAGACGCCCTCGACACTTTGCAGGGCGGCAATGACTGCGGCGCGGTCCGCTTCGGAATTGATCGGCCGTTGCGGACCTTTCAAGGCGCGCACGCTGGCGTCCGCATTCAGTCCGATGAGTAAGGCGTCTCCCAAATTGCGCGCCGCTTCGAGATAAGTGACATGCCCGCGATGCAACAAATCAAAGCAGCCATTGGTCACCACAAGCTTGCGTCCCGCGTCTCGCAGAGCAGAGCGCCAGGCGGGAAGTTTTTCCCAATCGATCACTTTATCCAGCGCTCGCATTCCCGGCATCATGGGCGCACGCTTTCATCGCGGGCAAGTCAGAAGGCTCGTTTCGAAAGCAGTGGTCAAGGTAAGCGGGCTCTGCTCTTTCATCAGTGCCGGGGAAATTTTGGCGAAGCGGAATGGGGACCATTTATTTCCGCATCTCTGGCGTGACTCTTAATTCGATTCGCTGGCCGCCGCGCAAAACCGCGACTACTACGGCCTGACCGATTTTCGCGGCGTCCATGGCATAAGTATAGTCATAGATATTGGCGATTTTTTGTCCGCCAAATTCCACAATGATGTCGCCGCCTTTCAAACCGGCTTTATCCGCCGGGCCCCCGGCCCGGACTCCGGAAAGTTTGACCCCCGTGACTTCCGTGGCGTAGTCGGGAATGGTGCCAAGGTAAGCCCGCAAATTTTCGCGGCTGCCGCTTCCGGCATCACTTCGAGCCACGGCCAGGTAATCAGGTCGCTCATTTCCTTTTACCAGGTCGAGAATAATACCACGCGCCAGGCGGGCGATCCGTTCCATGCCGGGATACTCCAGGGTGTCCGGTTTATCCGTCGGGCGATGATAATCGTCATGTCCCCCCGTGAAAAAGTTCAACACCGGAATTTGCTTTGCATAAAACGAAGTCACATCGGTCGGGAGATAAGGGTCTTCTTGCAGGACCAGGTTGAAACCGGCGGCCACATTTCGTTTTTCAATCAAACGACGCCAGGCGCTGGAAGAGCCAATGCCTTGCAAGTTGAGCTTATTTTCCCGCAACCGCCCCACCATGTCGAAATTGACACAGGCAACAATGTTGGAAAGCGGGAGCGGCGAATGCTCCACAAAATAAGTGGAACCAATCAGCCCAATTTCTTCACCGGACCAGAGAGCAAAAAGGATCCCGCGTTGGAAGTTCTCCGGATGAGCCTCTCGTTCCTGAGCCAGTGCTGTGGCTAATTCCAAAACCGTTGCTGTCCCCGAGGCGTTGTCATCCGCCCCGGGATGAATTTGATGTTCCTCACCTTTGCGCTGCATGGCGCCGGTCTCGCCGTGTCCTAGATGATCGTAGTGCGCGCCCACCACGATGTACTCTTGGAAACCTTTTGCCGGTGGCATCGTGGCAATGACGTTGCGGTCAGTCTTTTTCAGATGTTCCAGAGCGGTCGCGAGCCGGATTTTCAATTGGGGCAATACGAAACCGCTTTCAGCATGCGGATTCTCGGTGTCGAGCGCCGATTGCAACGACGGCAAATCCCGACCCGAACCCACCAATAATGCGGTCGCGACATTGCTGCTGATGGAGGCGGCAATGATTTCCGACCCAGCCAGAGTGCTATCAAAAGAGAGCGGAGCGAGTTCACCCGCGTTGGGCGAGTTGGGCCCGCTCACAAAAAGGATCGCCTTGGCTCCATGTTCCCGGGCCAGCATCGCCTTGTAACGAAGACCAGCGTAACGATTCAATTCCGCGCGTCGCTTGGCGTCGGCCTCTTCCGGGACATAACGAAAGGCCAACACGATCTTGTTGCTCACATTCACTCCCGCATAAGAATCGTAGCTTTCGCCCGACTTACTCCCCGGAACGGCCAAACCGTATCCGACAAAAACCACGTCTCCCTCGACGGCTGAATTCGCGGTAAAAGAGAGCGGACGAAAATCTTTTTCGACCACGAAGGACGCGGAAGCAGTCGGCGCTGCCTTATCGGGAGCCAAGCGGGTAATCGAAAATTGGTTCTCGTTCGTCAGCACGCGCACTCCCGCGTTGAAGGTGAAGGACTGAAAATAATTGCTGCTCGCGCCCGGTGATTGAAATCTGGCTTTGCGAAATTCGTTGGCGATATAATTCGCCGCCAATAGGGCACCTGGACTGCCGCTCATGCGACCCTCCAACGCGTCGGCCGCGAGAAAATTCACATGAGCACGAAGATCATCGGCCGCGCTCGGTCTTTCCAGCACAGTGGGATCCGAAGCTTGGAATTCACGTGACTTGAAGTCGCGGC
>JADMIO011564938.1_pt1 | contig 118096 bp, 114 predicted proteins | sample 8958161 | NCBI WGS metagenome assembly JADMIO01 (sample SAMN16585339, study PRJNA669376) | soil metagenome | isolation source: Crop rotation soil | place: USA: Cullars Rotation, Alabama | collected 2011
CGCGACAACTTGTCCACGTGGAATTCTAAGCTTAGGATCCCAATGTGCTGGAAAGAAGCTCGGCTTCCCGCCGGACCACCCGGCGACCGACATGCACGACACGTTCTACACCACGAAGGGGCACCTGCTCCGGACGCACACGAGCAACATCCAGGTGCGCGCGATGTCGACCGTGGCGCCGCCGATGGCGTTCATCGCGCCCGGCGCCGTGTTCCGCCGCGACGACGACCTCACCCACTCGCCGATGTTCCACCAGCTCGAGGCGTTCCTCGTCGACGAGCACGTGACGTTCGCGCACCTGAAGGGCGTGCTCGCCGAGTTCGCCGAGCGCCTCTACGGCCCGGACACGCCGGTGCGCCTGCGCCCGAGCTTCTTCCCCTTCGTCGAGCCGGGCGCCGAGGTCGACATCGGCTGCGTCTTCTGCAAGCGGCCCGACGGAACGCGCGCCGGGTGCGCCCTCTGCAAGCAGACGGGGTTCATCGAGATCCTCGGCTGCGGGATGATCGATCCGGTCGTGTTCACCGCGTGCGGCGTCGATCCGGAGAGGTGGTCCGGCTTCGCGCTCGGCATGGGGCTCGAGCGGATCGCGATGCTGCGGTACGGGATCCCGAACATCCGGCTCATGTTCGAGAACGATCCCCGCTTCCTGAGCCAGTTCTAGACGAAGCCGATGCGTGCATCCTACAAGTGGCTGAAGAGCCTCGTCCCCGGCCTCGCGGACGCCCCCGCCGCGCTGGCGGATCGCCTGACGCAGGCCGGCCTCGAGGTGGAGGCCGTCCACACCCTCGGCGCCGCCGCAGACGCGTGCCTCTTCGCGCGCGTCGTGGCGGTCCGTCCGCACCCGACGAAGAGCGGTCTCCGGCTCGTGACGGTCGAGCGCGGCGGCGGGTCGCGACAGGAGGTCGTCTGCGGCGCCCCCAACGTGCCCGCCCCCGATCACCTGGTCGTCCTCGCGCCCCTCGGGACCCGCTTGCCCGGCGGCGTGATCGAGCGGCGCACGATCGCGGGCGTCGCCAGCGAGGGCATGCTCGTGAGCGAGGACGAGCTCGGCCTCTCGGACGACGGCGCCGGCATCATGGTCTTCGCGCCGGACTTCGCCGCGGTCGGCGCCACGCTCGCGAGCAAGATCCCCGAGGCGTCCGACACGGTGCTCGAGATCGGCCTGCCGGCGAACCGCGCCGACGCGCTCGGCCACGTCGGGCTCGCGCGCGAGATCTGCGCGCTCTCGGGCCTCCCCTTCGCGCCGCCCGAGCCCGGCGCTCCGCGCGCCTTCGCCGACGTCGAGCTCGCGTCGCTCGGGATCGAGATCACGGTGGTCGATCGCGAGCGGTGTCCGCACTACGGCGCGGCGGCGGTCGTCGACGTCAGGATCGGACCGTCGCCGGCCGGCGTGCGCTGGCGGCTCGGGCACCTCGGCGTCCGCGCCATCTCGAACGTCGTCGACGTCACCAACCTCGCGATGCTCGAGCACGGTCAGCCGATGCACGCGTTCGATCTCGACCTCGTCCGCCAGAACCGGATCGTCGTCCGGCGGGCGGCGAAGGGCGAGGTGCTCGTGACCCTCGACGGCGTCCGTCGCACGCTCGACGAGGACGACCTCCTCATCTGCGACGGCGAGGGGCCGGTCGCGCTCGCGGGCGTGATGGGAGGCGAGGGGACCGAGATCCGCAAGGAGACGTCCCGGGTCCTCTTCGAGTGCGCGTACTTCGAGCCGCGGGGCATCCGCCGCGCGTCGCGGCGCCACGGGATGCGCACCGAGTCGAGCGTCCGCTTCGAGCGCGGGACCGACCGGAGCCAGGTCGAGCGGGTCCTGCAGGGCGCGGTGCGCTTGACCGGCGACCTCGCCCCGGAGTCGCGCGCGGTGAAGGGCGAGATCCACGTGAAGGGCCCGCCCGAGGTCCGGCCGCGGGTGACGCTCCGGCGCGCGCGGATGGACGCGCTGCTCGGGCTCGCGGTCCCGTACGGGCGCGCCCGCGAGATCCTCGTGCACCTCGGCTGCGAGGTCGTCAGCGCGAGCGAGGGCGAGGCGCTCTTCGAGATCCCGCCCCACCGACCCGACCTCGCCCGCGAGGTGGATCTCGTCGAGGAGGTCATCCGCGTCCACGGCATGAACGAGGTCCCGGCGATCCTGCCGCGCATCCGCGCGTCGCGGCCCGTCGGCGGGGTCGAGGAGCTGGTCTCACGGGCGCGCCGCGCCGCGGTCGCGCTGGGCCTGTCCGAGGCGATGACGTGGGCGTTCACGAGCGAGGAAGCGCTCGAGAAGATCGCGGCCCCGCACCCGGCGGTCGTCCTCGCGAACCCGCTCGCCCGCCACCACGCGGTGATGCGGACGAGCCTGCTCCCCGGCCTCTTCGAGGCGGTCGCGCAGGGGCGGCGCCGCGGCGGATCGCGGTTTCTGCTCTTCGCGCTCGGCGCGCGGTACCTCCCGGCGTCGTCCTCGGGCGAAGGTCTCCCCGAGGAGCGGCCTTCCTTCGCGGCGATCCTCGCCGGCCACCGCCCGGCGCACCTGGCGAAGCCGGCGCCGTTCGACGTGTGGGACGCGAAGGCCGTCGCCCTCGGCGTCGTGGAGCGCATGACCGGGCGCGCGTGCCACGTGCACCGGGGCGCCGCGCGCCACCTCCACCCGCGCGGCGCGGCCGACCTGTTCATGGACGGGACGATCATCGGCGCCTTCGGGCCGGTGCACCCGGACGTCGCCGAGGCGTTCGAGCTCGGCGAGGGCGCGGTCGTCGTCGAGCTCGATCTCGAGGCGCTGCGCGCCCACCACACCCCGCGCTTCGCCGAGCTGCCGCGCTTCCCCGCGTCCCCGCGCGACGTCGCCCTCGTGGTCCACGACGACGTCGCCTGCGGCGATCTCGAGGCGGCGATCCGCGAGGCCGCCGGCTCCCTGGCGGAGGACGTGTGGGCCTTCGATCGGTTCACCGGCGGCGCGATCCCGGAGGACCACGCGAGCCTCGCCTTCCGCGTCGTCTACCGCGCGCCCGATCGCACGCTCACCGACGCCGAGGTCGACGCCGCGCACGCGAGGGTCGTCGAGACCGTGAACGCACGGTTCGGCGCCACCGTGAGATAGGATGCCCCGGTGGACCTGTCGGGGGCGATCCTCCAGCAGAAGTACCGGCTCGTCCGCCTGATCGGATCGGGCGGCATGGGACAGGTGTACGAGGCGGCGACGCTCGAGGGCGGCGGCCGCCAGGCGATCAAGATCCTGCGCCCGGAGTTCCTCGAGGACACCCAGATCGTCACCCGCTTCCTCGACGAGGGGCGCACCTGCGAGCGCCTCGTGCACCCGAACGTCGTGCGCGTCTACGAGACGACGATCGCCGAGGACGGGAGCCCGTTCATCGCGATGGAGCACCTCGACGGCGTGCCGCTCTCGGCCTACACCCGAAAGGGCGGCCGGGTGCCGCTCGTCCAGGCCGCGACCATCCTCCAGGGGCTGCTCGCGGGCCTCGGCGCCGCGCACGCGCAGGGCGTCGTCCACCGCGATCTCAAGCCCGACAACGTGTTCCTCGCGCGCGATCCCGCGGGCCAGTTCCAGGTGAAGATCCTCGACTTCGGCATCGCGAAGGTGATGGACGCCGCCGGGGGCATGGGCCAGAAGACGGCGACCGGGATGCTCCTCGGCACCCCCGCGTACATGAGCCCCGAGCAGATCCGGAGCGCCAAGTCGGTCGACCACCGGACCGATCTCTGGAGCGCGGGCGTCCTCTTCTACGAGATGCTCACCGGCCGCGTCGCGTTCCCGGCGCCCACGGAGTACGCGCGGCTCGCCGCGGTGCTGAACGACACGCCCGCGTCGGTCGCCGAGATCGATCCCGCCCTCGCGCGCGTGGCGCCGATCGTCGAGCGGGCGATGTCGAAGGACCGGGACCAGCGCTTCGGGTCGGCGCTGGAGATGGCGCGCGCGCTCGGGGCGGCCCTCGGCGCCGATCCGGGCGCGATGTCCGCGCTCAGCCACCTCCCCGACGTCCCGAGCGTGTTCACGCCCGCGGCGTCGAGCGGGTCGGCCCCGTCGCAGCACCCCCCGGCGGCGCCGACCTTGAAGGAGCAGCAGCCGAGCGTCGACCACATCTCGTTCCCGAAGGTCGGCCCGAGCGGCACCCTCGCGAGCGGCGCCTCGCGGCCGCTGTCGAGGCCGCCGCCGAACGTCGTCGTCGTCGATCACGGAGGGACGCTCCCGTCCGAGGATCTCCCGATGCTGGGCGCGCCGTCGCGCCGGAGCTTTCACCCGGGGCGGGGCGTCCGCTGGTGGGTCGTCGTCGTCCTCGTACTCGTGGCGCTCTCGGTGGGCCTCGCGGTGGGCTTCGCGATCGGGCACGCGCGTTGAGCGCCGGCGAGGCGCGCCCGACGGCGGCGCAGGCGCGCATCCTCGGGACGCTCACGCTCGGGTACGCCGGGTACTACGTGTGCCGGTCGAACCTGTCGGTCACCTCGAACCTGATCGTCGGCGATCCCACGAGCGGCGTCGCCGACAAGGCCGCGTTCGGGACGATCGCGTCGACGGCCATCTTCGCCTACGCGATCGGCAAGCTGACGACGGGCTTCGCCGCGGACTTCCTCGGCGGCAAGCGCCTCTTCGTGCTCGCGATGTTCGGATCGATCGCGGCGACGGTCGCCTTCGGGCTCGCCGGAGGCCTCGGCGCGTTCATCGTCATCTGGAGCGCGAACCGGTTCGTGCAGTCGGCCGGCTGGGGCGCCGCGGTCCGCATCGCGTCGCAGTGGTTCCCGCGGTCGCTCTACGGCCGCGCGATGGCGGTGCTCGCGCAGAGCTACCTCTTCGGCGACGTCGTGGCGCGCCTCTTCCTCGGCGAGCTCGTCGGGCGCGGCGCGTCGTGGCGGCAGGTCTACTTCGTCGCCGCCGTGGTGCTCGCGGCGGCGGCGGTCCTCGCGATCGTGGTCCTCCGGGAGCGCCCCGAGGACGCGGGCGAGCCGCCGCTGGCGAAGGAGGACATCGCGCAGGGCGTCTTCGACGAGGACGAGAAGGCCGGCGATCTCCCCGGAGGGGAGGCGCCCTCGGGTCACTTCTGGGTCCACGTCGCGCCCTTCCTGAGGAGCGGCGCGTTCTGGCTCGTCTGCGCGATGTCGTTCGGGCTCACGCTGGTGCGCGAGACCTTGAACCTCTGGTCGCCGGACTACCTCCGGACCGTCTGCGGCATGACCCCGTCCGTGGCCGCGAAGTGGAGCGCCGTGTTCCCCTTCTTCGGCGGCCTCTCGGTCCTCGTCACCGGCGCCCTCACCGACCGCCTCGGTGGCCGCCGCGGCGGCGTCATGGTCGCCTTCCTGATCCCGGTCGGGATCGGCCTCGTCGGCATGGGATACGCGCGAACGCCGTGGCTCGCGCTCACGATGCTGTCGCTCACCGGCTTCTCCATCATGGGGCCGTACGCCTTCCTCTCCGGCGCGCTCTCGCTCGATCTCGGGAGCCGTCGCGGGAGCGCCACCGCGGCGGGCCTCATCGACGGCGTCGGCTACCTCGCGGCGGTCCTCTCCGGCCGCGCCGTCGGTCAGCTCGTGCAGAAGCACGGCTGGGGCGTCGCGCTGTTCGTGCTCGCCGGCATCGCCGCGTTCGCGGCGTGCGCGGCCATCGCGTATCGCGTCTTCATCGAGTCGAACAAGGTGGCCGGGAAGAAGGTGTCCCCACGGTAAAGCTGCTATCTTGGCGCGAGGAGGGTCCTTCCATGCGAACCTTTTTCTTTGCCTGCGGCGCGACGGTGGCGACGGGGCTCCTTCTCGTTCCTGCCTGTGGCCCCAGCCTCAACCTCCCGACGCTCCCCGACATCGACGCGAGCGGGATCAACCTCGAGGGCGGCGCCGGCGGCGAGGGCGGCGATCCGAACGCGCCCCGCGGCGTCGGGCAGAAGTGCGACGACGGCGGCAAGTGCCGGCCGGGCCTCGCGTGCAACGCGGGCGTCTGCGAGCCGGGGCGCTCGCTCGCCGAGGGCGCCGCGTGCGTCATCAGCGCGGAGTGCAAGGACGGCCTCTTCTGCGGCCCGGGCGGCAAGTGCGCGAAGGCGGGCCCGGGCGGCCAGGGCGACACCTGCAGCTCGGACGCGGACTGCAAGTCGGGCTTCCGCTGCGGCCTCGCCGGCTTCGCCACCGAGTGCCAGGCCGAGGGCAAGGGCGACGTGGGCGGCAAGTGCGCGAGCTCGAAGGACTGCTTCGGAGGGCTGCTCTGCGCCGAGGGCGTGTGCGCGCCGCCGCCTCCCGGGGCCACGGTGCCGCCGCTCGCGATCCCGAAGTTCAAGGGCGTCGTGTGCGACACCGAGTCGGGCCCGGTGGCCGCCCACTTCCGCGTGCCGCGCGGGACCGGCGACGGCGACTTCTTCCGCCTGCCGTTCCCGAACGACGTCCGCCGCAAGAACGGCAAGCTCGACCTCGCCGGCTTCCCGACGCCGGGCGCCGACCTCCTCGGATACGACCTCGTCGATCGCTGGGCGCGCTTCCTGGAAGAGACCGGCAACGGGTGGAGCGTCTACCCGACGATCACCTTCCGCTTCTCGGGCGAGATCGACTTCGACTCGCTCAAGGCCGCGGGGGCGGCGCGCTTCGTCGACGTCACGGCGAACGAGGGCGGCGACCTCGGCTACAGCTGGGCCGCGTCCACCGGTCGAACGGCCTACGTGTGTCCGAACAACGTCGGCTTCCGTCCGCCGGACGGCGCGCCGCTCGAGGGCGGGCACACGTACGCGGTCCTGATGACGAACGCGGTGAAGGCCAAGGGAGGCGGCGCGGTGCAAGCCCCGGCCGATCTCACCGCGCTCGTCGGCGCGGCCGACCCGGGGGGTGATCTCTCGGCGGCCTACGCGGCGTACGCGCCGCTCCGCACCTGGGCCGCGTCGAAGTCGTTCGCCCTCGGCACGCTCGTCAACGCCGCGGTCTTCACCGTCGGCAAGCACGACGACATCGGCAAGAAGCTCGCGCCGGCCGTCGCCGCCGCGCCGCTCGCCACCGCGTCGAGCTGGGTGAACTGCGCCGCGGCCCCGTCGCCGTGCGCCCAGGCGACCGACACCCGGGCGTGCCCGGCCACGCCGAGCGCGCTCTTCGACGAGCTCCACGCGCTCGTGACGTTGCCCCAGTTCCAGAAGGGCAACCTGCCGTTCATGGAGCCGGCGGACGGAGGCGACCTCGTCCTCGACGCGGGCGGCCAGCCCGTCCCGCAGGGCACGATCCAGGTCTGCATGGCGCTCACCGTCCCGAAGGGCACGATGCCCGCGGCCGGCTGGCCCCTCGTCGTCTACGCGCACGGCACGGGCGGCAGCTTCCGCAGCCACATCGAGGAGGGCGTCGCCGCGCGCCTCTCGGTCGATCCGACGAAGATCGCCGTCCTCGGGATCGATCAGGTCGGCCACGGCACCCGCCGCGGCGCGTCCACCGCGAAGCCGGAGAACGTGTTCTTCAACTTCCCGAACCCGGCCGCGGCCCGCGGCAACGTCCTCCAGGGGGCGGCCGACCAGATCGCGCTCGCGCGCTTCGCCAAGAGCATCTCGCTCGTCGGGGCCGCGTCGCCGACGGGCGCCGACGTCAAGGTGGACCGGATCGCCTTCTGGGGCCACTCGCAGGGCGCGACCCACGGCGCGATCGCGATGCCCTACACCCAGGGCGTCGCCGGCGCGCTCCTCAGCGGCAACGGCGCGAGCCTCCTCGACTCGCTCCTCACCAAGAAGAGCCCGGTGAACCTCGCCGCGCTCGCGCCGCTCGTGCTGTCGGAGGCGCCGGGGAACATCGGCAAGACCCACCCCGCGCTGGCGATGTTCCAGAACGCGATCGACCCGGCCGATCCGCTCGCGCACGCCGCCGCGATCATCGGGACCGGCCCGGTCGCGAAGCACGTGTTCATGCCCTACGGGCAGGGCGACACGTACTCGACGCCGAGCACGCAGCTCGCCTACCTCGCGGCGGCCGGCCTCGGCGTCGCGCAGCACCCGGCGAGCGTCACCACCCCGGACGACCTCGGGAAGGCGCCGCAGGCGATCCCCTACGGCGGCAACGCCGCGGGCGGCCTGACCGCGGTCGCGCGGCAGTACGCGCCGAGCGGCTTCGACGGCCACTTCGTCGTGTTCAAGGACGCCGACGCGAAGGTCAACGCGGACCGGTTCCTGGTGGACGTGTTCGTCACGGGCGCGTCGCCGAAGATCGGACGGTAGCGGCGGGGAGCACCGCGATCAGGCGCTCCACGAACAGCGCCTGATCCGCGTGCATCCGCGCGCGCGCCTCGTCCAGGGCCACCCACTCGGCGCAATCGATCTCCCACGACGCGCAGCGCGCGACCGCTCCCTCCGGCGCCCGCACGGCGAAGGCGTGGACCCGCTTCTTCGACTTCGTGTAGTCCACGTGCCCGAGGCTGGTCACCGGCTCGGTGACGTCGATCCCCGTCTCCTCGCGCACCTCGCGGCGGGCGGCCTCCTCCGGCGTCTCACCCGGATCGATGAGCCCCTTCGGGATCCCCCACTTCGCGGTGCGGTTGTACCAGCCGGACGGGTGCACGACGAGGATCTCGAGCGCGCCCTCGTGCTCCCTCCACAGGAGCAGCCCCGCGGATTCTTTCCCCATCCGTCACTGCTGCGCGGCGAGCCACTGCCACACCGGCGCGCGGTACACGTCGCGGAAGTCGTGCCGGCAGTCCTGGCCGCACAGCGAGGTGTACGGCACGTTGTCCTCGCACCACGCGACCTGCGCCGACGCCGCGCAGCCCTGGTACTCGACGCAGCCGAGCGACCCGAACTTGGCGGTGTTCGTCGTCGACGCGAGCTTCGTCGTGGTCGTGCCGCACTTGTCGATCGAGAGCCACTTGTCGCGCGCCGCGCGGCCGTTGGCGACGCTCTCGTCGTTGTCGTCGGTGCGGTGGTAGACGATCGCGGCGGTCTGCCCGCAGCCGGCGGGGTTGTCGCCGAACCCGCCGTCGGCGGCCGCGATCGCGCGGATCCGGTCGGCGCGCTTGCAGCCGAGGTGGTTCACCATGTACGCGCCGTAGCTGAAGCCGAGCGCGTAGACGCGCTGCTGGTTGATGCAGAGCCGCGCCGCCACGTCGTCGATCATCGCGTCGAAGAAGTCGAGATCGGTCGTGCCGCCCGTGTCCCAGTTGCCGCCCGAGCCGTCGGGGAAGACGACGACCGCCTGGCCCGCGGTCTCCTTCTGCATCTCCACGTACTCGCTCATCTCCTGGCCGGTGGCGCCGATGCCGTGCAAGGTGAAGAGGAGCGGGTAGTTCTTGTTCACGTCGTACCCCGCCGGGATGTACTCGAGGAACGTGCGCGTCTTCGCGCCGACCTTCACCGAGTGCTTGTCGCCGGCCGCGGGGCTCGCCTTCGCCGCCTTGCCGCAGCCGACGGAGCGGACCGGGTTCGTGTTCGGCTTGGAGCCGTCCGCGCCCGCGCCGCCGCCGTCGGGATCGGGGGTGCCGCCGCCGTCCGGGTCGGTGGTGCCGCCGCCGTCGTCGCCGCCGCCCGTCCCGCTGTCCTCCTCGGTGACGCCGCTCGTGGGGGCGGCGTCGTCGCTCGAGCAGTGGAGGAAGGCCGCGAACGGAAGCACGAGCGCGAAGTGAAGAAGCGGACGGCGCATCGCCACAATTTCCCAGGTAATCCCGCTCCGCGCAACCCTCGTTTCGTCGTACGCTCGGCCGCATGTGGACACGACCTGCCCGGCTCTCGCTCCATGCCGTCACGATCGCGATCGCGATCCTCGTCCTCCTCGCCGGCCGCGAGGCGCGCGCGTTCTGCGGCTTCTACGTGGGCGGCACCGACGCGAAGCTGTTCAACAACGCCACCCAGGTGGTGCTGATGCGCGAGGGCCAGCGGACGGTCCTGTCGATGCAGAACAACTACCAGGGGCCGCCGGCGGGCTTCGCGATGGTCGTCCCGGTGCCGGTCATCCTCCAGAAGGAGAACGTGAAGACGCTCCCGCGCGAGGTCTTCGACAAGATCGACCAGCTCGATTCTCCGCGCCTGGTCGAGTACTGGGAGCAGAACCCGTGCCCCGTCCCGCGCGAGGAGCGGATGATGGAGCCATCGATGGCGATGGCGCCGCCCCCGTCCGCCCCGATGGGCGCGGCCGCCAAGTCCGACCTCGGCGTCCGGGTCGAGGCGAAGTTCTCCGTCGGCGAGTACGACATCCTGATCCTCTCCGCCGAGGACGCGGGCGGCCTCGAGACCTGGCTCCGGCGCGAGAAGTACAACATCCCCGACGGCGCGGCGCCGTACCTCCGGCCGTACGTCGAGTCGGGGAGCAAGTTCTTCGTCGCCAAGGTCGATCCGAAGAAGGTCCGCTTCGAGAACGGGATGGCGACGCTCTCGCCGCTCCGCTTCCACTACGACACGACCGAGCTCCGGCTCCCGGTGCGCCTCGGGCTCATCAACGCGAAGGACACGCAGGACATCATCGTCCACATCCTCGCGCGCGGGCAGCGCTACGACGTCGCGAACTACCCGAACGTCACCATCCCGACGAACATCGACGTCTCGGAGGACACGAAGAAGACGTTCTCGTCCTTCTACGCGGCCCTCTTCGACGCCACGATCGAGAAGAACCCCGGCGCCGTCGTGACCGAGTACGCGTGGGACGCGACGACGTGCGATCCGTGCCCGGGTCCCGCCCTCGACGCCGCCGACTTCGCGACGCTCGGCGACGACGTCCTCCAGCGCGGCGACTACCACGCGATGTCGAACGGCGGGTTCACCCTCACCCGGGTGCACGCCCGGTACACGAAGGCGTCCCTCGGCGCCGACCTCGTGTTCCGCGCCGCGCCGCCGATCGTCGGCGGCCGCGAGTTCATGCAGGAGGGAAGCCGCCTCGAGCGGGGGGCGCGCCCGGACAGCACGAACAACTTCCAGGGCCGATACGCGATCCGCCACCTCTGGACCGGCCCGATCGAGTGCGACGATCCGAAGCGCGGCGTCTGGGGCGGGCCGCCGAACGATCTCCCGATCGCGTCGCCCGACACCTCGCCCAAGGCCGCGCGCGATCTCGCGTTCGCGCCGCGCGGGACCGTCCGCCTGACGTCCCTCGTCCGGAGCGAGGTCCCCGAGCTCGGGATCGCCGGGCCGACGGCGGCGTCCCTCGCCGCGAACGCGCCGAGGAGCGGCGGGTGCGCCGGGTGCAGCACCGCGAGCGGGCGAGGGGAGGGGGCCCTCCTCCTCCTCGTGGCCATTGCTCTTGGAGTCCGTCGGTATAGAGTGCGGCGCCCGAACTGAAAGGCACCTCCCATGGACCGACGCTCCTTCATCGTGACGTCCCTCTCCACCGGCTTCGCCCTCGCGGTCTCGCCCGCGCGCGCCGACGCCATCAAGACCGACACCACCGGCCTCGTCGAGGGCGAGGTGAAGATCGACAAGATGCCGGCGTACCGCGCGATGCCGGACAAGGGCGAGAAGTTCCCGCTGATGCTCGTCGTGTCCGAGATCTTCGGCGTCCACGAGCACATCAAGGACGTCTGCCGCCGGCTCGCGAAGCAGGGCTACGTCGCGGTCGCGCCCGAGCTCTTCGCCCGCTTCGGCGACGTGTCGAAGATGCCGGACATCCAGTCCATCATCAAGGACGTCATCGCGAAGGTGCCCGACGAGGGCGTGCTGAAGGACCTCGACGACGCCGCCAACTGGGCGGTGAACCAGTCGAAGGCCGACGCCGGCAAGATCGGGATCACCGGCTTCTGCTGGGGCGGGCGGATCGTGTGGCTCTACGCCGCGCGCGGCAAGGCGAAGGCCGGCGCCGCCTGGTACGGCCGGATCTCGGGCCCGCCGAACGCGTTCCAGCCGCGCCACCCGATCGACCTCGGCGCCGATCTCAAGACGCCGGTGCTCGGCCTCTACGGCGCGAAGGACCACGGCATCCCCGTCGCCCACGTCGACATGATGCGGCGCGAGCTCGCCAAGGGAAAGAGCGGGAGCGAGATCAAGGTGTTCGAGGCCGACCACGGCTTCCACGCGGACTACCGCCCGAGCTACGACGCCGCCGCCGCCCAGGAGGGCTGGTCGATGATGCTCGCCTGGATGAAGAAGAACGGCGTGTGACCGCCGTCATCAAGCCCGAGCCCGCGCCCGAGGACGTCCCGCAGCTCTTCTACCGCCGCGGATACCGGTACCCGCGCGCGATCGCGTGGTTCGGGCTCCGATCGTTCTGGGGCCACATGTGGCACCTCGGCGCGAGCGCGGTCGCGACCGAGGACATCGACTCGCGAGACTGGATGCACCCCGACACGTCGGAGGACCTCACCCGGCGCATCGCCGGGGTGATCGACGCGCCGAACCCGGGCGCGGCGTCGCTCACGGAGGCGGTCGACGGCGACGTCTGGATCGATTTCCTCGCCGACACCGGCGACGACTTCTCCGTGAGCCGGGCCGTCGCGAAGATGCTCTTCGCCCGCTACGAGGTCGAGGATCCCGACGACCCTGGCAAGACGCTCGAGCTGCCGCGCGGACAGATCATGATCTTCGGCGGCGACACCGCGTACCCGGTCGCGACCGAGATCGAGATCCACAACCGCGTCGTCGTCCCGTTCAACCAGATCCTCCGCACGGTCGGCAAGGACGAGGAGCCCCGCGCCATCCTCGGCATCCCCGGCAACCACGACTGGTACGCGAGCCTCGACGGGTTCGGCCGCCTCTTCCGCGCGCGGCGGAGCGCGCGGCTCGATCTCGCGAGCTCGCACCACCTGCCGGCGCCGCCCGACCCCGCGCAACCGCACGAGCCGCGCCCGGTGCAGGCCGAGGTCGTCGATCGGCTGGCCGAGGTGAAGCACTTCGTGAAATGGGTCGAGGCGTTCCGGGTCGGGGGGCACGTCGTCAAGCGCGCCGCGCTCGCGATCGCGGGCTACACCCCGGTGCAGAGCGCGAGCTACTGGGCGCTCCGGCTCGCGCCCGCGCTCGATCTCTGGGGCGTCGATCGGCAGCTGCGCGCGGTCGACTTCAACCAGCGCGCCTTCTTCGCCGAGACGCGGAAGGACGATCGGGGCGTCGTCTTCTGCCTCGCCGATCCGGTCCACGCGTTCCTCGAGCCGAGCCAGGCGGGGACGGACGTGGTGCGCGCGCTCGACGTCTCGATCGAGGACGACGGGCTCCTCGTGCTGACGGGGGACACGCACCACTACTGCCGGCAGGAGCTCGGCAAGGGGATGCACGTCATCGCCGGCGGCGGCGGCGCCTTCCTCCACCCCGCGTGCATCGCCCGGCTCGGGCTGCCCGAGCCCGCGGCCGAGTTCCCGGGCCCGAAGGTGACGCTCGCGCTCGCGCTCCAGGTGCCCTGGCAGATCGTCCACGGGCGCTCGGGGTTCCTCGTCCACATGGTGATCGGGGCGGTGCTGCTCCCGACGTTCGGCGTCCAGTGGGTCACCGGGAGCTCGGCGCCGAAGACGAGCGCGATCACGACCATCGTCGCGGCGATCCTGTGCTTCTTCCTCGCCGGCACGCGGAAGAAGCTCGTGAAGATCGGCCTCCTGTCGACGCTCACGGGCGTGGCGATCGGCCTCGTCCCCGCGGTCGTGCACCTCGTGTTCGGCTGGGCGATGGCGAAGGCCGGGCTCCACCTCGCGGCCCACTACACCGCGGCGCTCACCTACGCCCTCTGCATCTACACGGGGACCCTCGCGGTCGGGACGTACCTCATGATGCTGACGATCCTCGGGCTCGAGCAGCACCAGGCGTTCAGCGCGCTCGCGCACCCCGGGTACAAGCACTTCGTCCGCCTGCGGGTGAAGAAGGACGGCACGGCGGTCGACGGGTGGGTGCTCGGGAGGGTCGATCCGTTGTCCCGCAAGGACAAGGTCGTCCTCGCCGATCGCTTTCGCTGGAAGAACCCGAAGGCGGCGACGGCGGCGGCGACGCCGGTTGAGCCCGTTTGAGGGGAGCCGCGCCGGCGGCGCGGCGTACGAGATCGCCATGCACGTATCGAAGGTGTCCTCCGCCGTCGTCCTCTTCCTGTGCGCCTGCTCCTCGGAGGGGCCGGCGACCGTCGCCACGCCCGCGCCCGCGGCCGGCGCGTCCGAGCCGGTCGCGAGCGAGGCGGAGACCGGCGGCGGCGACGCGGGCGTGCCGGCCGACGGCGGGCCGCGGCCGCCCGGGCTCGATCCGCGGATCGCGTTCAAGGACACGTCCGTGGCGGGCGATCCCAAGAACCCGACGAGCTGCGACGCGGTCTGCAAGAAGGCGCCCTACTCGACGTGCACCCGGATACCGTACGGCGACACGGGGACGCTCGGCGCGGGGACGCGACGGTACAAGCGCTCGTTCGACACGTCGGGGGGCCCGTCGTCGCTGATCGGCACCTGCGCCGAGGACGTGCCGGCGGTCCGGCACGACTCCTACGACTGGTTTCTCGTCGAGTACAGCTGCAACTGCAAGGTCCCCGAGCTCACGCGATCCGTCTCTCCCGAGGACGGCCGCACCTGCGCCGCCGTCTGCGCGGACCTCGGCCTCGGCTGCGACGACGAGAGGAAGTGGATCACCGGCGCGAAGGGCGGCACCTTCCCCGAGTACGACGGCACGATGTCGAGCGCCTACGCGTGCGACGCGACGCCGCCGAAGTCCTACAAGGGAAAGCCGATCACGCGTTACAGCTGCGCCTGCAAGCTGCCGTGACCCGACCGCTCACGGTGGCAGCTTGCAGCTCGACACGCAGCCGCTCTTCCACGGCTCGAGCTCCCATCCCCTCGTCACGCACCGCTACGGGTACTCGGGTCGTCTCGCGGCCGGCGCGCCCGCGTCGATGCGTGCGTGTCGGGGAGCGTCCGCCGGCCTCGTCCGCGCGGCGCCGTCGCGCGCCATCTGCTCGAACTCCTTGCCCAGCTCGCCGCCGGTGACGACCGCGTGGGTCTCGGCGCGCCGGTAGCGGCGCTGGGCCTCCACCAGGTTGCCCTCCTTCTCCGCCACCTGGCCGAGCCGGATCTCGAGCCACGGCGCGATCCACGGGGGCTCCCGCGGCCGCCCTTCGAGGATCTCGCCGAGGACCTCCTTCGCGCGCGGGAGGTCGTCGAGATCACGGAGCGAGAAGACCACGATCCAGTAGCGCGCCTCCCAGTTCAAGGGCTCCCGGGCGACGAGCGCGTCGAGCTTCGTGCGCGCCTCCCGCGCGCCGCCCTGCCCGGACGCGCGCAGGATCTCCTCGACCTTGTCGTGCGAGACCAGGTTTCGCGCGACGGCGGCCCCGTGGCGGCCGAGCTCGGTCGCGAGGTCGACCGGCGCGCGCCCGTTGTCCGATCCGTACAGGTGCCCGTCGCTCGACACGACGCTCGCGGCGCAGACGAACCGCTCGCTCTCGATCGCGCGCAGGACGGGCGCGGGCCCGTCGAGATCCCAGGCGCGGATCGTCATCGGGACCGCGGGCGCCTCGACGCCCGGCCGCGCGCCGTCGCCGCGATGGAGGCTCAGGTGCACGTGCGGGTTTCCGGCGAGCCCGGTGTCGCCCATGAGGCCGAGCGGCGCGCCCTCCTCGACGAGATCCCCCGGCTTCACGTGGACCGTGGCGAGGTGCGCGTACAGCGTGAAGTACCCTCCGCCGTGGGCGAGCTTGACGTGGTTGCCGAACCCGTAGCCGACGACGCTCTCTCGAGGCGTCGCCTGGGTCTCGACCGAGGCGACGACCCCGCGCGCCGCGGCGACGATCATCGGCGGGTCCTCGGAGGGCGTGGAGAGGTCGAGCGCGAAGAGTGTGTTCGGGTACGCGTGCGACCGCGGGGCCGGCGACCGGTTGCCTTGCTGGCAGAGGACGACGCGCCCCGCCGGGACCGGCAGGTGGAGCTCGGGCGGGCGGTCGTCGGCCGCGGACGCGCTCGCTCCACCCTCCGGCCGCGCGTCGCGCGCGCACGCCGCGACGAGGAGCAAGGGAGCCCAGGAGATGGCCGGATACGCCGGGCGCTTCAGCCGAGCACCCGCTCGTCGACGTAGCACCAGCACCAGGTCTCGCCTGGCTCCGCGGACGAGATGATCGGGTGCCTCGTCGCGTGGAAGTGCGCCGTGGCGTGCTTGTTCGGCGAGTTGTCGCAGCAGGCGACGTGCCCGCACGTGAGGCAGGCGCGGAGGTGGACCCACCGGCCCCCGATCTTCATGCAGTCCTCGCATCCGCGCGCCGGCCGCGTCACGTCGCGGAGGCTCGTCTGCGGCACGTGCTCGCACGGATCCGAGAGGTCGACCGTCGCCATGGTCGTCATCGTCACTCCATCCACGCCCCGCGCGCCAGCTTGCGCGAAGCGGGGCCGCGTGAAAGAGTGCAGACCGAGATGCGGTACAGCGTCGCAGTTCTGCTGGGTGTGCTGCTGGCGTCGGGACGGTCGATGGCCGAGGAGCCGAGACCCGTCGTCGCGGCGCCCCTCCAGTCCGGCGCGGCCGCGCCGGCGACGTCCGGACGGGCGGACGGCGCGCTCCCGGGCCCGGGGCCGGCGGCGCTCGGCGAAGAGGCGCGGAGGTTGTCGACGCTCCCGGCGGCGCAGCGCCCGAGGCTCGCCGTGGCCGCCAGGATCCTCCGCGGGAGGCTCGATCAGCCGCCCGCGCGCGGCACGAAGCCAAGGTCGATCGAGGAGCACGTGAACGACTCCGTCGCGGCCGCGGGGCTCGGCGACGCGCCGGCCGCCGTGCTGGCGTTCCTGGTCGTCATGGAGGCGACGAAGAGCGCGCGCGAGGAGGCGAAGGCGAGCACGTCCACCGTGAAGGCCATCCACGCGGCGAAGGCGTGCAAGACCGTCGCCTGCGTCGCCGCGCTCACGCCGACGACCGAGTACGATCGCGCGACGCTCGCGTCGGTGAAGGACCGGGTGAAGGACAAGCTCGACAGCCTCTCCGAGATGGGCGAGATGGAGTCGCTTCGGCTCCAGATGGCGATGGACCGTCTGTCGAAGCTGATGAGCACGCTCTCGAACCTCTTGAAGAAGGCCTCCGAGACCGCCAGCGGCATCACCCAGAACATCAAGTAGCCTGTCGACCGCGGCTCGGCTGGCGCATGCACGCCCGGAGGTTCGCCTTCGCGCGGTGGACGAGCACGTCGACGTACCCGCGGGCGAGGCCGAGCTCCTCCGCCACGTCCTCGCCCGAGCGCTCGTCGAGCAGGCGCAGCGTCACGACCGCGCGCTGGAGCGAGCAGAGCTCCGCGAGGCAGGCGCGCAGGCGGACCGTCTCCTCGGCGCGCGCGAGGAGCTCGTCGGCCACGAGGTCGTCCGGCGCCGCGAGCTCCACGTCGGCGTCGTGCGGTCTCGAGCGCCGGTGGCTCCGCCGCAGGTTGCGCGCGGCGTTCCTCACCATCGTGAACACGGCCGCGATCTGCGCCGGCCCGGCCGCCGGCAGCTCGCCCGCGCGCTCGAGCCGGAGGAACGTGAGGAGCGCGTCCTCCACGCAATCGACCGCGTCCTCCCCCGAGGCGCCCTCGGCGCGGGCGGCCGCCATCAGCGCGCCGCGCTGCGCGCGGACGAGGGCGGTGAGGCGCTCGAGCGGATCGGGATCGGTGGCGGCAGGCGCGGACACGCGGGCTCCTCGCAGAGGGTAGCCGGCCGGCGCGATCTTACGAACCGGCGCGCGAATTTCTCGCGTAAGGAACCGGCCGCGCAGCACCTCTCCCGCGGGACGAGCCCGGCGCTCGACCGAGGAGAGACCATGTCCGACGACATCGTGGAGATCGACGACGACACCTTCGAACGAGAGGTCCTCGGGAGCGACCGCCCCGTGCTCGTGGACTTCGGCGCCACGTGGTGCGGCCCCTGCAAGGCGCTCTTTCCCGTGGTGGAACGGATCGCGGCGAAGCACCGCGGCGCCCTCCGCGTCGTCACGGTGGACATCGACGACGCGCCGAGGACCGCGCGCGCCTTCTCCATCCGGAGCGCGCCGACGCTGCTGCTCTTCGCGGACGGGAAGGAGGTGACGCGCCACGTCGGCGTCACGAACGACGCCGGGCTCGAGCGCCTGCTCGCGGTCGAGCGTCCGGGTCTGCGCGGCTGAGCGCGCGCCGGCGCGGAGCCTACGGTCCGGGCGCGGGACGACAGGCGCCCAGCCGGGCCTCCACCGCGAGCACCAGGGGATGGCGTTCGCCCTTGCCCGCCGCGAGGAGCATCTCACGCTCGCGCACGAGCGCCTTGCAGTCCGCCTCGTCGGGTGCGGATCGCGCAGGCGGCGGGACGTCGACGCACAGCGCGACCTCCGCCTCGGCGAGGACCACGTCCGGGTGTCGGGGACCGCGTCCGCCCGCGAGGAGCTCGGCACGATCCTGACGCGCCCGCGCGCACGCCTCCGGGCTCGGCGTCTTGATGGTGCAGAGCGCGAGCGCGGCCTCGACGGCGGCCATGTCGGGGTGGCGCTCGCCCTTGCCGGCGGCGGTCAGCCGGGCGCGCGTCATCGCGAGATCGCCGCACGACGCGGAGGCGGACCGAGGCGGAGCGGAGGCGGAAGGCGGCGGGGCGGGGACGGGCGCCGTCGTGGTCACGGTCGGGACGGCCGCGGCCGGTGGAGCCGCGGGCGCGAGCGGCTCCCCGCATGCCGCGAGCCCTGCCGCGAGCGTCGCGACCGCGCCGATGATTTCCCCGACGGTCACTTCGGCGGTTCCGACGGCTTGAACGTGAGCGGATAGACGACGCTGACGGTTCCGCCGCCCTCCGGCTGCGGAAACTTCACCTTTGCCATCGCGGCGACGACGCAGCTCACCACGCCCGGATCCGCGAGATCCGACCCCGCGTCGCCGATCTGTCCGGCGTCGCCCTTCGCGTCGATGACGAGCTTCACCGAGACCCGGCCCTCGAGCTTCGGGTTCGCGTGGAGGGCCTTCTCGTAGCACTGCCGGAACGCGGGGTACTGCTGGCGGACGACCCGCTGCACGACCTCGGGCGGCAGGACGCCCGTCACCTTGACCGCGCTCTGGCGGATGACCGAGGTCGTCGGGCTGTGATCGGTCCCGGTCTGCCCGAGCCCGCCGCTGCTCCCCGTCCCGGTGCCCGCGCCGTGCCCGATGGCCCCGATCGTTCCGAGCCCGCCGTCGAGCTTGATCGCCGCGGCGGCGGCGCCGTGGATGACGTCGGGAGGATCCTGCTTCGTGATCACGGTGGGCGCCGGCTTCACCCCGGCGTCGCCGGCGGCCGGATCGATCGAGGCCGAGACCGAGGCCGACGCGGGCCCCGTCGGCGGTGGCGCGCTCCCGTCGCGCGCGTCGACCGCGGCGGGGACGACGGGAGGGGGCTGCGCCTCGCCGCAGGCGACGGCGACGAACGGGGGCACGGAGAGGAACGCGAGGAGGAGGGCGCGGCGCGGCATGAGGCGAGTGTAAGCGACTTCGTCGTGGCGTGGACCACCTCGTCGCTCAGGGCACCCGCGGGAGGTGGATGCTCAGGTCCACCCGCCCCGGCCGCGGCTTCGTACGTCCCGCGTGCTTCGCGTGGTGCGTGACGTGCGCCTCGAGCGGCGGGTCGAAGTCGCGCACGTGCCAGGCGAGGAAGCACGGCGGCTCCTGCCCGCACGTGCACAGCTCGGTCGGCTGCCCGAGCGCGCGCACGAGCTCGTCGCGCGACATGTCCACGCGGAGATCGCGCGGCAAGGCGCCGGTGAAAGCCTTGTGTCTGTCGATGCCTTCCTGGAACAGCTGCGCCTCGACCAGCGTACCGACCTCGACGAGGTAGCGCGCCGGCATCCTCGGCTCGGACCAGCCCACCCAGAAGAGGAGCCGGACGCCGATCCGGCGGACGTCGACGGAGGCGAAGCCGCTCCCGGGCGAGAGCGACGGAGGCTTCGCGCGATGCGGCGCCAGGAAGTCGCGAACGCGATCATCGTCGCCGTGCGCGCCGAGGAGCGCGCGGAGCTCGGGGTAGATCTCCGGGCGGGTCATCGCGCCCGATCGTATCGCAGTGTCCGCGCCGCCGGCGATCGCACGGGGCGAGGTCAGCTCACGAGTCGTCCGCGCTCCCCTCGTCCTCGTCGTCGACTGGGGGTCATCGAAGACGAAGAGCACGCGACGGCGAGGTCGACGCGGCTCAGTTGCGCGGCGCGCCGCACCTCTCCCAGACTACCAGCGCCCGCACCTGGTCCACCGAGGCGGGCACGCCTGGCGGCTTCGGCATCTGGCTCCCGAGCCGGCCCTCGAGGTTCGCGACGAGCCCGCTCGCCTCCGGATCCCTGGAGCACGGGTTCACGTACGCACCGCCCTTGCCCGGGGGCGACAGCGGGTACTGTCGCAAGCTCTCCCACGTCACGTCTGCGTCGTCGGAGATCGTCGGCTCCACGCCTCCCGCGCCGTGGCAGCCCGCGGCGGCGCAGCGCCACTGGCCCGACGATTTCATCAGCGGGAAGATGTCCTTCGACCAGCTGACCGCGCACGCCGGCTCGTTGGGGATGAAATCGTCCGCGCCCGCGTTGCACGGCTTCGCGTTCGACGCCATCCGCGGGACCGGCGGCGTGATCGGCGGATTGGGCGAGCCGAACCTCGGCTCGTCGGGCGCGCTGCAGCTCGGCGCTCCGAGCGCGATCGGAAGGATCCCGACGAAGGCGAAGAACCTCCACTCACCCCGACGCAACATCACCAAAGTGTCCCCCACGGCGCCCGCCCGCGCAACACAAGGGGCGACGCGCGACCACGACGCACGCCTCTCGGAGGAGCGTGACCACGTGACCTCTGCGCTCCAGCCTCTCCGCGAGGCCGGTCGCGAGATCGACTCTCTCTCTCCAGCGGTCGTCCGGTCAGCGAAACGGTGCCCCGGTGCCCTGCCGCCGGCACGCGTCGAGCTCGCCGTTCAGGCTGTCGCGAACGCGCTCCGCCGCCTGGAGGTCCATGAAGTAGACGGCCAGGCCGACCCGTTCGCCGGTCCCGAGGGCGAGGTCCAGGCGGTGGCCGGCCGTGGCCTGTCCACGCGGGCGCGGCGCCCCGTCCGCCCCCGTCCCGCTGGAGCCCGCGGCGCTGGAAGCCGAGCTCCCCATGTCGATGACGGGCCTGAGCGTCGTCACGACGAAGCCCTCCACCTCGGCGGTGGGAACGCGACGGGCACGCCAGAAGGCGAGCGGGCGCGACACGATCGCGACCTCGCGGGGATCGAGCCGGAGGTGGATACGCTCGGTCAGGGTGAGCACGCCGCGCACGAGGATGAAGACGGCGAGGATGTCGAAGGGGACGACGAGCATCCACATGCGGGACTGCCCTGCGAGGAGGTGCCAGACCAGCATGAACGCGCACATCCCGAGGCCGAGCTTGATGCCGAGGTGCCCCTGCTTCGGCGGATCGAGGACGACCTGGTACGCGTCCCCCTCCCGCCGCCCGTTCCACACCAGCCCTTCGACCTCGGCCGGCGAGACCACCTCCCTGGCCATGCACGCGCCGCAGAGCGGCGGACCGGCGCCCGCGCCCACCTCGTAGTGCGTCTGCGGCAAGCCCGCCCCGCACCTGTTGCACAAGAGCCGCACGAGGAGATGGTGCCCTCTCGATCGAGGCGTGTCATCCCCGAACGAGGTGGTGTCCGGGCGAGGGAGTGTAGTCCAGCCGTCGCGACGCCGGCGCATCGCTCGAGAGGCGCGCGGCGGACGGACAGCGGATGTCGGTCGGGCTGGCCTACGGCGTCGCCCTCGCCCCCTCGTACGGCGGTCGACGTCGAGCTTGGCTGGAGCGACGGGATCTCCGCGGTCTCCCGGTGCGTGTTTACTTGCGCGACGGCGGGCCCGGTGTCAGATTGGGCGCGTCATGAGCTCCTCGTTCCTCTGGTCGCTCGCGTTTCCCTGAGCCGCGCCCGCTCGCGCGGGCGAAGCGGCGTGGTTCGGCGTTCGATCGATGTGAGAAGAAGGAGGTACGTCATGGGAATCATCGTGGAGATCCGCGCAGCGGAAGGTGGCGACGACGCGAAGGCGCTCGTGCTCGAGCAGGTCAAGATCTACGCGCGCGTCGCCGCGCGGAGGGGTCTTTGAGATCGCGGAGCTCGAGCGCGGCGAGGGGCACTTCGTCCTTCGCGTGACGGGGGCAGGCGCGGCCCGCCTGTTCGGGGACGAGGCGGGCGGCCACAGGTGGCAGCGCGTGCCGCCGAACGAGCGGCGCGGCCGCGTCCACACGAGCACCGTCACCGTCGCGGTGCTCCCGGAGCCGGACGACGTGGCGCTCGCCCTCGACGTCGGCGATCTCCGCTGGAAGAGGTCGCGCGGCTCGGGCCCGGGCGGCCAGCACCGCAACAAGACCGAGTCGGCGATCGACCTCACGCACGCGCCGACCGGCACGGTCGTCCACTGCGAGAGCGAGCGCTCGCAGCACCGGAACAAGGAGCTCGCGCTCGCGCGCCTCCACGCGACGCTCCTCGATCGGCTGCGCAGGGATCGCGACCGGGCCCGCGCCGCCGATCGCCGCGCCCAGGTCGGCTCCGGCATGCGCGGCGACAAGCGCCGCACGATCCGCGAGCAGGACGACGCCGTCGTCGACCACGTCACGGGTCGCACGTGGCGCTTCAGGGACTACGTGCGCGGGGCGTGGTAGGGGAGGCGCGAGCGTCACTCGGCGCCTGCGGATCGGCGGGGCGTGGATGTCCGGGTTCCGTCGATTGCAGAGGCCAAGCTTACACTCCCACGTATGAGGGCGCCGCGCGCCATGACGGCGCACGAGATCGACGTGGCCTACGTGCTCGAAGGGATTCCCGGCGTGCTCGGCGTGTACTCGTTGCTCGGAGCTCGGCCGGGCGAGTTCGTCTTCGCCGTCCACGTCGAGAGGTCGACCGACACCATCGCCGCCAACCAGGCGTTGCTCCGCGTATTGCCGCGGCGTGCCCTCGCGGAGGTCGGGTGGTTCCTCGATGTGCCTCCGGTCCTCGTCGCGCGCACGCTGAAGCTGGCGCTGGAGGCGAACGATCGACAAGCCGCGCGAGCGCGCGTCCCGCCGCGACCGATCTTGATCGAGGACGACGAGCGAGCGTTGCTGGCGCCGCTCCCGCCGCTGATGAAGGAGCGGCGTCGCCTGGACGCCTCGGAGACCACGATCCTGGTGATCGACGACGAGCTCGACGCATATCGCGCGGTCAGCAGGGTGTTCGGCGTCCGGACCGGTCATATGCTCGAGGCCGACCCCGAGAGAGCGTGGGGCCTCGCCAGCACCCGGCCATGGGATCTCGTCCTCTGCAGCGCGAAGCTGGCGTTCGGCCGCCGCGGCGTCGTCTTCCGGCTCGCGCAGCAGAGCCGCAGCGCGGCGGCGTCCGTCGTGCTCGTGCTTCGCGAGGGCGAGCACGAACTCCTCCTCGCGAACGTCGCCGAGCTCGGGCTCTGGAACAGCTACTTGCTTCGCCCCGTCGATCCCACCGCGCTCGAGCTCACGAGGCGGGGCGACTGGGTCGTCTGGCAGTGGCAAGCGCACTTGCCGGCGTACCTCCCGCCCGTCGCTCCGTCCGCGGAGGGGCCACAGCCGACCACTCGCCGCAAGGTGCCCGTGATCGACGACGACCTCGAGTCCCACGCCCTCGTTGGAAAGGACCCGACCATCGAAGTGGTGCTGACGGCGGAGCCGTGGGTGGCGCTCGACGCGATCGAGGCGGGGGACGTCGATCACGTGCTCTGCAACGGGTCACTGCGGACCGAGGGCGGCGTGCCGATCTACCGTCTGCTGTGGAACGCGAGGCCCGAGATCAAGCCGCGCTTCGCGTTCATCGTCCACGAGCTCCCGGGATCCGCGTCGCAGCGTGTCCTCGCGCGACCGGTGCGGATCGCCGACGTGGCGCGCATGCTCGAGGGGCGGCGGGATGGTTGACGTCAGCGGCGCGTTGCGCGGGTGGACGCGCTCGTTGTCCGCGCGTGTAACATCCGGGAATGGCACGGAGGTCGGATCCCGAGCTCAACAAGGCGCGGTTCATGCTCCACGCGCGAGCGTTGCGTGCGCTTCGTCACTGGCGGCCGTATACGTTCGTGGCGTTTTCCCCGGAGCCGCGCCCGTCGCTCCGATGGAACTTCCGCAGGGAAGACCCGTGGTCGTACATCCACGTTCACGTGGACGGAGGCAACGCCTCCTGGCGCCGGCGCGTCCGCGAGGCACTCGTCACCCAAGGCTACGGGAGGAGGGTCGCGTGTTCGCGCGCCGCGTGACCGGCAAGGCGGGGCGGGACCGCGAGATCGGTTGGCTGGCCTCGATCCGGGGAGTCGAACTTGCACGCCGGGTTCCGCCTCCAGAACCCGCGTTACGCAAACCGGATCCTTTCTGGACGGAGGTGGCGGCCGTCCTCGGTTCGAAGGTCCGCTGGTCCGAGCTCGCGCTCGGCGTGCTGAGGCGCGGCGAGACGCACGGGTGGAATGTCATGGCCAGTCTCATGGTAATTGTCGAGCCCAATGGGACCGTCGTCAGCGACGTCCACGTACAATGCTACGGCGGGTCGTCGAGGGTCGACCCACGTGATCTGAACGGCGTCTTGCCCTCGCTGGGCGACGAGTACAAGCTGATCGTCGTACGGCCGGACTTCATCGTGCTGAGCCGCGATCTCGCCGACGGAGAAAGCTTCACCGACGCAGGGCGCGAGATCGACCGCTGGTTCAGGCGGACGCGAATCCGTCGGCGCCCTTCGGGAGGGCGCTGGCTTCGCGTACATGGGGGACCCGAGACGAGTCGCCGTCCTTCACTACGTCGAGGGCTACGCCGGGTACTGCCAGGGGTGCGCGGTCAGTGTGACCTCAGGTCCCGTCGGGATGGTAGCGCGCGATGGCGGCGCCGATCGCGGCCTCCGAGGCGACGACGGGCTGGATTCTGAGACCCGTCACGCGTTGCAGCTCGTCGATCGCGGCGACGTTCGTCGGATCCGACATGGCCACGATCAGCGCCCGTCCCGCGCGCGAGATGGGGACGGCCACGTGAACCGTGCAGAGGCCCTTCGGTACGAGCGCGAGCGCCTCAGGCTCGGCCTCGTAGGCGTCGAGGTCGATCGTCGGCACGTGATACGACTGCGACATGAAGTTCAAGATCTCCGCGTCGCTCCCGTAGCCGAGCTTGCGCGGATCCACCAAGGGGTATCCCTTCGGCCGTGGAGTCGGCGTCTCGTCGGAGACGCGCACGCTGTGGACGAGGCAGGCATCGCAGATGTTTTCGCGCCCCGCGGCCCGCGTACCGGGCTCGATGTTCCACTTTCCGCAGAGGGAGCACCTGAGCGCGGCCATCGGTCATCGGAGTGTAGCCCTCATGCTTTACAACCACCCGATCCTCTCGACGAGGATCTCCACGTTCACCGGGGTTGGCGGCGGGTCGCCACATCCTCCGCCGCCTCTCACGAACAGGCCCGCGCTGCCGATCGCGACGGCGACCCCGAGCTGGGCGGCGTCGGGCGTGGGCATCACGTCGAGGTCGAGCCAGTCCGTCGCGTACCCCATGCCGTCGATCGGCGCGGCGAGCTTCGAGAGCTTCACGTCCCCCGGCCGCACGATCGTGTCGGAGACCTCCACGCGGGGACGGGCGATCTCCAGCGTGAGCAGATCACCGTGGAAGACCGGAACGCCTGCGCCGCCGGGCTGCGCGAGCACCCTGTAGCGGAGCCGGACGCGCGACTTTCCCACCCCGGCGCCGAGCTGCGCGGCGAACCCGCTGCGCTCGAGAACACAAGCCCCGTGGGACACGGGGCCGAGGCGCTGGCACCCACCGCTCTCGCAGCGCGGATCGGTCGCGCCCGTCTTGCCGCCCCCGTAGATCTCGTTCGGACCCCACGCCGTCGCGATGACCACGTCGCCGTCGAAGCCGATCGCGTCCGCGGGCGGCGCCAGTGGAAGGAACGTCACGAGCGCGTCGAGAGGACCGTCGAGGTCCACGAGATCCAGCGCGGCGCGCGACGGGGTCCGGAGCGCCCACGGGTTCTTCTGGAGGACGGCCCTCCAGTCCGACACCCGGCCCGGGAACGCCACCTCACCCGCCCACGAGTCGGCGTGTCCCGTCGGAGTCCAGTCGAGCGCGAGGGCGGCGGCCGCCGTGGAGGTCGAGAGTGACGTGCGCTCGCGAACGCCCGACGGGCTCACCGGCTCGGCCGCCTCGACGGTGATCTTGTCCCACGGGAGCAGCCGATCGCTCGGGCCCAGGTTGGACACGAGCCTCGCGCGGAGCTCCGGGCGCGTCTTGTCGGGCGTGACCGAACCTGTCCCGACGAGCGATCCGCTTCGCCCGATCGGGCTCCGCGAGATGCTCTCGCGTCCCGTCCCCTTCAACTCGCCCGTGAGGCTCCCCGTCGCATCCCGCGGCAGGACCAGCGTGCTCCAGGTGTCCACGACCGTCTCGAACTCCGTGACCCTCGCGGTGATCTCCGCCTGTCCGATCAGCGTGAGCTCGCGCGCGTCGACGGAGACTGAAAGGGTCGCGGAGCGCCCCCAGCGGGGCGTGAACACCGCGTCGTACCCGGAGGTCGTCTGGCGGATGTCGAGCCGCGCCGTCGTGTCGAGCGACGGAGGCGGCGGCGCGGGCTCCGGATCACGCGTGTCGAAGTGGACGACCGCGGACGCGAAACGAAGGTCGTAGCTACTGATGACGAGGACGGCGGGGGACGACACCGCGCCGCCGCCGTCGGTCAGAGGCACCGCGCCGCCGCCGTCGGCGTCGGGGAGCGGCGGCGTGGGGTCCGCTGTCTCGACGGCTCCGCAGGCCGCGAGGGACACGAGGAGGGCGCTCGCGATGAGGAGTAGAGGAGCGTCGACCCGCCTGCTGTCGCCCATCGTGTGAGCGTAGGCGAACGGGGGGCGCCGAGGAAGCGGCGAAGCTGGCGCGTCCGCGACTCCGTGGGGCGGCGGAGCGCCGTACGCGCGGCTCGGCCGGCGATGTGCGCAGAGGACGACGGTGGTACGCTCCGGGACGTGCAAGCGCGCGACACGGACGACGAGGCTCATCGCGTGCAGATCGCCGCGCTGCGGAAGATGGGACCGTCGGAGCGCGTGCGCGTCGCCGCGGAGATGAGCGAGGATGCGCGCCGGATGGTGATGGAGGGCGTGCGACGACGCCACCCCGAGTACACGGAGGCGGAGGTGCGCCACGCATCGTTCGTGATCTTTCTCGGCGAAGCGCTCGCGAGCAAGGTCTGGAGCTCCCCGCCGCGACCATGAGCGGCGTGGCGGGTCTGCTCGCACGAATGGTTGCGGAGCTCGACGCGGCGAGGATCCCGTTCATGGTCACTGGCTCCTTCGCCAGCACGGCGCACGGCCTTCCGCGCACGACGCAGGATCTCGACCTGTCGCTGGACCGCGCCTACATCGAGCGCTGGGTGACCCGTCTCGGCCTCCGAGACGAGTGGGAAGCGGCGCAGAAGACGTCGGCGCGCCGACGGGGCTGAGGCTGCCGGCGTCCGATCAGTGGCCCGTCGGGCTCGCGAAGTCCGGCTGGTTTGTGGGCAGCGCGCGCTCGAAGGCCGGGCAGCGCGAGGCACGCATCCCACACGAGCTGGATGTTCGGCCACGCCGAGATGTCCGCGCCGACGACCGGCCGCCGCGCGTTGTAGATCTGCGGGATGAGACAGCAGTCCGCGATCGTCGGCGCGTCGCCGTAGCAGAACTTCCCGCGCGCGGGGCTCGCGGCGAGCTGCGCCTCCACCGCGTCGAAGCCGACCTGGATCCAGTGGAGCTGCCACCGGCTGAGCGCCGCCTGGTCTGCGCCGAAGGCCTGGGCGAGCTGGCGCTGCACGCGAAGGTTGTTCGGCGCCTGGATCTCGCAGGACACGTTGAGCGCGATCGCCCGGACCCACGCGCGCCCGGCGGCGCCCTGGGGAAGGAGCGGCGGCGTCGGGTGCTTCTCGTCGAGGTACTCGAGGATGGCGATCGACTGGAAGACCTTGGTGTCTCCGTCCACCAGCACCGGGACGTTCCCCTGCGGGTTGAACTCCCGGTACGCGGGCTTGTCGTGGTCCCCGTCCTTCCAGTCGAGCTTCACCGGCGCGCTCTCGTAGGCGACGCCCTTCAGGTTCAGCCCGATGCGGACGCGGAACGAGGTCGAGCTCGAGTGGAAGTGGTGGAGGCGCATCGGCGGGATGGTACGCGGTTCCGCGGGGCGGGGCTTCGCAGGCTCATCAGAAGCAGCAGGTTGGACCACCCCCGGCGAGCGGGCACGGGCTGAGCTGCTTGGGCTCGGTGGGGATGTAGTGCGGCGCCGCGATCGTCCCCGAGCAGTAGACGGAGAGGTACGGCGGCGCAGGGAGGCACATGATCGGCGGCGCCGGTACGCTGTCCCGCGACGCGTGCATGGAGAACGTCAGGACGCCGGCGGAGATCGTGGCGGTCGCCACCGTGAACCCTCCGAGGCCTCCCGCATACTTCGTGTGCGCGGGGTCCTGCTTCCTGAAGAACGGGTAGTGCTCGGAGGTGAGCCGCTTGAAGTACTCGCAGATCCCGGGAGACTCGCTGGAGAGCGCACCGTTCGCGTCGCAGGAGCCCTCCTTCATCCCGGCGAAGAACAGCTGCACGTCGGTCTCGACCGTGGTGGTCTGCGTGTAGCACGGGGCCGGTACCACCGGCGACGAGGGCGCGGCGCTCCCGTCCGTTCCGTCAGGCTCCGACGAGCAGCCGCCGACAGCGACGAGCCCCGCCGCGAGCACCACGCTCGGGGGGGGCCGTACGACGACAATGACGGCTACGGCGGGGCCGGTGGCTGCGCATCCCTCCGTTCGAGCGCGTCGAGCTCGTCGTCGGGCGACTGTTCTTGCCGGTGGAGGAAGGTCACACGCCGTGACCGTCCGTCGCGAGCCGCGGTGACGTGGCCGAGGTCCAGCACGCTCCCACCGCCCACGTCCGAGCGGCTGCACCACTTCGGCAGACCCTTGCACGCGAGATCCAACCCCTGCAACCCATGGACGGCACGTCCATGGCACACCCTCCTCGCGCCAAATCGCGCCATCGGCGCCCTCCGCCACCGCAGCACACCCACCCCACGCGTCGCAACCCCTTGATCCCTCGCGCGCGTCCTCAATCCGAGAGCGAACCAAGCCTCCCGCACCGCCGCCACCCCCTTCGCGACCCGAGGCAAGGCTCCAAATCCGTCGACAACCTCCCCGCTCCACCCGCCCGTGGCACGACCTGGCACGCCCCCCTACTTGCTGTCCTTCCTGATCAACCCGAACGCCTTCAATCGCGCATTCAGCGTCCCCCTCGCCATCCCCAGCCTCGCCGCCGTCAGCGTCCGGTTGAACTGGCAGTCGAAGAACATCTTCGTCACCCGCTGCCGCTCCTCCTCGCTGAACCGCTCGATCACCTGGAGATCGAGATCATCCGGCGTCACGATCGGTCCCCCCGCGAACGCCGCCGCGCGGTTGATCGTCTGCTTCAGCTCCCGGACGTTGCCCGGCCACGGATGCGCCAGGAGCGCCCGTTCGGCCGCCCTCGAGAGCTTGAGGCGCCTGCCGGTCTTCGCGAGGAAGCGGAGCGCGAGCGGCAGGATCTCGTCGACCCTTTCCCGCAGCGGCGGCACGTGGATGATGCACCCCCGCAGCCGGTAATACAGGTCCTCCCGGAACGTCCCCGCCTTCACCATCGCCAGGAGGTCCCTGTGCGTCGCGGCGATGATCCGCGCCCGGGACTGGCGGATCTGGGTGCTGCCGACGCGCATGAACGTGCCGTCCTCCATGAAGCGCAGGAGCGCCGACTGCACCTGGGGTCCCGCGTCGCCCACCTCGTCGAGGACGCCCGTCCCGTCGTCGGCCGTCTCGAGGAGGCCCGGCTTCGTGGCGACCGCACCCGTGAACGCCCCCTTCTCGTGGCCGAAGATCTCGCTCAGGAGGAGCGGCCCGTCGAGGGCGGCGCAGTTCAGCGCGACGTACCTCCCCCTCCGCCCGGACGCCACATGGATCGCGTGCGCGGTGATCTCCTTGCCCGCCCCCGTCTCGCCGCGGATGAGCACGGAGAGGTTCGTGCGGGCGACCTTCTCGATCATGAGCTGGATCGAGGCGTTCGGGCCGACCGCAGGCTGGTCGCCGGACGCCGGCTTCGGGACGACCCGCCGTCCGAGGGGGAACAGGTTGGCCGTCCATCCGAGCTGCAGCACGACCGTCGCCCGGCCCACCTGGACGAACTGGCCCTCCTCGAGCGGCACCGGGACATGAGGCTCGAGCCTCCGGCCCCGCACCAGCGTGCCGTTCGTGCTGCCGAGGTCGACGATCGTGCGCTTGTGGCCCTGGACGTCGATCCGCGCGTGCTGCTGCGACACGGACGGGTCGTCGACGAAGAGATCGCACGCGTCCCCGTCCCGGCCGACGATGATCCGCGCCCCGTCCCGCACGAGCGCGAAGCTCGACGCGTTCGCCCAGAGCCCGAGCACGACGTCCTGCGGCTCGACCTCGTCGTCGCTCGGCGAGGTCGGGGGGAGGCTCGGGTTGCGTGATGGAAAGCGTGCGGTCATGGAGTGCGGCGACGCTCCGCCTCGGGCGCGGCCCGCACCTCGAACTACGGCTCCGCGCCCTCCTCCATGAAGGTGTGCTGGACGAACCGTTCAATCGCATCACCGATCGCGCCCTCGATTGAACGGATCGTTCAACGCGCGGCGCGTCGATTGAACGAACCGTTCAACCGGCCGCGCGATCGCGATCATTCGCGCCGTTTTTCGCGCGAAATCTCGGCGGCACGCCCGCTGCAGTGCCTCCTCGCGGACGCCGACGAGGCGTTCGTGACCCGAACCAAGCAGAAAGGAAGACCGCCATGTCTCTCGTAGAGACCACCCCCGTCCAGAACCCCGTAAACCCCAACCCTGCCCGGAACCGGCGGACGATTCGTACGTCCCCGCACCGGCTCTTGACGTTCCTGGCCGCGATCACATCCGACCCGGAAATCACACGACCTTCAAGGAGAAGCTCGGGTGGAGCAAAGAGGACAAGGAGGTCGCGTGGAGCCTGCTCCGCGCGGTCGCCGGCCTCGACGCGGAAGAGCCGGTCCTGGGCCCCAACCCCGTCATCCAGGCGGTCAAGCGCTGCGAGGCGTCGCAAGACACGCACCTCGTCATCGCGAAGGCCACGCTCGAGCGGGAGCACCCCGGGTACGTCCCGGTCGTGTTCCAGAACGTGCAGCCTGGACCGGGCTTCCAGTCGGTCCTCGCCGTCGCCCTGTTCGTCGAAGAGCTCGAGTCCCTCTCGAGCAGCCCGGCGCGCGAGGCGACGCGTGAAGCCGATCACGCCGTGCTCGCGAGCCTCGAGCGTCGCGGCATCACGAAGGAGGTCCTCGAAGCGATGCGTGACGACGTCACGATCGCCCGGGACACCGATCTCCCCGCGCCCGGCGCCATGCCGGACCACGAGGAGAACCTCCGCAAGATCCACGACTGGCTCGCGTCGTGGAGCGAGGTGGCGCGCACCGCCATCACCCGGAAGGACCAGCGCATCAAGCTCGGTCTCTCCAGGCGACGTCCGAAGAAGGCGAAGCCCGCACCCGTCCCGGTCCCTCCGGCGGCGCCCGTGCCGGTCCCCGCCTTCCCGGTCGCCTCCCGTCCGCTCGCCTTGCCGATGGCCGGCAACGACGGCCCGGACAGCCGCGTCGCGTGAGCGGCGTGACCCGGTATCGCCCGGGCGCGCGCGGAGAGACGCGCGCCCGGGCGGACCATGTTCGGGTCCTCGATGATCGCCACTCACCGGTGCCGGCCCAACAGCCCCAGATCGCCCGAGGGCGCCCTTCGCGTGCGCGCCTCGCCGACGCGCGGAGCCCGCGCTAGACCATGGACCGCCATGTCCGAGCCGATCGTCCTCGACGCCGTCGCGTTCCGACCCGTGGTGGGGCTCGCGCCCGCGCTCTTCGCGGCGAACGACCGCGTCTCACCGAAGGCCACGGGCGCCGACGCGCCGTCCGCGTAGGAGCAGCACTGGCTCGGCGCGTTCGCCGCCGCCGGCGTCGTCGGGCTGCGGCCGCTGCAGCCGGCGTCGTGGCTGGTCGATTTTTGAGCGACTCGACCTCGAACCGGGGTGCCGCCTACCACCTCGTTCAACCGGTGCCCGATCCCGGCGTGAACGCCCTCCAACGTGAGGACGGCGCGGATCACCTTCTCGGCGGCCTGCTCGCACAGGTAGATGCCGTTCCGGTTCCCGCTCCTCGCGAGAAGCGAGCGCCGTCCAGAGCTTCCTTCGCGACCCGCAGGAGGTTCGCGATGACGAGCTCAACGCTCATACAGGACCACCCCCGGTGGGCGGCCTCGCAGTAGAGTGTGTTCGGCGTGTCGCGATCCTCCCGGAAGTCCGAGACCTGGCAGGGGATGACGTCGGCGGGGACCCGGGCGTCCTTCTGGATCTTCCAGGCGACGCGCGGATCGAGTCGCGTTCCGGGACATCGTCGGGGACGAGCACGAGGAGGTCCCAGCGCTCGCGCGCTTGTCCTCGACGGCCACGCCGACCGCGACGGCGCCGAAGCTGGTGTCGTCGCGACCTGTCGTCAGATCGGCAGCGACTCGCGCGCCGCTCGCCACGCGGGCGGGATGCCCTCGAGGCCGGTCCGGAGGACGAGCACGCCTCCGACGATCGCGCACGTCGTGTCCCGATCGCCGAGGACGCTGACGGTAGCCCAGAGGGCCTCCTCGTAGGATCGCGACAGGTGGTGTGCGACGGCCCAGAGGCAGAACGGCACCGTGTCGGGAGACGTCACGCCGGAGCCGTTGCCGAGCGCCTTGGCCGCCGCGACCGGTTCGCAGCCGTTCGGCAGCGCGATCGCGGCGTTCAGGCCGTCGTGGGTGTAGCCAGACGGCACCCGGCCGAGGACGGCTTGGAGGAAGGCCCTCGCATCGACGCCGTCGGTGGACGCGCACAGCGCCGCCGCGACTGCGACCGCGATCGCGCCGGCGATGCCCTCGGCATGCGCGTGCGTGACCTCGGCCGACCGCGAGGCTTGCTCCACGACACGATCGAGATCGTCCGAGAAGTAGGCGCCTACCGGCGCGACGCGCATCGCCGCTCCGTTGCCGAACGAGCCGCGCCCTCGGAACGCGCCGCTCGAGACGGCGCGCCACGGACGTCCAGCGCGGACGGCCGAGAGGATCTCGTAGGCTCCCTGTCCATACCCCCGCATCGGATCCATGCGGCGCGCGAAGCGGATCGCGAGATCGTCCTGTTCGATCGCGCCGCGCTCCTCGAGCTGTTCGACGAGCGAGAGCGCCATCTCGGTGTCGTCGGTGTAGCACCAGGGAGGTGGGTCGATCGCCCGTGCGTGAATCCGCGGGACGACGTCGTCGATGGGACCGAAGAATCGCTCGCCGAACGCGTCGCCGACGGAGAGCCCCTCCAGGGAGAGGCGCGCGCCGCGACGGCGCTCTCGAGGATCGGTCGACGCCACGGATGGATTCTAGCCCTGTCGTTCGACGCGATCGAGCGCCCGACGGGGCCACGCGGTTGATGCCAGACCGAAATGATATCCATCCACATGGACATGAAGCGAGTGTCGATCGCGGAGGCCAAGCAGACGCTGTCTGCCCTCGTTCACGAGGCCGAGCACGAGGGTGAGATCTCGCTCACCCGCCGCGGGAGGTCGTCGCGTACGTGATCTCGGTCGAGCGACACGCCAGCGCGCGCAGGCGGACGGATCGCCACGTTCGAGGCCTGGTGCGAGAGGTACGGCGCCGACGCAGGGGATGTGGCGCTCGATCTCCCGAAGCGCCGCCCGGCCCGCAGGCTCGACCTCGGGCGATGAGGACGGTCAGATCGCGGCGATCGCCTGGACGGCGAACGCCACGATCGTGACCGCGAACACCAGGGACTTTCGCCGCCTTCCGTGATCTCCGGGTGGTGGACTGGACGCGCTGTGGGCGCCGGAGCCCGTCACCGATCACGTCACGTCCGCCGGATCCTTGCCGTTGATCTCCTCCACCCTGGCGCGCAGCACCGCGATCTGCCCCACGTGCCCGACCTCGTAGGCCGCGGCCGGCGTCCGGTCGATCTCGGTGAACCAGCCGGGCAAGGGGCCGTGGGCGGCGCCGCGGATCTCCTGGAAGAAGATCGCGCGACCGTCGGCGTCGACGAGCTTCATGTAGACGTGGTGCACCGGGACGCCCTTGATCGGCATCGCGACCTGCGATCCGGACGCCGTCAGCGGGAACGTGACCTCGACCTCCCCGCGGACGACGAGCCTCACGCGGTCGTGCACGCGGACGAGGTGGAGGTTCCTCCGCCGGCGTCTCCACAGCCAGACCGCGGGGAGCGCGATCACGACCGCGGCGATCGGGAACGTCCACACCCAGGGCTCGATCGCGGGGGGTGCGCCGGAGACCAGGCTCACGACCCACGCGACGGCGAAGATGCACGACACGGCGACGAGGACGCCGATGGCGTCGGCGCCCTTCGCCACCCTCACCTCGAAGGTCTGGAGGATCTCCTCCTCTGGACGAGGCGCCTCGCGGTAGGGCATCGCGCCCACAGCCTACCGCGCCGCGGGGAGCGGGTCTCGGGCGGCGTTCGCGCGCCAGGGCCCAGGTCCTACCGCGCGACGTGCAGGGACGAGGAGTCCTCGCCTCCTGCGTTCGCGCGGCACGTGCGCGATCGATGAACCCCGACGCGCTGGCCCCGCAAAACGGCCTTTCGGGGCAAGAGCCCACACGACCGGACGTCCGAGCCGATCCACGCACGAGGTTCAGCTACCCTGTCCGGATGCTCACCGGTGGGTGTCATTGTGGGGCGCTCACGATCGAGCTCGCGTCGGCGCGCGAGCCCGGCGAGCTCCCGGTGCGTACCTGCGGCTGCACGTTCTGTCTCCGGCACCGGCCGCGCTACACGTCGGACCCGCAGGGGAGCCTCCTCCTCCGCGCCGCCGACGCGTCGCAGCTCGGACGCTACCGCTTCGGCCTTCGGCTCGCCGACTTCCTGATCTGCCGCACGTGCGGCGTGTTCGTCGCGGCGTACGAGCCGGGCGAACCGGGGCGCGCGGTCGTCAACATCGAGGTGCTCGCGCGGGCAGCGGACTTCGTGGGCGAGCCCACGCGCTTCACGGCCTACGACTCCGAGGACGCCGCCACCCGCACCGCGCGCCGCGCCCGGGGCTGGACGCCAGCGACCCTCGTGATCGGTTGACCGTGCACCTCCAGCATGACGGCGAAGAAGGCCCGTCGCCCCGGCGCCACCGAGACGTTCTCGGTCTCGGTGGACCCGGAGACGAAGCGCGCCCTCCGCGCGCTCGCCGATCGCGAGTTCGACGGCAACCTCTCGGCGCTCGTGACCGATTTCGCGGAGGAGGCTCGGCGCCGGATGCCGGCGGGCGAGTACCTGTGTATGCATCGAGCTCCGAAGCTCGCCGGAGCCGCGGCCGACGAGCTCGAGGCCGCGATCGATCGCGAGGTCGCCGTCGCGCGAAAGCGTCGCAAGCGCAAGAGGGCGGCCGACATTCAATGTCGTGCGCCAGGGCCCCTCACTCGAGTTGAGACAGTCCAGTTCCCCCGGACGACGACCCAGCGACGCTCGCGATGACCACCACTCGCGACGACGCGTGCTACCTCCATCTCGTGGAGCCGGCTCGGAAGCTCGCCACGTACGCCGATCTCCTGGCGCTGCCGGAGGGTGCCCGCGCCGAGATCCTCGACGGTGTCATCGTGACGCCTCCCGCGCCGATGCCGAGGCACTCGAAGCCGCAGGGCGCCCTCCGACGCTTCGTCGGAGGGCCGTACGACGACGATGACGGCTACGGCGGACCCGGTGGCTGGTGGATCTTCGTCGAGGTCGACGTCGAGCTGGAGCCACACGAGGTCGTCAGGCCCGATCTCGCCGGGTGGCGTCGCTCACGCCTGTCGCTGCCGGATCGCCGCCCGATCACGATCGCCCCGGACTGGGTCTGCGAGATCCTCTCGCCGAGCACCGCGGCTCAGGACCGGGTCACGAAGCGTGCGCTCTACGCGCGTCACGCCGTCGGCCACTACTGGCTCGTGGATCCGGACGCGCGCACGCTCGAAGCGCTCGAGCTGCGCGACGGCCGGTGGATGGACGCGGGGACCTACGACGCGACGGCGCAGGCCCGCATCCCCCCGTTCGAGCGCGTCGAGCTCGCCATCGGGCGACTGTTCCTGCCGGTGGAGGCAGGTCAGGCGGCGTGACATAAAGGGACCCCGTGCGCTCCCCGCCCGTCCCCGCGATCCTCGCCGCCCTCCTCGTCGCGTGCTCCGACGAGCCCGCGGACGTCGCCGCGCCGCCACCGCTCGGCTCGGACGTCGGCCCCGCCGATCCGGTCGACCCGGGCCCCACGCTCGACGCCGCGCCCACCGCCGACTCGGGCGCAGCCGTCCCGGAGCCTTGTCCCGCGTCCGCGACGTTCCGCTACACCTGCGACGGCGCGCGCAGGATCCGGTGCGTCGACGGCGTGCTCCAGAAGGAGGCGTGCGCGTTCGGGTGCGTCGCCCCCGCCGCCGGCAACGACGCGGTGTGCTCGTGCGGACCGAACGCGGGCTTCTCGCGATGGAACTGCGTCTCCGGCGATCTTCGCGCCTGCCCCGGCGCCGCGGTGTACGCGGCGCGTTCGTGCGACGGGCGCGGCTGCGACGTCGCCGCGTCGGGCGTGGACGATACGTGCAAACCGCAAACATCGACGCTCGGGACGGTGCTCGCGAAGCTCGGCCCGGAGTGTGGCGCGTTCTCGCCGGGAACGACCTGCGGCATCGCCGTCCGCGACCTCACCGCGGGCGTCGTGGCGAGCTTTCGCGGAGACGCGCCGTACGTGAGCGCGAGCTCGGTGAAGGCGATGTGGGTCGCCGCCGCCCTCTACGACCGCTCCGTCGCGGACGTCACGCCCTTCGCCGATCCGATCTTCCGGAGCTCGGACAACTCCGCCTCCGGCAAGGTCATCGACCTTCTCGCGTCCCCGGCGCGCGTCAACACCTTCATGTGGAACGACGCGACGCTCGCGTCGAGCGGCTTCTGCCACTGGAGCTACGACAAGCCGCGCGACGCCGCGAACTGCCCGAACCGGATGGGGGGCGACAACTTCTTCACCGCGTCGGACGCGGCCCTGTTCCTCGCGCGCGTCCACGACCGGAGCCTCCTCGGCAAGGAGAGGACGCAGGCGCTGGAGTCGTGGATGCTGCTCTCGCCGCGCTCGGGCTACGGCGGCTGGCTCGGGACGCAGATCCCGGCCGCGGCGCGCGCGACGTTGCGCCACAAGGCGGGGTGGCTGCCGCCGAGCGCGGTCCCCGGTTACTCGACGTCGAACGACATCGGCCTCGTCGACGCCGCGAACGGGCACACGTACGCGGTCGCGCTCCTCATGAGCGGAGGGACCAGCTACGACGCGAAGCAGCTCCCGGTGATGGAGTACGCGTCGTGCGTGGTGTTCCGCGCCGTCTCCGGCGAGGCGGACGCGTTCGGCGGGTGCTCCCATCCGTGAGCGCCACCCTCAGGCCCCCTCCTCCCGCGCGCTCCGCCGCAGCCGCCACCAGTTCCTCGTCGGGCGCACCATCACCGCCGCCCCGATGATCAAGAACGCCCACCACCACGACCGCAGCGGAACCCACATCGTCACGATCAGCGTGAGCCCCGCGCCGAAGAAGTGGCACGCGATCATCCACAGGTCGATGTCGATCACCCGCATCCGCGACACGCCGGGATCCTTCGCGACGTACGCGCGCGCCATCTTCTTCAGGACCGACGCGTCGTCCGCGTGCGGCGTCCGGCCGTCGAGCACGGTCTCCACCTCGCGCGCGAGGGCGCGGGCCGAGGCGTAGCGCGCGGCCGGGTCCGTCGACATCGCCTTGTGCACCACGGACGCGATCGCCGTCGAGGCTCCCGGACAGACGGAGGAGAGCGGCAGCGCGTCCCCGGCCTTCACGCGCGCGAGGATCGCCGACACCGTCTCGCCGGTGAACGCGGGCTGGAGGGCCACGAGCTCGTAGAGGATGACCCCCAGCGTGTAGATGTCGGACCGCTGATCGAGCGCCGTGCCGCGCGCCTGCTCGGGCGACATGTACATCGGCGTACCCGCGCTCTCGCTCGTGAACGCGGCGCCGTCCGGGATCAGCTCGCGGAGCGCCGCGCCGGCGTCGCCCGGGAGCGGTATCGCGATCCCCCAGTCCGTCACCAGGATCTCGCCGAACTCGCCCAGCATCACGTTGGCCGGCTTGAGATCGCGGTGCAACACGCCGCGCGCGTGCGCGAACGCGACCGCGTTGCACAGCTGGAGGAAGAGCCGGAGCCGCGCGTTCAGGCCGCGCATGCCCTCGCCGCGCTCCCGGAGCCGCGCGAGCTCGTCCTCGAGCGTCGCGCCTCGCACGAGCTTCATCGTGAAGAAGAGGCGGCCCTCCGGCGTCATGCCCATGTCGTGGACGGCGACGATGTTCGGGTGATCGACGTACGCCGTCGCGCAACAGATCCCGATCGCGCACGTGCTCGACGCGGCCCATGCCGCCCTCGCCGAGGACACCGAGGGGACATCGAAGGGACAGGCAAGTCCAGTCCCGGTGAACGCATCCGTGCGGACATGTCGCCGCAGAACGCCTAGACTGCGGACGAAATGAGCCCCCCCCGTCCCGCTTCGCGCCTCCACGTCGCCGGCTTTCTCCTGGCCCTCGGCGTGTCATTCTCCTCCGGCGCGCGCGCGGATCTCCCTCCCGGTCCCGGAACCAAGTACATCTCCTACTCCTTCAAGGTCACGGGGGTCGACGACGCGAAGGGGTTCGTGCTGCTCGCGTATCCGTGCGGCACGTCGAGCGGCGTGCCGACGCGGGAGATGGTCGTCGTGACCGAGGCTCGCCCGGTGTCGGTCGGAAGGCGTGGCGGCGGGTGTCCGCTCTACTCCATGCCGAGCGCCGATTTCGACGCGTGGAAGAAGGCCCAGCCGACCCCGAACGCGAAGGTCCTCGACGAGCTCTTCAAGAGCCCCAAGGTTCGTAGCTGCACCGGAGGGCCGCACGCGTCGTTCACCGTCGACGCGAGCGATCCGCGACACGAGATCGTCGAGGCGCTCCGCGTCTCCCGGCTCGACGCGGACGGTTGCGTCGTGGCGTCGGCTCCGGACACGACCTCCCCGGCGACGCCCGTCGCGGCGAAGACCGCGAGCCCGCCCACGACGGAGCCGACGGCGTCGAGCGCGTCGCCCGTCGCGCCCACCGCACCTCCCGCGGATTCGACCACCACCCCGCCGCTGCCCGCCGAGCCGACCGGCGGGCGCCGCGGGTGCGCCGGCTGTACGGTCGGGCCGCGGGACCGCTCGATCGACGGAGTCCTCGCGCTGCTGGGTGGCTGCGGAGCATGGCTCGGGCGACGCGTACGCTCGCGCGGCCGGCGTTCACCATCGACGAGCCGAGCGACCGGGGAGGGGCCCCGACTCGACGGCAGATGACCGGCGCTACTTCGGCTGACGGGAGGCGCCCGCCGGCCGCTCAGCACACGAAGATGCGCGCCTCGTGGAGCTTCGTCGGCTGTCCGTTGCACGACGCGCGGAGGCCCGTCGCGATCACGGTGACGCGGGCGCCGGCCTCGACCGCGGGCGTCTGGCCGAGCTCGGTCTTGTACTCCACGGCTCTCCCGCGCGGCACCGAGAACCAGGCGCCGTCGGAGGAGACGCGCTCGCTGCCGACGACGCGCTCGCCCTCGCGGACCTCGATCACGCCGGCGACCGACGTCGTGTCGTCGGTGGTCCCGTCGAGGACGACCTCGGCCCAGATCCGGTAGCGCCGCGCGGCGGGGGCCAGGAAGCTGACCCGTCCCTCACCGTTCGAGATCACCGCGCTCGCGAGGGCCCGCCGCGGCCGCGCGTACAGGAGATAGGAGATGACCCCGCCCCAGACGATCACGTTCCCGGCCACGATCGCGGCGGTGAGTGCCTGCTCCTCCACACCTCCTTGTAACACCGGCTGCCGCGTCAGGGACCCGCGAGCGACCCCGTCACCGGGCCGTGCCGCTGTACGGGATGAGGACGCGGCCCTCCCCCTCGTGCGAGAAGTTGAGCCCGACCTCGTCGCCTTCGCGGGTGAAGTTGAGCCCGACGGTGCCGCCGAAGTCTCCCGGTCGCGCGGGGGCGCACGTCACCGCGAGGCGCCGCGACTCGCCCGGAAGGACGCAGGGGACGATCTCACCGGGCGCGGGGTCCCCGAGCAGCTCGGCTCGGCAAGGATCGGGGGGAAAGGCGATGCTCGTGATGTCGATCTCGGTCGTGCCGCGGTTGGTCACGGTCACGATCTCGGTCGCCGTCGTGCCGGCGCGGATCACGCCGAAGCGCACCGGGAGCGGTGTCACGACGAGGGGCGAGTCCTCGAGGGCCGATGTGGCCTGCACGGTGGCCTCGCCTGGGCCGGAGCCGCAGGCGGCGAGCGAGACCGACGCGGCGACGGCGGCGATCATGGTGAGCGACGTGAGCGTACCGACGGACGGGTGCCTGGACATGTTCTCATCTCCTCTGGCGCGAGTCGCCCGCGGCGGACCTCCGCCGCTCCGACATCGTGCGTGCCGTTCAATGGTCGCTCGACGCCCGGTCGATCCCGAAATCGCGCTACCTTGTGAAATCATGTCACCGCCCGCGATGCGTCGCGTCCTCGGGGCCACGCTCGTCGTGGTCGTGCTCTCGTGCGGCGGAGGCGATGCCACGCCGCCCGGCGCGGGTCCGGCGCCGCCAGGCTCCGCCGACGCGGGGGCGCAGGACGATGGCGGGCTCACCCAGGAGACGGGCGCGACCGCCGACGCGGGCACCTGCGCGTCGGAGCCGTTCCGCGCGCGGGGGCTCGGGTTCTGGGCCATCCAGCAGGATCCCACGCTCCGCGCGTGGCTCGTGGCGCAGGGGAGCGATCGACTCTCGAGCATCACCCCCACCGGAGCGACACGATCCAACGCGCTCTGGGAGACGCACTCCGCCGACGGCAAGGGGGTCATCCCGGAGCTCGCGATCGAGGCCCAGCGCGGCGGGCTCGCCCTCGTCGCGGGCGGGCTCGCGAGCGTCGTCGATCACCCCGGCGACACGACCTACACCGGCGCAGGCTCGATGCTCGACGTCGGTCTGAAGGCGATCGAGTGGGCCCTCGCGCAGCGGAGCAAGACATCGACCGCGGGCATCCCGTGCAACGACACCAACAACCCCGACAGCCCACCCACCGCCACGCCAGACAGCTGGCCTTGCGAGCGCGGCGGGGCCAAGGACGGAGGACACTCGCTCCACCCGAAGTCCGAGCTCATCCACGCCGCTGCGTCGGCGCTCCAGATGATCGTCGACGCCGGGACGAAGGTCCTCCCGCAGTCCTACCTCGATCGGGTCGACGGAGCTCAGGGCGCGCGGAGCCAGCTCGCCGCGGTCGGCCGGTGGCTCACGGCGCAGGGCAGCGCGTCGGGCGACGTCGTCAAGTTCCGGAAGGTGATCACGCTCGGCGCCGGGTACGATCCCACCCACGCGAACTTCAACCAGATGCTCTTCGTGCCGACGGCGCTCTCGCAGGTGGGCGCGCTCGTGGGCGATCCGGCCGCCGTGCTGGCGGCGCAGGACTGGATGGAGAGCCCGACATACGGCGTCCTCAAGGAGGAGCACGTCGTGGCGGGCAGCTCGCCGCCGCAAAGCGTCCTCCCCGAGAACGCCTTCGTGGGCCTCGATGGCTTCGACGCGAGCTACCAGGGCGTGTCGATCGAGCTGCTCGTCGACTACATCGGCGATCTCCCGCCGGACAGCGCGTTCCGGAACGAGCGCCTGCTCCCGACCCTCGACCGCGCCTACCGACGCTTCGACGCGGCCCTCGTCGTGCCCCCCGGCGGCGCGCTGCAGGTCGACGGCGCTCACGTGCACAATACACGCACATGCGAGTGCGGGCCGCGAGCCGCCGGCGCGGGAGAGCCGGACATCCCCATTCGCATGCTGAAGTACGGCCTCCTGCAGGGGAAGCTCTGCACCGACGGCATCGCCGCGCGCGCGGCGGCCATCCGCGCGGTCGGCCAGACGCTCGAGCACTTCCAGGACTGCTCGAGCGCGGCCGGTCCGGCGGGGGATCTCTGCGTCTCCCCGCATTGAGCGTCCCCCGCGGCAACCGATTTGTTACGTCGTAACGCCGCGTGTAACGCCCCCTGTCCATCACACGCGAGGCGCCGTCGTGCGCCCACGTGTCCTGCTCGGAGGAGAACAACATGCGAAACCGTTCGATCGTCCTTGGGCTCGCCACGCTGGCGATGCTCGGCTGCGGTGTCCGGAACGACGACGGTGACGACGTGGACGTCAAGGTGGTCGACACGGGGGTCGGCCTGAAGGGCTTCCAGGGCTCGCAGCGCCGCGTCGTCGTGTTCAGGTCGGACCGGCTGCCGGCCGACGCCGCGTCGCGCCTCTCGCGGTACGGCGCACGGGTCCGCAAGCAGATCGTGCCGATCGGCGTGGCGACCGTCGACGCCAACGCCTCGGCCGCGGCGAAGATCGCGGCCGATCCGCTCGTCGCCTCCGTCGGGACCGAGCGCCGCTGGAAGCTCCCCTCCCACCGCGTCTTCCATCGCCGGCACCGGGCGCCGAAGGTCACGCCGCAGGACTTCCTCTATCCGGCGCAGTGGGATCAGCGGCGCATCCACGCCGACAGGGCGTGGTCGAACGTCTCGCCGGCCGCGCAGGCGAAGGTGACGGTCGCGGTGATGGACGTCGGCGTGTTCGGCGACCACCCCGACCTCGCCGGGAAGGTCGTCGACGCGGTCGACACGAGCTACGCGCACAAGCCCGACAGCGGCTGCGTCGAGCCGCCCACGCCCACCGGCTTCCCGGCCTACTTCACCCGCTTCGACTTCCTCGCCGCCAACCCGACGACCGGCGAGGTGCCGTGCGTGGCGGTCGACGACTTCGCCTCCGTGCAGTTCCACGGCACGCACGTCGCGGGCACGATCGCCGCGAACGTGAGCCCCGACTCCGGCGTGGTCGGGGTGGGGCCGGGCCTGCAGATCGCGACCTACAAGGTCTTCGATCGCCTGCACACGTCGGACACCGCGGAGGACGAGATCGGGGCGTTCGACGGTCCCCTCTTCGAGGCGATCGCCGACGCCGCCGCCAAGGGCTACCGGGTCGCGAACATGAGCCTCGGCGGGATCATCGACCGCACCGATCCTGCCCAGGACGCGTCCTGGCAGGCGTGGAACCGCGCGGTGAACCTCGCGACGCGCCAGGGCCTGCTCATCGTCGCCGCGGCCGGCAACGAGTCGCTCCAGACGAACGGCGGGAACGTCGCGTCCCTTCCGGCCGATCTGCCGGCGGTCGTGTCCGTCTCCGCGACGGGGACGTCGAAGCTGAACGGCCCCTTCGAGCTCGGCACCACGTGGGGCCCGATCGACGCCGCCCCCGGCTCCGACGTGCTCGCGTTCTACTCGAACTACGGCTCGCGGGTGGACATCGCGGCCCCCGGCGGCGACTGCGGGCCGACCTACCCGGCCGGATGCGAGGCCCAGTACCTCATCGTGTCCGCCGCGCCGCTCTACGTCCCGGCGTGGTCGACCGATCCGGCGCTCCCACCCCCGGGCCTCTACGCCGACTTCGTGTGGGCCGCGGGGACGTCGATGGCCGCGCCGCACGTCGCCGGCGTCGCCGGGCTCGTCGCCGCGCAGCACCCGACGTGGGGCCCCTTCCAGATCCGCCTCCACCTGCAGCTCACCGCGGAGCGCGTCACGAAGCAGCTCTTCTCGCCGCAGTTCGGAAGCGGGATCGTCGACGCCGCACGCGCGACGCGCTGAGCGCCCTTCACCCCCGCCCGCCTTCGCCGTTTCTCTCGTCGCATGAGATCTCGAGGCACCGCCTTGGCCGGCGCGCACACCCGGATGGGGGAGGTCACGATCGACGAGGAGCTCTACGACGTCGGGACGCTGCGTCGCGCGCTCCTCGAGAAGTTCGAGGCCCCCGACTACAAGCCCCCGATCCTCCCCGGGGTCGCGCTCGATCTCCACCGTATGGCGCGCGATCCGTCGGTCGACATCGCCAAGATCGTGAAGGTCGCCGAGAAGGAGCCGCTCCTGTGCGCGAGCGTCATCCGGCGCGGCCAGTCCGCTCTCTACGGCGGGGCGAAGGTCCAGTCGATCCAGCAGGCGATCGTCCGCCTCGGCCTGAGCGAGGTCTCGAACATGTTCCTCGAGTTCGCGATGAGCGCCCGCGTGTTCAGGGCGAAGGGCTACGAGGCGCCGATGGAGTCGCTCCGCAAGCACTCGGTGGCCACGGCGCACGCCGCGACCCGGGTCGCCCGGCGGACGTCGCTCTTCGACGAGTACGCGTTCCTCTGCGGGCTGCTCCACGACGTCGGGATCGCCGCCGGGATGATCGCGGTCGCGGAGAACGTGCGCCCCGACCGGCTCCCGGGGTTCTACGAGGCATGGCCCGCGCTCTACGACGTGCACGAGGAGGCGGCGCAGGCCCTGTGCCGGATCTGGAAGCTCCCGCCGGACGTCGCGATCGTCATCGCGCACCACCACGCGTCGCACATCGGCGGCGTCGTCCATCCCCTCGGCGCGGTCGTCGCGATCGCGCAGTTCGAGGCGTCCCAGGGCGAGATGCCCTACGGCTTCAGCGAGCCGGTGGAGGATCCGGTCTGGGCCCGCAAGGCGCTCGGGCTGACGGGGATGGACCTGCCGCTCCGCGCCGAGATCCAGGACGCGCTGCGGCTGGTCGAGTGATCGCGCTCGAGCACGTGCGGGTGGGCTGGAGCTACGGAAACAGCACCCGCGCCATCGGCTCGGTGAAGAGCGGGGACGTCACCGTCATCGCCGTCACGGTCCACGCGTGGGCGAGCGGGCGGCTCCACGCGCGCACGCCGAGCTTCGCCTCGGCGACGACGAGGAGGCCCTGGACGACGAAGTAGCCGGTGACGGACGCGACGAGCCACCCGGGGATCACGAGCCACATCATCCACCCGTGGGTGACGGCGCTGAGCGTGAACGCGCACACCACGCCGAGGCGCGGCGCACCCCGACGGGCGAGCGGGAGGTACGCCGTGCTCCGGAGCCACGCGCTCACGGTCGTGTTCCAGCGGACGCCCCAGAACTCGGCCACCGTGCGCGCGCGGATCGCGTGGCGGTGGAGCGCGGGCACCTGCACGCCCGTCGCCCGGGACGCCTCCTCCAGGCCGTTGTAGACGGCCTCCGAGAACGCCACCGCGAAGACGAGGGCGCCGGCCCATCGGACCGCCCACATCCTCCAGCCGGCGAGATCCGCCGACGCGCGCACGACGGCGTACGCCGCGATCCCGACCGCCACGCTCACGAGGACGTGCACGACGACGCGCGGGCGGACGACCGGCTTCGCGCGCCGGAGGACGCGGGAGTCCACGAGCGAGAAGACGTGGAACAGGCGCCGGAAGGGACCGAAGCCGGTGTCGTCGCGCAGCAGATCGATCGTGCGGAACACGGGGACGACGCTGAACAGGACGACGAAGAACCGCGCCACCGTCGCCTCGGCGGGCATGCGGGTCACCCACAGCCCGGCGCCGATCGCGAGGGCGGCGGCGAGCGCCCTCCGCGGGCGACCGCCGCCGGCGAGGAGGGCGGCGGCGGTGTCCGTCGCGATGACGGCGAGGAGCGCGCCGAGGAATGTCACGCGGCGCGAGCCTACCGCGATCTCCCGGCGCTGGCGACCGCGCTACGGCTTCGGATCGCCGCTGTGGCGGCGGATCCGCTCGGCGAGCTTCGTCCGCTGCTCTGGCGTGAGGACCGGGGCGGCGGCCTCGAAGAAGCGGGCCATCCGCGTCGCGCCCCAGGTGGCCATGTGCGCGTTGGCGCCGGTCGCGCCCGCGCCGAGCGTTCTCGCGTCGAACGTGTCGCTCTTGAAGGCGGTGGCGAACGACTGCATGTGCTCGTGCACCTCCTTGTGCTCGTGCGTCTGCGGGGCCGCCTTGGCGCCGGTCGCGAGGCTCGCCTTGATCTTCTCGGTCTGCTCCGGCGTGAGCGCGATCTCCTTGCCCAGCATCCCGAGCTGCGCGCCGTGGCCGCGGCGCGGGTCCGAGGCCTGATCGTCGCGCCCGTGCGCGTCCTTCCACTTCTCGAAGTGGCCGTGGATCTTGTCGATGAGGGCGGCGCGCTGCGCGGGCGTGAGCGTCTTGTGGAGCTGGTTGAGCGCGTCCGCGGTGGCGTCGTGTAGGCCCGAGGACGCGGTGGCGAGCTGGGCGATCGCCGCGTCGGCCTTCGCCCGATCGACGGAGCCGGCGGCGACGCCGTCGGCGAGGACCCCCGACAGGTTCTTTCCGGCCGCGCGCACGGGCTCGGTCTTGGCGTGCAGGTCGGCGCGGATCTTCTGGACGGCGTCCTTCTGTTCCGCGGACAGGTCTAGCTCCTTCGAGCTCATGTGGATGAGCATCGCCATGCCGCCGGCCTGGTTGTGGCGGTGCTGCTCGGCCTCGGGGTCGGCGTTCTCGGCCGTCTGCGCCGCGTTCGCGGTCGTCGGCTGCGCGGTGGTCGAGCTGCCACAGCCCGCGAGCGCCCACCAGATCATCGTCGTCGCGATCGCGCCTGTCCTGGTCCATCGAGTCGAATGCATGCTCGCCTCCACGTGGGTCGTCCGGCGCCACTCCGGCGTCCGTGTGCCGACAGGACATCCCGCTCCGCCGTCCCGCGCAACGCTCCTTTCGGTCCTTTACAGAGCGGACGCAAGGCTTGCGCTGCGGAGGCCCCGCGCGTCGCGCTCACGGCGAGGAACCCGCGGGCGTCGAGCTCCGGATCCACGCCTCGGTGTCGCGCGCGATGGCGTCCGGATCGCCGTCGAGATCGACCGGCGACGGCGCGCCGAGGACGCGCTCGAGCGCGTCGCGCGCGTAGGCACGGACGAGGGGGTAGGGGTGGTTCATGCCGCGCGCGAGCACGGGGACGGCGTCGCGACGCGCGCGCTCGCCGAGCGTGCGGTACGCGACCGCCTGCTCGTGGGGCTTTCCGCGCTCCGCCGTCGCGAGCATGACGTTCGCGTCGAGCGAGCCATAGAGACTCACGAGCGCGCTCCGGTCGTAGCGCTTCTGCCACCACCGCTCCATCGTCGTCACGAGCGCGTCGACGGACCTGTCGGCGTGGCAGAGGGCGCACTCGACGGGGCGGTCGAGCGTGACGCGGCGCGCGTCGGTCGGGGTCCCGATGCGGTGGTAGCGGCCGAGCGTCCCCTCGAGGTCGAGGTTCTTCCGCGGCATGTGGCACTCGACGCACGCGCCGGCGGCGCCGTCGGGGCGGTGATGGGAGTGCGCGGCGAGCGCGTCCGGCGTCGCGTAGGCGGCGTGGCATCGTGTGCACGTCGCGTTCGTGCCGGACGGAGGCGCCGACCGGACGCGCAGGGTGGCGTCCTTCGCGTGGGGGTCGTGGCACGCGGTGCACGACATCTCGCCCGAGCAGCCGCCGAGGAGAAAATCGCGCGCCTCGCCGGAGTTGATGTTGGAGCCGCCGGGATCGGACGCCCGGCGGCCGCCCTCCCACGTGCTGGGGTAGCCGGAGAAGAGCACCTGATGGCACCGCGCGCAGACGCGGTTGACGTCGGCGGCGCGCTTGCCGCGCTCACGCTCCGGGAGCGAGATCGCGAAGCCACGCCCGCGCGGGACGAGGGTCGGGCGGACGGAGGCGGGGCGCTCGGCGTGGGCGCGCGCCCCGTTGTGGCAGGCCTCGCAGCCGATCCCGATCTCGACGAGGTGCCGCGGGCGGAGGTTCGCGCGCGTGGCCCGCGCGGTCTCGACGAGCGCGTCGCGCGCGCCGCCCGCGCGCGGGGTCCACCCGAGGAAGCGGGTCTCCGCGGCGAGGGCGTCCACGAGCGCGCCCTCGTCGGTCACCGCGTACGTCGCGCGGCGATCGGGCGAGAGGAGCGGATCGACGACCTCGCCCTGGTAGCTCGGGACGCGCGATCCCGCGAGCGCGTCGTAGAGCGTCGCCAGGTACGGCACCGTGTTGTGGCAGAACACGCACGTCCGGTTCCACACCGGTCCGGCGCCGAGCGCGGGCCGCTCGTGCACCATCACCGAGTAGCCCTTGTAGCGGAAGGTCTTCCTCGCGACGAGCCAGCTCACCGGGAGGACGAGCTCGTCCGCGTCGGGATCCTCGCGGCCGCCCGGGCCGACCTCGCGGCCGGCGAAGTCCTCGCGGTGGTGGCCGCCGATGACGCGCGTGACGTGGAACGTGCGCTTGCCGATCCGCTTCGAGTCGACGTGCATGAAGCGCTCGGCGCCGCGCGTCTCGAGGCGCGCGGAGTCGCCCTTGAAGGCGAAGGTACGATCCCACGGCGCCTCGACGTGCGCGCCCGGGAGCGCGCGGGTCATGCCGTGCATGGGCGAGGCGGCGAAGCTCGCGGCGACGTCCGCGTGGCAGGGGGTGCACGCGGCGCTCCCGGCGTAGTCGTCCCGCATCGCGTTCGTGGATCCGTCGCTCGCCCCGCGCGCGCCCGCCGGCGGGGCGTCGCCGGGTCTCGGCGCTCCTGCGCAGGCGGCCGCCCCGACGAGCGGGAGGGCCCACCCGAGGCCGCGCGGCCTCAGCGCAGCGTCCTCAGGTGCGCGAGGAGATCGGCGATGTCCCGGTCGCTCGCGGTCGGCATCGGCGCCATCTTGCCGCGGCCGCGGCGCACCATCTCGGCGAAGTCGGCGCCCCGCCGCAGGATCGGACGATCGACGAGGTTGACGCCGATGCCGCCTCGCGCGTTCTGCACGTGACAGCTCGTGCACGCGGTGAAGAGCGCGCGCCCGTGCTCGGGATCGCCGTTCGCGAACGGGCCGTCGGGGAGCTCCGCGATCTGGGAGGCGGCCACGTCCGCCGCGATGGTGCGCGGCGTGAAGGCGCCCGCGTCGGGGCCGTAGGTCGCCGCGAGCCAGTCGACGAGGGCGGCGGTCTCGTGCGGCTCGACGGTCGCGCCCCACCCCGCCATCTTCTTCACGACCGCGGTCCACTGCGCGTGCGTGAGGCGCTGCTGCTGGAGCATCTCCTCGGTGTGACAGGCCATGCAGTGGTGGGTCGCGAGGCCCTTGCCGTCGAGGGCCGGCGCTCCGGTGTCGCGCGCGGGCTCGATCGCGACGCCGGCGTCGGCGGGCGCGGGCGAGGAAGGCTTGCACGCGAGCACGAGCGCGACCAGCGCCGCGGCGAGGGTGGCGTCGCGCGTCACGCGACCTCCCACGACACCTTGTGCCACGCGTTCCAGAAGTACCCGCTCGGGTTCCAGACGGCGCGCTCGGGCTGGACGTTCCGCTTCGCGTCGGTCGCGCGGACCATCGCCTCCACCTTGCCGGGCGTCTTCTGCTCGAAGCGGTGCCTCCACACCTGCCACCGCCCGACGCCGGCTTCGCCCTCGAGCGTCGCCTTCTTCCAGGTCTTGCCGCCGTCGGTCGACACCTCGACCTCCGCGATCGGCGCCTCGCCGGAGAACGCCACGCCGGCGACCTCCTGCTCGCCCAAGGGGAGCTTCGCCCCTTCCTCCGGCCGCGCGATCGTCGACTTCACCGGGACGGTCGTGACCGACCGCATCGCCTCGGGCGGGACCGGGACGCCGGGCTCCCCGGGCTTCACCGGAAACTTGTATGCGGTCTGCATGTAGAAGCCCTCGGCCTCCTCCTTCTGCAGACGGATGGAGCCGAGCCACTTCACCCAGTGATCGCCCGCCCACCCCGGGACGACGAGGCGCAGCGGCGCGCCGTGGGCGAGCGAGAGCGGCTCGCCGTTCATGCGGTACGCGAGGATCGTCGACGGATCGTTCGCGCGCGCGATCGGGATCGATCGCAGGTACGCCGGCACCGTCGGCTTCGGCGGGAGATCGGCGCCGGCGAGCCGGGCGTGGAGCGCGTCGGCGGTGGCCCCCGCCTTCGCGAGCACGTCCTTCAGCCGCACGCCCGTCCACGCCGCCTGGCCGACGGCGCCGTGCAGCCACTGGACGCCGGGGACCCGCGGCGACATCAGCCCGCGGCCGTTGCCGGCGCACTGGAGGACGCAGGTGATCGTGACCTCGGGGAACGCCTTCAGATCCTCGAGCGAGAGCGACAGCGGCGTCTTCACCGCGCCCTCGACGACGAGCTTGCGCGCCCGATCGAGCGCCGGCGGGCCGAAGTGGCTCCGCACGAAGAACACCGGGTTCGGGGTGACCAGGCGATCGAGGTGCGCGAGCGGGGTCGCGAGGTTCTGGGGCGCGCCCCCGTGCACCAGGAGCTCGTCGGCGGCGCGGGCCGATCGCGTGAGGCCGAGCGCGAGGGAGGCGCCGGTCGCCGTGAGGAACGTCCGTCGCGCGATCACGCGATGCATGAGACACGCAAACGGGGACGGCCGTCAATCGATCGGCCGCGTCACGTCTCCGCCAGCCACTCCCCCGCCTTCGCGAGGATCCGGACGTTCTCCCGCATCTTGGTGAGGTACGCCCGCCGCGCGGCGAGGTCGGTGATCTTGTTGGCGCGCGCGAGGAGGTGCCTTCGCGCCTCGCGGATCGCGTCCTTGGCCTCGTCGGTGCGGCCGCTGTGCTGGAGCGCGTCCGCCCAGGCGACCCGGATGATGAACTCGCCCTCGACGGTGCCGCCCGCGGTGACGAGCAGATCGTGCGCGCGCTTCGCGATCTCGAAGCCCCGGGCGACGTCCCCCTCGTCGAAGCTCGTCAGCGCGTCGACAGCGGTGATGCTCGCGACGTAGGACGGCGCCGCCCCCTCCAGCATCGCGAGCGCGCGATCCACCTCCTTGCGCGCGCCCGCGACGTCTCCCGACGCGCGGAGGGTGGCCGCGAGGTACCCACGCGAGACGGCCTCGCCGAACCGATCGCCGAGCCGCACGAAGCCCTCGATCGCCTCGCTGTGGTAGGCGACCGACGGCTCCCACTCGTCGCGGCGGCCGTACATGCGTCCGAGGTTCTGCTTCGCGCTCACGACGAGCCGCTCGATGCCGAGCCGCGTCGCGTCCCGGATGACGGCCTCGAGGAGCTCCTTCGGCTGGTCGAGCTCGGCGAGGCTGATGAGGAGGAACGCCGCGTCGCGCCGGAAGACGCACGCGTTGCGGAGATCGCCGACGCTGGAGCAGGCGTCCGCCGCCCGCACGAGGTGGGCGGCCTCCTCGCCGACATCGCCGCTCCACTGGGCGCGGATCGACTGGGCCTGGGTGAGGAAGGCCCGGGCGAGCGGGGCGCCCTCGACCGCGGTCCCCGCCTTCGCCTCCATCGCCGCGAGGATCGTGAACGCGCGCTGCGAGTCGACGTGGACGAGCTCACGGACGACGCGGCAGATCGCGACGACCTTGGCCGCGTCCATCTCGGTGGCGGCGACGTCGGGCTCGATCTCGGCGCCGAGCTGGACGAGCGCCGCGGTCGCGCCGAGCCGCAGGAGCGCCTCGCCGGTCGCGGCGCACGCGGTGAAGTGCGCCGCGCTCCGCCGATCGAGCCGGAGCAGGGCCTCCTCGCCGTACTTCTTGGCGGCGGACGCGTCGCCGGCCCACACCGACGTCTCGGCGAGGAGGAGCAGGAGCTCGGGCGGGACGTGGCCGACGATCTTGCGCGCGCGCTCGGCGAAGGCGTGGACGCCGGGGAAGTCGCAGCGCTCGAACGCCTCCCTCGCCGCGAGGCCGAACCAGGTCGCCGCTTCGTCCTTGCGCGCGCCGCGCTCGTAGTGCTCCGCGAGCCGCGCCGGCTCGGCGAGGCCCTGCTCCTTCAGCCAGTCGGCGGCCATGCGGTGGCCGAGCTCGCGGTCCTCGATCGTGAAGGTGGCGTAGACGGCCTCGCGGACGAGGACGTGGCGGAAGGCGAGATCGCCGTCCCCGCGCGCGGTGGTCGTCACGTCGACGATCACCTCGCGCTCGCGGAGCTCGACGAACGACGCGTCGAGGTCGTTCTTCTTCACCGACCCCCCGAGGAGGTGGAGCACGCCCTTCGGCGAGAACGTCTCTCCGAAGATCGACGCCGCCCGGAGCGCGCGCCGCGCCTGCGCCGAGAGCCGCTCGATCCGCGCCTCGAGCATGACGAGCACGCTGCCGGGCACGCCGATCTCGCCGCCCTCCTGCACGCTCCGCGCGAGCTCCTCGAGGAAGAACGGGTTGCCGGCGCCGCGGCTGGCGATCGCCTCCGCCACGTCGTCGGGCACGGCGTCGCCGAAGACGCCCTTCACGAACGCGAGCGACGCCTTCTTCGTGAGCGGTCCGAGCCGGAGCTCGGTGAGGTGGCGCTCGGCCCAGAGCTGGGGAAAGAGATCCTTCACCTCGGGCCGCGCCAGCGCGAGCACGAGCACCGGCTCCTCGGCGAGGTTGCGGAGCGTCGCGTCGAGGAGGCGCACCGTCGGCAGATCGCCCCAGTGGAGGTCCTCGACCAGGATCACGACCGGATGATCCTTGCACTCGGCGCGCAACCAGTCCTCCCACGCGCGCTGGATCTGGTCCTGCATCAGCACCGGGTCGAGGCGGGCGGCGCGCAGGGCCGCGAGCGCGTCGGGTGCGAGCTGGGCCTCGTAGGGCGGCACGCCGGCGAGCTCGCCGAGGAACGACGTCACCCGCGCGACGTCGTCGGGCGCGAGGAAGCGGGCGACGCCGGCCTCGAGCTTCCTCCGCTTCACGTCGCGCCGATCGTCGGCGCCGATCCCGACCGCGGCCCGGATCGCGCGGGCGATGGGGAGGAACGGCGAGCCCATGCTGGTGACGTCGGTGCGGCCGGTCCACACGCGCGCGCCCTCCGGCTCGACCGCCTTCACGAGCTCCATCGCCAGGCGGCTCTTGCCCACGCCGGCGGCGCCGTTCACGACCACGGCGCGCGCGACGCGCTCGTTCTTCACCTCGTCCCAGACCGCCCGGAGCGTCATGGTCTCGCGATCGCGGCCGACGCACGGGGTCGACTTGCCGAGCACGGTGCGGGCGCGGCCCTCGCGATCGCGGAGGCCGCGGATGAAGAGGCCGCGCGGATCCTCGACGACGTCGAACCGCGTGTCGAGGAGGCCGGCGGTCGTGTCGTCGAGGAAGATGGGCGTCTTGCCGTGCATCGACTCGTGGCTCGCGCCGGTGCCGCGCGCGTGGGCGGCGGCGAGCAGGCCCGCCGCGCGCTCGATGACCTCGCCCATGACGCTCCGGCCGGTGAGCGTGCCGAACCCGGTGGCGAGCGCGATCGTCGCCCCCGGCAGGCGCGGGCGGAGCGCGAGGGCGCAGCTCGCGGCCTGCGCGGCCTGCTCGGTCGCGCCCGCGTGTCCCATGAGCGAGACGACGAGCGATCCGTCCGCGAGGATCACCGTGTCGCCGCCGTGGGAGAGGCCGACCGAGCGCACGTCGAAGGACGCGATCCCGGTCTCGACCCGCGTGATCGAGTCGTGGCCGGCGGTCTCCCCGGAGGGGAGACGCCCTGGTGAAGCCGGCTCGCGCGTCCCGCCGGCCTCCTCGGACAGGGGCTCTCCGCGGGCGATCACGATGGAGACGATCTTCCGCTCGGCGTTCGTGATCGCGCGCCGCGACTCGCTCGGCATCGCGGTCGGCGAGGGGCTCTCGGGGAGGATCTTCGCGAGCACCGCCTCCACCGCCTCGCCGTTCGCCGGCCGCTCCCCCGGGTGCTTCGCCACCATCCGCTCGACGAGGTCCGACAGCGCGGCGGGCACGTGCGGGGCGAGCTCGATCACGCGCGGCGTCGGCTCGAGGAGGATCCGCGCGAGGAGGGCCGGCACGCTCTCGCCGAGGAACGCGGGCCGGCCGGTCAGGCATTCGAACAGCATGCACCCGAGGGCGAACACGTCCGCGCGCGCGTCGACCTCGCGCTGCCCGCGGGCCTGCTCCGGGGCCATGTAGCCGGGCGTGCCGATCATCGCGCCCGACTCGGTCGGCCGCCCGAGGCCGGTCGTGAGCCGGACGACGCCGAAGTCGAGGAGGTGCACCCGCTCGACCTGCCCCTCCTCCAGGAACACGTTCGAGGGCTTCACGTCCCGGTGCACGATGCCGCGCGCGTGCAGGGCGCCGAGCGCCGACGCGAGGCGCGTCCCCATCGCGAGGGTCTCCGCGAGGTCGAGGCCGGTGCGCTCGAGGCGCGCCGCGAGGTCCTCTCCCTCGAGCCACTCCATCGCGAGCCAGGGCCGGTTGTTCTTCGCGACGCCGTGGGCGACGTAGCGGACGATGTGCGGGTGAGAGATCTCCGAGAGGACGACGCCCTCCCGGGTGAACCGCTCCACGTCGGAGGGCTTCGTCGCGGCGTAGAGGAGCTTCAGGGCGACGAGCTTGCCGCTCAGGCGGTCCTTCGCCCGGAAGACCTCGCCCATGCCGCCCGAGCCGACGGCGTGCTCGAGCTCGAAGCGATCGGCGATGACCTCCACGGGGGGGAGTGTACCAAGGTCTCACCGCCGCGACGCGGTGCTTGCCCGACCCTCAGCGCCCGGCATTTTCGCAGCGGAAACCGTCCCACTGGCAGGTCCCGTCGGTGCCCGGCTCGTACGGGAGGTCCATGTAGCTGGCGACGGCGACGCAGCCGCTCAGGAGCATTCCGGCGGCGGTGATGATGACGAGGAGATGGCTGAGGGTGAATCCCGACTCGTCGGAGGACGCAGCATCCATGACAGGCTCCTGCCCCCCGCCAGCGTGTGGTGCCCGCTTCGGCGCACGGTCAGGCGCCGGGATCCGGGACTGAAGCCAACTTCATGCTGCCGTAGCTTCGCGGCGGGGATGGCCGATGGCCGCACGTGCGCGCGTGTGGGAGCGGCGCGCCAGCGCGAGCGCGCCGGGGCTAACGCTCGAGCCTGAGCACGCCGTCGGACACCGGCCGGTAGAGCAGCGACACCACGTCGGGGACGTACGACTGCGCGCTCGTCCACGGGCGCGCCGTCCCCTGGCGCGGCAACCGATCCTTCGCGCGCTCGACGTAGCCGGAGCTGAGCGGGAACACGGTCTCCTCGGAGACCGCGTCCCCCGCGCGCCGTCGCGGCGTGCACACGCGGGCGCCGCGGCGATCCATCTCCCGGAGCACGCGGCACACGTAACGCGCGACGAGGTCGGCGCGCAGCGTCCACGAGGCGTTCACGTAGCCGAGCGACAGGGCCAGGTTGGGCACGTCGTCGAACATCGTGCCCTTGTACATGGTGTGCTTCGCGACCTCGACCGGCGCGTCGTCCACGAGGATCGGGATCCCGGCGAGGAGGAGGAGCCTCAGGCCGGTCGCGGTGACCACGATGTCCGCCTCGAGCTCGCGGCCGGACGCGAGGCGGATGCCCTTCTCGGTGAAGGTTTCGATCCGATCGGTGACGACGTCGGCCTTGCCGGCGTTGAGGGCCGCGAAGAGATCGCCGTCGCGGACGAGGCACAGCCGCTGGTCCCACGGAGCGTACCTCGGGGTGAAGTGCTCGGCGACGTCGAGGTCCCCCGTGATCTGCCTCCGCACGCCGCCGATCAAGAGCTTCTTCGCCCGCCCCGGGAAGCGGCGGCAGAAGCCGTACACCATCTTCGTGAGCGCCGTGTTGCGCGCCCGCATGAGCCGGTTGGAGACGCCGAGAGGGACGCGACCGTCGAGCCAGCGGGACATCGGGTCCTCGCGGGGGAACGACATCACGTAGGTCGGCGAGCGCTGGAGCATCGTGACGTGCGCGGCGGCGCGCGCGACCGCGGGGACGAGCCCGACGGCGGTCGCCCCGCTACCGATCACGACGACGCGCTTGCCCGCGTGGTCGATGTCCGCGGTCCAGCTCTGCGGGTGCACGACGCGCCCGCGGTACCGCTCGACGCCCGGCAGATCGGGCGTGTAGCCCCCGGCGTGGTCGTAGTAGCCCGTGCACATGAAGAGGAAGCGGCACGTGAAGACGACCCGCTCGCGCGCGCCGTCCTCGCGGGCGCGCACGGCCTCCACGGTCCAGCGCGCGGCGTCGCTCGACCACGACGCGCGCTCCACCGTGTGTCGGAAGCGGATCTTCCGGTCGATGCCGTGCTCCCGCGCGGAGGCCTTCACGTAGTCCCGGATGCGATCGCCGTCGGCGATCGCGTCCCCGCCGTCCCAGGGGCGCCACGGGAAGCCGAGCGTGAACATGTCGGAGTCCGAGCGGATGCCCGGGTAGCGGAAGAGATCCCACGTCCCGCCGATCGCGGCGCGGGCCTCGAGGATCGCGAACGTCTTCTCGGGACACTCGGTCGTCAGCCGGTAGCCGGCGCCGATGCCGGAGATGCCCGCGCCGACGACCAGGACGTCGACGTGTTCTTCTGTCGTCTCGCTCAGGACCGCGCCTCCTACCCGTGCATGTCTACCAAAGAGCGCGGCGGCGTGCGATCGCGCCACGCGAGCCAGGCGAAGAGGAGCAGCATCGGCGGCACCGACCACTGATAGAAGGTCAGGCCGAGGGCGATCGTCGGCTCCGGCCGGACCCACTCCGTGAAGAACCGGTACACGAGGTACGCCGCGATGTAGAGCTTGATGCGCTGGCGCTCGAACCGCCGGCGCCGGCCGAGCCAGAGCAGCGCGGCCGCCGCCGCGGCGTGGAACGCCATCTCGTAGAGCTGCGTCGGGTGCCGCGGGACGCCGTCGGCGAAGCGCACCGCCCAGGGCGCCGTCGTCGGGGCCCCGAAGCAGCACCCTCCGACGAAGCACCCGAGGCGCCCGACGGCGATCGACGCGGCGAGGGGGACCGCCAGGTAGTCGCCGGTCTTCACCCGGATGCCGGCGCTCCACTTCGCGAGCTCGACCGCGAGGTAGCCTCCGACGAGGCCGTAGGTGAGGGTCCTCCCGTTCTCGAGCCACACCCGGACGGTCGTGAGCGCGCGCGGATCGCCGAGGAGGAACGGCGCCTTGGCCCCGAGGCACCCGCCCACGATCGCCGCCGCGCCGACGACGAGCCGGTGCGCCCGGCCGAGCCCCGGCGGCTTCGGCATCCTCGACGAGAGGATCACGCCGGTCGCCACCGATCCGGTCATGACGGCGGCGTAGAGGACGTTCACCGCCCCCATGCTACGTTACGCGGGGGCCACCCGATGGAGGGAAGGATCGACAAGCGGTCGCTGCTCGATCAGCTGAAGGGAGAGCTCACGACCGAGCTCGACCGCGCGACCCGGCGCGCGCGCGACTCGGCCGAGGCCGCGACCCACGAGGAGAACCGCGCGGAGAGCGACAAGGACATGCGCTCGACCGAGGCGTCCTACGTGGCCCGCGGGCAGGCCGCGCGCGTCTCCGAGCTCGAGCGCAACCTCGTCCAGCTCGGCGCGATGGTGCTCGAGGAGCTCGGCCCGGGCGATCCCATCCGCGCCTCCGCGATCGTCGTCGTCGATCAGGACGCGCCGCGGAAGGGGCGGACCACGTACTTCCTCGTCACCGCGGCCGGCGGGGTCCATCTCGCGTGCGGCGGCGTCGAGGTGGTGACGCTCACGACCGCGAGCCCCCTCGGCGCGGCGCTGATCGGGCTCTCCCTGGGCGACGAGGTCGAGGTCCCGACGCCGCAGGGGAAGCGGGAGTACACGATCGTGGAGGTGCGCTGAGCGCTACTTCACCAGGCCGGTCGTGGGGTCGAGGAGGGTGAGCCCGCGTCCGACCTGCTTCTTGTACTGGTTGAAGGCGCCGCCCGTGACGAGGTACGGCGAGCCGCAGCCGGTCGCGCACGCGGACGTGCCCACGACGACGACGCTCACGGTGTTGTCGAAGCCGTTCGTCAGCAGCCCCGCCGGGCTGAAGGTGGCGTCGAGGGCGCCGCTCGTCGCGTCGAGCTTGGCCAGGCGGTTCGCCGAGTTCACGCCCAACGCCCGGTAGGCGGTGAACGTTCCGCCGGCGTAGACGGTGTTCGCTCCGAGCGCGATCGCGTTGACCTGTCCCTGGACGAAGCCGTTCGAGGCGGGCGGGCTGAACGTCGTGTCGAGCGCGCCGTCGGCCAGGCTCAGCTTGGCGATTCGGGTCGCGTTCCCCGCCGTGCCTCCCTTGTAGGTCGTGAACGCGCCGCCGACGTAGAGGTTGGTGGCGTCGAGCGCGAGCGCCGTGACCGCACCGCCGTCGGTGAAGCCGTTGGTGGTCGTGCCCGCGGCACCGAACACCGGATCGAGCGCGCCGCTCGTGAGGTCGATCTTCGCGACCCGGTTCGCGGCCGCGGTGGCGTTGCGGTACGAGGTGAATGTTCCGCCCGCGTAGAGGTGGGTCGCGTTCATCACGAGCGCGTTGACCTGACCCTGACCGAAGCCGTTGGCCGTCGCGCCGAGCGGGCTGAAGCCGGTGTCCTGCTGGCCGTTCGTCGTGCTCAGCTTCGCCAGCCGGCTCGCGGAGCCGGCCTGGCCCCGGTACGCGGTGAAGACGCCGCCGGCGTAGACGCTGTTCGCCGTCGCGACGAGCGCGAAGACGGTGTTGTCGAACGCCCCGTTCGCGCCGAAGCCGCCCGGGTGGAACGTCGTGTCGAGGTTCCCCACGCCGTCGAGCTTCGCGATCCGGAGGGCCGAGTTGGCGACGCCGCGGTAGCCGGTGAAGGCGCCGCCGACGAAGATCGACGTGCCCGACGCCGCGATCGCGTTGACCGCGCCGTTGAAGCCGTTGTTCGAAGGGGGCGAGAACCCCTCGTCCACGACGAACTTCACGTCGTCCACCTTGACGATGTTGTTCGCCGCCGAGCCGGCGTACGCCGCGAAGCGGCCGCCCATCCATACGGTCGCGCCGGCGATGTGGACCGTGTTCACCACCGTCGCGCCCGCGACCCCCACGCCTCCGCCGGCGAACCCGTTCGTGTTGCTCCCGACCGGCACGTAGGTCGTGTCGAGCGCGCCGGCGAGGGAGAGCTTCGCCATCCGGTTCGTGTTCGGGATGCCGCGGTAGGCGCTGAACTGGCCCCCGACGTAGACGCCCGTCACGTTCGCGGCGAGCCCCCGCACCGGCGCGTCGAAGCCGTTGTTCGTCCCGCCCGCCGGGCTGAACCCGATGTCGATCGCCCCCGTGGCCGCGTCGAGCTTGGCGATCCGGTTCGCCGAGGCCGCCGCGCCCCGGTAGGCGGTGAACGATCCACCGGCGTAGAGGTCGGTGTTGTTGTAGAGCGCGAGCGCGAGGACGCCGGCGTCGAAGCCGTTGGACGCCGGCGGGCTGAACGCCGTGTCGAGCGCGCCGTTCGTGATCGCGAGCTTCGCGATCGCCTTCGCGGACGCGCCACCCGTGTACTGCGTGAACGTCCCGCCGGCATAGACGTCGGTCGCCCCGACGGCGATCGCGTCGACCTCCCCGTCGGTGAACCCGTTCCCTCCCGGCGGGCTGAACGCCGTGTCGAGGACGCCCGCGGTGCTGATCTTCGCGATCCGGTTGGCCGAACCGGCGGCGCCCTTGTACGCGGTGAACCCGCCGCCGACGTAGAGGTCGTTGCCGTTCAGCGCGAGCGCGAAGACCGCCTGGCCGTCGGTGAACCCGTTCGTCTGCGCGCCCGTCGGGCCGAACGCCGTGTCGACGCTGCCGGTCGCCAGGCTGAGCTTGGCGATCCGGTTCGTCGCGTTCGCCACGTTGCGGTAGGTCGTGAACGCGCCGCCGACGTAGAGGTAGGTGGCGTCGGCGACCATCGCGTTGACGTCGGCGTTGAACCCGCTGACGGCGGGGTTGAAGCTCGGATCGAGGAAGCAGGTCGCGAGATCGATCTTGGCGATCCTGTTGACCGTCGTCGTCTGGTACGTCGTGAACGTGCCGCCGACGAAGACGTGCGTCGCCGTCTGCACCACCGCGTTGATCGTGCCGTTGAATCCGTTCTGGAAGTTGCAGCTCGACGGGAGCGCCCCCTGGAGCGCGATCAGGTTCGGCGCCGGGTAGGCGGAGACGCGGTTGAACGATCCGCCGACGTACCAGGAGCTCCCGACGTGGAGCGCCGCGTTGATCGTGCCGGCGGCGTCGGTGCCCGCGACGGAGAGCTTCGGGTTGAAGAAGACGCCGGGCGGCCCCGCGTCCACGGGCACGACGACGCCGCTGTCGGCGGGCCCGGAGTCGGCCGGCACGACGCCGGTGTCGCCGTCGCCCGAGTCGGCCGTGGTCCCGGTGTCGGTCGTGGTCCCGGTGTCGGTGGCGACGACGCTGGAGTCGGGCGTCGTCGTGGTGATCCCGCCGTCGGGATCGGCCTCCGGGGTCGAACCGGAGGACGCGTCATCCCCGCCACAAGCATCGAGCAGCGCGACCCCCGCCACGAGGGCGAGCGCAGCAGATCGCGTGAGTATCCAGGAGCGTCTCCCCATCATGGCGCGGTCCTCCAGCGTCAAGACTACACGCACCCTCCCCAACCGCACGAAGAATTCGTAAGGTTCTCACGCGCCGCCGCGGCCGGCGTCGGGCCGCGCGAGCGAGAGCCTCACGAGCGGCGCCGAGGCCCCGCCGGCGTCGACGAGCCGCGCGAGCGGGACGTGCCCGTCGCGATAGAGGACGTTGTAGGCGCAGAACGGCACGACGTGGCCGGAGGGCAGCACGTGGTGGATGCAGCACTTCATCACCCGCCGGACGTCGAAGTTGTACGCGTCGAGGAACGACGTGATGGTGACCCGGAACACGTCGGCCGGATCGAGCTTCTCCGCGAGGGCGCGGCGGAAGAAGTCGAGCTCGATCTCCTGGCCCCCGCGCGCGGCCATCGAGGCGAGGAACACCTCCGGCGTGTCGCAGCCCGACGTCGCGCACGCCTGGGCGAGGTACGACTCGACGAGCACGCGCGCCCGGGCGCGGTTGTACGAGATCCCGTTGGCGAGGAGATCGATGTGCGTCGCCGGATCGAACATCCGCGTGAGCGGGTACACCCGCCCGCCGGCGCGGAAGGCGTAGGTGAGGGTGTGGCAGTTGGGGTGCGCGCAGGGCAGGGGGATGAAGTCGGTCGCCCGGAACATCCCCTCCGTCTGGGCCGCGATGGCGTCGACCACGTCGGGGAACGTGAGGCGGCGCTCGAGCGTCTCCGGCGCGACGTGGCGTCCGGTGTACGTCGCGGGCTGGAGGCTCAACCCGGCCACGTGCGGCCGGGACGCCCCGAACCTCACGAGCGCGCCGATCTCGTCGTCGTTCACGCCGGGCTGCAGGGTGGCGACCAAGGTGACCCGCACGCCCGCGCGGGCGAGGGCGTCGAGGGCCTTCAGCTTCGTCTCGACGACGCGCGCGCCGCGGAGCGCCTCGGCGGTGGACTCGCGGAACCCGTCGAGCTGGAAGTACAGCTCGAGCCGCTTCGGGTGGCGCGCGAGGAGGTCGACGAGCCGCGCGTCGGTCGCGAGCCGCAGGCCGTTCGTGTTGATCATCACGACCTCGATGTCGCTCGCCATCGCGTGCTCGAGGATCGCCTCGAAATCCGGGTGGATCGTCGGCTCGCCCCCCGAGAGCTGGAGCACCTCGGCCCCGCCCTCCACCTCGACGAGCCGATCGATGGCGCGCTTGCACTCGTCGAGGGAGAGGTGCGTCCCCCCGGGCCCGCTCGACGCGTAGCACATGGGGCACCGGAGGTTGCACGACGACGTGACCTCGACGAGCCCGACGCACGTGTGCTGCTCGTGATCGGGGCACAGCCCGCAGTCGAGGGGACACCCGTCGCGGGGCTCGGCGGCCATCACCGCGGGGACCTTGCCCGGGACGCTGTACTCGCTCCGGTCGTACCGCGCGCGATCCGAGCAGACGAAGTCCTCGCGCTCGCCGTGCTCGGGGCACCGCTTCCGGAAGTAGACGCGGCTCCCGCGCGCGATGATCTTGGCGGGGACGACGCGCATGCACGCGGGGCACAGGCTCTTCGTGGTGCCGAGGAAGCTGTAGTCGCGGAGGGGGAGCTCGGCCATCGCGTCGGCCCCGTCAGATCTTCCCGGTGCAGATGGCGATGAGGAGGACGGCGGCCGCGACGAGGAGCGCGACGGAGGCGAGCGCCAGCCCGAACAGCACGCCGACCACCAACGCGACCGTCTTCAGGCCCCCTTGCGCTTCGCTCGGCCACGTGAGCCGGAGCAAGAGGCCGACGGCGGGCCCGAGGACGGCCAGCGAGAGGACGCCGACGGCGCCGTACAGGTTGACCAGCTCGTAGAACAGGAGGACGAGCATCAGCGACACGAGGATCGCGCCTCCGAACGAGGCGATGACCTCGATCTGCGACGTCGCCGGCGGCGGCGCGGCGGACGCGCCCACCATCGGCCGCCGGCACAGCCAGCACATCGTGGCGTTGGCGTAGTTCTGCGCCGCGCAGGTGCGGCACCAGATGGGCGCGCGCGGATCGGCCGTCACGACGGCCTCGTCCGCTCGAGGAGCTCCTCGGCGACCTTGCGCGAGCGCCGCACGATCTGATCGAGCGCCACGCCGGTGAACACGATCGCGAGGAGGACGAGCGCCTGCTGGTAGCGCGGCACGCGAAGCGTGGTGCGGTACCACGCCGCGTTCCCGAGAAGGACGAGGTAGGCGCCGGTGCTCGCGAGCGTCGCGAAGTGGACCAGCCGGAGGCGGAGGCGCAGGCCCGCGAGGGCCACGAGGAGCGGAAGGGCCACGACGAGCGGGCTCCGCGGACCGTCGGCCACGAGGAGGATCCCCGTCATGAGCAGGGCGTCGGCGCCCGTCGTGACGTACTTCAGCGCCGGCGGGAAGATCCGCGATCGCAGCGCGACGATGACGCCGGCCGACCCGAGCACCCAGGTCGCGCACAGCGCGGTGATCGCGAGGTGGAACCGGGCGTCGACGCCGGCGACGCGCGGGAACTCGAGCGGACCGAGGGAGAGGCCGTGGAAGTTGAGCAGCTCGACGCCGTAGAAAACCGCCACGCCGATGATGCGCAGGAGGTTCGCGCGGAGCTCGCCGGCGAGCTCGCCCCGCCGCGCGACGACCTCCCAGTCGATCGGCCCGAGCCGCCGCGATGGGACCGGCTCGCTCTCGGCACCCTCCATCGGCCGAGCATACACCGATCACATCTCGATCTGCGTCCCCAGCTCGACGACCCGGTTCGGCGGGATCTGGAAGAAGGCGTTCGCCGGGCGCGCGTTCCGGCTGAGGAACGCGAAGAGCACCTTGCGCCACCGCGCCATGCCGAGGCGGCCGGTGATGATGAGCGTCTCGCGGCCGAGGTAGTAGCTCGTGTCGTTCGTCCGCGACACGAGCCCCCGCTCCGCGCACAGGGCGAGCACCTCGAGCACGTTCGGCTGCTGCATGAACCCGTACGTCGCCCGCACCTGGTAGAAGCCCTCGCCGAGATCGACGATCTCCTCCAGGCGCTCCTCCTTGGGGACCTCGGGCACCCGCTCGCTCCCGATCGACAGGAGGATGACCTGATCGTGCAGCAGCTTGTTGTGCTTGAAGTGGTGGAGCAGGACGGGGGGCGCGCCCTTCGGGTTCGACGTCATGAACACCGCCGTGCCGTGGACGCGCGTCGGCTTCGACGTCTTGACGTCGGCCATGAAGACCTCGAGCGGCAGCGTCTGCGCCACGAACGAGTCGTGGAGGAGCTTGCGGCCGCGGCGCCACGTGGTCATGACCGTGAAGACCACCGAGCCGATCGCGAGCGGAACCCACCCTCCGCTGGCGAGCTTCGCGAGGTTCGCCGACAGGAACGAGAGGTCGACCGACAGGAAGAGGAGCACGAGCGGCACCACCGCGAAGAGGCTCCACTTCCAGCGCTCCTTCGCCACGGTGAAGAAGAGGACGCTGGTGATGCTCATCGTCCCGGTGACCGCGATGCCGTACGCCGCGGCGAGGCGCGACGACGATCCGAACCCGATCACGAGCGAAACGCAGGCGACGAGGAGCGCCCAGTTCACCTCGGGCACGTAGATCTGGCCCTCGCTCGAGTCCGAGGTGTGGACCAGCGTGAGCCGCGGGAAGAAGCCGAGCTGGACGGCGGCCCGCGCGAGCGAGAACGATCCGGAGATGAGCGCCTGCGACGCGATGACGGCGGCGCAGGTCGCGATCGCCACGAGGGGGTAGCGGAGCCAGCCGTCGACGAGGCCGAAGAAGGGGTGCGGGACCGGGCCCTTCTCGAGCAGGAGCGCGCCTTGGCCGAAGTAGTTCACGAGGAGCGCGGGGAACACGACCGCGTACCAGGCGACCCGGATCGGTCCCTTGCCGAAGTGCCCCATGTCCGCGTACAGCGCCTCGCCGCCGGTGATGCAGAGGACGACCGATCCGAGGACGAGGAAGCCGTGCAGCTTGTGGTGCAGCATGAAGCGGACCGCGTGACGGGGGTCGACCGCGCCGAGGACCTCGGGGCGCTTCAGGATCCACGGCACGGCGATCGCGATGATCGTCGCGAACCACACGAGCATCGTCGGGCCGAAGATCGCGCCGACGCCGCCGGTGCCGCGCTTCTGGATGAGGAACAAGGCGACGATGATGCCGACGGAGATGTAGACCACGTAGGGCTCGAAGACGTCGGTCGCCTCCTTCAGACCCTCGACCGCGCCGAGCACGGAGATCGCGGGCGTGATCATCCCTTCGCCGCTCAGCAGCGACGCCCCGAAGATGCCGAGGAGGATGAGGGCGGTGCCGCGGCGGGTGCGCTCCGCCGTCTTCGGATCGATGAGCGCGAGGAGCGCGAAGGTGCCGCCCTCGCCGCGGTTGTCCGCGCGCATCACGAAGGAGAGGTACTTGAGCACGATCACGAGGACGAGCGCCCAGACGAAGAGCGACAGCACGCCGAGGACGTTGTCGTGGGTGACCGGGCTCCCGTGCTTCGGCGCGAAGCACTCCTTCACGGCGTAGAGCGGGGACGTCCCGATGTCGCCGTACACGACCCCGAGCGCGCCGAGCGCGAGCCGGAGCTGGCCCGAACGGCTGCGGCCGCCGTCGGTGCTCATCTAGATCTCGATGCGCGTGCCGAGCTCGACGACGCGGTTGGCGGGGATGTGGAAGAAGGCGTTCGCCGGGCCGGCGCTCCGGCTCATGAAGGCGAAGAGGATCTTGCGCCAGCGCGCCATGCCCGGCGTGCCCGTCACCACGAGCGTCTCCCGGCCGAGGAAGAAGCTCGCGGCGCCGGTGTCGATAGGGAGCCCGCGCGCGCGGCACGCCTCCATGATCTCGAGCACGTTCGGGATCTGCATGAAGCCGTAGGCCGCGACGACCTGGTAGACCTCGAGGCCGAGGTTCACCGCGCGCTCGACGCGGAGCGCCGCCGGGATCTCGGGGACGCGCCGCGTCTGGATGCAGAGGAGCACCACCTTCTCGTGGAGCACCATGTGGTGCTTCAGGTAGTGCAGGAGCGACGGCGGGGCGCCGTCGGGGTTCGACGTGAGGAAGACCGCAGTGCCCGCGATCCGGAGCGTCCCGCGGACGCGGTGCGGGCTCTTCTGGCCGAGGTCGAGGAAGATCTCGAGCGGCAGCGCGGCCTTCTTCAGGCGCTCCCGGAGGCGCAGGCGCCCCGCGCGCCACGTGGTCATCAGCGTCAGCAGGATCGCGCCGAGGACGATCGGGACCCAGCCGCCCTCCCGGAGCTTGTGCACGCTCGCACCGAGGAACGCGAGGTCGACCGCGAGGAACGCCGCCGCGAGCCCGCCGGCGGTGACGCGGCTCCATCCCCACCGCCGCGCGACGCCGTAGAAGAGCACGCTCGTGATGCTCATCGTGCCGGTCACGGCGATGCCGTACGCGGGCGCGAGCCTCGTCGACTCGCCGAACGCGAGGACGAGCACGATGCACGCGACGAGGAACGCGGCGTTCACGGCGGGGACGTAGATCTGGCCCTCGGCGGAGTCCGACGTGTGGTGGATCGCGAGCCGCGGCCAGTACCCGAGCTGCATCGCGGCCCGCGTCAGCGAGAACGCCCCCGAGATGAGCGCCTGCGAGGCGATGATGGCGGCGAGCGTCGCGATCGCGACGAGGGGGTACCGCGCCCACCCGGCCACCATCGCGTAGAAGGGGTTCTCGACCGCCGCGATCGAGCCCGCGCCGTTCGCGTGGAGGAGCAGCGCGCCCTGGCCGAAGTAGTTGAGGAGGAGCGCCGGGAAGGCCGCGAACAGCCAGGCGGCGCGGATCGGGCGCTTCCCGAAGTGGCCGAGGTTCGTGTAGAGGGCCTCGGCGCCCGTCACGCACAGCGCGACCGCGCCGAGCACCACGAACGCGTGCGCGCCGTGGCGCGCGAAGAAGCGGATCGCGTGGCGCGGATCGACCGCGACGAGCACGTCGGGTCGCCGCGCGATCCAGGCGACGCCGAGGACGGCGAGCGTGCCGAACCACACCACCATCGCCGGCCCGAACAGGGCGCCGATGCGCGCCGTGCCCCGCTTCTGGAGGAGGAACAGGGCGACGAGGACGCCGATCGCGATGCCCTGGATCACGGGCACCGAGAAGACGGCGCTGTCCACGCCGAGGCCCTCCACGGCGCCGAGGACGGAGACCACCGGCGTGATGACCGCCTCGCCGTAGAGGAGCGCGGCGCCGACGAGGCCGAGGGCGACGTAGGCGCCGAGCTTCCGGGACGCGCGCCGCTCGCGGGAGGGATCGAGGAGCGCCACGAGGGCGAGGATCCCGCCTTCGCCCCGGTTGTCGGCCCGCATGACGAAGACGAGGTACTTCACGAGCACCACGAGGACCAGCGACCAGAAGAAGAGCGAGACGAGCCCGAGCACGTTCGCGGGCGTCGCGTCCACCCCGTGCGGGCGCGCGAGGCAGGCCTTCATCGCGTAGAGCGGCGACGTCCCGATGTCGCCGTAGACGACGCCGAGCGCCGCCAGCGAGAGACCGCCGAGCGCCTGCGCGCCGCGGGCGTGAGGCGCGCCGGCGTCCCTCGCGTTCGTGGCGGGCGTTTCTGGGATCATCGCGGGGGGACCTTAGCGGGAAAGGCGCCCGGCCTCCACCCTCGTCCGGACGGCCTGGAGCCCGCGGAGCGGCGCGTCGGGATCGATCGCCATGATCGCGTGCCCCGTGCCCGGCAGGACCTCGAGGGTCGCCCCCGGGATCAGGCGCGCGAGGATGTGGCTGTTCTCGGGCCGGACGAGCGCGTCCTCGGCGCCGGTCATCACGTGGACCGGGCACGCGAGGTCGCCGAGGCGCGGGCCCGTGCTGTGGGCGGTGATCGCCGCGATCTGCGAGAAGAACGTCGCCGGCCGCGTCGGCTCCGCGCGCATCGCGTCGCCGAACCCGCCGAGGCGCTCCTTCGCGTTCTTCCACTCGCTCCGCGGGAGGAGCAGCTTCACGAGCGCCCGCCCGGCGCGCTTCTGATCGAGCATCGGCATCGCCAGGATGCGCGAGAGCGACAGGAGCGGCGGAAGCTTGCCGTACGTCAGGCCGGGGGTGGTCGCCATCAGCACGAGCCCCTGGACGCGATCGGGGTGCCGGAGCGCGAAGTTCTGGGCGATCATCCCCCCCATCGAGATGCCGCACACGTACGCGCGCTCCACCGCCGCGTCGTCGAGCACGCCGGCCAGGTCGTCGGCGAAGTCCGCCATGGAGTAGGGCCCGGCGGGGACGTCGCTCCGTCCCGTCCCCCGGTTGTCGGGGACGAGCACCTGGAAGCCCGCGCCGGCGACGCGCCCCGGGGTGTCGAACCAGAAGGTGCCCGACAGCCCCAGGCCCTGGACGAGGACCGCGACCGGGCCGGCGCCCCCGACGCGCTCGTAATGAATGGCGACCGATCTGCGCGTCCTCGTCGCCATGCGTTCGATCGCCGCAACTTAGCAGCTGCGCACGACTCTTCGCGCCACAAAAAAGTCGACGCCGACCCTTCGCGGCGCTACCTCACGCAGCCGATGCGTCTCCGCTTCAAGGCCGACTACCGGACGCTCTTGTGGGCCCTCGCGATGCCGATCGTCGCGATCGCGCAGTACTGGGATCCCAGGCTCGAGAAGTGGCTGCTCCCGGTCACGTTCTACCTCGCGATGGCCGCCGGGACGATCGCGCACAACCACAACCACACGCCGACGTTCACCAAGAAGCCGCTCAACACCTTCTTCGGCGCGTACATCTCGGTCTTCTACGGGTACCCCACGTTTGCCTGGGTCCCGACCCACAACCTCAACCACCACAAGTGGGTGAACAAGCCGGGCGACGCGACCATCACGTGGCGCCACACGAACCGGGTGAGCCTCTTCGTCGCGCTCTCGTACTTCTTCGTGTCCGCCTACTACCAGTCGGTCCCCATCCGCGAGTACATCAAGAAGGCCCGCGCCAAGAACCCCGAGCTCTTCCGGCGCATCGTCGGCCAGTACGTCACCTGGCTCGGCGTGAGCTTCGCGTTCCTCGCCCTCGGCCTCGCGCTCCACCCCTGGAAGCAGGCCCTCCAGCTCTTCGTCTGCGTGACCTTCCTCCCGCAGATGTTCGGGACCTGGACGATGATGTTCTTCAACTACCAGCAGCACCTGCACTGCGATCCGTGGTCGAAGCACAACCACTCGCGCAACATCACCGGGCGGGTCTTCAACTTCCTCGTCTTCAACGCCGGCCTCCACACGGCGCACCACGAGAACGCGGGCACCCACTGGTCGGAGCTCCCCAAGGTCCACGCCAAGCTCGCGCCGCACATCGACCCGATGCTCCTCCAGTACAGCTTCTGGTGGTACCTGACGAAGCAGTACATCCTCGGGCCCTTCCTCCCGAGCCTGCGCTCGCACCAGCTCGGCCGGGCCCCCTGGGACGTGCCGGACGCCGCGCCGGCCGCGATGAAGGACGCCGCGAAGGCGATGAAGATCGACGCCGTCGACGCCCTCGTCGAGGGCACGAACGCGACCATGGCGTGATCGCGATCGTGTACCTTCGCCGTCATGGCGAAGAGATCGGCGAAGGCGAAGGGCGTTCACACGTTGGCGATCGACATCGGCGGCACGGGCCTCAAGGCCCTCGTGCTGTCCGAGACCGGCGAGGCGCTCTGCGAGCGCGTCCGCGTCGAGACGCCCAAGCCGGCGACCCCCGACGCGGTGATGACCGAGCTCCGCGGGATCGTCGCCCAGCTCCCCCCGTACGATCGCATCAGCTGCGGCTTCCCCGGCGTCGTGAAGAAAGGCGTCGTCCAGACGGCGCCGAACCTCGGGACCGAGGCCTGGCAAGGGTTCGACCTCGCGGTCGCCCTCTCGAAGGCGTTCGGCCGGCCGGCGCGCGTCCTCAACGACGCGGGCGTGCAGGGCTTCGGCATCCGGGAGGGCAAGGGCGTCGAGCTCGTCCTCACCCTCGGCACCGGCATGGGCTTCGCGCTCTTCATCGACGGGCGCTACGTGCCGAACGTCGAGATGGGACACCACCCCTTCCGGAAGGGCGTGACCTACGAGGACTGGGTCGGCGGCCCGGCGCTCGAAGAGGTGGGAAAGAAGCGCTGGAACAAGCGGGTCCGCGAGATCCTGGCCGTCCTCGAGCCGACCTTCAACCCCGACGCCATCTACATCGGCGGCGGTAACGCCAAGCGGCTCAAGGGGGAGCTCCCCGCCAACGTCCACCTCGCCGACAACCTCGCCGGGCTCCTCGGCGGGATCGCGCTCTGGCGGGCCTGATCCGGGACGGGGGCGCTCAGGAAATCCCGACGTGGGCCGTACATCACGTCGTGCGGCGCGTCCTCTTCGCGATCTCGATCCTCCTCCTGGCGGCGTGCTCCTCGGCCACCGATCGCAGGGGCGCGGCCCTCGACCAGTCCACGAACGCGAGCACCTGCTCGTCCGATCCCTTCGCGTGCTCGTGTGTCGAGGGCGAGACGCGGCCCTGCTCGGCCGAGGTCGGCCGCGCCGCGACCGGTTTCCTCTGCGCCGAGGGAGAGCAGCGCTGTCAGGGAGGAAAATTCTCGATGTGCAACATCCCGGAGCGAACGGCCGTGCACCCGGCGCCGCTCTCCCAGGGGTGCATCGACGGGCCGTCGACCGTCGGGCTGTCGACGCCGACGTGCGAGGACGGGATCCGCCGCCCGTGCCACGCCGTGATTCACTGGGATCCGGATCGGACCGCGTGCTTTCCGGGCCACCAGCGGTGCATGGGCGGCTCGTTCGGGAGCTGCAGGCCCGACGAGTGGGTCGCCGACGTCACGTCCGTGGACTGATCCGGCGGGCGAGAACGCGCGCCGCAGCTGGGCCCTGTGGGGAAAAGCCCCCGGCGTCCAGCACTTTCGCATAGGGTCACAAAATCATGTGGTACGCACCGCCACCTACACGTCCTGGGGGCCTCGGACCACAAGGCTAAACAGCCGGAACAATAGGTGGAAATAGCCTTCCTTGACAACCCAATTCCCATCCCATAACCCCGAATGAGGAGCATCTGGCGATGGCGAGAAATGCGGTTCGGCTGGCCAGCCTGTGGTCGCCCAGAGCGGGTGTCGCGACCGCTCGGCCGCTCGCCTCCGCCGCCATCCGGATCCCCGAGCGGGTCGCCGAGCGGCTCGCCCTCGTCTTCCCGTCGCCGTCGCCTTCGCTCTACGTCCACGAGGGTGCTCGGCAGGCCCTCGAGCGTCGCCTCATGGCCGCGCATCCGGGGCAGGTGGTCCTGTCGATCACCGACAACCGGCAGTCGATCATCTCCCACTCGAAGCGCAGCGGCGTCCTGCGCGTCCGCCTCCACCACATGTTCCTCGACGCGCCGCCGAAGGTGATGGAGGCGCTCGTCCGCTACATCACCCGGGGCGATCGCGAGGCGAGCGTGCGCGTCGGGCTCTACATCGACGAGAACGGCTACCGGCTCGCGCGGCGCCGCCCGCGCGCGGTCCCGCTCCACACCAGGGGCAGGCACCACGATCTCCTCGCGATCTTCGGCGATCTGTCCGTCCGCTACTTCGGCGGCAGCGTGAGCGCGCGCATCACGTGGGGAAACAAGGTCCCGCGCCGGAGCAAGGCGCCGCGCAGGGCGATCCGGCTCGGCAGCTACAACGGGCACGAGCGCGTCATCCGGATCCACCCCGCGCTCGACCGGTCGTGGGTGCCGCGGTACTTCGTCGCGTTCGTGATCTACCACGAGATGCTCCACCACCTCTTCCCGCCGGCGCGCAACGAGGGCGGGCGCCGCGTCCTGCACCCGCCGACCTTCGTGGCGCGGGAGCGCGAGTTTCGCAACTTCGAGCGCGCGATCCACTGGGAGGCGCGGAACACCGCGCGGCTGCTCCGCGTGACCTGACGTCGAGGTTTGTGAGGGCCGGCGATCTCCCCGAAGGGGAGGCGCCCTCGGGATTCCGAGGTTCCCTCGCGCTCCCCCGGGACGTCGTGTTGTGCTACTTCGGGGCGATGCGAAGGTGGGTCGTCGTCGCCGTCTTCGTCGCCCTCGGCGCGGTGGGCGCGTGCAAGAGCGCCGTGCCGCCCGGCAAGGAAGTCGATCTCGGCGCGCAGAAGGCGAACCTCGACGGCGGGGCGCTCGGTGCCCGCGCGCACTTCCTCGCGTCGGTCCCCTCGGGCACGATCGGTCCGTTCTGGTCGGTCCAGAAGGACGCCGCCGTCGCGGCGTACGTGCTCCCGCCCGACAAAGCAGGCCGGCCGCTCGTCACGGTCCCGCTCGACGCGCGGGGGCGAGCGCCCCAGGGGGCGATCATCGTCGACAACGTGTCGGTCGACACGAACAGCCTCGTCGTCCGCGAGCTCGGAGGACAGCAGGGAGGCTTCGCGCTCGCCTGGACCTACCTCGCCGACCGCGGCGAGGCGCTCTCGATCATCACGGTCGGCGTCGACGGAAAGCCGCGGGGGCCGTCGGTCGAGCTCGCGCGTACGGCGAACGACGTCGTGTGGGTCGAGATCGTCCCGACCGACCGGGGCGCGCTCGCGCTCTGGGCCGAGGAGACGCGTGGGGGCGACGCCAACGTGTTCGGCGCCGCGGTCGATCCCGCCGGCAAGCTCCGCGGCGTCCCGGCGAAGGTCGCGCGCAACGTCACCGGGTGGCAGGCGCTCGCGGTCCAGAACGGCGCGGCGATCGCCCTCGTCCAGAGCCCGGACCCGGCGGCGCCCAGGGAGGGCGCGTCTCCGCCGAGGCCTTCGCTCGTCCTGGCGCGGCTCGACGCCGACGCCGGCGAGAAGGGGCCGCCGGTGACGGTCGCGCGGACCGCGCTCTCGGGCGACATCGAGCTGGTCCGCACCGGGCGCGGGTTCCTCTTCGCGTGGACCGACCGCTCCGAGCCCGATCCGCAGGTGATGACGGCGACCCTGGACGACTTCGGAAAGGCGTCGCCGCCGAAGAAGGTCGTGGAGACCGCCGGCGGCTCGACGCTGCTCGGCCTCGCGTCGGGCCCGGCGGGGGTCGGCCTCGCGTGGGAGGAGCGGCGGAGGCGGACGCTGCAGTCGCGCCGTGTGTATATTGCACGTATCAGCGAGGACGGCGTTCGCGAGACCCGGGCCCACGTCGCGGACGTGGCGGGCCGGGGGACGTTCGAGCTCCACGCCGCCGCCCGCGGCTTCGACTTCCTCGCCGACCGGCGTCTCTGCGGTCCCGAGGATCGCGGCGCGTGCACGGGCCCCTTCGCCCCGGTCCTCTCCCGGCTGTCGCCCGACGCGGAGCTCCTCGAGGACGAGGTGCTGAAGGACGAGGAGGGATCGTTCGCGCTCGCGTGGGGCCTGCGCTGCGCGGGCGATCGCTGCGGCCTGCTCTCGGCGCGCGGGGACTCGCCGGCGCGGGTGAGCGCGATCGAGGTGTCGGCGGCCCCGGGCACGGCGCGGAAGGGCCCGGAGACCGTGACCGCGTTGCCGCGCGCGCCCGAGGACGCGCCGAAGACGGAGGCCATCGTCACCCTCTCGTCGGGCGACACGGTCACCGACATCGCGGCGATCCCGTTCGGCGAAGGGACGCTCCTGGCGACGCTCGAGGGGGGCGCGCTGGACGATCCGAAGAAGCCGAACGCGAAGGCGGCGACGCTGACGACGCGCCTGCTGGACAAGAAGGGGGCCGTGCTCGAGAAGCAGGTGATCTCGACGCGCGCGCTGACGGTGGGCGGGATCGCGCTCGCGCCCGCGGAGAAGATCGACGACGGCGCGCTCCTCTCGTGGGTCGCGCGCGAGAACGGCGACCCCGAGGTCCACGTCACCCGCCTCGACAAGCGCGGCAAGCGCACGAACGACGCGCAGCTGACGACGACGAAGGGGGACGCGAGCGACGTCGCCCTGGCGCAGGTGCCGGGCGGATGGCTCGTCGCCTGGGTCGACGGCCGGAACAAGAACGGCGAGGTCTACGCGACGAAGGTGGCGCCGGATCTGTCGCGGATCGCGCGCGAGGAGCGCATCACCACCGCGGCCGGCGACAAGACGGACATCGTCATGCTCCGTCAGGAGGGGGTCGTGTGGATCGCGTGGAGCGACACCCGCGAGAGCCCGCAGGAGGGCTTCGGTGACGTGTACGTCGCCCAGGTCCAGCCCGGCGACGCGAAGCGGCCCGCGCCCGAGACGCGCTTGCTCGCGAGCGCCGCGCACTCCCGCTCGCCCAGGCTCGCCCCGACCGCCAACGGCGTCCTCGCCGGCTGGATCGAGGAGGCGCCGATGGGAATCGACAAGCCCGGCGACGCGTTCGGCGCCATGGTCGTGGAGCTCGACAGGAAGGGGCAGCTCGTCGCGGCGCCGTCGCGCGTCCGTCTCGGGGGCGACGGCGCGGCGCACGCGATCGCGCTCGAGGCGCGGCCGAGCGGCGCGGTGGCGGTGATCGCGCGCGCGTCGAAGGACGAGGTCGTCCTCGACGCGGCCGAGCTCGGCGTCCTCGGGAAGACGGGTCCGCAGGCGTGGCCGCTCCTGTCGCTCGAGGGACCTCCGTCGATGGACGTGGTCGTGGAGATCGCGCAGGGCGCGCTCTACTTCAACGACGACGGCCACGAGGACAAGGACAAGCGCACCCGCCGCGCCTCCGTGCTCTGGAAGCCATGATCCGCCCGAGCTGGAGGCCGGTTCTCCTCTCGCCGCTCCTCCTCGCCGCCTGCCCCAACAAGGCTCCGGACCTCCCCCCCACCGCCTCGAGCGGCGTCTGCGGAGGGCTCTCGCAGGGCGAGTGCCGTCGCGCGCAGGGGCTCATCGCGGCGAGCAACGTCTTCTCGAACGTCCGCCGGGAGCTCCTCCTCGACACGACGTCCAGCTTCGCGCCGGGGCGCGGCGTCGAGCGCGAGCCGAACGGCCTCCACAAGATGCTCCCGACCGCGTGCGCCGAGCCCCGGGCGGCGTCGTCCAGCGAGGTCGACCCGTCGACGATCGACTTCTCGTGGGTCGGCGTCGCGATCGATCAGACCCTCGTGGGCATCGACGAGGATCTCACGCCCTACCTCTCCGGCGGCGTCGAGGCGCGCCAGCGCACCGTCCGCCTCGTGGCGCTCGCCTTCGTGCGCGACAAGGATCCGCAGTTCTTCCAGGCCACCGATCGGGTGACGTACGAGAACGAGGCGTGCGCCTGCCAGTCCGCGACCCACTTCGTCGGCAGCGTGAAGATGGGCGGGATGCTGTCCTACGAGATGACGGTCCGCGCCGGCGAGATCCACGGCAGGGCGATCGAGCTCTTCAAGGCGAAGGTGGCGCACGAGACGACGGGCCTCACGCAGTCGCAGGTCGGCTCGCTCGAGGTCGACGGGCTCGAGGCCCAGCTCGGCGGGGGGCCGCCGCGTCCGCTGACGTTCCGGGTGAAGAACCCGGTCCCGATCGCGTACGCGATCTACCCGGTGCGCGACGTGTGCAAGTTCTCGCTCCCGGCGCCCGAGGTGTCGCCGTCGCTGGTCGACTTCGGCGACGTGCCCTACGGCGGGGCCGCCCAGCGGCTCGTCCACGTCGTGAACCGCGCGTCGCTCGACGTCTACGCCGAGCACGGCGGCCAGACCTACGCGATCCCGGCGCAGGGGAGCCTCGACGTCCCGGTCGCGTGGCGCCCCCAGGGCGAGTCGTCGTTCTGCGAGATCCAGTCGCGCGAGGAGACGCTCGTCTTCACGCCGCGCGACCCGAGCGCGCCGGTCGTCCCGAAGCAGCAGAGCGTCCGGCTCGCCCTCCGCGTGCGGACCGGCCAGCCGTGGGTCGAGCGCAAGGCGCGGGTCGACTCCGGGGAGGGGCGCAAGCCGAACTACGCCGCCACGGTGCGCAAGGCCACCTGCCCGCCCGACTACGTGGTCGACGGGTGCCGCGCCGACAACGCCCAGTGCGGCGGCGGGAGCTGCCAGAAGTACCAGCTCGAGGCCAGCGTCGAGGAGGGCGCGTGCCGCTTCGCGTGCAAGGGCCCCGACAGCGTGCTCTTCGGCACCAACTTCTGCCGCTTCGACGGCGTGGCGCGGTGCCGGCTGCGGTGCCCCTGAGGTGCCCCCGTTTTCACGCAACGCGTCGCACCCGCGCGCCGATGGGGGCGCCGCGGTCGCGACGTAGATTCGGCCCGCGTCCCGTGCGCGCACGGGGTAGAATCGGAGGCGATCATGGGAATCGATCGAGTCGGAAAGGGCGCCGGGCTCCCGCCCCCCGTGGAAGGCGCGCGTGTGCCGGGCGCCGCGCCCGCGGAGAGGACGGGGAAGGCGTTCGCGGTCGATCCGGCCGCCCACGCCGATCGCGCCGCGTCCGCCGCCGCGGTCGCGGGTCCGCAGGCCTCGCCGCTCGACCGCCTGCGCGCCGGGGAGATCGACGTGCACGCGTACGTCGACCTCAAGGTCGGCGAGGCCACCGTGCACCTCCACGGGCTGCCCGCGCACCAGATGGAGAGCATCAAGGCGGCGCTCCGGTCGCAGATCGCCGACGATCCGATGGTGAGGGAGCTGTTCATGCAGGCCACCGGGCGCGAGCCGCCGCAGATCCCCGACGAATGATCGGCCGCCGCACGTTCGGCTCGGCGCTCCTCTCCGGCGTCGTCGCGTGCTCGAGGCGCGAGAACAAGGATTCGCCGCGCGGCCCCGTCCCCGTCGTCGCGCCTCCGGAGGACGGCGGCGCCGCGTTGCGCGGCGCGGTCCGCGTGGTGAAGTGGACGCTCCCCCAGACCGGCACCGACGGCGCCTCGACGCCGACCCCGGTCGTGGCCCTCGTCCCGGCGTGGGGCGCGCCGGGCGAGCGGTTCCCGGTGCTCATCGCGCTCCACGGCCGCGGCGAGGCGATGAAGAAGCCCGAGGACGGCGCGATGGGCTGGGCCAAGGACTACGACCTCACGCGCGCGATCGCCCGCCTCGGCGCGCCGCCGCTCACCGACGCCGACTTCGAAGGGTTCTCCGATCGCGCCCGCATGGCCGCCCACAACGACGCGCTCCGGGCGAAGGCGTTCGGCGGTGTCATCGTGCTGTGCCCGTACCTCTTCGACATCGACCTCGTCGGCAGCAACGCCATCCGCGCGTACGGACGCTTCCTCGTCACGACGCTCCTCCCCCACGCGAGGCGGGAGACGCCCGCGATCGACACGCCGCACGCGACGGGCATCGACGGGGTCTCGCTCGGAGGCGCGGTGGCGCTCCGCGCAGGGCTCATGTTCGCGGAGAGCTTCGGCGCGATCGGCACGCTCCAGCCGGCGCTCCACGAGGAGCAGACCCAGGATCTCGTCGCGCTCGCCCGCGCGGGCCGCCAGAAGAACGCCGCGCTCCAGCTCCGGCTCCTCACGAGCGACCAGGACTACTTCAAGGCCGCGGTCTACCGCGTCTCGAGCGCCTGGAAGCAGGCCGGCGTCGCGCACGAGATGGTCGAGGTGCCCGGCCCGCACGACTACGCGTTCAACCGCGGACCGGGCGCGCTCGAGATGATGCTGTGGCACGACCGGGCGCTGCGGTGACGCGCCCGCCGCCGCGTCGGGCGGTCAGAGGCAGTTGCTCGACTGCTGGAGTCCGTTCCAGAACGCCGTGTTCTTGGTGAAGTCGTTGTTCGACTCGTCGAATTCGGCGACGACCTTCGCGACGTCGGGCTGCACGACCGCCTCGTAGGTCGTGGGGTACACGTTGGCGTAGGGGATGACGATGTCGACGAGCTTCATCTCGCCGACGGCGACCGGCGTGTTGTAGATATACGTCGTGTAGTCGAGCAGCGCGTCGTTGTCGGACCACGGAACGGAGATGTGGATCTTGGTCATCGGGACGACGCCCGCCGCGTTGCCCTTGTTCGTGAGGTAGAAGCGGTAGTGGAACTTCCCCGCGCCGTCGCGGCATCCGGCGTGGTTGCTGTAGGCGAGCGCGACGAAGTCGGGGCGATGGACGGGGGGCGACCAGGCGGGGGCGAGCTCGTCGGTTCCCGTGGCGACGACGACGTCCCCCTCGGCGTCGGGCGCCCCCGTGGGGCTTGCGCACGCGGCCGTCGCGAGGGCCGCGACGACGACGAGCGATGGGAGCAACGGAGCGCGAACGGCGAGGGGGGTGGTCTGCATGGGGACCCGGAGTGCACCGCCCGTGCCGCCGCCGCTCCACGCCGCGCCGCGAGCTCTCCGGGGGACGAGCGATCGCCCGGTGTGGCGCCGCGCGCAACACCTGTCGCGCCGGGCCCAACACCGCGGGAATCTCTGCATGGACGCGTTGGAGTGAGTCTGTTAGCGTGCGTCCGTGCCCGGGCGGCAACCAGCGACGAGGGGGCTCACGATCGCCGAGCTTCTCATCTTCCTGAGCCTTGCGTCGCTCCTCGCCGCGATCGGGATGTACGGGCTCGCGCGGTACCTCCGTCACTCGAGGACCACCGAGGCCGTGTCCTCGGTCACGACGATGGGCGGGGGCGCGGCGAAGTTCTACGACAGCTCGGATGAATCGCAGCCGAAGGGCACGGACGCCGCGCAGGCGCGGGCGACGAGGCACTTCCCCCCCTCCTCGACGCAGAGCGTTCCCCCCGATCCGCTCGACGTCCGCGGCAAGAAGTACCAGAGCACCCAGGCGGACTGGGCGGGCTCGCCCTGGAACGAGCTCCGGTTCTCGATTCCCCAGGCGCAGTACTACGCGTACTCGTTCCAGTCGGAGGGGGCGGGCGACGCGGCGCGGGCGTCGGCGATCGCGAAGGGGGACCTCGACGCGGACGGCCATGGCTCGCAGTTCGACTGCGTCGTGCGGCCCGACGATCAGGGCCGCGCGCAGGTCGATCCCCACGTCCGCAAGTCGAACCCCGAGGAGTGACGGCCGGCGGCCGCGTCCAGCGCGTCAGTCTGCGCGGACGTAGACGACGTAGTCGGCGTACGTCGACGAGCCGCAGATGTCGAAGGCGCCACCCGTGTTCACGGACGAGCTGTTGGTGCAGGAGAGGGCCGACACCGACGCGGTGACTCCCGCGAGCACCTTGTTGCCGTTCGTGCTCGCGCACGAGATGCCCCACCACGTCGAGCAGTCTCCGGCGGGCAGCGTGAGCACGCCGTCGCACTGAGCCGGCGCGCCGTTGACCGCCCAGGCGCCGCCGCGGAACGTCGGCGCCGCCGCGGCCCAGCTCCAGGCGGAGTCGAACGACGGCGAGGTGATGTACCCGCCGCCGCCGTCCGGCGGTGCCGTCTCCGAGCATCGGAGCATCAGCCGCCCCGTCGAGCCGCGGAGCGCCTCGACGATCTTGGCGTCGCTCGTCGGATCGGTCGCACCCCCCGCCCCCCGCACCCGCGTCCATCCGCCGCCGGCGGTCGTCATGTCGCAGCGGGTCTCGAACGCCTTGGTTGCCACGAGGAGCGCGTACGTGCCGCTCGGTACGCCGGGGCGCGCCGCGAGGATCGCCTTGCAGCTCGGCGCAGGGTTGGCCGCCGACCCGAGCAGGCCCGCGGCGTCGAGCTCCGCGTCGCCGGCCGTCGCGTCGGCAGGCGCGCCGCCGTCGCTCGTGGAAGGGCTCCCCCCCTCGTCGAGCGGGGTGGTGAGCGGTGCCGGCGTGTGCGTGCTCGAGCACGCGAACGCGGCGGTGCAGGCGATCGACCACGCGGCGGAGAGAGCGCGAACCTTCATCGGGGCCGCATCGTACCGCGACCGTGCCCTTCGCGCACCTGCCGGCCTCGTTACTGCGCCTCTCCGTCCTCGCACGCGAGCGACAGGTTGAACATCCGGCCCTTGAAGCCCTTCACCTTGGCCTGCGGCGTGCCGTCGAAGTGCACGGTCATCGTGCGGTCCTTCAGCGGGCCGTGCATGCTCGAGACCACCTCCCCCCGCGTCGGGCACCCCTCCTCGCACGCGTAGAGGTCGGTGATGGTCGTCTCGAGCTCGCGGCCTCCGACCGTCCCGTGCGAGGCGCCGTTGATGGTCGCGCAGCGCGCCGCCCCGTCGATCGCGACGGAGACGTCGGACTCGCGCGTGAACGCCCGCCCGCGCTTCGTGGTGCCGCTCGCCCTGGCGTGCCAGACGATGTCGCGGCCGGCGGCGCTCGGCGTCACCGTGGCGGTGGCATCGTAGGCGAGGGGCTGGCCGTTGGCCGTCAGGTCGGCGCCGCCGTGCACGGTGACCCGCACCGCGGCCCCGTCGTCCTCGAAGACCGCGTCGATGGTCCCGTCCATCGTCCGCCCGCGGCGCGTGGCGCACCCCTTCATGACCATGTGGACGGTGTTGCCTTCGCGCGACTTGGTCGCGCAGCCCGCGGGCTCGAGCCGACGCATCGGCCGCTCCGCGATCCGGAGGGCCGCCTTCTCGGCGGAGAGCTGGCCGTCCTCGGAGCCCAAGCTGATCTCCGCCGTGATGCTCCCGTTGTCCGAGGTGACGAGCGCGCTCGTGGCGGTGCTCGCGGCCACCTCCTCCTCCTCGTCCGCGCTGGAGCACGCGACGAACGGAACGGCCGAGAGCACCACGACGGCGAGGCGAGCGAGCTTTTGCATGGCGTCCTTCACAGCATGAAGCAGGCCACGGCTCCTGTCGCGGATTTCCCGTCGATTCTCGCGTTCGCCCGGCACGCGGCCCGGTTCACCTGAACGTCGCCGGGTCCAGTTCCCCTAAAGCCGCCCCGCAAACGACCGTTCATGGGCCGGATGCCCCCCTCGCTCAGCGACGACCTGCGCGTACCGATGCGTCGCGCCCGCACGACCGTCGTCGACGCGGCCGGCGCGCGCCGCGACGTGACCGTCTTCCTCGACCCGGAGCAGTGCGTGGCGGACCTTCTCGACGGCGGGCGGGCGTTCCTCCCGGTCGTGGACGACGATCGCGTCGTCTTCCTCGCGACGATGACGATCGCGTGCCTCTCGGCGCGCGCCGAGCTGCCGGCCGCGGACGGGTCGGAGCGCGCCCTTCGCGTCCGGGTCCGCCTCGCGAGCGGCGAGACGCTCGAAGGGGACCTGCGCTACCTGCCCGTGCCCGGCCGTCACCGCGCGCTCGACCTCCTCAACGAGGACGCCCCGAGCTTCGCCGTCCACGCGAACGACGTCGTCCACCACATCGTCAAGGCCCATGTCCGGCACGTCGAGGAGGTCGCGTGACCGGCCTCGTCGTGCAGCTGCTGCGGTTCGCCGTCGCCCAGGGGGCGTCGGACCTGCACGTCTCGGCCGGCGAGCGCCCCGCGATGCGGCTGCAGGGCGATCTCCGCTGGGTCGATGCGCCGCCGCTGTCGGCGGAGGAGACCCACCGGGCGATCTTCGACGTGATGAACGACGAGCAGCGGCGACAGTTCCACGAGACGCACGAGATCGACTTCGCCTTCCGGCTCGACCACACGACCCGCTTCCGGGTGAACGCGCTCGTGCACAACCGCGGCGAGGCGGCCGTCTTCCGGACCATCCCGACCCGCATCCCGCGCCTCTCCGAGCTCGGGCTGCCCGACGTCGTCCAGGGCCTGTGCAAGGCCGAGAAGGGGATCGTGCTCGTCACCGGACCCACGGGCAGCGGCAAGTCGACGACGCTCGCGGCGATGATGGACTACCTGAACGAGACGATGGCGGGCCACATCCTCACGCTCGAGGACCCGATCGAGTTCGTCCACAAGTCGAAGCGCTCGCTCGTGACCCAGCGCGAGGTCGGGGCGCAGACGAGATCGTTCGGCGACGCCCTCCGCGGCGCGCTGCGCGAGGACCCCGACGTCATCCTCGTCGGCGAGCTGCGCGACCGGGAGACGACGGCGCTCGCCCTGACCGCGGCCGAGACCGGGCACCTCGTGTTCGCGACCATGCACACCTCGAGCGCCGCGAAGACGATCGACCGGATCATCGACGTCTTCCCGCCGGATCAGCACGGGCAGGTGCGCGCGATGCTGAGCGAGTCGATCGTCGGCGTCGTGTCCCAGATGCTGGTGAAGACCGCGCAGGGCAAGCGGGCGGCCGCCCTCGAGATCCTCCTCGGCACGCCCGCGGTGAAGAACCTCATCCGCGAGGGGAAGATCCACCAGATCCCGTCGATCCTGCAGGTGGGGGGGAAGGTGGGCATGCAGACGATGGAGGCCGCGCTCGTCGATCTCGTCGCCCGCAACGTCGTCCCGCTGGCGGAGGCGCGCGCGCGGATGCCCGGCTCGGAGATGCTGGCCGCGGCGGGAGGCGGCCGATGAGCCAGGAGGCGGCGTCCTCGTTGACGCGGGCGGTCGACCCGCGCGTCGAAGGTCCGCCTTCCTCGCAGCGGGCCGAACTCCACCGGATGCTCGAGCACATGCTCAAGCTCGACGCGTCCGATCTCTACATCACGGCGGACAGCCCGCCCGTCTTTCGCGTGAACGGGGAGGGGCTCAAGGGCCGCGCGGTCCTCACCGCCGCGCAGGTCGAGAAGATCGCGGACCAGGCGCTGACCGACGCGCAGCGCGAGGAGCTCCGGCGCACGCACGAGCTCAACATGGCGCTCGCCGTCGGGGACGGCCGCTTCCGCCTGAACTTCTTCCACCAGCGCGGCCAGGTCGGTCTCGTGGCCCGCCTCATCCGGACCAAGATCCGGACGCTCGACGAGCTCGGCTACCCGTCCGTGGTGAAGGACGTCGCGATGAGCCAGCGCGGCCTCGTGCTCGTCGTCGGCTCGACCGGCAGCGGCAAGTCGACCCTCCTCGCCGGGATGATCGACCATCGCAACACACACCAGGCCGGGCACATCGTCACCGTGGAGGATCCGATCGAGTTCATCCACGCGCACAAGGCGTCGATCGTGACGCAGCGCGAGGTCGGCGTCGACACGCTCTCGTACGCGAGCGCGCTGAAGAACGCGCTCCGGCAGGCGCCGGACGTCATCCTCATCGGCGAGATACGCGACGCCGCCACGATGGAGGCCGCCGTCACGTTCGCCGAGACCGGGCACCTCTGCATCGCGACCCTGCACGCGAACAACGCGAACCAGGCCGTCGAGCGCGTCCTCAACTTCTTCCCGACCGAGCGCAGCCACGAGATCCGGATGCAGCTCTCGCTCAACCTGCGCGCGATCCTGTCGCAGCGCCTCGTTCGCGACGCGGGCGGGGGGCGGGCGGCGGCGCTCGAGATCCTCCTCGACGTTCCCCACGTGAGGGATCTCGTGAAGCGCGGCGCGACCGACGCCCTCAAGGAGGCGATGGAGCAAGCGTCGCACGAGGGGTGTCGGACGTTCGACGCCTCGCTGTTCGAGCTCGTCCTCGCCGGCCGGATCGCAGAGGCCGAGGCGCTCAAGGCCGCCGACAGCGCGAACAACCTCAGGCTCCGCATCGAGCGCCTCCGCGCGACGGGCGCGGCGGCGGTGCAGCGAGACCCGGCGCTCCGCCTCCTGCCGCCGTAGCACGGTTCCGAGACCAACGCCTCGGTGTACCCGGGCTTCGGCCGCGGTGCCCGGTGTATACTCGGGCGATGCGACTCCCTCCTTCGTGGGCCGTCGGCTCCGTCGTCCTCGCGCTCGGCGCCGGCTGTTCCGGCGATCCGGCCGCCGATCCAGCCGCGATCGACGCGGGCGGCGGCGACGCGGGCGCCCAGCCGCCGACGGTCGCCGACGCCGCCGCGACGGTCGACGGACAGGCGTCGCCCGACGGGGGCGCCGACGCCGGAGGTAGCTCCGTCGGTTCGGTCACCGCCGTAGGCTCTCTGCCCTGCGTGAAGCCGAACACGAAGGGCGCGACGTGCAAGCAGCTCACGGTGGCGTGCCCCGGCGTCGCGGACATCACCGGGGATCTCCAGATCAACCTGCCTTCCGGCGCGCCCGTCGGCACGATCGTCTTCACGTCGGGGGGCGTCGGCGACGCGCTCTACGACGCCGGATATCTCGAGGGCGAGTCGATCATGCAGAACCTCCTCGCCGCCGGCTACGCGACGGTGCAGGTGAAGTGGCCCTCTCCGGGCGGCTTCATCGCGGGACCCGGCGGCATGCGTCGCGTCGCGTGCCGCTACGCGACGGTCGCGCGGTGGATCCACGAGAACGTCCACGCGGGGGGCGCGGCCAAGCCCTTCTGCGCGTCGGGCAACAGCGCCGGGGGTGCGCAGATCGCCTACGGGCTCGCCCACCACGGCCTCGACGCGATCTTCACGATGGTGCAGCTCACCGGCGGGCCGCCGATGGGCAGGCTCGATCACGGCTGTTACTGCGATCTCGCCGCCGTCCCGAACCCGTGCGGCACGCTGAAGCCGGCCAAGTGTTACGACACGGGAGCCGCCGCGCTGATCGACGGTGCCTACGGCGGGACGCCCTGCTCGTCGAAGGATCCGACGATGAAGGCGACGTTCCTCGCCGACAGCATCGCCGCGCCCGGCGCGAAGCTCGCCTACCCCGGCACCAAGGTGCGCGCCCTCTTCGGCGCCAAGGACGACACGGTCGCCGTCGCGCAGGGGCTCGACTGGCTCGACGCGATCACGACGCCGCACACGCGTGAGTGCGTGCCCGACACGAGCCACAACGTCCCGAGCACGGTGACGGGCGCGACGAAGATCGTCGCGGAGCTCACCACGCACTGCACGATCCCATGAGCCGAGGGTAGCCATCCTGGGCGTGGGGCACTCCCTCGGTGCCCCGTCCCACGATCGGCGTCAGCCCCTCCCGCGTGGCGGCGTCGAAGCGGCTCGCCGTCTGCCGCACGCTCTCGACGCACCAGGCCTGGCAGGGTTTGCGCACGCCGAGCGCCAGAAGCTCGCGGCGCGCGCCCGTCCCGTCAGCGGCGCATCAGCTTCATCGCGACGTTGGTGCCGAGGCCGAGCGTGTGCCCGAGCCGGATGACGAGGACCGCGTACGCCTCGAGGTAGCGCGCGTTCTCGAGCGGTCCCGCGTCGACGGGCTCGAGGTCGGTGTCCGCGATGAGCTGCGCCGCGACCGCCTTCGCCTCGGCGTCGTCTCCGCAGTGGAACATCGTCGGCTTCTGTCCGTCGAAGAGCCGCGTGTCGGCGTGGAGGATCTGCTCGAAGACCTGGTTGAACGTCTTGACGACGCGCGCGCCGCGCGCCATCGACGCGAGGACCTCCGCGCACGACCGCGTCTCCACCGAGCCGTCGGGCGCCTTCCGCGGGCTCATGGTGTTCGTGCAGTCGAGGATGATCTTTCCCTCCAGCGAGCCCGCCTGGGCGAGCACGTCCGGCACCGCGATCCACTTCGTGGTGAGCGCGATGACGTCGCTCTTCGCCGCGGCGTCCTTCACCGTCGCCGCGTGCGCGCGCGGCCCGAGCTCCTTCGCGACGACGTCGAGCTTCGCCGGATCCCGGGAGTAGGTGAGGAAGACCTCGTGCCCCTTCCGCGTCCACAGCTTGCCGAGAGCGCTGCCGAGCTTGCCCGGACCGACGATGGCGATGTTCATGGCCGGAGACTACCCGCTTCCACGGCGGCGCTCCGCGGAAGATTTGCGCGGCGCGCGAGATGATCGAGCGCGGCGAGCGATCCTCGCACCTGGAAGCGGCGCACCAGCGGGGCGAGCGCGCGCGAGAGCGCGGTGCCGGGGCGCGACCATGACCGCAGCGCGACGACGACCGCGCCGGTCGTGACGTTCTTCTCGACCGAGAACGTCTCCTCGCCGAGCTCGGGGTGTCCTTCGAGCGTCTGGTACGTGAACCCGGTCTTGTGGAGCTCCCCGTCGCGCTGGTCGTCGAATCGCGCGATGACCCGGGAGGCGAAGAAGAGCGCGAGCCCCGGCACGAGCCCGAAGCGCGCGCCGACCGTGTCGCCGACCTCGACGGGATCTCGCGCGAGGACGCGCTCGAGGGTGGTCGGCGGAAAGATGTCGTACCCGAGGATCGCGCGCGCACATCGCGTGAAGGCCCCCTCCTCTTCGGGCGATCCGGGCGCCTCCCGCCCGACCTCGCGCGTGTAGTCGTCGCGTCGATCGCCCTCGCGCCATCCGGCGAGGACGCCGGGCGTCGGCGCCCGCGCCTGCCACTCCTCGAGGACCGGCGCGGCGCCGAGGAAGAGAAAATCCACCGGATCATCCTAGCCCGGCCGCGGCGCGGCCTGACGCGGATGTCTCGGACGATGTCCCGGAGGCCGGGGCGGACGGCGGCGAATGTCCGGGGAAAAGCCCGGATCGTGCCCGGGCACGCTCGTTGCTCCAGGGCCGGCGCATGCACACGTGGACCCGCCTCATCCTCCCCGGCGCGATCTTGCTCTTCTTCGCGGTCGACGCTCGCGCGAGCCGCACGACGGACACCGACAACCTCCGCGCCGACGTCATCGACTGCGAGGAGGCGCTCGCGCGCCTCACCAACTGCTGCCCCGGGTTCGATCCGAAGCGGGTCCAGTGCACCTACTACTACGACCACTCCCACGACGAGGGCTGCACCGGCAGCGTCAGCGACTCCACCACCAGGGAGACGCCGGCCCTGGACATCGAGGAGTCGAAGTGCGTGCTCTCGCGGTCGTGTGACGAGCTCGTCGAGGGCGGCGTGTGCACGCGGGCGCAGGAGGCCGTGGAGCGCATCCAGAGCAGCTCCACGTCGGCCGGCGGCGACGGCCTGTTCGGCGGCGGGTCGGGATCGACCCACACCGAGGAGAACCAGGACCACCCGCGGGTGTGCAAGTGAGGCGCCTCGTGGCGGCCGCGTGCGCCTCGATCGCGCTCGGTGCGCGGACGGTCCACGCCGCCGTTGCCGCCGCCCGAGGCCGCGCCCGTCGACGAGGCGCCGCGGGAGGTCGGACCCTCGCCGGACGCGCCGAAGAACCGTCCGTCCGCGCGCCTCGCGGTCGGAGGCGGATATGGCCGGCTCTTCGACGTCCGCATGGTCGGACCGGAGGTGAGCCTCTCGGGCGGGGTCGAGGCCTCGCGCGGGCCCGGCCGCGCGCCGGTCGCCGTCGTGGGTACGCTCACGGGGGAGCGCGCGACGTCGCCGAACGGGCTCACCGCCTACAACGCGCGGGGGCTGGCCACGATCGAGCTCGTGCTCGGGCGCGCCCGCCTCGGCGCGGGCATCCATGTCCAGTACTTCGCGCTCGCGCGGAAGAGCGGGATCTTCGACGCGAGGACCGACGACGGGGCCGTGATCACCCGGCTCGGCGTGGGCGCCCACCTGTCCGCGAGCGTCGACGTCGTGGAGATCGATCGAAGCGCGATCTACCTCAGCGTGACGCCGGAGCTCACCTACCCGCTTCCGCTCTCGAACGTGTCGGGAGCCATCGGCTTCCGGCTGTGAAGACGGTCGCCCTCGCCCAGCTTCCGTTGGAACAAGTCGATCGCCATGCGCTGGCACGCGAGCGCCAGGGCTGGATCGTAGCGATGGCCCTCGTCGCGCAGGAACGCGTGCGCGCCGTTCACCTCGTGCCAGGTGAAGTGCACGTCTCTCGCGGCGAGCGTCTGGTAGACGAGCGCGCGGCCGTCGGCGGGGACGTGCGGATCCTGGCGCCCCCAGACCATCATCAGCTCGCCCTCGATCTCGCCGGCGCGATCGAGCGAGTCGTCTCCGCCCGCGCCGAGGCTGCGCTTGTGGATGTCGGTGGCGTAGAACGACACCGTGGCCGAGACCTCGCGGTTCATCGCGCAGCGGAACGCGAGGTGACCGCCGATGCAGACCCCGAGCGCTCCGAGCTTGCCGGTGCAGCGGGGCGAGCTCGCGAGCCAGGCGAGGCACGCCCGGGCGTCGTCGTCGTACGCCTTCGTCGACTTGCCGATCTTGTGCCGGTTGCCGCGCGCCGCGCCGGCGTCGTCGTAGGGGATGACGGCGCCCGCCGGCTCGAGCTCGTGGAAGATCTCCGGGACGATCACGAGGAAGCCGTGCCCGGCGAACATCGCCGCGGTGCGCCTGATGGGGCCGGTCTCCTGGAAGATCTCGGAGAAGAGCACGAGCCCGGGGTAGCGCCCCGGCGCGACGGGCCCGTAGACGGAGCTCTGCATCGGGCCGGTGGGCGTGGCGAGCTCGACGCGCTCTCGCTGGAGGATCATGGGCGGAGTCTACCGCCGTCGGCCGTCACCCGGCATCCTTGGCGCACCTCATCCCCGTCATCAACAGCTTGAACGTCGGCGCGTGGTGCACCCGGTTCGTCGCCCGGAGGCCCCACGCGTCGTAGTTGTACGCTCCCCCGCGGATCGCCTTCTCGCACTCCGTCGGGATCGGGTTCGTCCCGGTGTAACCCTGCTTCCCCTCGCGGCGCAGGCTGTCCTGCGCCTGCGTGATCTCGGCGCAGCTCCCGGGCTCGCCCTTCGCCGCCCCCGGGCGCTTGTACGCGAACGGATCGTAGTCGTCGTCGATCCACTCCCACACGTTCCCGGTGAGGTCGTCGTGCCCGTAAGGCCCCTTGCCCGCCGGCTTCGAGCCGACGTCCGCCGTCACCGAGGTGTGGAAGACCGCCCGCTCCGGCGTCGGCGGCTCCGACCCCCACGGGTAGAGCCTCCCGTCGGCGCCCCTCACGGCGCGCTCGAACTCCGCTTCGCGCGGCAGCCGCTTGCCGCGATACTTGCAGTATGCACGTGCGTCGAACCAGGACACGCCGGAGACCGGCCGGTTGGGGCCCTTGAACGCGCCCCCGAACTTCTCGAGCGTGCCCGCGTCGGGCGGCGGACACGCGCCGGCGGTGACGCACTCGGCGTACGCGGCCTGCGTCACCTCCGTCCTGTCGAGCCAGAAGCTCGCCAGGGTCACCGCGTGCGCGGGGTGCTCGTCCTCCTCGCCCTTCGCGTCGGCGCCCATCGTGAACGTGCCGCCGGGGACGAGCAGCATGTCGGCGGGGCCGTCGGCTGCGCGCGCGGCGTCCGAGGCGGCGTCCGCGACCGCCGCCCGCGTCGCCGCGTCGGCGTCACCCGCGCCCCCGTCCGCCTCCACCCGCGGCGGCTCGACGTCGCGCGGCGGCGGGACGCCCGGCGACTGCGTCTTCCCGCACGCGCCCGCGGCGACGACCAGCACCAGGGCACCGCGTCTCACGACCGAATCATGGCGGAACCCCGGCCCCCGCGCAAAATCCCGGCCTCGATGCTAATAGCCTCGCCGTGATCGAGGCCGAGCATCTCGTGAAGCGCTACGGCTCCCGGGTCGCGGTGGACGACGTCTCGTTCTCGATCCCGAAGGGCACGATCGCCGGCTTCGTCGGCCCGAACGGCGCGGGCAAGACGACGACCCTCCGCATCGTCGCCGGCTACCTCGGGATGACGTCCGGCAAGGTGTCCATCGCCGGCCACGACGTCGAGGAGGAGCCGCTCCGCGCGAAGCGCGCGCTCGGTTACATGCCCGAGACGGTGCCCCTCTACCCCGAGATGCGCGTCGCCGAGTACCTCTCCTTCCGCGCCGAGCTGAAGGGCGTCCCGCGCCGCGATCGCGCTGCGGCGGTCGATCGCGCGTCCGCGAAGGCGAGCGTCGCCGACGTCGCGAACCAGCGCATCGGGACGCTGTCGAAGGGCTACCGGCAACGGGTCGGGCTCGCCGACGCGCTCGTCGCCGATCCGCCGCTCCTCGTCCTCGACGAGCCGACCGCCGGGCTCGACCCGAACCAGATCAAGGAGGTGCGCGACGTCATCAAGGGCCTCGGCGGAACGCACACGGTGCTCCTGTCGACGCACATCCTGAGCGAGGTCGAGGCCACGTGCGACACGATCCTCGTCATCGCGCGCGGCAAGCTCGTGGCCGAGGGCACGCAGGCGGAGATCGCCCGGAAGCGCCGTTCCTTCACCGTGGACTTCACCGTCCGCGGCGAGGCGGCCCGCGCGGAGGCGATCCTCGCCTCGATGGAGGGGATCGCCAGGGTCCGCATCGCGGGCGGTGGGGACGGCGTCCACACCCTCCGCTGCGCGTGGAAGCGGTCGCTCGCGGACGAGGAAGTCTCCCGCGCGACCGAGGCGTGCGTCGCCGCCCTGGCGGAGGCCCGGCTCCACGTCCGCGCCGTCGCCCGCACGGCGAGCTCGCTCGAGGAGGTGTTCGGCGAGCTGACCCGGGAGGACGCGTGACGGGCTTCTTCCCGATCCTCAAGCGCGAGCTCTTCGCCTTCTTCGTGACGCCGCTCGCGTGGGTGCTCGTCACCGTCTTCCTCTTCGTGCAGGGCCTCCACTTCTTCCTCATCGTCGACCACTTCTCGAGCCAGCCGCAGGCCGCCGCCGTCCAGTCGCCGCTCGAGGCCTTCTTCGGCAACACGGTCCTGCTCTACCTCGTCCTGTTCCTGCTGGTGCCGCCGCTCACGATGCGGCTCTTCGCCGAGGAGCGCCGGAGCGGCACGATCGAGACGCTCCTCACCGCGCCGACGACGCCCGCCGCCGTCGTGCTCGCGAAGTACGCCGCGGCGATGATCGCGTACGCGTTCATGTGGGCTCCGACGGCGCTCTACGTCGTCATCCTGCGGCGGACCGGGGAGATCGACATGCGCGTCGTCGCCGCCACCTACGGGGGGATCCTCCTCGTCGGCGCCGCGTACATCGCCGTCGGCCTCTTCGCGAGCGCCATCACGCGGAGTCAGTTCATCGCGTTCCTCCTCACGGCGGCGGTCATGCTCGCCCTCTTCGTGGTCGGCGTCGCCGAGTTCGTGGCGCCGGAGGGGAGCACGATGCACGCGGTGTCCGTCCACGTCTCGGTCTGGGCGCACATGAACGAGCTCGCGAGCGGCGTCGTCGACTCGCGGCGCCTCGTCTTCTACGGGACGCTCACGGTCGTGCCCCTCTTCGCGACCGCGCGCCTCGTCGACGCGTGGCGCTGGAGCGGCACGTGAAGGCGCCGGCCCTCTCCCTGCGCAGCAAGAGCTCGCTCGTCGCCGTGGCCGCGGCCGTGATCGCGGCGATCCTCCTCAACCTCATCGCCGCCCGCCGCTTCACGCGCTGGGACGTGACCCGGGAGCGGCGCTGGACCCTGTCAGAGGCGACGAAGGAGACCCTCCGGACGCTGCCGGAGCAGGCCACGGTGTGGGTCCTCTCGTCGCCCGGCGATCCGCTCGGGCAGAGCCTGCGCAAGCTCGTCTCGGCGTACGAGGCCGAGAGCGCGCGTCTCGTCGTCCGGTACGTCGATCCCGACAAGGATCCGCTCGCCTTCGAGGACGCGCGCCGCCGGTTCAAGATCGAGGCGGGGCGGACGGCGGACGGACGCCTCGTCACGGACGCGGTGGCCGTGGTCGCGATGGGGGATCGCTTCTGGTACGTGACCGCCACGGACCTCCTCGACGTGAGCGAGGAGACGAAGGACAAGGTCCGGCCGCGCGAGGAGCAGGCCCTCACCCACGCCCTCCGCAGCGTGCAGGGCGGCGAGCGGACGGTGGTCTGCTTCACCGAGGGTCACGGCGAGCTCTCCATCGAGGACGGGAGCGACCGCGGGATCGGGCACCTCCGCGACGTCCTCGAGAAGGACAACTACCGGGCCCGGCGCGTGGACGTGTCGCAGGGCTCGGCCGCGCTCGCGGGGTGCGCGCTCGTCGTCGTCGCCGGACCGAAGAGCCCGTTCTCGGCGGACGAGGATCAGCGCCTGCGCGCGTGGTCGATGCAGGGGGGGAGCATGCTCGTCGCGGCGAGCCCGATCCGGGCACCGGGGAAGTCCACCTTCGGCGCGGACGGTCTGACGGCTTCTCTCGCCGCGTTCGGCGTGGCCGAGGTCGACGCCCTCGTGGTCGAACGCGACCCGGCGCGCATGATCGAGTCGGAGGGGGTGGGCTTCCTCGCGGAGGCGAAGAGCCACGGGATCACGGCGGGCCTCGTGGCCGACGGCGAGAAGAGCATCGTCCCGAAGGTGCGCGTGAAGGCCGCGCGGCCGCTGTCGCGCGTGCCCGGCGACATCGTCCCGGCGGACCTGCTCGTGACGAGCACCGCTTCCTTCGCGCTCCGCGACACGACGCCGGGGACCGGCGCCGAGGGGGGAGACGTCGGAGGCCCCATCGTCATCGCCGTCGCGAGCGAGCGGCCGCGGGTCTCGGCCTCCTCCGCGCACGGGCCGCGCCTCGTCGTCCTCGGCAGCACCGGGTTCCTCGCGCACGACGCGTGGCAACAGCCGCTCGCGGAGCGCGGCGCCGCGCTCGTCACCGACAACGCCATCTCGTGGCTCACCTCGCGCCCCCGCGTCGTCGACATCCCCGAGCGGGCCGAGATCGCCGCGGGCGTCCGGCTCACCGAGGCGTCGCGCAAGTCGATCCGCGACTACGTGATCATCTACATGCCGGCCGCGGCGCTCTTCCTCGGGCTCGCGATCGCCTTCCGGCGACGGAGCACCGAGGGACGGACGCGCACGCGATGAGGAAGCACGCCCTCACGATCGCGCTCGTCGCGCTCGCGCTCGGCCTCGGCGTGTTCCTCCTCGTCGATCGCGGGAGGCCCTCCGACGAGGAGAAGCGGGCGCGAACGGCGAAGCTCGTCGAGGCGTGGCGTCGCGAGGACGTGACCGCGCTCGAGCTCGCCGTCGGGGGCAAGAAGGTGCGCGTCGAGCGGGTCGGCGATCAAGCGTCCGGCCGCACGTGGAGGATGCTCCAGCCGGAGGACGGTCCCTGCGACGCGTCGGTCGTCGATCGCACGCTCTCCGCGCTCGAGAACGCCCATCCCCTGCGAAGCGTCACGGCGGGCTCGGCGACCGGCCTCGACCAGCCGCGGGCCCAGGGGTCCGTCTCGATGGGAAGAGCGACCGTCCGCTTCAAGGTCGGGGCCGCCGCGCCCACGCCCGAGGGCGCGAGCTACTTCCAGATCGACGGAAAGGACCCCGTCGTCATCAGCCGCGATCTCGCGACCGAGCTGACGAAGGCCGCGGACGCGTACCGCGACAGGAACCTCGCGACGCTGCGCCCGCAGGACGTGACGAAGCTGGTGGTCTCCGGCGAGCTCGGACCCCTCGTCGTCGTGCGGCACGGCCGGGGGTTCGTCGAGGCGACCAGCCGGGTGCGCGTTCCCCGGGGCGCGATGGACCGGGTCTGGCACGGGTACGCGGACCTGCGCGCGGAGTCGTTCCTCGACGCGCCGCCGAAGGAGGAGACCTCGAAGGTCGAGATCACCGCCGCGCACGGCGAGCTCGTCACGCTCCGGATCGGCGGTCCGTGCGCCGAGGCGGCCCAGGTCGCGGTCGAGCGGATCGCCGCCGCGAGATCGGTCTCGGCCTGCGTGCCGCGCGGCGCCGTCACCGCGTTCGAGCTCGCCGCGGACGACCGGGTGGATCGCCGCCTCTTCCACGCGCGCCCCGACGAGCTCGTCGAGCTCACGATGGAGGCCGGCGCGGAGAAGCTCGACCTCGCCCGCAAGGAGAGCGGGTTCCGGGTGCGGTCGCCGGGCGCGCGCGACCTCGACCTCGCCGAGGCCGACGCGGCGACCGTCCGCCTCGCGTGGATCGCGTCGCAGGAGGCGAGATCGGTGTCGCGCAGGCCGAGCGTCGCGGCGCGGATCGGCGAGGTCGTTCTCCACGCCGCAGAGGGCGACGAGACGATCGCGGTCTTCGCGGATCATCGGCTCCTGCGCCAGGATGACGGCGCGTGGCTCGAGCCGGCGGACGATCTCTTCCTCTCCCTCACGAGGCCGCTCGAGCTCATCGCGCGGGCGGCGGTGGACGCGGGAGCTGGCCCGGACGCTCCGCCTCGAGCGTCCGGAGATCGGTGACGATGAAGCTCGTCCTCACGTCCCGCTCGGTGAACGGCATCTCCACCATCATCTGGTAGTCGTACGCCACGGAGACCGAGACCGCGGGCGGACAGTAGCGCGGGAGCGTGCGATCGTAGTATCCGGCGCCGTACCCGATGCGGTGGCCCGCCGGATCGACCGCGAGCGCCGGAACGACCACGACGTCGAGCTCGTCCGCGCGCGGATCCGTCTCCCCCGGCTCGGCGAACCCCTTCCCCCGCTCGGTCATCGCCGTCGGATCCTCGACGAACCGCATGCACATCTCGCGGGTCTCGGGGTCGATCGACGGATAGGCGACCCGCTTGCCCTGCCCGCGCACGGTGCGATCGAGCTCCCGCAGATCGACCTCGTTCGAGCCCTCGATCGGCCAGAAGAGCGCGATCGTCCGCGCGCTCGCCACGAACGGGAGCGCGAGGAGCGCCGCCGTGATCTTCCTCGACCGCGCCTCGCAAGCGTCCACGGTCGCGGCCTTCCGGAGTCCGCGCATGCGCTTTCGCAGCTCGGCCTTGACCTTCGCCTTGAGGGCCTCGTCGCTCAAGCGCCGTCCCAGGTCATGACCAGGAGCTCCGCCGCCGCGGAGCGCTTCGCGCCCTGGCAGCTGATCGAGCGGCGGACCGAGACCTCCGTCACCGCGAAATCCCGGTAGAGATCGAGCGTCCCCTTCGTCCGGTGGTTGGAGAGCAAGGCGCGCACGCCACGCTTCTTCAGCCGCGCGAGCTCCTGCACGAGGCGCTCCTGGTGCGTGTGATCGAAGCCGCCCCGCGCGTACGCGGTGAACGCCGCCGTCTTCGAGAGCGGAACGTACGGAGGATCGAAGTAGACGAAGTCCCTCTTGCCGAGGCCCTTCGTCACGTCGGCGAAGTCGTCGCAGCGGATGTCGGCGCGCGCCAGCGCGCGGCTCGCGGCCCGGAGGCCCTCCGGGTCGTGGATTCGCGGGTTCTTGTAGCGTCCGAACGGGACGTTGAACTTGCCCTTCGAGTTCACCCGCCAGAGCCCGTTGAAGCAGGTATGGTTGAGGAAGATGAGGCGCGCCGCCCGCCTGGCGTCGGTCCATCCCCGGGTGTCCTCGGCACGTGTCTGGTAGAAGAGCTTCTTGTCGTACCTGTAGCGGGAGAGCGCCTCGATGACCGCCTCGACGTCCTTCTTCACCGCGCGGTAGCACGCGACGAGCTCCTCGTTTTGATCGCTCACGACCGCCCGCTTGAAGCGAGGCTTCGCCTCCGAGGAGAGGGCGAAGAACAGCGCGAGGCCGCCGGCGAACGGCTCCACGTACGTGTCGATGGAGGCCGGAACGCGCTTGCGAAGCTCCGGGAGCAAGCTCGTCTTGCCCCCCGCCCACTTCACGATCGGCTTCGCGGTCACCGCTCCCTCGGTAGCCAAGAACCGCGGATCGTTCAAGTTTCCTACCGAAGCAGGTGCTTCGCGATCCGCTCGGTGGCGGTGTGGGGGAGGGCGTCGCGGACGTGGAACGCCCCGGGCACCTTGAAGTCGGCGAGGCGCTCCTTCACCCATGCGCGCAGCGCCTCCACGTCGAGCGTGACCCCCGGCTCGGGCGCGATCCACGCCACGATGTCGTCCTCGCCGAGCTCGGACGGGACGCCGACGACCGCGACCTCGCGCACGCCGGGGAAGCCCGCGATGACCCCCTCGATCTCCGCGGACGTCACGTTCTCTCCGCGTCGGCGGAGGACGTCCTTCTTCCGCGACACGAAGGTGAAGGAGCCGCGCGCGTCGCGGCGGACGATGTCTCCGGTGTGGAGCCAGCCGCCCCGGAGCACGCGCGCGGTCTCCCCGGGATCGTTCCAGTAGCCGCTCGTCATCGCCGGGTTCGCGAGCAAGAGCTCCCCCGCCTCGTCGACCGCCGCCTCGTCCCCGTCCTCCCGGATGACGCGCGCCCGGTTGATCTCGCCGAGGCGCGGGTGCTGCCGCAGCTGGCCCATCGTTCCGTACGCCGGCGCCGCGTCCCGCGGCCACACCGTCCCGAACGTGGTCTCGGAGAGGCCGTAGCCGACCGACAGCCGCAGCCCGAAGCGCGCCTCGAACGCGCGGTGCGTCGGCTCCGGGAGCGCGAGCGCGGCGTAGCACAGACGGATCGCGTGCTCGCGATCGCTCGGCCGGGCCTCCGTGCGGAGGAGGATGTTCATCACCGCGCCCACCGCGTTGAACTCGGTCGCGCCGAGCGCGCGCGCGTCCGACCAGAAGCGGCTCGCGGAGAAGCGACGGAGGAGCGCGAGCGAACCCGACGCCAGGGCGCTCATGACCGTGTACGCCTGCGCGTTGACGTGGAAGAGCGGGAGCGCGGCGAGGAGGCGATCGGCGCTCGAGAGGCCGAGCCACCAGGGAAACGCCTCGGCGGTGAGCGTGTAGGTGCGGTGCGGCTGGAGGACCGCCTTCGGCGCGCCGGTCGTCCCCGAGGTCGCGAGGAGCACGCACGGATCGTCGGGCGCGACGTCGACGGCCGGCGGTGCGCCCGGGGCCCGGAGGTCCGACGGCACCGTGATCGCCGCGCCCGCGTCCGCGTCCGCGCAGGCGTCCGCCGCCAGCGGGCCCAGCTCGTCGGTCACGACGACGCGCGGGGTCGTCGCGCGGAGGATCCCGGCGAGCTCGGGCCGCTTGTACGCGGGGTTGAGGATCGCCGCGATCGCCCCGAGCCGGTTCGCGGCGAACCACGCGAAGATCGTCTCCGGACGGTTCCCGAGCAGGACCGCGACGCGATCACCCTTGCGGACCCCGCGCTCGGCGAGGCCGACCGCGTACCCCTCGACCTCCCGGACGACATCCGCCAGCGTCCACGAGGCTCCCTCGAAGAAGAGCCACGGAGCCGCCGCGTCCCTGGCCGCGCGCCACGCGAGGAGCCCGGGGATCGTTCCTGGAAAGGCGGCCACCGTCGAATGTTCCGTCACCCCGGCGATCCTCACGTGCTATTACAGCACACCCACCAAGAGGAGCGAATGGCACGCAGGTTCTCGGTTCGACGGGGGGCGGTCAGGATCGTCTTCGGACGCGGATGCTCGGCCGACCTTCGCGCGGAGCTCGAGTCGCTCGGGTCCTCGCGTGCCCTCGTGGTGTCGACCCCGGGGAGAGCGAAGGACGCGGAGCGAATGGCGGCGCTCCTCGGAGACCGCGCCGGTGGCGTCTTCGCGGACGCGCGCGAGCACGTCCCGGTCGCCACCGTCGACGCCGCGCGGCGGGTGCTCGACGGAGCGGACGTCGTGATAGCGCTCGGCGGCGGGTCCGCGATCGGCCTGGCGAAGGCGCTCGCGCTCCAGTCGAAGGCGCGGGTGGTCGCCGTCCCGACCACGTACTCCGGGTCCGAGATGACCGCGATCCACGGGACGACCGAGGGCGCGGAGAAGCGCACGGGCAGGGACGAGCGCGCGCGTCCCGTGGTCGTCCTCTACGATCCCGATCGCACGACGAGCCTCCCGCGCGACGTCACGATGACGAGCCTGTGGAACGCCATGGCGCACGCCGCCGAGGCCCTGTGGCTGAACGAGCACGACCGCGCCACGTCCGCGGTCGCGGAGGAGGCGCTCGCGGGCCTCTCGCGGAGCATCCTGCGGCTCGCCGCGCGGCTCGACGACGCCGACGCGCGCGACGACGCCCTCCACGGGGCGTACCTCGCCGGCGCGGCGTTCTCCGACAGCGGCGCCGGGCTTCACCACAGGATCTGTCACGTCCTCGGCGGGATGTTCGGCCTCCCGCACGCCGCGACCCACGCGGTCATGCTCCCGAACACGCTCCGCTTCCACCGGGAGAGCGCGCCCGCCGCGATGGGCGCGATCGCGCGCGCGCTCGGCGCGATCGATCCCGTCCGCGCGGTCGCGGAGCTGGCGCGCGCGTCCGGCGTCGCGACCGGTCTCGGCGCGCTGGGGATGCCGAGGGACGGCGTCGCCCGCGCCGTCGACCCGATCCTCGCCTCGGCACCCTCCGGAGCTTCCCTCGACCGCGACGCCGTCACGGCGATGCTCGACGCCGCCTGGACGGGGACGCCCGAGAGGCCCGCGCCTGCGCCGCTCCGCGCACCGGCCCAGCTCGCCACCCAGGGTGGCTTCGGCGGGGCCCACGAGTCCGAGGCGCTCGAGGGCGCGCTCCCGCGGCGCCAGAACGCGCCGCGGCGGTGCCCGTACGGGCTCTTGCCCGAGCTCGTGAGCGGCACGCCGTTCACCACGCGAAACGGCGAGAGCTCGCGGGTCTGGCTCTACCGTGTCCGCTCCTCGTCGTTGCACGAGGAGCAGGTCGAGCTCGCGGCGGGTGCGTTCTCGTCTCCCCTCGGAGACGTGACGCCGAACCGCACCCGATGGCTGCCGATGCCGATCCCGTCGGCGCCGGCGCGCGTCGACTTCCTCGACGGCATGGCGACCCTGGGCGGCGCCGGCGACCCGACGAGCGGCCCCGGGTACCGCGTGCACGTCTACGGGGCGAACGCGGACATGATCGATCGCGCGTTCGCGAGCGTCGACGGAGACCTCCTCGTCGTTCCTCAGACCGGGACCCTCGAGTGCCGCACCGAGGTCGGATGGCTGCGGGTCCCCGTGGGATCGGTCGCGCTCGTCCCCCGCGGGATCAAGTTCGCGATCGGCGTCCCCGAGGGCGAGGCGCGCGGGTGGATGCTCGAGGTCTTCGGGCGTCGCCTCCGTCTGCCGGAGCGAGGCCTGATCGGGTCGAACGGCCTCGCCGACGCGCGCCACTTCCGCGCTCCGACGGCGTCCTACGAGGACCGGACGTGCCCGTCGGGTTTCGAGCTCGTGACGAAGGCGGGTGGCCGCCTGTTCTCGACGACGCAGGCGCACTCGCCGTTCGACGTCGTCGCGTGGCACGGCACGCACCTCCCGTTCTCGTACGACCTCTCCCTGTTCAGCCCGATGGGCTCGGTCAAGTTCGATCACCCCGATCCCTCGATCCTCACGGTCCTCACGGCGCCCCTCGACGATCACGGGCGCGCGGTCGCGGACTTCGTCGTGTTCCCGGGGCGGTGGGACGTGCTCGAGCACAGCTTCCGGCCGCCGTTCATGCACCGCAACGCCGCGAGCGAGATCAACGCCGTCGTGCGGATGCCGACCGCCGAGGACGGCTACGTGCCCGGCTGCACGTTCCTGTCGCCGCTCCTCACCGCCCACGGCGTCTCGACCAAGTCCTACGACGAGGTCCTCGACATGACCGACGACGAGGCGGAGGGCCCGCGCCGCATCTCGGACGACTCGCTCTGGATCATGTTCGAGTCCGCGCTCCCGTTCCAGACGACCCTGTGGGCGCGGACGACCGGCCTCGTCGACCGCGGCTTCGCCTCGCTCTTCGGGGGCCTGCGGTCGAGGTTCGATCCCAAGCAGCCTTGACATGGAAGGCGGGCGCGGCCGGCGCGACCTCGGCGCGGCGCTCGCCCTCGGCGCGCTGGCGTCGGGCGTCGCCGGGTGCGATCGGGCGTGTGGCTCGCCGACCCGGTCGGCGCCGCCGGCGGCCCCGTCGATCGCGACGGCCGGGCCGGGCGGCGCGCGACGCGCCACCGGCTTCCTCAAGGGGCAGACCCACCTCCACTCCGGCAACTCCGGGGACAGCCGCACGCCGCCGGCCGACGTGGTTCGCTGGTACGCCGCACGCGGCTACGACTTCATCGTGTTCACCGATCACAACCGCGTGACCCGGGCCCCCGCCGATCCGGGCGGGATGCTGGTGCTGCCGGGCGTGGAGCTCACCCAGAACCTCCCGACGTGCTCGCCGCCGGAGCAGGGATATACATGTAATTTGCACGTGAACGCCCTCTTCGTCTCGCCGTCGGCGCCGTCCGCGATCGAGGTGACGCCGCCGGCGAGCGGCCAGCGCGTCGACTGCTACCAGCTCGCGCTCGACCTGACGGCGTCGCTCGGCGGCGTCGCGCAGCTGGATCACCCGAACTTCCGCTACGGCGCGGGCCCCGCCCTCGTCACGGAGCTCGCGCGCCGAGGTGTGCGCCTGCTCGAGATCGCCAACGCGTCGATCGACAGCAACAACCCGGGCGACGAGGCGCACCCTTCGACCGAGGCGATGTGGGACGCCGCGCTCACGGCGGGCCACGACGTCTGGGGCGTGGCGAGCGACGACGCGCACCACTACGACGACGCCGCCGACGCTCGCGGGCGCGGCGAGACGGCCTTCGTCGGCGACCGAGGCTGGGTGATGGTCCGCTCCGCGCGCGACCCGGCGCAGATCCGCGCGGCGATGGAGCGTGGCGACTTCTACGCCTCGACCGGCGTCGAGCTCGCGCGCCTCGAGGTCCGCCGCGAGGCGATCGTGATCGAGGCCGAGGGGCGCGTCGTGTTTCGCTTCCTCGGGCCCGGCGGCCACGTGCTCGGGACGGCGGAGGGCACGTCGGCGCGGTTCGATCTCGCCGGCCGCCGCGGCTACGTGCGCGCCGTCGTCACGGACGGGGCGGGACGCCAGGCGTGGGTCCAGCCGGTGCGGCTCCCCTGATCGCGTCATCGCGCGCCGATCACGGACGAGATCGCGAGCCCTTCACCGTCGGTGTCCACCACCACCGCCCCCTCCCGATCCGTGCGCCATACACGTATTCCGCGCGCGCCCAACGTCGCCAGCGTGGCGGCGTGCGGATGGCCGAAGCGGTTGCGGACGCCGGTGGAGATGACGGCGTGGATGGGCCGGACCGCGTCGACGAGCCCGGGCGTCGTCGACGTACGGCTCCCGTGATGGCCGATCTTGACCACGTCCGCCGCGAGGTCCGCGCCGCCGACGAGCAGGCGTCCTTCCTCGGCGCGCTCGGCGTCGCCCAGGAAGAGGATCGCGCGGCGCCCGTACCGGATCCGGATCACGATCGAGTTGTCGTTGGCCCCCGTGTCGTCCGCGAGGGCGGGACATGGCGCGAGCACCTCGATCTCCGCGCCCCCGATCGCGTGGCGGCCGCAGAGCGCCGGCGGGCGGAGCACGCTTCCGCCGCCGCGCCGCGTCCGCGCGAGCCACCCCGCGTACTCTCCCGACGTGCCCTCGCGCTCGCCCTGCCCGGAGTCCCACGCCGCGCGCCAGCGCAGGCGTGCCAGGCCCCGGCCGAACCCGATGAAGTGATCCGGGTGCGGGTGCGACAGTACGACCACGGCGAGCTCGCTCCTCCGCCGCGCGCGAAGCACCGGCGCTACCGCTCGCTCGCCGGGATCGAGCGGGCTTCCGACGAGGCCGCCGCCGTCGATCAGCATCGCCTCACCGCTCGGGAGATCGACGAGCGCGGAGTCGCCCTGGCCCACGTCGAGGAACGTGACGCGGAGCGCTCCGGTCGGCGCGCCCGCCCGCCGCGCCGCGAGCTCGAGCGCCACGACGATCGCGCCCGACCCCGCCACCACCGCGCGCCGCGACAGCCGGGTCGACAGGAGCGCGACCATGCACGCTAGCACGCAGGCCTGCGCCGGCGTGACGGGCGGCACTTCGACCTTCAGGAACCCGAACGACGCGGTCACGCGCGCGATCTCCCTCACCCCGAGGAGCGCGCCCGAGGCGAGCACGGCGGCCCCACGCTCGAGGAGCGGCAGCGGCGACAGGAGCGCGTGCACCATGCACACCGGGAGCGCGAGCGCCTCGCCGATCGGCACCGCGATCACGTTCGCGAAGACCCCGCCGACGGACAGGGAGGGCGCGATCGTCGACAGCACCGGCGCGCACGGGATCGTCGCCGCGACCGTCTGCGCGAGCGACTCGCGGACGACGACGGGCACCCTCGGCACCCGCTCGAGCGCCGCGCCGATCGGCCGCGCGAGGTGCATGAGCCCGCCTGTCGCCAGGACCGACAGCACGAACGACACGTCGTACGCGACCAGGGGATCCGCGATCGACATCGCCGCCATCGAAGCGGCGAGCGCCCGCTCCGGCGACGCGCGTCGTCCGAGCGCGATCGCGCCGAGCCCGATCGCCATCATCCACCCCGCCCGCAGCGCCGACCCGCTGCCCCCGGCGTAGTCCGCGTACGCGAGCGCGAAGACGGCGCCGGCGCCGGCGGCCCAGCGGCCCGGGTGGACCGTCCCGCCCGCGACGGTCGGGAGCCGCGCAAGGACGGCGCCGACGAGCCGCACGAACGTCGCCACCACGATGACGAGGTGCATCCCCGACACCGCCAGCAGGTGCGAGAGCCCGCTCTCGCGGAACGCGAGGTCGTCCGCGGCGGGGAGGTCGCTCTCGCCCAGCACGAGCGCGCGCGCCAGCGGATCGGTCGCCGCCGGAAACGTCGCGTGGATCCGGCTCCGCGTGAACGCGCGCGCGCGATCGATGAAGGCGCGCGGCCCCGCCGCCCGCGCGACGATCCGCGCGGACAGCACGGCCCCCGACACCGGGACGTCGCGCCGCGCCTCGCGACCCCACCCGTCGGTCCCGTCGGTGTTCGAGAAGCGCTCACGCGGAGCGACCTGCACGACCAGCTCGACCCGGTCGCCGCGGGCGAGCACCCCGGCCGGACCGTGGAGCGCGACCGGCCCGTCGTAGCGCGCGGGGCCGCCCTCCGCCGCGTCGCAGGTCGTCGTCACCCGTGCGACGAAGCTCGGCTCGCCGGAGCTCTCGACGGGCGACCCTCGCACCTCCCCGGATCCCCAGCAGCGAACCGGACCGTGGAACGCCCGGGTGATCTCGGCCTGCCGGACCTCGTACGCCCGCATCGCCGCGCGCGCGCGCCCGGTCTGCACACACACGATCGCCGCCGCGAGGATCACCGTCGCCACGCGCCAGCGCGTCCACCCGCGCGACAGGAGCGCGACGGCCCACGCCGAGGCCGTGACCGCGACGAGCCCCGGATGCTCGAAGCCCGCGCCGCCGAACGCGCCGGCGAGCGCGAGGAAGACCGCCGTGTCCATGGCGGCGTTCGTGCAGCAGGTCTCGTACCAGAACGAGATCCCAGCAAGGTCGCGCGGTTGCGCCAGGGCGCCCGTGGCCAGGCCACCTGGCGCGGTGTCCATGGCCAGCCGACCTGTGAAACAAGGCCGCGTCGAGCCGGCGGACGTGGCGTCTTTACGCTCGATGGGCTTGGGCATAAGCTCGGAAGCTCGCTCGCCGGCCGCCGAGGGCCGGGCACCACGCGCTCGCCAGCCCATGAGTCACAGCCGCTTCATCCGCTGCCCGCACTGCCGCATGCCGCATGACGCGCGTGCGGAGGTGTGCCCGACCACCGGGAGGCCGCTCGGGCCCGCGACGGTGCGCATGGAGGGAGGCCGCGCGTCGGCGCCTCCGCCCGAGCCCTCGGCGCCGCGCCCGCCGAAATCCGCGCCCGCCGTCGACAAGCCGACCCGCGCCGTCAACCTCGAGCTCGTCGGCCGGCGCCTGGGAAATGGACGCTACATCGTCCGGCGCCTGCTGGGCGAGGGCGGCATGGGGACCGTGTACGAGGCCGAGCACGTCGGGCTCGGCCGCCTGGTCGCGATCAAGGTGCTGAACCCGACGCAGGCCAAGAAGAAGGTCGCGGTCCAGAGGTTCCAGCAGGAGGCGCGCGCGGCGGGCGCGATCGGCCACCCCAACATCTGCGAGGTCTACGATCTCGGCACCCTCGACGACGGCTGCCCCTACCTGGTGATGGAGAAGCTCACCGGGCGGACGCTCGCCGAGCGCCTGCACGAGGAGGGCGCGCTCCCGTTCCTCGACATCCTCGACATCCTCGCCCAGGTGCTCCTCGGCCTCATGGCGGCGCACGAGAAGGGCATCGTGCACCGGGACATCAAGCCGGAGAACATCTTCCTCGCGCGCCGGAGCGGCCTGCCCGACATCGCGAAGCTCCTCGACTTCGGCGTCTCGAAGATGGTCATCCGCGGCCTCGGCGCCGAGGACATGAGCCTCACCCGCACCGGCATGGTGATGGGCACGCCCTACTACATGTCACCCGAGCAGGCGCGGGGCGATCGTAACCTCGACGCGCGGGTCGACGTCTACGCGTGCGGCGTCATGCTCTACGAGGTGCTGACCGGGCGCCGGCCCTTCACCGCCGCCAACTACAACGCGCTCCTCATCTCGATCATCCAGACGACGCCGCGGCCCGCGCGCGAGCTCCGGCCGCACCTCCCCGTCGGCTTCGAGATGCTCCTCACCCGCTCGATGGCCCGCTCCCGCAGCGATCGCTACCCGACGGCGGCGGACTTCCACCGCGACGTCGTCACGTTCCGCGAGCAGCTCGCCGCGCTCCCGCCGCCGCCGACGCGCGAGGAGAAGGAGCGCGCGAGGATCTCCCGCCCGGCGAACCCGCCCTCCGCGCCCGCGGACGAGCTGCCGCGCCTCCACCCGCCGTCGTCCTCGTCGTTCCCGGCGGCGGCGGAGGACGCCGTGACGCGCTTCAACGTGGCCCGGCAGCCCCCGCGATCCCGCCCCGCCGGCGAGGGCCTCGACTTCGACGACCTCCCGACGCAGATCCACCGCCCCGCCCCCGAGCCGTCCCGCCCGAGGAGCCACCGGAAGCGCGCCGTCCCGGACGTCACGGACTGGGACGCCGCGCCGACCGTGGCCCGCAACGACGCGCTCGAGCTCCCGCTCGATCCCGACTCCACGGTCCGCCGCGATCGCCGTCCCCGCCGCTGACCCCGATCAGAACACGTTGTCGTAGATGACGAGCGCGACGCCCATCAGCCCCGCGAGCGCGCCGATGCCCATGATCACGAGGCCCACGACGAACCCCCAGAACAGCTTCGAGACGAGCTGCTCCTCGGTCTTGTTCGTGAGGATGAGCTCGCCCTCCGGTCCCGGCATCGCGTACATCTCGAGCTGCGTGCCGGGCGCGTTCCGGTAGCCGTCCTGCACCGGCGGCCCGGCCGACCGCACCGAGGGCCCGAGCGCGTAGAGCGGATCGTGCGCGGCGAGCACCTCCTCCTCGTAGCGCATGCTCTTGTTGAACCCGAGCCACGTCGTGCTCGAGAGGCCCCGCGAGGCCAGGAAGCCCTGGAGGTGGGGCGGCGGATCGTTGAACGTGCCGCTCGAGCCGACGCCCTGTCGGTCGAGGATGATGTTCGCGTTCCCCGGGTGGATGCGCGCCATCTCGCCCGAGCCGTCGTCCACGTAGAACGGGCGCCCGTCGGTCTCGTTGACGACGTTGACCCAGTAGCTGTTCCGCCCCGACGAGCGGAGCTCCTGGACGACGACGCGGACCCACACGCACTGGCGCCCGCTGAACGGCGCCATCACGAGGCCCTGCTCGCCGGGGACGATGCGCCCCTTGATCTCGACCAGCGCGTTGCCCGGCGCCTGGACGACGGGCGAGGTCGGCGTGTTGATGATCCGCTGCCGGCGCTTCCAGTTCTTCAGGTTGCCGAGCGCGACGACGACGCCGATGAGGACGAAGACCCCACCGATGATCAGGACGAACGTGAACTGGCCCATTGGGGCGATGATACACGGCAGCTCACGATTTTGGTTTCGTGACGAAGATGACGTCGCCCTCCTTCGTGGCGACGAAGCCCTTCGCGCGCACGACGACGTCGAGCGCCTGATCCCACGGCACCTGCACGAGGCGCATCGTCACCTGGCCGTCGACGCCGTCGCCCACGACGACGTTCACGTTCCCCACGTCCGCGAGGAGTCGGATGACGTCGTGCAGCGGCGCGAGACGGATGTCGAGATCGATGCGCTTGCCCGTCCATCGCGCGCGCTCGGCTTCGTCGCCGCGGAGGGTGACGGTCTCGAACCTGCGCGCGGGGACGGCGAGGGTCGGCGGCGCCGGGCCCCGATCGCGTTCCTCGTCGCGGAACGCGGAGGGGGGCAGCGGGAGGGGATCCCGCGCTCCGGAGGAGGGCGCGGGATCGACGCACGGCTTCTCGGCGACCCGCGGGGCGCAGGCGACGAGGAGGGACGTGAGGAGGAGCGCGGCGAGGCGCATGCGCTCATCGTAGCCGAGAGGCGGGTCGGGAGAGGGGAGCACCACGCAAGCTGGGTGGCGGAAGATCCACCTGTTGCGGTGTCCCCACAGGGTCTCCGGCGGTGACAGGTCGCGAATGTCATGATGATTTCCTGATCCACATCCGGGCGCGCAGCTTGCACACATGGACGCCATGAACGGAATTGTACGCTCCCTCGTCACGGGGCTCGCGTTCGCGGCGCTGGTGACGGCACCCGCGTTCGCCGACGCGAAGGGTCAGAAGGCGGCCAAGCCGGCCACACCTCCCGCGCCTCCCTCACCTCCGCCGGACCAGGGCGCGATGTTCAACAAGGACGCCGCGCTGAACGCGCTGAAGGCCGTCGACCTCGTCAAGTGCAAGGTCTCCGGCGGCCCGCGCGGCGAGGGGCACATCACCGTGACGTACGCGCCGACCGGCTCCGCGTCGAACGCTGCGGTCGATCGCGGTCCATTCGTCAAGACCCCGGTCGAGCGCTGCATCGTCGCCGCCTACAAGAAGACGTCGGTCCCGGCGTTCAAGGGCGACGCGGTCTCCGTGGGAAAGTCGTTCCGCATCGACTGAGCTGATCATAGAGTGGAGACGTGCTCCGTCGGTTCTCCGGCGTCCTCGTGGGATGCCTCCTCGTCGTCGTGTCGGCGTTTCCGGCGCGAGGAGCGCCGCCGCCGACCGAGTCCGTGAGCGGCGTCGGCGCGTGCCGCGAGCTGTCGGCGAAGAACGAGCGCGAGATGGAAGCGTTCAGCCGGGCGCAGCCGCCGACGCCGTACAAGTACTACCGTCCCGACACGCTGTTCACCGCGCCGTGGGGGCAGTTCTTCGACTGGTTCGGGGGCAACGTCGACCTCGTCGCCGCGACGTTCGTGCCGCACGTCGGCGTCCAGGTCCGCGGCGGGGAGCTCGCGTCGATGGCCTCCTGGCCGTGGACGATCCCCTTCGGGCCGGCGTACTCGTGCAGCCGCCGCATCGGCACCTACGATCTCTACGGCCACAAGGCGCATCGCTTCATGATCGAGCCCGGCGCGGACGCCGCGCCGAACGTCGGCGCTGGCTTCTTCACCCGCTACGGCTACCGCCTGCTCCTCCACCCGGTCGAGTGGGTCATCGGCGTCGGCGGCGGCATCGGCTCGACGATCGAGTGGGTCGGCCACAAGACGCCGCTCCGGGCGTCGGTGAGCCCCGAGGTCGTGCTCCACTTCGGCCACTGCTGCGATCGCGGGTACTTCACGTTGACCGCCCGCCCGGAGTTCTTCTTCGAGGGCCGGGACAAGACCCTCTTCGTCGTGAGCCTCGGCTACACGTTCTTCTGATCGAGGCGTGCCGTGAAGAAGATCATCCTCGGCGAAAACCTCTCGGTGCTCCCGACGCTCCCCGCCGGCTTCGCGAGGCTCGTCTACATCGATCCCCCGTTCAACACCGGCAAGGCGCAGGCGCGCGATCGGATGCGCGTGACGAGGACGGACGGGGAGGGGACCCGCGGCGGCTTCGGGGGCCGCCGCTACGACGTCGAGAGGATCGGGAGCGCCTCGTACGAGGACGCGTTCGACGGCTACCTCGAGTTCCTGATGCCGCGCATCGAAGCGGCGCTCCGCTGCCTCACGAGCGACGGATCCCTCTTCGTCCACCTCGACTGCCGCGAGGTGCACCACGTGAAGGTGGCGCTCGACCGCCTGCTCGGCCGCGATCGGTTCATGAACGAGATCATCTGGGCGTACGACTACGGCGGCCGCCCGAAGAACCGCTGGCCGGCGAAGCACGACACCATCCTCTGGTACGCGCTCGACCGGGACGACTACGTCTTCGACTTCGACGCGATGGATCGCATCCCCTACATGGCGCCCGGGCTCGTGTCGAAGGAGAAGGCCGAGCGCGGCAAGACCCCGACCGACGTGTGGTGGCACACGATCGTGCCGACCAACAGCCGCGAGAAGACGGGCTACCCGACGCAGAAGCCGCTCGGCGTGCTCTCCCGCGTGGTGAAGATCCACTCGCGGGCGGGCGACGTCGTCCTCGACTTCTTCGCCGGGAGCGGCACGACGGGCGAGGCGGCGGCCCGGCACGATCGCGGGTTCGTGCTCGTCGACGACAACCCGGAGGCGGCCGAGATCATGGCGCGCCGGCTGGCGACGTTCGCGCCGGAGCAGGTCGGCTTCTCGTGCGATCCGAGCAAGGCGCGGGCGGGCCTAGGGTGAGAACGCCGTGTGCTCGAGGAAGTACTCCCCGAGCTTTCGCGGGCCCTTGCCCTCCACCGAGAACAGCTCGAGCTTGATCCGCATGCTGGGGAAGGTTCGAAGGGTGGAGCTCGGCGCCACGTAGCTCACCTGTCCGCGCTCGCGGTCGAACGGGAGATCGGCGATCGTGCGGGCTCCCCCCGGCGTCGTCATGACCATGTCGACCCGGTCGACGCCGCGGAAGTCGGCGTCGAGCGTCGTCAGCGCGTAGACGTCGTCGGCGCCGACGGTGCAGGGAACAATCTCGTCGGGCGCGAGGTGGTACGAGCGCGAGATGAGGCCCGTCGCCCGGAGCTCCGCGGCGAGCGACGTCGTCACGGGGATGTTGGTCCGCCCGGCGCGGACGAGGTCGCGCACGCCCGCGCCGATGTGCAGGAGACGCTCCAGCGTCGAGGCGCAGGCGCCGCAGGCGAGGACGTGCTCGTCGACCTCCGCCGCCTCGGCGTCGTCGAGCTCGTCCAGGGCGAGCAACACCAGCCGTTCGAGATCGATCACGAGCTCGCTCCCCGCGTGATGCAGTCGTGCATGTGGTGCAGGGCTCGATGCCGCCCGGTGCGCACGTTTCCAGGCGTCATCGCGAGCTCCTCCGCGATCTCGGCGGCGTCGCGTTCGCTGAAGTACGTGAGCGTCAGGATCGCGCGCTCGCGCGGCGCCAGCGCCTCGAGGCAGCGGGCGAGGGTAGCGGCGTCGAGCGAGACCACGTCCATCTCGGCCGCCGCCGGCAGCGTGGGCGCGAACTTCTCGAGCACCGAGGCGCGGCGCCGCTCGACCTTGCGCCACTCGACGACGGTGTTCCGGCACGTCCCCATCACGAAGGCGGCGAGGCGCCCGCTCCGTTCGACGCGGTTCGCGCGCAGCGCCTCGAGGACGACGACGAGGACGTGCTGCGCGAGATCCGACGCCGCCGCCTCGTCGCGCAGGTGGCGCATGCCGTAGGCGCGGATCCGCGGAAAGAGCCGGCGGCAGAGGAGGGCCTCGGCCGCGCCGTCGCCGCCCCGGGCGATGCGCTCGGCGAGGGCCGCGTCCTCTCGCGAGTCGTCCTCGTGCGCCGCCTCCATGCCCGGCAGATTAGCAGGTCACGCATCGAGCGCCTCGGCGAGAGCGCGCAGGAGCTTCGCGCCGTCGCCGCGCCACGCCGCGCCGTGCATGCAGGCGAGCGTCCGCGGCCGCGTCGCCGCGAGCTTCTCCATCAGCGGGCGAACGTGCCTCGTGTGCGAGTAGTAGTCCATCGCCCCTCGAAAGGCCTCGCTCGGCGAGAGGACGTCGCCTTCGGTGACCGGATCGTGATCCGCGCCCGGCTGCGTGAAGAGATCGCCGCAGAAGAGCGTGCGGCCCTCGAGGTCGGCGAGGTAGCCGCACTCCCAGCCGTGTGGGAGGTGCGGCGTGTCGAGCCAGGTGAGCGTTCGCTTGCCGATCGCGATCTTCTCGCCGTCCGCCATTCCGCGCGCCTCGCGATCGGCGAGGTCGTTCATCGACACCCGCGCCGCGGTCACGGAGCACAGGGGCCGGGCGTCCGGCGCCGCCGCGAGCAGCTCGTTCATCGCGCCGCACTCGTCCGCCTCGACGTGCGAGAACGCGATCCAGCGAAGCGCGCCCACGCCGAGGACGTGATCGATCGCCTCGCGGACGAGGGGAAACATCCGCCGCGGGCCGGTGTGGAAGAGGAGCGGCTCGTCGTCGACGACGAGGTACTGGTTGAAGGAGAATCCCCCCGGCATGCTCCGCACCGGCGTGTTTATCCGGTAGATGCGCTCCTCGATCTCGTCGATCCGGGTCCCTGCGTCCTGGTTCGTGATGGCCATCGTGACCTCCTTTCGACGATGTAGCGCGAGGACGCGCGGCGTTACGCCGATCGCGCGAAAAGACCCGCGCGTCCCCGCGGAGCTTGCGGCGGACGTGCAGCAGGTGCGCGCGCGACGCGAGCGCGCGGCGAATGCACCGAGGAAAACCGGTGGCGCGCGCCTTGCTGAGCACCGGGCGAGGACACCAACATGGCCAAGCCCTTCACCGAGTGGACCGTCCTGCCTCACGGCGCGCTGACGCGCCTCGACGAAAACCTCCTCACGGTCACCGGCCTCATGCGGATGCCTCCCATGGGCGACGTCGAGCGACGGATGACGGTGGTGCGTCTGCGGGACGGCCGCCTGGTCGTGTACAGCGCGATCGCCCTCGAGGAGCCGGAGATGAAGGAGCTCGAGAGCTTCGGCCGGCCGGCGTACCTCGTCGTGCCGAGCGACCTCCACCGGATGGACGCCCGGACGTGGAAGCAGCGATACCCCGACCTCACGGTGGTGGCGCCCGCCGGATCACGTGAGAAGGTGGAAGAGATCGTCCCGGTGGACGCGACGTCGGTGGACTTCGGCGATCCGAAGGTCCGCCTCTTCGCGGTGCCCGGCACGGGCGAGCGCGAAGCGGCGATGATGGTCGAGACGGGCGGTGGGACGACGCTCATCCTCAACGATCTCATCTTCAACCTCGCCAACCTCCCGGGCGTCAAAGGCTGGCTGTTCGAGACGATCGGGATGACCGGCGACGAGCCGCACATCCCGCCGCTCATCAGGCTCCGCGAGGTGAAGGACAAGGACGCCCTCCGCGCGCAGCTCGAACGATGGTCGAGGATGCCGAACCTGAATCGCGTCATCATCGCGCACGGAAACATGATCGTGGACAACCCGGCCGGCGTGCTCGGCCGCATTGCAGAGGACCTGGCCGCATGACCACCTACATCGAAGAGCGCATACCGGTCGAACGCCCGTGGCTCCCCATCGTCCTCGTCGCCCTGCTCACGTCGATCATCGGCGCGACGGCGACGGTGTTCGTGATCGAGCGATACAGCCTCTTCCGGCCGCGGAGCGCGGCCGTCGAGACGCAGGTCCCCGATCTTCAGGGGTTGAACGAGAACGACGCGCGCGGAAATGCGAGCGCCGCCCACCTGACGTTCTTCGTCGCGGGCCGCGAGCCCACGGCCGACGTCAAGCCCAACACCGTCATCCGGCAGTCGCCGCCTCCAGGGCAGCGCGTGGCGCAGGATCAGCCGATCGTCATCGTCATGGCGGACGAGCTCCCGCGCGCGCCCGGCGTGGGCGGCCTCACCGTCGCCGATGCGACCCAGCGGCTCGAGCAGCGGGGGTACCGCCTCGAGATCGCGGGCAAGGTGCCCGACGCGAACATCCCGGCGGGCGCGATCGTCGAGCAGTCGCCGCGCGCCGAGGCCGCCTATGCCAAGGGCGGCGCCGTCCGGGTGCAGGTGTCGAGCGGTCCTCCCGAGGTCGAGGTGCCGAAGGTGCTCGGCGTCGGGGTCGACAAGGCCAAGACGGAGCTCGAGAAGCTCGGCCTCAAGGTCGTCATGAACTGGGTCGGCATGGCCGAGACACCGACCTACGTCGTCCTCGGGCAGAAGCCGGCGGCGCTGGAGAAGGTCAAGCCCGGCAGCGACGTGGTGCTCACCGCCTGCCGCTGACCCCTGACCTCGTCCGTCAGGCGAACGTCCGCATCACCATGTCGACGAGGGGGCCCACGGCCTCGGTCGCGCGGGCCTCGTCGTTGCGATCGACGTAGCGCATCCCGACGGCCTCCATGGCGGCGACGAGCGCGAAGATGCGGAGCTCGTCGGGCGGCCGCTTCGCGATCCCGATCGCGTGCGATCGCGCGACGCCCTCGAAGAGGAGCGCTGCGAACCGTGAGAGGAGCGCCTCGCGCCGCACCTCGTGCTCGGGACCGGCGGCGCGGATCTCGCGGAAGAGGATCCGCGCCTGGTCGCCGAAGCTCGCGATGAGGCCGAGGAGCGCGCCGACCCCCGCGCGGAGCTGCGCCTCCGGATCCTGCTCGTCGCGGGCCGACAGCTCGATGGCCCGGAAGGCGGCGCTCGAGAGGCGCTCGTGGAGCTTGAGCAGGATGTCGGTGAGGTCGTCGAAGTGCTCGTAGAACGTGCGGCGGCTGACGCCCGCCTCGGCCACCACCAGATCGATGGTGGAGGCGCCGAACCCGCGCCGCGCGAACACCTTCGTGGCCGCCGCGAACAACCGTCGGCGCTGGTCCTTGACCCGGTCCTCGGGCGTCTGGGCGCGGTCGTACTTGCCCCTTCGGGGCGCGCGGAGGGCAGCGGTCACGACCGACATCCTGGCGGACGGACGCGTCTCGATCAAGTCCCCGAGAGTGGTACGATACAGTTTTCATTGAAGGCTCCATGGCCATGAGCTACGCCTGATTCCAGCATGAAGGCGCAATACATCCGGGGAACACTGGCGTTTCTATGCATGCTCGGAGCCGCCTGCGGCGGCGACGCCGGCGAGCCGCCCGCGACCGAGGGGCCGCCGCGGATCGAGCCCTCGCCGGAGGCGCCGGTGCCGGTCGCGAAGAACCCGAGCGGGGAGCCTTCGGGCCCGGGCTCGGGGCCTGGCACCGGCCCGGGAGGCGGAGGATCGACGGGGCCGCTCACCGCGGCGAAGTGCTTCGAGAAGCTGACCGGGAAGGTGCCAGGCCCCGACTACGACAAGTTCAAGCCGATCATCTCGGCGAGCTGCCTCGGGACGCACCACCAGGACATCAAGGGCGTGGAGAAGCTCGTGTTCCTCGGCGACTCCATCACCGAGGGGACGCCGCCGAACCTCCCGGCGCAGTACTACCGGAGCATCCTCGCCGAGGACCTGAAGAAGAAGTTCGGATCGTCGCTCGAGGTGAAGAACTGCGCGGCGTGGGGCGCGCGCATGGACGACCTCCTCGAGGGCAAGAAGGAGCTCGCCGAGTGCTTCCCGAACGCGGTCGAGCCGAAGCGGACGCTCGTGGTCATGACGATGGGCGGCAACGACATCTCGAACTGGGCGAAGGACAAGCTCTCCGCCGCCGCGGCGATCGTGGAGGCCGACAAGGCGGTCGCGCTGCTCCGCGACGCCATGGTCTGGCTGAAGAAGGATCCGAAGCGGTTCCCCGCCGGCGTCGACGTCGTCGTCACGAACGTCTACGAGTACACCGACACGACCGGAGACCTCATGAGCTGCCCGACCGCGGCGGTCGCGGGCATGAGCGGCAACTGGATCGACGGCGCGCCCGCCGTGGTGCACTTCCAGGAGCAGATCATGAAGGTGGCCGTCGACACGGGCATCGACATGGTGTTCCTCCTCGAGGACTTCTGCGGCCACGGCTACAAGAACGACGACCCGAAGAACCAGTGCTACCGCGGTCCGGACACGCCGCGCTGGTTCGACCTCACGTGCATCCACCCGAACCCGGCGGGGCACGCGGAGATCGCGCGGCTGTTCCGCGCCGTCATCGACGGCTGAGCGAGGCGCCGTGTCCGCGCGGGGATGACGCCGTCGCGCCGCCGGGGCGTCGCGGGGTTCAGCCTCCGCGTGGGTGGGGCTCTTCGACCGGGATGTAGGTCAGGGGCGGCGTGTGCTTCTTGAAGAGCGTGCGCCCGGCCGGAGACAGCGCGCGGAACGCCTCGGCCGACAGCGCGAAGGACCGCGTGGGGAGGCGCGCGGTGATGTTGACGTCGTCGCCGATGACGTCGAACGTCTTGTGGTCGCGCGCGCCGTACATTCCCGCGACGACGTCGCCGCGGTGGAGCTTGACGACCAGCCGCGAGTCCCACCGCTCGGCCGCGAGCCAGGCGTCGACGGATCGTTTCAGGTCGAGGAGCGCCTCCACCGCGTCGTCGGCGCGCTCCGTCGGGAACACGGCCAGCGCGCCGTCCCCGATGAACTTGACGAGCGTCCCGCCCCCCCGCGCGACGTGGTCGCCGACGCGTTCGTAGTAGGCGTCGACCATCTCGGCGAGCCGGACGTCGTCGGCGGTACGACGCGCGTCCATGGTGTACGTGGAGAGGTCGAGGAAGCAGATGACGAGCTCGCGCCGCGCGCGAGCCTCGGTGCCGGTGTTCATGATGTGCTCCAATGCGTTCGGCGTGTGACGTCGGCCCGGGTGTCCGACAGCGATGGCGGGTGCGTCGCAGGCCCGTGCGTCCTGCAGTTCGACGGAAGGTAGCAACGCGGCCCGACGCCGGCAACCGGCGCACCGGTGCCGTGTTTCTCCGTGAGGTGAAGGGCGGAGGAAGCGAGGCAGGCGCGCCTCGCCGGGGCGCCGTCGGCGTACCGGAGACGTGGATCGGCCCTGATTTTCCTGAGCTTTTCCGGCGGCGGGGCGTCCGCGCGCGCGGTCCCGGACTTGCTCCGTGTCGCAGGGCGCCGCGCGAGACCTGGCCGTCCGGGATCACGCGCGCGATCGAAAACCCGAACCCAGGAAAGGTCTCTTCATGAAGCGCAGGTTGTCCCGTGTCCTCGCCGTCCTCGCCGTCCTCATGGTCCTCGTCGGTTGCCGGAAGGATCCGGCCAAGGGCACCCACGAGCAGAAGGTCGCGACCGTCCCCGAGAAGATCCAGCCTCTCTTCAAGACCTGGAAGCTCGACGTGAACGCGTCGAGCGAGATGAACGCGAAGACACTCGAGAAGGCGACCGGCATCCGGGCGGACGTCAAGTTCGACAAGGACGTCGGCAAGGCCGCGCAGTTCGCGGCGAGGACGCTCTTCTTCACCTTCGAGAAGGGCAAGCTGACGCGCGCGTACGAGGAGCGGTACGGCGAAGGGCTCCTGTCGACCTCCTCCTCCGGGTGGTTCACCGCGGACGACGACGCGAAGTCGCTGACGCTGAAGGACGCGGCGCAGAAGGAGACCGCGTACACGATCGAGGAGCTCGCGACGGACAAGCTCGTGCTCGCCCCGCGCGGAGGCGGATCGTTCGAGGTCTACAGGACGCCCGGGAGCCAGTTCACGCCGGCGTCGACCGTGACGGCGGTGGCGGCGGCGGACAGGTCCGCGACCGCGCCGGTCGAGGTGCAGCCGAACGAGAAGAACAAGAAGGACGCGTACAAGGCCGGCGAGAAGGTCGCGGGTCGGTGGTCGCGCTCGGTCTGGTGGATGGCCACGGTCAAGGGCAAGAACGGCGACCGATACGACGTCGCGTGGGCCGACGGCACGACGGGCAGGGTCGCCGCCAGCGACATGGTCCCGGTCGTGCCTGCGAGGAGCCTCAAGGTGGGCGATCGCGTCGCCGGCTGCTGGCGCTCGTGCCGGAGCTCGCTCTACATGGGCGCGATCGAGAAGATCAACCCGAAGAGGCCGGCGGCTCCGTTCACGATCAAGTGGGACGACGGGACGTCGTCGGACGTCAAGGAGGGCGAGGTCACGCGGTTCTGAGGGGCGCGGGTGTCGTCAGTCGTCTCCCGAGCGAAGTCCGTACCGCCGTATCGTTCGAAAGAGCGTGCGGCGGTCGACGCCTGCGCGCCGAGCCGCCTCGCGACGTTGCCTCCGGTCTTGCCGAGGAGCGCGGCGAGGTAGTCCCGCTCGAAGCGCTCGACGGCGACCTGCTTGGCCTCGCGCATCGGAAGCACGCAGAGGTCCTCGACGCCGGGCGCGGCGGGCGCGTCGCCCGGCTCCACGAGAGGCGGCGGCGCGTGGAGGATGGTCAGCTGCTCGAGGTGGTTGCGCAGCTCGCGGACGTTGCCCGGCCACGTGTGCCTCGCGAGCGCCGCGAGCAGGTCGGCGTCCAGGCGCACCTCGATCGGGCGCGCGCGATCCCGGCGGAGCGAGGCGAGCAACGCCGGCACGAGCTCGGCGAGGTCGTCGAGCCGGTCGCGGAGGGCGGGCATCTGGACGTGAATCACGGCGAGGCGGAAGTAGAGATCGGGGCGGAACCGTCCCGCGTTCACCTCGCGACGAAGGTCCCTGTTCGTGGCGGCGACGATGCGCACGTCGGTCCGGTGGGTCTTCTCGCCGCCGACGCGTCGGAACTCTCCCTCGGCGAGGGCGCGGAGGAGCTTCGGCTGCATCTCGAGCGGCAGCTCGCCGATCTCGTCGAGGAAGAGCGTGCCGCCGTTCGCGCGCTCGAACGCGCCGCGGCGCGCGCTCACCGCGCTGGTGAATGCGCCCTTCTCGTGCCCGAAGAGCTCGCTCTCGAGGAGGGTCGATGGAACGCCGCCGCAGTCGACGACCTCGAAGGGCGCCTTGGCGCGTGGGCTCGCGTCGTGGACGCCACGCGCGGCGAGCTCCTTGCCCGTGCCGGTCTCGCCGGTGATCAAGACGGGGGCGCTCGTCGGTGCGACCTGCTCGAGGACGCGGTATGCCGCCCTCATCGCCTGGCTCGAACCGATGAGCGCGCCGAAGGCCGCCGCGGGAATCTCCTCCCCGGCGGCCTGGGCCGCCAGCGGTTCGATCCGCACCCGCGAGTCTCCGATCGCCAGCTCGATCGCCTCGCGGGCGATGATATCGCCGACCCGCGTGGTCCCGAGGAAGGTGCCGTTGGTGCTCTCGAGGTCGCGGACGACGACCCCGGTCCGGCCGGCCTCGAGCTCGAGGTGGAACCGGCTGACGGTCGGATCCGTGAGCTGGAGGGTGGGTCCGTCGCCGGGAAACACGCCCACCGCCAGTCGACCCTCGACCGACAGCGCCGCCTTGCCCGCGTCGGGGCCGGCGGTGACGTTCACACGGAAGGAGTGGACCGGAGCCGGGGCATCCTTGCCGAGCACGAGGGAGTGCTGGGGCGACGCCGCCGCCGTGGCGTCGCCGGCCTCCCGCGAGCTCGGAGCGCTCGCGGGGGGCGGCGGCCGTCGGATCCGGAAGTGGTGCCCGCATCCCGGGCAACGGAACGTCGTCCCGCGCGCTCCGACGAGAGAATCGTCGACCTCGTGCTCCGACTCGCAGCGCTCGCACCGGATGTGCATGTCCCTCTCGCCCGCTCCACGCTACCATGCTGGCCCTCGGGCGGCGGTGCGGGATCGCTGTGATACGATACCGCGCCGTGCACACGGGTGCGGCCACCGTCGACGGCAAGTACCGCGTGCTCCGGGAGATCGGAATGGGGGGCATGGGGGCGGTCTACGAGGCCGAGCACCTCGGCACCGGTCGCCGCGTGGCGTTGAAGGTCCTCAACGCCGACGCGCTCACCAAGGACAAGGACGTCCTCACGCGGTTCCGGCGCGAGGCGCGCGCGAGCGGAGCGATCCAATCGCCGCACGTCGTCCAGGTGCTCGACAGCGGCGTCGATCCCTCGAACGACAGCCCGTACCTGGTCATGGAGCTCCTGGTCGGCGAGGATCTGCACGAGCTCTGCGATCGGCTCGGTCCGTTGCCTCCCGATCTCGTCCTCCGGATCGCCGCGCAGGCGTGCCTCGGCCTCTCGCGCGTCCACGACGCCGGGATCCTCCACCGCGACGTGAAATCCGCCAACGTCCACCTCTCCCGGTCCGAGGGCGAGCGGATCGTCAAGCTCCTCGACTTCGGCCTGGCCAAGGTCCGCACCGATCCCCTCGGCATCGGGCCGCTCCACGACGTCACGAAGACGGGCTCGGTCGTGGGATCGCCGTTCTACATGTCGCCCGAGCAGGCGAAGGGCAAGAAGGCGTATGACGGGCGCACGGACATCTTCTCGCTGGGCGTCCTCATGTACGAGGCCCTCACCGGTACGACGCCGCACGCGATGTGCACGACGATCGCCGATCTGGTCGTCGCCGTCGCCACCCGTCCCGCCGATCCGCTGCAGAGCCGGGCGCCATGGGTGCCGAGCGCGATCGCGGACATCATCCACACGGCGCTCGCCCTGGATCCGGAGCGGCGCCACCCGAGCGCCGCCGCCATGCGCGGGGCGATCATGGCCCTCCTGCCGAACGGTTGCGCGATCGGGGAGGACCTGCTGGTGGGGGTCTCGCCGGAGGTCCGCGCACGGGCGGCCGACCTCGGGCAGCCGTCCGGGATCCGCGGGGCCGCACCCCCCCGCGTCTCCGCGCCCGACCGAGGCATGCACGGAGACCGGACGGAGGTCGACCCGGCGCGCGATCCCTTCGGGCTCGTCGGCAGCGTCCTCGCCGACAAGTTCCGGGTGACGGGCGTCATCGGCGAGGGCGGGTTCGGCGTGGTGTACGAGGGCCAGCACCTCGCGCTCGGGGCGCCGGTCGCGATCAAGTGCCTCAAGCCCAGGACGTCGTCCGCGGGAGGCGACGAGCGCGACGTCGACGCGTTCGTCCGGGAGGCGCGGGTGCTGTTCACGCTGGGCCATCCCGCGATCGTCCGCTTCTACGAGACCGGCGTCCTCGACCACGCGCGTGGGCGCGTGCCGTGGGTGGTCCTCGAGCGGCTCACGGGGACGCCGCTCGACCTCGAGATCCGGGCGCGGGCGCGCGCGCGGCGCCCCTTCGATCTCGCCGAGCTGCGCGCGATCTTCGAGCCGATCTTGGAGGGCCTCGCGTTCGCCCACGAGCACGGCGTCGTTCACCGCGATCTCAAGCCGGCCAACCTGATGCTGTCACGTGTGGGGCTGGGGATCGCGCCGAAGATCCTGGATTTCGGGACCGCCCGGGCCACCTGGAACGGGGAGCACACCGCCGACGCGACGGGGTTCACGCCGCTCTACGCCGCGCCCGAGCAGTGGGACCCGACGCTCGGCACGATCGGTCCGGCGACGGACGTCTTCGCGATGGGCCTCACGCTCGTGGAGGCGTGCGTGCTCGCGCCACCGCACGCGGGCACCGTCCAGATCGGCGAAGTTCTCCGCGCGGTGATGGATCCGACGCGGCGTCCCGACCTCCGCCGACTGAGGCCCGATTTGCCGGCGGCGCTCGCGGACCTGGCCGTCCAGGCGATGCGGCTGCGCCCGGAGGAGCGGTTCTCCGACGGCGGGGCGATGCTCCGGGCGTTCCGTGAAGCCGTGGCCCCGCACGCGCCCGCGCCACGGCCGAGGACATGGGGACCTGCGGTGACGGCGGGAGGCATCGTCGGGCTCGTGCTGGCGCTGGTGCTGGCGGTGTTCGTCGTCCAGCGGCTGGCGAGGGGCAGGGACGCCGCGAGCCTCGACGAGCTCGCCGCGGTCGCTCCACCTCCCGGCGTGATGGCGCGAGGCGCCCCGGTCCTTGCCCAGTGGGAGGGGACGATCTTCCAGGAGGGGAGGGTCGCCAAGGTCGACGGGGATCGCGTCACCGTCGCCTGGAGCGACCGATCGAAGGCGAGGGAGATCGATCGGGCCTTCGTCCTTCTCGTGCCGAGGTCGGGATCGGCGCCCGCGTTCCAGGCCGGCGACGTCGTGCTCGCGCGGCGCAGGATCGGCGAGCTCTGGCACGGCGCCGAGGTGACGCACGTCGGGGGTGCGGTCCAGCTTCGCTTCGTCGACGAGAGCGAGGCGCACCTCGAGGCGCACGCGGTGATCGGCGCTCCCGCGAGCATCGCGGTGGACATCAAGAACGAGATGCGCGCCGCCGGCATCCGGAGGGTCGCGGCGGCCGGCCTCCCCTGGAGGCCCCCGGCCTATCGGCCTGTCCCGGGCCAGAAGGTCGTCGCGACCTGGATCGCATCCTCGTGGTACAGCGGCGCCGTCACGGCGGTCGGTGACGACAAGGCGACGATCGCCTGGGCCGACGGGTCAGCGCCGTCGCAGGTCGTGCTCGAGCGCATCGCTCCCGAGCCCGGTCCCGACACACCCGCGGCGCATCAGGGAGAGTTCGTGCTCGCGCGTTCGAGCGCCGGTTCGACCTGGCGATGGGGCCAGGTCTCGAGCGTGGCCAGCGCGCAGGTCGAGGTGTACATGGCAGACGGTTCGAAGGAGACGCGCGCGGCTCGGGACTACCTCGTCATGCAGCGATAGGGCACCGGGCCTCGGCCGCCGCGGAATGCCCGAAATCCTCACCCCTCGAACCGCACGAGGTCGAGGAGCTCCTGCGGCGTGACCGCCTTCGCCTCGCCCTTTCCCTCGAGGACCGCCGTCGCGAGCTCGCGCTTCTGGGCGTGCATCTTCAGCACGGCCTCCTCGATGGTCCCGTTCGCGACGAGGCGGTACACCGTGACCGGCTCCGTCTGCCCCATGCGGTGCGCCCGCGCGGTCGCCTGCTCCTCGGCCGCGGGATTCCACCATGGGTCGAGGTGGATCACGTAGCTCGCCTTTCCAGCACAGTGGGATCCGAAGCTTGGAATTCACGTGACTTGAAGTCGCGGC
>JADMIO011406708.1_pt1 | contig 118095 bp, 118 predicted proteins | sample 8958161 | NCBI WGS metagenome assembly JADMIO01 (sample SAMN16585339, study PRJNA669376) | soil metagenome | isolation source: Crop rotation soil | place: USA: Cullars Rotation, Alabama | collected 2011
GCGACAACTTGTCCACGTGGAATTCTAAGCTTAGGATCCCAATGTGCTGGAAAGGGAAGCCGAGCGGATGGACGCACCGGGAATTCGCCCGCGCACTCGGCGCCGCCGTGGGCACCAAACCGGCAGTCGTCTCGTCACCCGGCATCCTGCTCCGCCTCGCAGCCCGCGCCGACCAGCTTTTCCGCCGCGAGAAAGCGAAGCTCACCGTCGACCGCGCCGCCTACTTCTCCCACCGCAACTGGGTCGTGGAGCCCAAGCGCGCGGCACCGCCCGGACTATGGAAGCCGCAGATCGACACTCGGCGGGGCCTTTCCGACACTGCCGCGTGGTACCGGGAGCAGCACTGGCTCTAGGGCCTGCGTCAGCCTGCGTGCGTCCGCTCAGCAGCTTCGGGTGTAATAGACGACGCCGTTCCGGTGGTGCTTGTGGATGCACGGCGAGTTGTAGCTCGTGCGATATCCGTACGCCGAATAGCCGTAGCTCGGATAGGAATAGCCGTAACTGTAGGGGCCATAGCCATAGCTGTAGCTGTAGGGACTATAGCCGTAGCTGTAGCTGTAGGGACTATAGCCGTAGCTGTAAGGGCTGTAGCCGTAGCTGTTGTAGCCATAACTATAGGGACCATAGCCGTACGAGCTGTATCCATAGCTATACGGGCTGTACCCGTAGCGATACGGGCTGTAGCCGTAACTGTAAGGGCTCGACCCGACGCCGATGTAAATTTGAGCAGCGGCGGGCGTAGCCGCTAGAGCGGCGGCGAGGGCGGCTGCAGATCCGATAAGCAATCTGCGCATCACTTTTTCCTTCATCTACGCGCGAAAACCCAGTGTTTCGCGAGACTTGGCGGTACAACGCCGACAAAGCGGGTGTGTTGCGCGACCGTCGCCAGAGCGACGCTCTGGAGAGGCGGTCGACATCGGCAGCAGGAACAGGGCGTTTCGCATTGAAATGACGCGGCGCGGCACCACCTGCGCACGATGCTTCCGCTGTCCGTTCTCGATCTCTCGCCAATCACCGAAGGCAGTGACGCGGGGCAGTCGCTGCGCAACTCCGCCGACCTCGCCCGCCACGTCGAAGCCCTCGGCTACCACCGCTTCTGGATGGCCGAGCATCATTCGATGCCTGGGATCGCCAGCGCCGCGACCGCGGTCGCGCTCGCTTACGCGGGATCGCAAACGTCCAGCATCCGGATCGGCGCCGGCGGCATCATGCTTCCGAATCATGCGCCGCTAATCATCGCCGAGCAGTTCGGAACGCTTGAAAGCCTGTTTCCGGGCCGCGTCGATCTCGGGCTGGGACGAGCGCCGGGAACGGACCAGGCCGCCGCTTATGCGATGCGCCGCAACCTGACGTCCGATGCCAACCAGTTCCCGAACGACGTCGTCGAGCTAAGGGAGTATTTTGGTGGGCAGAAGGAACGAGTCCGCGCCATTCCGGGCGAGGGTCTCGACATTCCGCTGTGGATCCTCGGATCGAGCCTGTTCGGCGCGCAGCTGGCGGCGATGCTCGGCCTTCCTTACGCCTTCGCGTCCCACTTCGCGCCACAGATGATGATGGAGGCGATCAAAGTCTACCGCGAGCGCTTCGAGCCGTCGGACCAGCTCGACAAACCTTATGTCATGCTCGGCTTCAACGCGATCGTCGCTGAGAGCGACGAGGAGGCGGAGCTCCTCGCAACCTCGGTCCAGCAGGCGTTCGTCGCGCTGCGCACCGGCAATCCGATCAAGCTTCCGCCGCCCAAGGTCGGCTATACCGACGAGCTTCCGCTCGAATCCCGCGCCATTCTCCGCCAGGTCCTTTCGGCTGCCGCGATCGGAAGCCCCGATACCGCGCGTCGCCAGCTCGAAGAATTCGTCGACCGCACAAAACCCGATGAACTGATCGTCACCGCGCAGATCTACGACCACGAGGCGCGCCTCAAGTCATATCGCCTCCTCATGGAGAGCGTGCGTCAGCCCGAACCTGTCCCCTCGAAGTAAGAGAATCCATGTCCGCTTTGTTCACTCCGCTCGAGGTCGCCGGCCTCAAGCTCGCCAACCGCATCGTCATCGCCCCAATGTGCCAATATTCGGCCGAGGACGGCTGCATGTCCGACTGGCATTTGATCCACCTCGGCCACCTCGCGCTTTCCGGAGCGGCGCTCCTGACGATCGAGGCGACTGCGGTCACGCCGGAAGGCCGCATCAGCTACGGCGACACCGGTCTCTGGTCGGACGCCAATGAAGAAGCCATGGCACGCGTCCTCGCGAGCGTCCGCCGCTGGTCGGACATGCCGATCGCCATCCAGCTCGGTCACGCCGGCCGAAAGGCATCGACCGACAAGCCGTGGCTCGGCGGGAAGCAGATCCTGCCGGGGGCCGACAATGGCTGGCAGACGCTCGCTCCCTCGCCCGTCCCGTTCCTTGAAGGGGAGAACCCGCCGCAGGAGCTCGATCGCGCAGGCCTCGACCGCATCCGCCAAGCCTTCGCTGACGCGGCCGAGCGCGCCGCGCGCCTCGACCTCGCCGCCGTGCAGCTCCATGGCGCCCACGGCTATCTCCTCCACCAGTTCCTCTCGCCGCTCTCGAACAAGCGCGCCGACGAATATGGCGGCGGCCTCGACAACCGGATGCGCTTCCCGCTTGAGGTCTTCGACGCGGTACGCGCGGTCTTCCCCGCCGACCGGCCTGTCACGATGCGCGTTTCCGCCACCGACTGGGTCGAAGGTGGCTGGGACATCGACCAGACCGTCGAATTCGCCCGAGCGCTCGAACAGCGCGGGTGCGCTGCCATTCACGTCTCGTCCGGTGGCTTGGACCCACGCCAGCAGATTCCCGTCGGCCCAAGCTATCAGGTACCGCTCGCACGTGAGGTGAAACGCGCTGTGAACATCCCCGTGGTCGCGGTCGGCCTCATCACCGACTTCGAGCAGGCCGAGGCGATCGTCGGGACCGGCGACGCCGATCTCGTGGCGCTCGCTCGCGGCATCCTCTACGACCCGCGCTGGCCGTGGCATGCGGCGGCCACGCTGGGCGGCCGGGTGAATGCGCCGCCGCAATACTTGCGTTCGCAGCCGCGGCAGCATCGCGACCTGTTCGACTGGGGAGAATGAGATGAACGGAGCGCTGGTTTCGGTGGTGCTGGCGGTGATCGGCGGCGTCCTCCTCGCCGTTCAGGCTCCGACCAACGCTCTCCTCGGCAAGGCCTCGGGATCGGCGATCGTTGCAGCCTTCATTTCCTTCCTCATCGGCACCGTCGCGCTCGGCGGCGCGGTGGCGACCACATCCGGCCGCCTCTTCGCGCCGGGATTGAAGCAAGTCCCCTGGTACGCCTGGGTTGGCGGCTTCTACGGCGCCTTCTTCGTCGCCGTCGCCGCCTTCGGAGCGCCGCGCGTCGGCGTGGGCGTCCTCCTCACTGCAGCGATCGCCGGCCAGCTCGCCGCCGCGCTCGTGCTCGACCACTTTGGCCTGCTCGGCCTTGCTCGCCACCCCGTGACCATCACACGCGCCGCCGGGCTTGTCCTGGTGCTCGTCGGCGCCGCCCTGGTCCGCAAGAGCTAGGCGCCGCCCGAACAGCGCCCCATTCGCGCCCCATTGCGTTGCTTAAGCGGGGGGCCGCGACTAACGAACCTTGCCATGCCGGACCGCCAGGAAACCTACCACACCGTCGTCGAGATCATCGAGCCGCTCAACCGCAAGAACGTCGCCATCACGGAGGCTACGCGCTTCGCCGCCGATCTCGAATGGGACAGCCTCACCGTGCTGGACTTCGTGGCCGACATCGAGGACGCGTTTGACGTCATCATCTCGATGAACATGCAGGCTGAGATCGAGACCGTCGGCCAGCTCGTCGACGCGCTTCAACGGCTGACCGCCAGCCGTGGCTGACCTTTTCTCCAAGTTCGACCCGCTGATCGAGCAGCGCGAGACCCTGCTCGAAGGCGGCGTGACCGATCCGTTCAACCTCGTAATGGAAAAGGTCGAAAGCCCGACCGTGGCCGTCTGCAACGGCCAGCGCACAGTTCTGCTCGGGACCTACAATTACATGGGAATGACGTTCGACCCGGACGTCGTCGCCGCGGGGAAGCAGGCGCTCGACGATTTCGGCTCGGGCACGACGGGAAGCCGCGTCCTCAACGGCACCTACGCCGGTCACAAGGCCGTCGAGCAGGCGCTGAAGGACTTCTACGCCATGGACCACGCCATGGTCTTCTCCACCGGCTACCAGGCGAACCTCGGCGTCATTTCAACGATTGCCGGCAAGGAGGACTATATCGTCCTCGACATCGACAGCCACGCCTCGATCTACGACGGCTGCAAGATGGGCGACGCGCAAATCGTCCCCTTCCGCCACAATGACATCGATGCGCTCGAAAAACGGCTCAAGCGGATACCCGAAGGCGCGGGCAAGCTGGTCGTACTCGAAGGCGTCTATTCGATGCTCGGCGACGTCGCTCCGCTGAAGGAGATGGTCGCGGTCTCCAAGGCGAACGGCGCGATGGTCCTCGTCGACGAGGCGCATTCGATGGGCTTCATCGGCGAGCACGGCCGTGGCGTTGCCGAGGCTCAGGGAGTCATCGAGGACGTCGACTTCATCATCGGCACCTTCTCCAAGTCAGTGGGCACGGTGGGCGGATTCTGCGTCTCCAACCACCCGAAGTTCGAAATCCTGCGCCTCGTCTGCCGCCCCTACGTCTTCACCGCTTCGCTCCCGCCCTCGGTCGTCGCCACTGCCGCGACCTCGATTCGCAAGCTGATGGACAGCGCCGACAAGCGCGCTCACCTGTGGGAGAATTCCAAGCGTCTCCATGCGGGTCTCCGCCAGCTCGGCTTCAGCCTCGGCACCGACGAGCCGCAGTCGGCGATCATCGCCGTGATCATGCCGGATCTCGAAACCGGCGCCTCGATGTGGGAGGCGCTCTTGCAGGAAGGCCTGTACGTCAATCTCGCCCGTCCGCCGGCGACGCCCGCCGGGATGACGCTGCTCCGCTGCTCCCTTTGCGCGCTCCACACGGAGGATCAGGTCGGAGAGATTCTGGAAATGTTCGCTGCGGCAGGCCGTGCAACAGGCTGCATAAGCTGAGCAAACACCCCCGTTTTCGAGGGAACCTTTGGCTTTCGCCAAAAGGTTAACGCGACTAGACTGGGTCAATGATCGGGGTCGGGGAAGAGGACGACATCCGCTTCGATTGGAGGCGTGGGGGAGCTGCGGCCGCCGGTTTGGTCGCCGCGCTCATCCTCGTCGCCATGGTTTTCCTCGTTAAATTCACCAACGACGCGCGCGAGCAGGCGCTCGACGCCGAGCGGCACTCCTATGAGGTCGCCCTGGTGGTTCGTAACGTCAGCGCCAACGTGTCTGGTGCGGAGGCTGCGCTGGCCCGCTTCGTGCTCGACGAGAAGGTGCACCCAAACGGCCAGATCTACGTCAGCGATTGGCAGTTCGCCGGCTATCAGATCCAGCAACTTCGCGAGCTCATGCGCGGCAGTCCCGATCAGCTCGGCCGCGTTGCCCGCGTGCAGCAGCTGTATAACCAGCGCGGCGCCGAGCTTTCGCTCGCGGCCCAGGCCGCCCTGCAAAAGCAGGGTGATGCCGGCATCAGCTACTTTTACGCCGCCGCGAAGAAGTCGACCGGCCAGGATCTCGACAATGCGCTCAACGACATCATCAAGGCTGAGCGTGAAACGCTTCGCAACAAGATCCAGCGCAGCCAATTCTTCTCCGACCAGGCCGACCAGTTCACCAATTATCTAAGCTGGCTCGGCATCCTTGTGGGTCTGGGCGCGATCTTTCTCGCGGTCGTCTCGGTCCAGGCGCTTCGCCAAAATGCGGCCGCGCGGCGGCAGATCGAGAGCGAGCTCGACCGCGCGGAAGCGCTCGAAATGGCTGTGCGCGAGCGAACCCAGGAGCTGTGGGAAGCGAATCAGGCCTTGAAGGCCGAGGCCGCGGAACGCGAAGCGGCAGAGGCGCAGCTTCGCCAGGTCCAGAAGATGGAGGCCGTCGGCCAGCTGACCGGCGGCATCGCGCACGACTTCAACAACATGCTCGCCGTCGTCGTCGGCGGCATCGACCTCGCCCTGCGCCGCCTAAACGGCCCGCGGCGCGAGATCATGATGCACCTCAACAATGCGATGGAGGGCGCTACGCGCGCGGCGGCGCTGACTCGGCGCCTGCTGTCCTTCGCACGGTCCGAGCCGCTGCTTCCCGAGCGCGTCGACAGCACCGACCTCATCGGCGGAATGTCGGACCTGCTCGACCGCACGCTCGGCGAACGCATTCGCGTGGAGGTCGACCTCGACGGCGACACCTGGCCGATCTACGTCGACCCGCACCAGCTCGAAAATGCGATCGTGAATCTTGCCGTCAACGCACGCGATGCGATGGACGGCGAGGGCCTGATGCGCATCGCGACGGAGAACGTCCGCCTCGCGGCCAATCAGGTTGGTGACGTCCAGGCCGGCGATTACGTGAAGATCAGCGTTACCGACACCGGCTGCGGGATGACGCCCGAGGTGCTCGAGCACGCTTTCGAGCCCTTCTTCACGACCAAGCCGGTCGGCAAGGGAACGGGTCTCGGGCTGTCTCAGATTTTCGGATTCGCTCACCAATCCGGAGGTGAAGTCGGGATCGAGAGTCAGGTCGGCAGAGGGACCACCGTATCGATCTACCTGCCCCGCACGACGGTCGCCGCGCAAGTTCGCCTTCATCCGGCGGTGCAGCGGCGCGAGGATGCCGAAGCGCATGTCCCCGGCGCGCGGATCCTGCTGGTCGAGGACGACCCGCGCGTTCGCACGGCAACCGTGGGCGCGCTTGAGGACCTCGACTACGATCCGGTCGCCTGCGGCAGCGGGGCCGAAGCGATCAAACTGTTTCAGAATCAGGAATTCGACCTCGTCATCACCGATGTCATCATGCCCGAGATGACCGGGCCCGAGCTCATTCGACACCTCAAGGCGACGTCGCCGCGCGATTTCGCGGTGCTGTTCGTCACCGGCTACGTCGGGGAGGGCGAAAGCGACGATCTCCGCCGCAACGAACTGTTGCGCAAACCGTTCACCGTCGGCGCTCTCGCCAGCGCGGTGGCGGCCGCGCTGGCGCGGACTAGCGAACCGCCCCGCTCCTCAGCAGGCGGGGCAAGAGGCTGATCCCGGCCAGCAGCGGGTGCCGCCGCTGCCACGGCTTTAACTGAATGTTCGCGCTGGCGTGCCGGTTGATCTTCCACGCGATGTAATCCGCGCCGCCGGCGAAGGTGAAACTCGCCTTGGCGAGTCGGGCGATCGAATAACGTTTGCCGTGCCCTTGTTTGCGGCGCCACCAGCGCTCCGCTTTTTGGTTGCTCAGCGTCGGTGAAAGCGTCTTGACGGCGGCTTTGCCGAAGCGTCGATACCGCTTGCGATCCGCAATCACGAGTGCCGCAGCCCGGCCACCTCGCTCCGCTCGAAGCTCCGCTCCGAAAGTCAGGGAAAAGGCCTCAGCCCACAGTTCCTCGATGCCGGCATCAGGTTTCAATGGGCGAGTCCAACCAAGCAGCGTGGGCGCGGCGCTACTCACGACATCGATCACCCGCTCAGTCGCCGCGGCATCCGCGCTGCACACCAGCCGCGACGGCTGTGCGAAGCGCGCGGCGGTTGACACGGTCCAGGCCGCCGGCCCGCACTCATGCGCGAAATCCACTTCGCTCAGCACCGCATATTTGGCGGCGAGGCCGTCCTTCTCGAAATAAAAGACGTTGGGGGGGATGAGCCGATTTGCGACGGCGAGCCACCGCTTCGTATAGGCGTCGCGATAATCGGAAACGATCAGATAAAAATCGAGCATGAGCCCGTCGAGCTGCTTTTCCCTCAGACACGAACCATAGAACAGCACCGCCCGGCTCGCCGCGCCATGCCTCGCCGCAATCGCTGCCGCGATCTCCCTGACCCGCGGATCAACGGGCAGGCTTAATTCTTCCGCGACGAGGTCGCGAAGCTCGCTCATGCGCCGCGATTTACGCCGCGAGCTTGACGAACGACAGGGCCTGCGCAGTGCGCAGGTGGATCGGGCTGCCGGCCTCGGTGCGGAAGGTCTCGCCGTCGAGGATCACATGACTGCTGTCGCCTTCGATCGTGATCTCGTCCGCTTCCTTGAAGTGAACTCCGTCGACATGCGCGCGCCCGAGCTTGCCCGCGATCTTGGCGAGCACCGCGCGGACGACGGACTTGGGTCGCTCCTCGATCGCCAGTAGCTTGAGCATGCCTGCCCGATGCGCCCCCATGTCGGTCGACAGCAGCAGCTTCTCGAGCGTGGTGATCGCGAGCAGCGAGAAGCGCCCGCTCAAATGGCCGTCCTGTTCCGAGAGCGAGACGCTGAGGGGAGTCGAATCCGGCGGAAGGAAGCTCGCCTTGATTCCGAGCACCTGCTTTGCGGTGGCCGCGATCGCGGTGATCATATGCGCGACGCTGTTGGGCAGCCCGAGCGGGTAAATCTTCTCGCGGCAATAAAGCATGATCTCGGCCAGTCCCGCGCCGCCGAGGAACATGCCGATCACCGGCCGATCTTCCGCGCCGCCGCGCCGAAGCGCGATCAGTTCGCGGGCAACCGTATAGGGCGCAAGATCGTCGCTCCGCGCTAGCTCGATCAGGCGCTCCAGCGTCTCGATCGGGTCGCCGCTCGCGCCAAGGTCCAGCGCGATAAGGTTGGTCTTGCCGCTCGGCAGCACCGCGACCGGCGGCGGGGCGTCGCCGAAGTAGCCGCCATTGTAGATTTCCGTCAGCGCGGCCTGGACCGTCCCGTCGCCGCCGTTGATCGCCAGCACCTTGGGCCTGACACGCGCGATGACGCGCATCGCTTCGCCGATTTGCTTCGCGTGCTCGACCTCATAGTGGAAGACGTCGGGATGGTCCGAGCAATATTCCCGGATGCGCGGCAGCTGCGCGATGTTCCCCGTCGACTTGGGGTTGGAAAGCAGCGCGATGCGGGGCCGCGCCTGGTGGTGCCAGTCGCGCTTCGCCGACGCCGGACACAGCTGTCCCGCTGGGACTTCTGTCTCGTTGCTCGGAAGCGTTTTCGACAATGAATTCACCAGCCGGTTCGCTATAGGGACGCCAACGAACGGATGATCCCTGGGGAAAGGTTGCATCCGTCCGGTGTGGAATCTCGGCTGCCTTTGCGGCCAAATGATGGTGCTGGGACGACTTAAATTTGCGCCAACTCGGCCTGATTGACCGCTATCTCGCGAAATCGATCGCAGTGCCGCTCCTCGGCTCGCTGATCCTCGCCGCCATGCTGCTCATCCTCGACAAGATGCTGCGGCTCTTCCAGTACGTCGTCGATGCAGGCGGCCCAGTCAGCGTCGTCTGGCGGATGCTCGCCAACCTCCTGCCCGAATATTTGTCGCTCGGGATCCCGATCGGCCTGATGCTCGGTATCTTGCTCGCCTTTAGGAAGCTCGCGCTCTCATCGGAGCTCGACGCGATGCGCGGGATTGGCGTCGGTTACGGTCGGCTGCTGCGTGTGCCGTACGCCTATGCGATCCCGCTCGCGCTCATCAACCTGGGGATCGTGGGCTATCTGCAGCCCTTCACCGAATATCGTTATGAAGCTCTGCGCTTCGACCTCAACTCGGGCGCGCTCGGCGCAGCGGTGAAGGTCGGCGAGTTCAACCGGCTCGGCAAGCGGCTGACGCTGCGCATCGAAAGCAGCGAAAACAAGGGTACGCAGCTTCACGGCATCTTCGTCGAGACCGATGACGGCAAGGGCATGACCATCGCAGCGACGGCTGATCATGGCCGCTTCCTCTCGACCGACGACCCCAACACGATCCTGTTCCGGCTGACCAAGGGAAGGCTTGTCCAGGATTCGACCAAATTCTCGACCCCGCGGACGCTCGCGTTCGACAGCTACGACTTGCCCGTAAACCTGCCCGTCATCGACCAATTCCGCCGCCGCGGCGGGACCGAGTCCGACGAGCTCTACCTCCATGAGTTGTGGCGGATCGGCTACGGCGGCGGAGCGGCCAACGAGCACCAGAAGCTGGAGGCCCAGGCGCGGCTCAACTTCCGGCTGGTCGAAGTCTTCATGATGTTCATGCTGCCGTTGCTGGCGATAGCCCTCGCCGTGCCTCCAAAGCGCAGCAGCTCGGCGCTCGGCATTTTTCTCGGCCTGCTGATCGTCGTCGCTTATCACAAGGTGAACCAATACGGCGAGCAAGCGGGCTCGAACGGCGAGCTCAACCCCTTCCTCGCTCTGTGGGTGCCGCTGGTGCTGTTCGCGACGATGATCGGGTGGATGTACCACGTGCTTGCCCACCGACCCGGCGGACAGCCCATTGGCGCTCTCGAATGGTTCTTCGCCAGGGTGGCCAAGCGCATCCGCAGCCTCATCCCCAAGTTCGGTGAGGCATGATCAACCTCGCTTTCTTCCCGTCGCGACACCTCGCTTTTTACATGGCGCGCCTGTTCCTCAGCCGAAGCCTCGCGGTGCTCGTCATCCTCGTCATGGTGCTTATGACCCTCGACCTTCTCGGCGAGGCCGGGAAGATCCTGGCGGTGCCGGGAAACGGCGACGCGGACCTATGGCACTATGTCGCTCTTCGGGTGCCGGTGCTCGTCTCTCGTTTCCTGCCTTTCTCGGTGCTGCTCGGCACGTTGATCGCCTTCGTCGGGCTCAACCAACATAGCGAGGTTGTGGCGATGAAAGCGGCGGGCCTCTCGGCGCACCAGATCCTCGCGCCCCTCGTCATCGTCAGCATCGCAATCGCCGTCGGCCTGTTCGCCTTCAACGAAGGCGTCGTGGTCAAGTCGACACGCCAGGTGAATGCCTGGTCTGACAACGACTACAAGCCGATCCCGCCCGCGAGCGGCATCCTCAGCAACGTCTGGGTGCTGAATGGCGACGACCTCGTCCAGGCGGGGCTTGTCTCGGGGCGCGGGCCGGGGATGCGGGTCCAGCGCCTGACGCTCTACGACCGCACCGGCGGAGTGCTCCAGCGAGTCATCAACGCCGCGCGCGCCGTTCCCAATCCGGCGAGGAACGACTGGGTGCTCCAGGATGTGCGGATCTACGACGCGAACATGAACGTCGTCCGCCGCACGCGGCAGATGGAAGCGATGGCCGGAGTGACGGAGGCGCAGCTCACGCTGGCCAAAGTCGATCCGACCGAGCTCGACTATTGGACCTTGAAGCAAAGAATCGCCGAGCTCGAGGCTGCCGGCCGCCCGACGGACGAAGCGCGCGCCGGCCTCGCCCACAAAATTTCGCAGCCGCTCTCCATCCTGCTGATGCCGCTCCTCGCCGCCGTGGCCGCCTTCGGCCTCGCGCGGTCGGGCCAGGTCCTGCTTCGCGCCTGCCTCGGCATGGCACTTGGCTTTGCCTATTTCGTCGCGGACAACTTCAGCCTGGCGATGGGTAATGCCGGGGCCTACCCGCCGATGGTGGCGGCCTGGGCACCCTTCATCCTCTTCCTGCTGATCGGCGAAACGGTGCTGATGCGGACGGAGGAGTGATCGCACTCTAAGCAGGATTGGCACCCCGTTCGGCAGAGCCGTCGCGCCGTTCGGTCGAAACGGCTTTGGCGACGCGGATGGATGCGATAACAGCCGTTCTTCTTGCCGGATGCGGAGGATCGCATGCGCACGTTCACCCCCTTCCTCGTCGCCATCATTCTTGCAACGCCGCTAGGTTGCTCGAAGCCCGCCTCGGCCCCCGCCGAGTCGCCCGACCTTCATTCCGTCATCCAAAACGCTGTTGCGGATTCCGCGCGGCCGGCGGCTTACCGAAAAGCAGATGCGTTCCGCAAACCGGCCGAAACTCTCGCGTTCTCCGGCGTCCGTCCGGGCATGATCGTCGGCGAATTCTATCCCGCCGGCGGCTATTTCACCCGCATGCTGAGCGACGTGGTCGGTCCCACTGGCCACGTCTACACGATCGAAAACGCCGGCTGGAACGATTCGGTTAAGGACGACCGTGCGATGCTCGCCGAAGGCAAGTGGAAGAACGTCTCGCTCGACGTTCAGCCGTTCGGCACGGTCAAGTTCCCGCGGCCACTCGATCTCGCCTGGGTGACCCAGAACTATCACGATCTGAAGATCGCCGAGTACGGCAAGGTCGACACCGTCGCGTTCGACCGCGCGGTCTACAATGCGCTGAAGCCGGGCGGCATTTTCTTCATTCTCGATCATGAGGGACCGGCGGACCTCAGGCCCGAGCAGATCGCGAAGATGCATCGCATCAACCGCGACGTTGTGGTTCAGGAGGTCACGTCAGCCGGCTTCGAGCTTGCTGCCGAAGGCAAGTTCCTGCGCAGCCCCGCCGACGACCACACCAAGTCGATCTTCGACCCCTCAATCCGCGGCCGCACCGATCAATATGCGCTGAAGTTCGTCAAGCCGCGCTAGTCAGGCGCCGTTCGCGTCAGTTCCTGCCGAGGCGCCGGAAATGATAGCGGCCATGAACCGGCGCGGCACGATAGCTCTGCCCTGAGGTGCAGGTCACGTTGAACGCGCCTGACGAGCCTTCGATTGCACTAGTCGAGGCGACGTCACCGCACGAATAGCCGATCCGCTCAATCGTTCGCGCGATCACGCGGTTGGGAAGCGGCATGCTTGCGGCCACCGCCTGCGCCGCGTCAGGCGTGGCGACGGCCTGCTCCACCGCGCTATCCAGAGATTCGCCGTTCTGGGGCACGCTCGTAGCGCTTTGGGCCTGATCGAGCGCCGTGGTTTCGAACGCGATGGGCTGACCCGGCGAAGGGGTTGGCACCTTCCGTGTCGCTGGCCTTTGGGCTTGCGACGACGCCTGGGCCGCCCCAACGCTCTCGTCGGCAGCCGGCACCGCCGCAGGCTTCGGAGCAATCTCTGCCGACGGCAAAGCGACCGTGAGGCCTTGCGAGTCCGCAGCATCTCCGCCTGCCGATACTCCGGCCCACGCGCCGAAAAGGCCTACGCTCACGACGAGCGCTCCAACGACGATCCCGGTCCGCTTCCAGTCAATGGAGACGGCGGCGCTCTCGGCGGGAATGGAGGCGCGCGCGGCGGCGAAGATGTGTTCGAGCCGCGGCTCGGGCTTCGGTTCCGCTTTGATCGCCATGGCGACCGGATCGGCGTCAGGCTTCGGCGGCGGAGAGGGCGCGCGGACCTCCTCCTTCACCGGCTCGCGCAGCGATGCGGCGATGAATGATGCTACTCGGGGTTCCGCTGGCCGTTCGAGACGAGGCTCCGGTTGAGTCTTCGGCGCAGCAGACGACGGCGCACTTCTCGAGGGTGCGGTCACCGGCTCGGCGTGCAAGTCGAAGAACGCCGTCCCGCCATCCTTCGCGGCGACGGCCCACGCCGGCGGCCGCGGATCAGCCTCCTCGTCGAGGCCCAGCGAACGGTCGTAGGCGCGCCGCTTCGCCGGGTTGCGAAGTGTTTCGAACGCGGCGCTGAGCTGCGCGATCGCCGTGATGGGCTGCGCCCGGAACATGCTCATGAGCTTCGCGAAGGCCTGAGCGATCTCGTCGTCGCTCGCCGACGGCGTGAGTCCCAGCACTTCGTAGTGGTTCGGTCGCGTGCCTACCGCGCTCGCCATGGATGAGACCCCCGAGAACAGACTTCCCCGATTCTAAGTGACGGAAGTTTCGTCCGTTTTCGGAAAGAATCCAGCTCGGCCCACCTAAGGATTCAGCCGATTCGTCGGCAACCAGTGCGCGTTAGCGATGACAATAGGAAGTAAACAGCCGTCCGGAACGGCGGTCTGCGATACCGCGGGCTGCCGTTTCTTGTTAAAGTCGTCACCTGCTCGGTGAGTCGGGGTGGGGACCTTTTCCGTCGGCGCAATGGGGTGACGGCGGCTTTTGGAAAGGCGCCTGTCATGGAATCGTCGATCATCGACAAGCCGTCGCTCAGCTTTACGGACACGCACAAACTCGCCGAGGAATATATCGACAAGGTTGTGGCGCCCCGCCGCCGCGCGGAGAAGCGCGACCGCGAGACCGCGCACGCCAAGGCCAAGCTGGCTCGCGAGGACCGCGACCTCGCGCTTCGTGAGCTGAAAGCGGGCAGGCTTGATCCCGAACGGCTCAACGCGCTCGCCGAGGAGCGGTCGAGAGTTCGGCGGCAACTGGCCGAAGGCGAGCACCGCAGGGCGGTCGAGGCGTCGGCAGCCGCCGCGCGTCGACTTTCCGAGCTGACGCCGATCATCCTGCCGGCCGATCCCGTCGACCGGGTCGTCGACACCGTGACGTTCATTCGCAGCTTCGCCGACCAAGGCGTCGTCCTCGAATCCAACGTCGGGCCGGGCGACAATTGGGCGCGCTACAAGTTCGATGCGTCCGCGGACGCCGTCTCCGATAGCGGCACCGGTCGGCTCAGCTTCTTCACACTGTTCCAGAACCCACGTGGCAGCGCGGTGATCCTGCAGGCGGGCACTCAGCTCGTCGTCAACGCGCACATTTCGACGGGCGCCGAGTGGGGCGGAGTCGCCTCTTGGTTCTTCCCCGATTCCGAGGCGCAGGCGACGGTTCGGGCGCGCACCACGGTGTGGCGCATGAACTCCAACGTAAGCTCGATCGTCGCCGACCGGATCCTCGGCAACGCCGCGGCCCACGGCGGCTTCTTCGGCGACGATAATGCTGAATCGATCGAGTTCAGCGACTTCCTGCCAGCGACGGGCGTCGGCCTGCCGTCGAAGGAGTTCGTCCTGATTGAAACCGAGATCCTGACCGAGTGGAGCGCGCTTGACGGCGAGGTTCACCTCGATGCGCAGAGCGGCGACTTCAAAGTCACCATCCCGCAGCTGACGATCACCATCTCGGATCAATAAGCCTCCGACGAAGGGCCGCTTTCTTGTGGGAGCGGCCCTCCTCGCGAAATCGATTGTCGCTAGCGCAGCTTCACGATTTTCACGCGGTCGAGCTTCGCCCGATCCTTCACCGACTCCTCACTGCGCGTGAGCGCCTTGGCGATGGCGCGGAGCGACATGCCCTTGCCCGCGAGGGTGTGGAGCTTCTGGATCTCGTCCTGCCGCCACGGCTGTCGGTGCCGCTCGAACCGCTCGCTCATGCTCGTCTCCCCCGTTCGGGCCGACCATAGCACAGCCCCTGCGCTTTGCGTTCAGTGCGCCGACGATGCAGAGGGAGCCGATGAAATATCTCGTCATGACCCTCCGCAAGCCGCACTTCGACGACGCCGTCGTTCCCGCACATTATGCTTTCCTGCAATCGCTCCGCGACAAAGGCGTCCTGGAGCAGGCAGGGCCATTCACTGACCGGTCGGGCGGCGCCTACGTGATCCAGGCGGAGAGCTTCGAGGCCGCCCGCGCCGTCGCCCAGCAAGACCCGCTCCACCTTCGCGACTGTTCCGATGTGACCGTGCGCGAATGGAATGCGAGCTGAGTCCCGGCTCAGCCGATCTTGCCGATGCGCACGTCCTTCGATCCGATCGGCAGCGTATAAAGGCTGCCGTCGCCGGCGATCGTCCAGTCGCCCTGGCGAACCTTGTCGACGCCGTTGAAGAACAGTCGCCGCTGGAGGAATCCATCGGGCGCGGGCGCCAGATGGTAGAAGACCAGCAGCCGCACATTCGCGCGGTTGGCGATGTCCGCCGCCTCTTCCGGCGAGATATGATAATCCTGGATGTCGCGCATGATCTTGGCCGTGCTCTGCCGTCCGACCTTGCGCGAAGCCTCCTCCAGAGACTTGGTCATCGAGCGTGAGATCGCCTCCGAGATCAGCACGTCTGCGTTCGCCGCGCCGCGGATCAGCGGCGGGTGATATTTGAGGTCCCCCGTGATCACCACCGAGCGGCCCTTGTAGTCGAACCGGTAGGCGTAAGCGGGACGGATCGGGATATGGTTGACCTCGAGCGCGGTCACCTTGAGCGCGCCGTCGGTCATCATGACTCCGCTTCTTGCCAAGGCGGGTGTGTCGGGACCAGGCAGATCGACCGGGTGGGCGACCATGCCCCACGCCTTGCTCGGCATGATCGCTTCGCCGTGATGCTTCGTCCGATAAACCTGGTCCTGTGCATAGGCTTCGTTGAAGCCGGCAACGACGCGCTCGACGCCGGGACCGCCGTAAACCGGCAGCGGCGCCTTTCGGCCCGCGGCCCAGGTCTGCAGCTGAAGCTCGCCCAAGTCGCCGATATGGTCGGAATGGAAGTGGGTGAGGAACACCGCCCCGACGCGCGCCATCGGCACGCCCCACAGCATCAGATTCTCCGTCGATTCCGGGCCGGTGTCGACGATGTACATCTTGCCGCCGGCGAACACAGCGACGCACGCCTTGGCACGGTCGTGGCTCGGGAGCGGCGCGGAAGAGCCGCAGATGGCAACCCGCAGCGCATCGTCCGCGAGCGGCGCGGTGTTGGACTGAGCGACCATCTTCGCGACGCCGCGATCGAACAGCCATTGCTGCAGCGAGCTGCTGAACCACACGGCCGCCGCCGCGACGATCAGCAAGGCGACGACGCCGCCGCCGATCCAGCGAAAGGTGGAGCGCTTCACAGCCTCAAGCGACCGGATGCGGCATCCTTCTCGTCGCCAAGGTCGAGGTAGATGATGTCGGCGAACGCGCCCATGCGTTGGTAGCGCGCCTCGAATACACCCATGAACGAGAATTCGGTCCGATTCAGCAGGTCGGAGAAGTCGACGTGAATGTCCTGCGGCGCCGGGAACGACTGCTTCTCGTCGATGTCCGGCATGAACACATAAGCCGCGGAGCGAAAGTGCCAGTCGTTGGCGCTGTCCTTGGCGGCCGCCGGGCTGGAAAGACCCGCCGCTGCCAACGCCCCCAAAGCCGCAACCAAGCGAAGGATGGCGACCCCCCAGCAAGAAGGCACGCAACGCCACGAAACCACTGGAGCGATCCCAAGTCGACGGACGCCGGACGCTTGACTCGCGGCCCGGGATCGGTTCGCCACTAACATCGATCAGCCTCAAAAGCGACTGCTGTTGCGGCCTACGTTCATGGATCAGTTCGCAGGTAGAGGATCAGGCAGCTGACGCGGTGTTGGCTCAGCTAGGATCGGTTCTCGCGACCGCCATAGATCGGTTTACCCGGGAAGCCCACAATCTCCACCGTCACGGCATGGAGATATAACCAGTCTGACTTCTCTGGATCCGTTCGGTGCCTCGACTTCCACGCTTCGCTGAAGCGGCGATCCTCGTCGGCATCAAAATGTCCATGCACCCGCCCATCGATGGTGTACACATAGTCCCAATACAGCAGGCGATCGGCCCCGCGCTGGCCCTTGTTATACTCATCGGCCTTACGCCGTCCCTCAACGGGATCGTAGTCGATTGCGGCAGTTCCACCTTCGATCTCGAACATCTCGCCGAAGGGCGTTTGCTTCAATGCAAAAAGCGGCTTCGCTCGCATGAACTCTTCCTCGAATCCCTCGGCTTCGAGCTTCCGCTTAAGTGGCGTGCCGATTGCTTCGACGATTTCGTTAATCCTGTGATACTGGTCTGTGCGCGATCCTGAATTCCATCGATCGGGGTGCCAGCCCATGATCGGCATATCGCCGCATAGCTGTGTCGCGGCCAGCTTTCTCGAGTGCCGTTCGACCCACGTGGCGTAATCGACGAGCTTCCTCAGGCGTGGACTCAGCCGACTGCGCGCTCGCCGATACTCGAACCAGTCTATTAACCGGCCAAATATCGTTCGCCCACGAGGCGGCTCCGCCACGTCAGTAAGCCTCGATCGTTAGCACCGTGTTCTCGAACCTTTTGGCCGCGAGGTCCTCGGGCGTGATCCAATATTGCAGCGGCCCCATCTCACCGATTGTCCAGTTGAGCGCCGGGTCGCGGCCGAGCTGCAGAAGCAGCAGATAGCGCTCCTTCATCTCGTCCGCGGCCACCTGGACCACGACTCCTTCGCCGAACATCTGATGCTCGCGCGATGCATGGCGTGGCGCCAGCGCGGCCACCACGTCCGCGGGAATGACCGCCGCGCCTTCGCTATCGGCCAATCCTGCTTCGGCCCCGTGGATCGCGGCGAACTCCAGCCAGCTGTTGAGGACCCGCGGCAGCGCGAGACGCTGGTTCGGCCGCTCGACAGAACACGGCATGCCGCTTACCCGCAGTTCTTCGACCAGCGCCATGATCTTCTGCTTCACGTCGTCAGGCGGTGCGTCGAACGGATTGAGGTTGAGATTCCCGGCCTGACCCAAAGCTTCGGAGATTTTAGAGCTGAACCGCATGAGTTCGCTGAGCAGCTTGTTCAACCGCTCGATTTCGCCATCCGGCTCGGCCGAATCCGGCGCCGCTTCGCCAGCGTCGCGCAACGCCTTGAGCCTGGCCAAGACATCCGTCGTGTCTTCAAGCCGGTACGAATCGATCAGCTTCTGGAGGATTGCCGCGGTTCTCCAATTCGCCGGAAAGCCCGGGTATGGCGTCCACAGCGCATCCTTCGGCGCCTTGTAGGCTGCGATCGGCGCCTCGGACGGCGCCAGTGGACCGAAGAAAGCGTCGAGCCTTTCACTGCGGATGTTCTGTGCAACCTCGAACGCGTGACCCTCGTCTCTTCGCGCTGCGACCTCCTCGTCCGACGGCTCCTCGATCCAGCCGAAGTCGATCTCGACGCGGTCGTAGTGCGTCCGCTTGCCGCCCCGCCAAACGAGATCGATCGGATCGTCGGACTCGATCTTCGCAGTGGCCGGCATGTCGACCGGCTCCCAGCTCTTTCGGACCGGACCAGGAAGGTATCTCGCGACGAAATGACGCGCGTCCGGACCGAAGGTGTCGGACATCGGCGCGAAGAAATAGAGGAATCCTTTGTCGGGCAGCAGGTGCCGTCCCGGCCCGGGCGGCAGGTCCGAGCAATCGATTTGCGCCATGAAGTTCAGCCGCTCGATCAGGCCTTCGCGATTGTGGACGGTCGGCCAGTCGAACTCGTCGGGCACGATCGGCAGGCCGCCAAGGTAGCTCATGCTCCGCTGAGGCAGGCGCGGCGGAAAGACGTGCTTGATTGCGAGGCGAGCGCCTTTGCCCAACTCGATTGCCGCCTGGCCGTCGGGAGTGAGCGGCGGCACCCGTCGTTCGACATGGGCGCGCATGGCCTCCCGGTGCTCCTGGTCCGAGCGCCGCGCCTGCTCCTGCATCTCACCGATCATTTGCTTCGCCGCGGGACTGAGGTTCGGATTGAGGGGCAAGACGTCTACGCTCGGCGCGGCTTGTGATGACGCTGACGATGGGCTCGGCGCCTTCGAAGCCTTTCCCTCAACCGATCGAAGCCCGGCGGAATCGATCGAACGCTTCCTCGTCGATTCGCCGTGATCGTCCCGAAGCTCGCGCGTTCGTTTGAAGAAATTCCCCATTACGACGTAAGCGATCGCAAACGTCGCGATCAGGATCACTACCGCGCCGATCAAGCTGAATGCCTGCACACTCATTTCACGTCCCCCGTGTTGGGACGTATCGCTGTTTTCCGACGCCGTTGTGAAGCAAAAAGGGCCGCTCGTTTCCGAGCGACCCTTCCTGAACACGCGATCGAAGTACCACTTCGATCGACTAGCCGAGCATCTCCTGCTCGAGCTTTTTCGCCATCTCTTCGATGTTCTCGGGCGGCCAGCCAGGGATGTCCATTCCGAGACGGAGGCCCATCGACGCGAGCACTTCCTTGATCTCGTTGAGCGACTTCCGGCCGAAGTTCGGAGTGCGCAGCATCTCGGCTTCGGTCTTCTGGACCAGGTCGCCGATGTAGATGATGTTGTCGTTCTTGAGGCAGTTCGCGCTGCGCACCGACAGCTCGAGCTCGTCCACTTTCTTGAGCAGGTAGCGGTTGAGCTGGTTGGTGTCGGTCTGCACCTCGGCCGCCATCGGGGCCGCGGTGCCGATCATCGGCGACGGCGCCATGCGTACCTGGCTCTCGTCGAAGTGGACGAACAGCTGCAGCTGGTCCTGTAGGATCCGCGCGGCATAAGCGAGTGCGTCGTCAGGAGTGACGGTGCCATCGGTCTCGATCGTCAGCGTTAGCTTGTCGTAATCGAGCTCCTGCCCGACGCGGGTGTTCTCGACCTTGTAGGCGACCTGGCGCACGGGACTGTACAGCGCGTCGACCGGAATGAGCCCGATCGGAGCGTCGGCCGGGCGGTTCGCGACCGCCGGCTGATAGCCTTTGCCGATGTCGGCGGTAAGCTCGACGTTCAATGTCGCGCCTTCGTCGAGGTGGCAGATCACGAGGTCGGGGTTGGTGACTTCGATGTCGCCCGCAGTCGCGATCATGCCCGCGGTGACTTCCGCCGGGCCCGTGGCGCTGAGGTGAAGGCGCTTCGGCCCCTCGCCTTCCATCTTGAGCGCGATCTGCTTCACGTTCAGCACGATGTCGGTGACGTCCTCACGGACGCCCGCGAGCGAGCTGAATTCGTGAAGCACGCCGTCGATCTTGATCGAGGTGACGGCTGCGCCCTGGAGCGAGGAGAGAAGCACCCGGCGAAGCGAGTTGCCGAGCGTCATTCCGAAACCGCGCTCAAGCGGCTCGGCGACGAACACGGCGCGGCGGCGGGTGTCGCCGCCCTGCTTCTTCTCGAGCGCGTTGGGCTTCTTCAGTTCCTGCCAGTTCTTTGCGTTGACGGCCATTTGTCTTCCTGCCCTTTGGCGAGGCGTCCCTCGCCCTTACAAACTCAATTCGCCGCGGTTTCCCGCAGCAGCGGCGCAAGTCTCGTTAGACGCGCCGCCTCTTCGACGGCCTCACCCCGTTGTGCGGGATGGGGGTAACGTCGCGGATGCTGGTGATCGTGAAGCCGACCGCCTGGAGGGCCCGAAGCGCGCTCTCGCGGCCCGAGCCCGGTCCCTTGACTTCGACCTCGAGGGTGCGGACGCCGTGCTCGGCGGCCTTGCGGCCCGCGTCTTCGGCGGCGACCTGCGCCGCGTAGGGCGTCGATTTCCGGCTGCCCTTGAAGCCCATCATCCCGGCCGAGCTCCACGCGATGGCGTTGCCCTGGGCGTCGGTGATGGTGATCATCGTATTGTTGAAGCTGGCGTTCACGTGAGCGACGCCGGAAGTGATGTTCTTGCGCTCCCTTCTGCGGAGGCGCTGGGGTGCTTGGGCCATTGGTCCTACAATCCTTCAAACAGTCTTGCCGGACCTGCTTGTTCAGCACGCCATCCGGCGGAAAAGTGTCTCGCAACCATCCCCCGGATGGTCGCTCGCTTACTTTTTCTTGCCCGCTATCGGCTTCGCCTTGCCCTTGCGGGTACGCGCGTTGGTGTGCGTGCGCTGGCCGCGGACCGGGAGGCCCTTGCGGTGGCGCAGGCCGCGGTAGCAGGCGAGGTCCATCAGCCGCTTGATGTTCATCGCGGTCTCGCGACGAAGGTCGCCTTCGACCGTGTGATCCTTGTCGATCGCCTCGCGGATGTGCAGCACCTCCTGGTCGGTGAGGTCCTGGACCCGCTTGTCCGGCGCGATGCCGAGCTTGCTGATGATGTCCTTGGCCGTGGTCCGGCCGATTCCGTGGATGTAGGTCAGCGCGACTTCCACGCGCTTGTTGGTGGGGATGTTCACCCCGGCGATACGAGCCATCGATTACCCTTCTTCAGCTCCACAGGGCACCATGCCCTATCTCGTCGCTAGAAACCCCCGGTTCCAAACGAAAAACCGACGCGCGCACAAGTGCGCCGCCGGAAACCGGTGAAACGGGATGAGCTGCAGATAGGATTCGCCTCCGTCAGAGTCAAGGCGGCGGCGGAAGTTCGCTAAGTTCGCTGCCGAACGCGCGCGCGAGGCCGGCGGGGGGAAACCAGGACGAACGCAAAGCAAGGCGATGGCCCGGCTGACACCAATTCGCGATGGCTGGCGAATTCCTACTTTTCCAGTCCCGGTGCGTTGCAGCGCCCGTGCAGGAAAAACGGATCCACCAGATTTTCGTCGTCAGCGTCGCGGCCAAGGGCCTGCACGCGCTGATCGAGATCGTCGGCGGCATCGCGCTCTATCTGGTGAGCACCGAGACGATCGTCCGAACGATCAACGGCTGGAGCTACGACGAGCTCCTCGAAGAGAAGCATGACTGGATCGCCAATCACCTGCTCGAGTTCGCGCGGACCCTCTCGGTCGAGCAGCACCACTTCTACGCTTTCTACCTGCTTAGCCACGGCATCGTGAAATCGGTGCTGGTGTACGGCCTGCTGCGCGAGAAGCTGTGGGCTTATCCGGCGAGCTTCGTCGTGTTCGGGCTGTTCATCGCCTACCAGCTGTACCGTTACAGCTTCACCCACGACGTCGGCCTGATCCTGCTTTCGATCTTCGACCTGTTCGTCATCTATCTCGCGGTCCACGAATACCGGTTGTTGCGGAAACACCTTCCGACCCACTGATTTGCGGCCCGCGCGAAGCGCGGGTAGGGGGCCGCTTCAATGCAGCGCCTGACCCTCGCCGGCGGTATCCCCGAGAATCTCAAGGGGAGCATCGTCGCCCTCGGCAATTTCGACGGATTCCACCTCGGTCACCAGGCCGTGGTCGGGCGAGCGATCCAGCGCGGGTTCCACGAGCGGCGGCCGGTGATCGTCGCGACTTTCGACCCGCATCCCGTGAGCTATTTCAAGCCGGACTTGCCGGCATTTCGGCTGACGACCCTCGACCAGCGGCAAGGGCTGTTTGGACACGCCGGCGCGGACGCCATGCTGGTGTTTCACTTCGATGCCGCGCTCGCCGCGACCAGTTCGACCGACTTCATTTCCGAGATCCTTGGCAAGCAGATTGGTGCGGCGGGCGTCGTGACCGGCGACGACTTCACCTACGGCAAGGGCCGCACGGGTAGTGTCGACGAGCTACGTGAGGTCGGGTCCAAGCACGGCATCATCGCCGAAGCCGTCCCGCCCATGCTGATCGACGGCGAACGCGTCTCGTCGGGCCGAATCCGTGAGGCGCTGATCGACGGCGACATCGGCCATGCCACGCATCTTCTGACCCGCGATTTCACGATCGAAGGCGTGGTCCAGCGCGGCGACGCGCGCGGCCGCGAGCTGGGATATCCGACGGCGAACCTGGAGCTCGGGGATTACCAGCGCCCGAAATACGGCATCTATGCCGTGCGAGTGACGCTGGAGGACGGCAGCGAGCATCCGGGCGTCGCCAGCCTCGGCGTGCGCCCGACGTTCAGCCCACCGCAGGAGCTGCTGGAGGCGCATCTGTTCGGCTTCAACGGGGACCTGTACGGCAGGAAGATCGAGGTGGCGCTCCACGCCTACATCCGCCACGAGATGAAGTTCGACGGAATTGAGCCGCTGATAGCCCATATGAAGGACGACGAAGCAAAGGCGCGGCATCTGCTCGCGCTCGACTAAGCCGCCGAATTTGCAATCTAATGAGCGACCGCTAGAGCCACGCGCCAATGGCTGACGCCCCCGAAACCCCCAGGCAGGACTACCGCTCGACGGTCTTTCTTCCGCGCACCGACTTTCCGATGAAGGCCGGGCTGCCGCAGAAGGAGCCGACGATCCTTGCGCGGTGGGAAGAGGAAGGGCTGTACCAGCGAATCCGCGAGAGCCGCGCGGGGCGGGAGAAGTTCATCTTCCACGACGGCCCGCCGTACGCGAACGGCGACATGCACATCGGCCATGCGCTCAACCACACGATCAAAGATATGGTGGTCCGGACACAGAGCCTGCTCGGCAAGGACGCTCCTTACGTGCCCGGCTGGGACTGCCACGGCCTGCCGATCGAATGGGCGGTCGAGCAGGAATATCGCAAAAAGAAACTCAACAAGGACGAGGTGCCGGTCAAGGAGTTCCGCGCCGAGTGCCGCGCCTATGCGCAGCATTGGGTGGACGTACAGCGCGAGCAGCTGAAGCGGCTCGGCGTCAGCGCGAACTGGGACAAGCCCTACCTGACGATGAACTTCCACGCCGAGGCGACGATCGTCTCCGAGCTGTTCAAGTTCGCCGAGACGGGCCAGCTCTACCGCGGCGCCAAGCCGGTGATGTGGTCGCCGGTCGAGAAGACCGCTCTGGCCGAAGCCGAGATCGAATATGAGGACATCGTCTCGACCCAGATCGATGTCGCATTCGAGATCGTCGAGAGCCCGATCCCGGAGCTGGTCGGCGCGCATGCGGTGATCTGGACGACCACGCCTTGGACGATCCCGGTGAACCAGGCGATCGCTTACGGGCCTGACATTGAATACGATTTGGTGGAAATCCAGGTCGCGGACAGGTTCCTGAAAGTCGATGATTCCGACCTCGATGATAAACTGAATGATGAATGGTCGGTAGCGGGTCGCTACTTGGTCGCGCGAGAACGGAATGGCGCCTTCGCGATGGACGTCACTCAGTTTCTCAGTGGAACAAGCTACCCTGAGATTATCTGGTCTGGGAAAGGCTCCGATCTCGCCGGCACGATCGCCCGCCACCCGATGCACAAGCTCGGCGGCTTCTTCGCCAAGCCGCGCCCGTTCCTCCCCGGCGACTTCGTCACGACCGACCAGGGCACCGGTCTCGTCCACATGGCGCCCGACCATGGCGAGGACGATTTCGAGCTGTGCAAATCGGCCGGCATCGACCCGGTCTTCGCGGTCGATGCGGGCGGATTCTACCGGCCCGATTGGCTATGGCTCGGCGGCCAGGGCTCGGTCATCAATAACAAGTTCAACGCGCCCGACGGGCCGATCTGCTCCGACCTGCGCGAGGCCGGCGCGTTGCTCGCGGCGAGCGCCAACTTCCAGCACAGCTACCCGCACTCGTGGCGGTCGAAGGCCAAGGTCATCTACCGCTGCACCCCGCAATGGTTCGTGGCGATGGACAAGCCGCTGCCGCACCTGTCCGCCGAGACGCGCGCGGAACAGCGCTGGGACAACGAAGGCGGGTTCGATCCGAACGGAGGCGATCCAACGCTTCGCGAGCTGGCTATGAGTGCAATCGCGGCAACTCGCTTCGTGCCGGAGAAAGGCCGCAACCGGCTCGGAGCGATGGTCGACCAGCGCCCCGACTGGGTCCTCAGCCGCCAGCGCGCCTGGGGCGTCCCGATCGCGCTGTTCGTGGAGAAGAAGACTGGCGAGTTGCTGATCGATCGCGACGTGAACGCACGGATCGTGAAGGCAGTGCACGAGCAGGGCGTCGACGCCTGGGATGCCGCGAACGCGGCTGCCTTTCTCGGCAATCGCAACCCCGACGATTACGAGATGGTCACCGACATTCTCGACGTCTGGTTCGACAGCGGCTGCACTCACGTCTTCACCCTGGAGAGCGGGCACTGGCCCGAGGAGCGCTGGCCGGCGGACATCTATGTCGAGGGCTCGGACCAGCACCGCGGCTGGTTCCAGTCATCGCTTCTGGAAAGCTGCGGGACGCGGGGGCGGGCGCCTTACGACGCCGTGCTGACCCACGGCTTCACGATGGACGCCAAGGGCATGAAGATGTCCAAGTCGATTGGAAACACGATCAGCCCGCTCGACCTGATGAAGGAATATGGGGCGGACATCCTGCGGCTCTGGGCGCTGTCGGTCGATTTCACTGAGGACCACCGCATCGGCAAGGAGATCCTGGCAGGCGTCGCGGACCAGTACCGGAAGCTCCGCAACACCTTCCGCTATCTTCTTGGCGCGCTCGACGGGTTCAGTGAGGAGGAGCGGCTCGAGGACATCTCGGCCTATCCCGAGCTGGAGCGATACATGCTCCACCTCACCGCGGTGCTGGACCAGAAGCTGCGCAACGCGGTCGATGATTTCGACTTCAACACCTACGTCCGGGCGCTGACCGACTTCTGCAACGAGGATTTGAGCGCTTTCTATTTCGATATCCGCAAGGACATCCTCTACTGCGAGGTGGACGCCGAGACCGGCAAGCAGACCGAGCGGCGCCGCGCCTATCGGACCGTGCTCGACACGCTCTTTCACGCGCTGGTGCGGTGGCTGTCGCCGGTCCTGGTGTTCACCAGCGAAGAGGTGTGGGGAACGCGCTATCCTGACGCCGATTCGGTGCACTTGCTCGAATGGCCGGTCGTGGCGCAGGTCGAGGCGGATGAGGGGAAGTGGGCCAAGCTGCGCGAGCTCCGCACGCAGGTGACCGAAGCGATCGAGCCCCTGCGCCGCGACAAGGTGATTGGCTCCAGCCTCGAGGCGGAAGTGACGGTCCCGAGCACCGAAGACCCCGCGCTCCTCGCCGAGTTGTTCATCACGTCGACAGTGCACAAGGGTGAAGAGATCAGGGTGAGGAAGACGGAAAACCACAAGTGCGGGCGCTGCTGGCGGCACATGCCGGACGTGAAGGCGGACGGCGAGCTCGATGCGCGGTGCGAGGGCGTGCTGAATGGCTAAGTATCGACTCGGCTTCCTCGTCGCGCTGGTGGTGTTTCTGGCCGACCAGCTGATGAAGTGGTTCGTGACGAGCCCTCTCGGGCTCAACGAGCTCGGCGACCAGCTGGTGCTGCTGCCGATCTTCAACTTCACCTACACCCAGAACGAGGGTATCTCGCTCGGCCTGTTGAACGCGACCAATCCGGTCGGGCGGTGGATGCTGGTCGGCGTGACCTCCGCGATCGCCATCGCGGTGGCAATCTGGATCGGGCGCGAGAAGAATCGGGTCGACCAGGTCGCGCTCGGGATGGTGCTCGGCGGAGCGCTGGGCAACATCCTCGACCGTACCCGGTTCGGCTATGTGGTCGACTTCGCCGACCTCCACTTCGGTGACTTCCGACCGTTTTTGGTATTCAATGTCGGCGATGCGGCGATTAGCATTGCCGTCGTGATCCTGTTGCTGCGCGCGTTTCTGAGCCGTAAGGATCACCGAGAAGGGCCAAGCCCTGAGGAGACTATCGAACATGCGTAAGGCCTTGACCGCCCTCGTGCTGGTATCCGCGCTCGCAACCAGCGGTTGCGCCGCGCTCACCGGCAAGCGCCGGGCGCCCGACGAATTTGCGGTCGCCCGCAACGCCCCGCTGGTGATCCCGCCGGACTTCAGCCTGGCCCCGCCGGTCGCGGGAACCGCGGGCATGACCCCGAACGAAGCGCAACAGCAGGCGATCGACGTCTTGTTCGGCGGTCCCGCTCCGCGCAGCGCGGCCGAGACGAGCATGCTCGACGAGGCTGGCCGCTCGGACGCTTCGATCGGGATCCGCTCGACGGTTTGGGATCCGGATACCCGCATCGTCGATAAGGGCGCCGCGACGCTGCAAATCCTATCTGCGCCGGCGGCGAACACCAACGTCGCTTCGGCCCAGGCCGGGCAGTAAACATAAAGGGCGGGGAGCCGACCTAGACATGGCAGAAGCGAATCTTTCGGGACGGTTGGTCGAAATCGAGTCGATGCTCGACCGGTCGAGGCGCCGTTTCGAGGAGGGGACACGCCTCGTCGAGGAAGCGCATCACATGCTGGCCGAGATCCAGCAGGCGCTGATCGGCACTCCGCGCGCCGTATCGCCGGAGGACAGTGAGGAAGCCGCGTCGCGGCTGCTCGCGTCGCTGAAGGCGACGGGCGGCGAAATGCCGGAGAGCCTGTGCGGCGGACGGCTCGCGGTCGACCAGGTCCAGCGGCTGATCCGCATCGACGGTCATCCCATCGGGATCACCGAGATGGAATATCGCGTACTCGAGCTGCTCGCCTTCGCGCGCAACAATGTCGTGACGCGCGCAATGCTGCTGAAGCACCTTTACCGCCGCGCCGACGACCAGCCGCAGCCCAAGATCATCGACGTGTTCATCTCCAAGCTGCGCAAGAAGCTCCGGAATGCCAGCGGCGGCGCCGAGTTCATCGAGACGATCCCGCAGCGCGGCTGGATCCTTCGCGACATCGACGAGAAGAGCGGGGCTTAGTGCGCGGCACCCCCTGCGGAAGCAGGGGGGACCAAAAGCTTCCTAGGGGCTGGCTCCTGCCTCCGCAGGAGCACCTGGGATTCACGAATCATTAGCCTTGCCCGCTTACTCCGGAGCAATGCTGAGCTTGATTCCCCAGAATGCGCCGGAACCCAGGCCTTTGGCGTATGCGGAAGCCGTGTCACGGCTAGCGAGTGTCCGTCATGCACTGCGCCTGGTCAGCACCGGGCCTGAGCCCGACTGCGAGGACGTGGCAATCGCGGGCGCCTGGGACCAGGCCGGAGCGGCGCGGCAGCGGTGTTTCGACACGCGCTCCGAGCGCCTGGTCGGAGCGACAGCCGCGGGCGTCGAAGCGATGCTCACCGAGCGTCAGGACGGCCGTGAGCCGCACGCTGCGGCCAGCCAAGCGCTGGTCGATCAAATCCGCCGCGAGCTTCGCGAGGTCGCCGGGATCGTCCTCGGCTAGGGCGGCCCCGCCGCTTTCGGGGTCGCGGGATCCGCGCCCCACTCCGTCCAACTTCCGTCGTACAGCTTGGTTCGCTCGTTGCCGAGCAAGTGCGCGGCGAAGATCAGGCTGTTGGCGGTGACGCCCGAGCCGCATGTCGCCACAAAGGGCGCTGCGGAATCCATGCCCGCCTCATCGAACAGGCGGCGCAATTCGTCCGTCGACCTGAAGGTCCCGTCCTCATTGTAGAGCGACCCGAACGGCAGATTGCGAGCGCCGGGGATGTGCCCTGGTGCAACGCCGGGCCTTGGATCGGCCTCCGCGCCTTCGAAGCGAGCCTTTCCGCGCGCGTCGAGCAGTTGCTCCTCTTCGCCCGCGAGAATCTGCTCCTTGCTGACCACCTCGTCAGGGCGCTCCCTGGCGTTGAAACTTGCCTCTCTTGGCGCGGGCTCGCCGCTCTCCGTCAGCCGGCCTTCGGCAAGCCATTTCTGAAAGCCGCCGTCGAGGATGGCGACCTGCTGCGCTCCGAAATGCCGGAGCGTGAACCAGCCGCGGGCGGCCGTGCGGATTGGCGAGTTGTCGTAGACGACGATCCGGTTGCTCGTGCCGATGCCGAGGCGTTCCATCGCCGCACTGAACTCCGCCACGGACGGAAGCATGTGCGGTGCGGGATTGGAGCGGTCGCCCACTTCATCGATATCGAAGAAGCGCGCGCCGGGGATGTGCGCCTGCAGATACTCCTCGCGGCCGCTGCGGCCACTCGCCGGCATGTGCCAGCTTGAGTCCACGATCACGAGGTCCGGCTCGCCGAGGTGATCGGCGAGCCAGGCGGTGGAGACCAAAGATTCCATTTCGCGACGATAGGCTACAAAGTGCCTCGATGGCGACCCAGGACATCAACCTGAACCGAGCTGGCTGGATCCGCTTCGGGACCGAGTTCGCGAGCCGTAAATGACCGACCTCAAATGGTTCCTCCGGCCAACGCCTTCCTCGGGATCCGCCTCGGGTGAGGCAGTTGCCGGAGCCCACGACCGCCGCGTAGAAGCGCGCGGCATGGTCGATACGACACATCTCGGAAAACCCAGCGCGCTTCCCGCTTCGCCGGAAGAAGCGGCGCTCGATTACGTGCCCAATCCCCGCGCAGGAGCGCTTTACCTGGTGCGCTTCGCAGCGCCGGAGTTCACGTCCCTATGCCCGGTGACCGGCCAGCCGGATTTCGCGCATCTCGTCATCGATTATGCTCCCGGCGAGACGATCGTCGAGAGCAAGAGCCTCAAGCTCTTCCTCGGGTCTTTTCGCAACCATTGCGGCTTCCACGAGGACGTGACGGTCGGCATCGGCCTCCGGCTGGCCGCCGAGATGAAGCCGCAATGGCTCCGCATCGGCGGCTATTGGTATCCGCGCGGCGGAATGCCGATCGACGTCTTCTGGCAGTCGGGCGAGCCGCCCGCGGGGCTCTGGCTGCCGGACCAGGGCGTCGCACCCTATCGTGGCCGCGGCTAGGATCGCGGTCCTCGGCGCCGGCTCGGTCGGCTGCTTCATCGGGGGCGCATGGCAGGCCGCAGGCCTCCAGGTCACATTTATCGGCCGGCCGAAGATCGCCCGCGACATTCACCGGCACGGACTCACGCTCAGCGACTATGCGGGCTGGTCCGTGCGGCTTGCCGAAGTAGATTTCGCATGCGTCCCGGCCCCGTTGGGAGACGCGGACATCATCATCGTCACCGTCAAGAGCGGGGCCACCGAGGAGGCAGCACAGGAGATTGCGGACCACGGGCGCGACGGCACGCTCGTCGTTAGCTTCCAGAACGGGGTCAGCAATATCGAGATACTCGAGCGCGATCTTGGCCGCCGGTTCCCGGTCGCTCGCGGAATCGTTCCGTTCAACGTCGCTCACCTGGGCGGTGGACGGTTCCACAAGGGTGTGGCGGGCGATCTTTGGGCCGAAGACCGGCCCGAACTGCGCAGGCTTGCCGAGCGCGTGCGCGGCGGCGCCGCGGCGATGCGGCTCTCCAATGACATGCTCGACCTTGCCTGGGGGAAGCTGCTCATCAACCTCAACAACGCGGTCAACGCGCTCTCCGGGCGGACTTTGATCCAGGAACTGCGTGAACGCGATTATCGTGTCGTTTTCGCGGCCTCGATGCGGGAAGGGCTGAAGCTGCTGCGCCGGGCCGGGATCAAGCCGGCGACCGTGGGCGACGTCCCCGCTCGGCTTCTGCCGCTCGTTATCGGCTCACCGGACTGGCTGTTCAACAAGGTCTTCATCCGCAAGTGGAAGATCGACGAGAACGCCCGGTCGTCGATGGCGGACGATCTCGCGGCGGGACGGCGGACCGAGGTGGATTATCTGAACGGAGAGCTCGTGCAGCTTGCGCATCGGCTGCACGTCGACGCTCCGGTCAACCGAAGGATCGTGGAGCTGGTTCGCAAGGCCGAAGCGGGAGCGAAACCACTGGGGCCGGCCGAGCTGAGGCGCGAGGCTCTAGGCCTCTAGCGCTTCTGCCGCTTGCTTCCGGGTCCAGGCGTACAGGCCCAGCACTGCAGCCGCGAACACGAGAATGCCGAGCGGCACCGCCCATCCGAAGTCGGTGACGACGGCAAGGGGGGCATCCTTGTTGGTGGCCGCGACGATGCCGGCGAAGACGACGCCGAAGAGGCTTTCCCCGACAATCAGGCCCGTGGCGAGAAGCACGCCCATCCGCTGCGCGAACTCGGGGCTGGGCGCGCGTGCAGCCCATTTCTCGTAAAGATAGCCAAGCACCGATCCGATCGGAATCAGCAGCGTCAGCGCCATCGGCAGGTAAATTCCCATGCCCACTGCCAGCGGCGGCAGCGCGCCCCGCTTGGTGTAGCGGAGGAGCTCGTCGACGATGACGACGACCACACCAATCAAGGCACCCCAACCGATCAGCTTCCAATCCAGGTTGCCGCCCAGCACGCCCTGGGCGATTGCGGAAATGAGCTGCGCCTGCGGGGCTGCCAGCGCGGTCTCCTTGGCGCCGGGCGCGCCCTGGAACGTGAAGGCGGTGTTGAGAACGTCGAGGATCGGCGGAATCACGACCGAGCCGAAGACCACGCCGAGCACCAGCGCGACCTGCTGCCGCCACGGCGTCGCGTCGACCAGCTGCCCCGTCTTCAAATCCTGTAGGTTGTTGTTCGAAATCGTCGCAACTCCGAACACCACCGCGGTCACGAAGAGCGCGAACGCGACGAGGGACTTCGATCCGTCGCCGGTCACGCCCGGAAAAAGCAGGGCGAGGATCAGCGCAATGCCGAGCACGGACAGAATGCCGACGCCGGAGATCGGGCTGTTCGAGGCGCCGATCAGGCCTGCCATGTAGCCGCACACCGCGGCGATCACCACGCCGGCGATGAGGATGTAGACGATCGAGATGAGGATCGTGACCGTCGGGTTGGCCGCGATCGGATTGGTGCTCGCGAATGCATAGAGCAGCAGGCCGACCGGAATCATCGAGATGAGGATCGTCGCCGTAACGATGCCGATGGGGATGTCGCGCTCGGTGATCGGAAGGGCCTCCCCCCTGCCCGCCTTCCGCTCGCGGTTCGCGGCAAGAGCGCCGCGGATCCCGCCGATGATCGGACCGATGATCCGAAGCAATGTCCAGATCGCGGCGATGCCAATCGTGCCGGCGCCGATGAAGCGAACCTTGTGGACGAAGATGTCGCCAATGAAGTCGTCCAGGCTTGTTCCGGCCGGAATCGCCCCCGCGATCGACGTATAGTGTGGGACCAGGAACGCCCAGCTGATGAGCAAACCGACGAACATCGCCGCCCCCACGGCAAGGCCGACGAGATGCCCAACGCCGATCAGCGCGAGCGAGAAGCTGGTGGAGACCTGCGTGGCGCCCGAGCCGAGCCGGAAGCTCTTGGCCGCGGCCGAGGCAACGAACCCGAGCGCAGCGAGCAGCGCATAGCCGGCGGCCGCAAGCGAACTCCAGATGATCATGACGAGGCCGCGCCGGTTCTCTTCGGCTCCGCCGACGCCCGCGCCGACCTTCAGCACTTCCGCCGCCGCAACGCCCTCAGGGTACGGCAGGTCCGTGCCCGTCACGAGGGCGCGCCTCAGCGGAACCGAGTACATGACGCCGAGGATTCCGCCGATGCCGATGACGGCGACGGAGAGCCAGTAGGGGAAGCCCGTCCACCATCCGACCATCACCAGGCCCGGAAGAACGAAGATAATCGCCGAGAGCGTTCCCGCCGCCGACGCGATCGTCTGGACGATATTGTTTTCCTGGATCGTCGAGTCCCGGAAAGCCTTGAGCACCGCCATCGAGATGACGGCGGCGGGGATGGACGTCGCGAAGGTGAGCCCGATCTTGAGACCGAGATAGACGTTGGCGGCAGTGAAGACGACGGTGATCAGCGCGCCGAGGATGATTCCCCGGACTGTTAACTCCTTGATGTCCTCACTCGTGCGCAGCCCCTCGCCTCGTGCCATCCTCAACTCCCCTTGAGATTGTCGCATTGTCCGGCGGGTGCCGGAGTGGAGTGGCGGCGGACCGCGCGCCACTGCCCATTGTCATTCATCCAGACGTCGGTGAGCAGGACGCAGTCCTCGATCACCCGCCCCAGATATTTGAGCCGCCAGCGCGCATGCACGGTACCGAGCATGACATCGGGAAGCACCGTCGCGTCGCGGACCTCGAGCTCGACCGTTTCGACTTCGCGGCGCTGGATGGCGTCGAGCCATTCGTCGCGGCCCATCATGAACGGACCCGTCGAGCGAGTGCCGATCAGGACGAATTCCGGATGAATGAGCGTGCGCAGCCGGTCCATGTCCTTGCTGCAAAGCGCATCGCGCCAATCGCGCTCGAGCCGGTCGATGACCTGCAAGTTGTTATCGGCCACTCAAGTCCCTCTTCGGCACCCTCTTTAAGGCCCAATCCGGAGAAAGCGAATCTCCACATCGTACCGGTTGAGGACGAGCTTCCCTCCGTCAACCAGCAGCGGCTCGCGCTCGAATGCCGCCGTTCCGAGATCGTTGGCGTGGAAGCGGAGACGAAGCCGATGACCTCGCTCCGGGCTGAGGGTGAAACGGCCTCCAGCCGTTCCGTACACGGGAACCAGCGGCTGGATGGCTGACAGTTTGTGATCGCCCGCATCCACACGGCCTTCGCTGTCGGTCCGGACCATGCCTTCCTCGCCCGATGCAGCGTCGGTACCGATCGCGTCCAGCCGATAGCCTTCGGCGCCGAAGCCAGGCGGTTCGACGGTTATAACGACCTCGCCCTGCGGCGCCGGGTCGTCCCGGATCAATTCGAAGCTCGGTTGTTTGGGCGCTGGCCGCGTCGTCAGGTGGACCGTCTTGCCGTCAAGAGTCCAGTCACCCTCGGCATGCTCGGAGACGGCGCCGTAATCCAGCTGGTAGCGGAAGTGCCCGTTGGGCTGAAGTTCCAGTGCCGCTCCGACTTCCATCTGCTGCGCCTGATAAAGCCCCGCGACCGACGAGGCCGCAGCCGCGGCCAGGAGTGCACCGAGAAGCATTGCCTCACAGCCATAAGGGTTTCCGCTCTCCGGTAACAACAATAACGCTCGTGTCGGGGTCGATCCTGCGATACCAAAGCCGCGTGGCTAACGGGGGGACCTGAACATGTCCGACAATCAGCCGACCGAAGACGTTGACGTCACCAAGGAATGGCGTGCGACGCACGGCCAGAAGTCTGCGGCCACGCGGCTTCGTATCTTCGCTGCGATTGCATGGATCATCGCGATCGGCACGGAGATCGCCGGTGTGGTCCTGCTCCGCCAGCACAAGTTCGACCACGGCAATCTTCCCCTGCTGATTGGAATCCTGGTCGGGATCGCGATCTTCGCGATTGCCGGCAGCCTGATGTGGAAAGCGGCCAACAAGCACGATCCCGCGCGCGAGTCCGACAAAGCGAGGTTCTTCTTCCAGAACCAGCTCGGCGCGATCATCACCGTAATCGCCTTCCTGCCGCTCATTGTCCTGATCTTCTTGGACAAGGACATGGACCCGAAGAACAAGAAGATCGCGGGTGGCGTCGGCGTTGTTCTGGCCGCACTGGCGACGTTCATCGGGATCGACTTCAATCCCCCGTCGGTCGAGCAATACACGCAGGACATGAACAAGTGCGCCACAGAGATTAAGAGCGGCCAACCGACGACGGACTGCTCACCTGAAGTGGCCGAGCAAGCGAAGGCCATCGCGCATGACTCCGCCACGGTCGCCGATGCAACGAAGAGCGCCGCCAATCCGAACGGCCTCGACGTCGTCTACTGGATTGCTCCCGAGAACGGGGCGAAGAAGTCGGCGACGCCGCACGTCTTTCACATCTGCCAGGGCGTCAGCCCGCTCCGCGGCAAGACAGTGAACAGCGGGTCAGTGACCCAGGCCTATTCCGAGAACGCCACGCGGATCACCAAACAGATCCCGATGGAGCAGAAGCAGTGCGGGTTCACGAGCACGACGTTGGATAAAGCCGCCGCGCCCGCTGCAGGATAAGGATCGGCCGCCGACTAGCTGTTGATCTTTACGCCGACGAAGCCCTCGGGCGAGTTGCCGCGCTTGATCAGCAGGAGGACGCTCGAGCGTCCCGCCTTCCGCGCCGCGTCGACACCGGCGACCACCTGGGCGGGGGTCGTCACATTCTGGTTGTTTACCGACATGATCAAATCGCCGCGCTGCAATCCCTGATCCGCGGAGTCGGAGTTCGGATCGACCGCAGTGATGATCACGCCCCGGGCTGTCGCCGGAAGGTTGGCCGCACGCGCCAGCTCCGGCGTCAGTGGAGCCAGTGAAAGACCGAGCGCCTTCGTGGGCGCGGTGACCGTGGAACCGCTGCCTGTGGCGCCCTGGGTTCCGGTGTCACCGCCGGCAATGCGATTGAGAGCTTCTTCGGTCGGGCGCTCCCCGAGCGTGACATAGACGGTGCCGCGCTTGCCGTTGCGGATGATCTCGATCGGGATACGTGCGCCGACCTGGCTGTTGGCCACAAGGTAAGAAACGGTCTGGTCAGGCGTCACGTCCTGGCCGTTGACCTTTACGATCACGTCGCGTTGAGCCAGCCCTGCCTTCGCCGCGGGGCCGCCCGGAACGACCGACCGCACGATCTCGCCTGTATCCTTCGGAATGCCGAGGGCGGGAGCCAGATCTTCGTCGACCGCCTGCAGGCTGGCCCCGATGTAGCCGCGTTGCGGGCGCTGGCCTTTCATCAGCGCGTCGATCACCGGCTTGGCCGCCTCCGCGGGAATGGCGAGGCCGATGCCGACCGACGCCCCCGTCGGCGAAATCAGCGCCGAGTTGATGCCAATCACGTTGCCGTTCAGATCGAACATCGGGCCGCCGCTATTGCCCATGTTGATGGCCGCGTCGGTCTGGATGTAGCGGTCGTAGGCGCCGACGCCGGTGATTCCGCGATGAAGCGCGGAGATGATGCCCGCGGTGACGGTGCTTCCGACGCCATAGGGATCGCCGATTGCGATGACCCAATCGCCGACCCGTGCCTTGGTGCTGTCGCCCCAATTGACGAACGGCAGGTTGCTCGCGTCGATCTTGAGAAGCGCAAGGTCCGAGGTCTCGTCGCGGCCGACAATGCGCGCGGTATATTCACGACGGTCAGTCGTGGTCACCGTGACGGTGTCGACCGTGCCGGTCCCGGTCAGCCCCTGAATCAAGTGGTTGTTTGTGACGATATAGCCGTTGGGCGAAATGATGAAGCCGGAGCCGAGCGAGCCCGCCTCACGGGTGCGCGGCTGGGCACCGCCTTGGCTATTGCCCTGCTGCTGAGAGTTGGGGTCGAAGCGGCGGAAGAATTCCTCGAACGGGTCGCTTTGCGAGCGCACCTGGATGCGCTGCTTGGTCGAGATATTGACCACGGCCGGCTGCAACTTCGCGACGAGGTCGGCGAAGGACATCGGTGCGCCGGGCCGCGGAGCAAGCGAGGAAGTGCCAGGCGCGTTTTGAGCGACCTGCGCGCCCGCTTGACCCGTGGCGAGAGAAAAGGCCGTTCCCCCGAGCAGCAGGGCCATTGCGACCCCATAGGCGTAGCGCACTTTTCCGGACTCCTTCGAGCGCATCGATACTCCATCATTTGGTGTGAGACGCAAGGCCGCTAATGTCGCCGCGTCCTTAACGCCAATTGAACGCACCAGTTCACTTGGAGCGTCCAGTGAATTCCTTCAGATAGTCATTCTGCGGCGACAGAATGATGTTCGTCGGCGCCGGCTTCTCCTGACCGTCGCCGACGAAGGTCGTGAGATAGGACTGCATCGCGCGATAGAAATCGTAGAATTGCGGGTCCTTGCCGAAGCTTGCGGCATAGGTCTTCGCGGCATCTGCGTCGGCCTGCGCGCGGATGATCTGCGCCCGCTTTGCGCCCTCGGCACGGATCGAGCGCGCTTCCTGTTCGCGGGCGGTGCGCATGCGGTCGAACGCGGCCGAGAGCGGGGCTCCGTCCGGCAAGTCCGTGCGCTTGATGCGGACGTCGAGCACTTCCACGCCATATTGGCGAGCGATGCGGTTCAGCGATGTCTTGACGCTGTCCATGATGCCCTGCCGCTCGGGGGTCAGAAGCGACGCGAACTCGACGCGGCCGAGCTCGTTACGCACTTCCGAGCCGAGAATCGGTCGGAGCTGGTCAGTGAGCTGCTGCTCATTGCCCGCGCGGATGTACATCAGCAGCGGATCGACGATGCGATAGCGGGCGAAGGCGTCGACCTGGAGCCGGCGCTGATCGGTCGACAGCACCTGCTGGCGCTGCATGTCGACGTCCTGGACTCGCTTGTCGATCCACACGACCTGCTCGGCGAATGGGATTCGCCAGGAGATGCCGGCGCCGGGCGCCCCGATCGGCCTGCCGGCCTCGTAGCGATTGAGAATCCGGACGGGCTTGCCGAACCGGACGACGACGGCCTGCTTGGTTTCCGGAACGATCGGGAAGCTGCCGAGCAGCACGACCAGCAGGAAGAAGGCGACAATGGCCGACACGAGCGGGCGGCGACGGATGAAGGCCGTCATTGCTGCCGCTCCTGCTGCTGTTGCTTCTTCACGTCCGGAAGCGGCAGATACGGAGTGACCCCCGGTGCCTCGACGATCGTCTTGTCGACCTTCCCGAGAACCTGCTCCATGGTTTCGTAATACATCCGTCGGCGAGTGACCTCCGGCGCGAGCTTGTACTGCTCGTAGACCTTCTCGAATGCGGTCGCCTCGCCCTGCGCTTTCTGGCGAAGCTGGAGCGCATAAGCGTTGGCGTTATTGATGTAGGTCTGCGCGTCCTGCTGCGCGGCGGTGACCTGCTTGAACGCGTCATTGACCTCGTCGGGCGGGTCGGCCTGCTTGATCGCGATGCCCTGCACCTGGACGCCGGCGCGATAGCTGTCGAGGATCCGCTGCATGTTCGCCGCGACTTGCTCTTCGATCTCGGCACGGCGGTCGCCCATCGCATCGTTGAGCGTCACTCGGCTGACGACCGCGCGCATCGCGCTTTCTGCAACTTCGCGGATGGTGTCGTCGGGCTGCGCCAGCTGAAACAGGTAAAGCTCCGGCGTGCGAATGTTCCACCGCACCGAATAAGCGAGATCGATGAGATTCTGGTCGCCGGTCAGCATCAGGTCGTCCGCGCCCTCAGAGCCGAGGTCGACCGTCCGGATTGTCTCCACGTCGATCTTCTTCACCCGTTCGATTGGAGCCGGGAGCGTGAAGCTGACGCCTGGGCCCAACGTGCGGCTGTAGCGCCCGAACTGGGTCACCACGCCTCGCTGGCCCGGGGAGATGGAGTGCGTGCTCGTGAAGACCAGCCAGATGAGGATGAAGCCGACGATCGCCCACAGGATCAGCGAGCGATCGGGACGTCCCGGCAGCCCGCCTCCGCCACCGCCGAAGCGCGCTCGGCTGCGACGCAGCAGGTCATCGAGCTGCGAGATGCTCGAACCGCCGGTGATCGTCCGCCGGCCCTTGCGCGGCGGCTCGCCCCACGGGCCGCTGCCCTGCCCGTCGTCCGACGGCGGCTCGTCGCTGGAATCGCCGCCACTAGAGCCCCAGGGGCCTTTGGTGTCGGTGAAAAGACCGCGGATGCGGCCGCCCCACCCCGTGAAAGTGCTCATCGCGCGCAAGTATAGGGAGCGGCGCACACGAAAAACAGTGGCAAGCGAGCGCTCGGTACCTATGTCGCGCTCATGGCCCATCCCGTGGATCCCCTGACGGACCTTCCGCACGAAGAGCGGATCCGCTCGCGCAAGGTAGCCGCCGGAGTCGCGACGATCATTGCCGATGCGAGCGGCCTCAGCCAATCCGATCGCGAGGCGCTGGAGCGGGAGATCCGGTCGGCGGCGCTGAAATTGCCCGGGGTCGATGAGGCGCGTGTCGCGCTCACGGCGGCGCAGCCGCATCGGACCTTGATCGCGATCGGCAGCGGCAAGGGCGGCGTAGGCAAGTCCACCGTGGCCGCCAATCTCGCTGTCGCGCTTGCGCGGACCGGCAAAACGGTGGGGTTGGTGGACGCCGACGTTTACGGGCCCTCGCAGCCGACCTTGCTCGGGTCGAGCGAGAAGCCGACCGCGCACGACGATCAGCTCGTTCCGGTGGAGACGCAGGGGATCAAGTTCCTGTCGCTCGGCCACCTCGTCTCGCCGGGGCACGCGCTTGCCTGGCGTGGGCCGATGGCGACGGGCGCGCTCGCTAAGCTGATCGAGGCGGACTGGGGCGGCTCCGAGCTGCTGCTCGTCGACCTCCCGCCCGGAACGGGTGACGTGCAGCTCTCCCTGATCCAGCGCTCGCGACCCGCGGGTGCGGTAATCGTCTCCACGCCGCAGGACCTGTCGCTGATCGACGCGCGGCGAGCCGTCGACCTGTTCAACAAGATGAGCGTGCCCGTGCTCGGCATCATCGAGAATATGGCGACCTACGCCTGCCCGCATTGCGGTGAAGAATCGCATCCGTTCGGAAGCGGCGGCGCAGAGGCCGCAGCGGAAGAGATGGGCGTGCCGTTTCTCGGCCGGCTGCCTCTGTCGCTCGCCATCCGTGAAGCCTCCGATGCCGGCGATCCGCCGGCCGCGGGCGAGGGAACTGACGCCGAGGCGTTCGCGGCCATTGCCGCGAAACTGGTCGAGCTGCTGGAAACACCCGTCCACTGAACCGTTGATCGCCCATGCCGCTCACCCGTGACGAAGACATCGCGGAGCTTCTGACCAACGCGCGCACCATTGCCGTGGTCGGAGCCTCGGATCGGCCGAACCGCCCGTCCTATGGCGTGATGCGGTTCCTCCAGGATCACGGCTATCGCGTTCTTCCGGTGAACCCACAGATCACCGGCGAGCACGTTCTCGGCGAGTTCGTCTGGCGCGAGCTCGCTCAAATCGGGATTCCGATCGACATCGTCGACATCTTCCGCCGGCCGGAGGCCGCGGCGGAAGCGGTCGAGCAGGCGATCTTCGTCGGCGCGAAGGCTGTCTGGATGCAGATCGGAGTGATCAACGAGGAAGCCGCCGCGAAAGCCGAGGCCGCTGGACTCAAGGTCGTGATGGACCGCTGCCCGAAGATCGAGATTCCACGCCTCGGCCTGCCGCGGACCGCCGCCGAAGCCTAGGCAGCCCCGACCGTCATTTCGGGCACGAGGATCGTCGGGGCGTCGATGCCGCGGCGGAATTCGAGGTCGCTTCCGGGTTCGAGCGTTGCGAACATGTCGATCAGGTTGGAGGCGATTGTAATCTCCGCGACCGGCTCCCCGATCTTGCCGTTCCGCACCATGAAGCCCGATGCACCGCGGCTGTAGTCGCCCGTCACCAGGTTCGTGCCGTGACCGATCATTTCGGTGACCAGGATCGCTTTGGGAAAAGCTCCGAGCAATTGCTCCCGGCTCCGCGGTCCGGCCTTGATAAAGAGGTTGCTCGGGCTGGCGCTCGGCGCGCCGCCAGCTCCTCGAGCGGCGTGACCTGTCGGAGCAATGCCCAGCTGGCGAGCGTCCGCACTCGTCGCCATCCAACTTGTGAGGACGCCGTCCGCGACAAACTCTCGCCGCGACACCCGAACGCCCTCTCCGTCGAAGGGACGGGAGCGAAGTCCTCGCGGTCGAAGGGGGTCATCGACGATGCTAATCCCTTTGCCGAACACTTGCTGGCCAAGCTTGTCTTGCAGGAAGCTCGTCCTCGAAGCGATCGACGAGCCGCTGATCGCCGCCGAGAAGCCGCCGAGCAGAGTTGCAGCGACGCGCGAGTCGAACAGGATCGGATATTTGCCTGCTTTCGGTCGGCCCGGATTGAGCCGGGCGACGGCGCGCTCCCCCGCCTCGCGGCCGATCGCTTCGGCGTCTTCCAAATCTTCGAGATGCCGCGTGCTGTGCGAGCGGTGACCGCGCTGCATGCCCGAGCCTTCGCCGGCGATGACGGACACGCCGGTGCTGTGACCGGTGCTCCGATAGGCGCCCGAAAATCCGCCGGACGTGGCCAATGCGACGCTGGACTGTGAGGCGCTTGCGCTCGCTCCGCTCGAGTTGGTGATGCCGGGTATCCCAAGGGCGGCACGCTCTGCGGCAAGGGCGCGAGCACGCAGCTCGGCGGGATCGGCCTCCGTCTCGTCCAGCGCATCCAGGAACGGCGATTCGCCCGTTTGGAGCAGGTCCTGCGGTGCGAGTCCCGCATATGGGTCCTCCGGCGCCTCACGCGCCATGGCCAGGCATCGCTCGACCAGGAGGTCCAGGGCCTCGGACGAAAGATCGGATGAAGCGACGGTCGCGGAGCGCTGCCCGACGAACAGCCGCAGCCCGATTTCTTCCCCCTCGGAATGGCCGGCGCCCTCCAGCTCGCGCAAACGGACCTGGACGTCGATCGATCGTCCCCCGGCGTAGAGTGCGTCCGCCGCGGTAGCTCCGGCGGCGATGCCTCGCTCGACGAGCGATTCGGCAATGGTTCGTGCAGCTTCGGGAGATTGCATGGGTCGCGCCTAACGCGCGGAAAGGCCGACGACCAGCATCGCCAGGAAAACAAAAAAGCCGCAGGTGCGGTTCGAGCGGAACAGGCGCAGCGCCAGCTCGCCGTCGTTCGGGTCGGCTCGAAGCGCCTGGTTGGCGAGGTGCAGCGTGGCGGGCAGCAAAGTGAGAAGCGCGAGCCAGTCGGGTCGAACACGCCAGAGGGCCGCGCCCCACAGGAGCAGCGCGATCGCGTAGAAGATCGCGACGCCGACCGCCGCTTTGTCGCCGAGGCGTCGGGCCGAGGATTTGACGCCGACCAACGCATCATCCTCGATGTCCTGGATGGCGTATAGCGTGTCGTAGCCGACCACCCAGGCAATACTTCCAAACCAGAGGAGGAACGTTGTCCAGGAAAGACTGCCGGTCACCGCGGGCCAGCCCACCAGCGCGCCCCAGGAGAAGACGATTCCAAGCCATGCCTGAGGCCACCAGGTAATCCGCTTCATGAAGGGGTAAACGGCGACGGGCGCGATGCTGAGAAGAGCGACGATTGCCGCCGTGACATTCAACTTCAGCAGGACGATCAGTCCGATGAGGCAAAGGCCTGCAATCAACAGCCACGCCAATTGAAGCGATACGCGGCCGCTGGCGAGAGGACGCAGACGGGTACGCTCCACGCGGCTGTCGAGGTCGCGGTCGACGATGTCGTTGTAGACGCAGCCTGCACTGCGCATCGCAAACGCCCCCAGCGCAAGCCACAGCAACAGGTCCCAGCGTCCGCCGACTCCCGCGAGCGCGACGCCCCATGCACAGGGCCAGTAGAGCAGCCAGCTGCCAATCGGCCGGTCGAGCCGTATCAGGCTCGCAAATGGCCGCAGCCGCGGCGGAAGCGCGCCGATGAATCCGCGCCGCTCGCTGTCCGGGACGATGTCGGTCGTGGCGCTCACTGGCGCGAACTAGCCGCTCGCTACTACAGCCGCTAGGCTTCGCTCGTGGGGGACGCGCGTATGTTCAGGCTGATCCGACTGAAGCCACCGCACGGTTGGAATGCCGTCGCCTGGGAGCTTGCAATCGTCACGATCGGCGTGATCCTGGCGCTCGCGGCGCAGCAATGGGCCGAAAACCTCAGCTGGCGCAGCAAGACAAAGACGGCAAGGGCGGCCATTCGTACCGAACTGGGCGATCATTATGCTTCATCGGTCGAATGGCGCGTGGTCACGCCCTGCCTGATGGCCCAGCTGGATAGGCTCGAAGGCCGATTGATGAAGAGCGGCGACCGGCTCGATCCGGCGCCGGTGTACAGCGAGCCGGCTTTTCCAAAGTTCGTGCTGCGCATTCCGAGCAAGGAATATGACAGCAGCGCGTGGCAGGCCGCGATTGCCGATGGCGTGACAGCGCACTTCCAGCCGGAGCTCCGCACGGAGCTCAGCGAACATTACCAGCAGGTCTCCGTCCTCGTGAACATGACCCAGCGGAACGGCATTTCCTACGGCAACGTCCTCAGTCTTTCGCGGCCCATTCCGCTCAATCCGAGCGTGCGGCTGAGCCTTTCCCAGTTGCTCGACGAATTGCGCGGGCGCGTCATGTACATGGACCTGACCTCGGGGCAGCTGATCGAGCATGTGAATCGCGCTGGCATGGTGCCCGATGAAAGTCTCACTCGAGACGCGGTTCGACTGAGCGGGACGCGGCTGTTCTGCGCCGCGCAGCATTTGCCGCTCCGGAGCATGAAGGAAGCGAAAAAGCCGATCCCGTACAAATATTCGCCGTCCCCATCGGCAGCCTTGCCGATCTCGTGATCGTGACGCCGCCCTGGCCGCCGAAGAGCCTGCCGCGACTGTTCGTGCGGGCGCAGCTCGGCGAAGGCGTGTCGCTCGACCTAGATGCCAAGCAGGCGAACTATCTCGGCAATGTGCTTCGCCTTCACGCAGGCGAGGAGCTGCTGCTGTTTGACGGAAGCTCGGGCGAATGGCTCGCGCGGATCGCGGATGCCGGCAAGAAGCGGATGACGCTCACCGTCGACCGGAAGAACCGCGAAGCCGAGAAGATCCCGGATGTCTGGCTCGCCTTTGCACCCGTGAAACGGACGCAGACGGATTGGCTGGTCGAAAAGGCGACCGAGCTTGGGGCGGCGCGGCTAATCCCGGTGATGACTCGGCGCACTGTTGCGGAGCGCGTGCGGCTCGATCGGCTCGAAAGCATCGCCATCGAGGCGGCCGAGCAGTGCGGCCGGACGGTGCTTCCAGAGTTCGTCGAGCCCCTGCCGCTGGGAAAGCTGCTCGACGAACGCGACAAACGACGCGCGCTCTACTTCGCGGATGAGCAAGGCGGGGAAGCTGCCGCGACCGCCCTGAAGCCAGGACCTGCGCTCATTCTGATCGGTCCGGAAGGCGGGTTCACCGATGAGGAGCGGGCGGCGGTCCGTGCAGCGCATAACAGCGTTGCGATCTCACTCGGCCCCCGCATTCTGCGCGCCGAAACCGCCGCGCTGGCGGCCCTTTCGGCCTATATGGTCATTGCCGGGGACTGGCGCTAAGCGCCGCCCCCCATGACGACGCGCACCGACGACAGTTACTCCCGCCCGATCGAGAGCCGCGCCGATTTGTTGTCGGTATTCGAAGGCGGCGAAAAGCCCCGCGAGAACTGGCGCATCGGGACGGAGCACGAGAAGTTCGTGTACCGAATGAGCGACCACGCAGCGCCGTCCTACGATGAGCCCGGCGGCATTCGCGACCTGCTCACCGGGCTCACGCAATTCGGCTGGAAACCGGTGGTCGAAAACGGCAACGTCATCGCGCTCGCCGGCGAGGACGGGAACGTGAGCCTCGAGCCGGCCGGCCAGTTCGAGCTCTCCGGCGCAGCGCTCAAGAACCTGCACCAAACCTGTTCCGAAGCCGCGCGGCATCTCGGCCAGTGCAAGATGATCGGCGACAAGCTGGGTCTCGGTTTCCTCGGGACTGGGATGTGGCCCGACAAGAGGCGCGAGGACCTGCCGCGGATGCCCAAGGGCCGGTACGAGATCATGCTCAACTATATGCCAAAGGTCGGCGGCCTAGGGCTCGACATGATGCTCCGCACGTGTACCATACAGGTGAATCTGGATTACAGTTCCGAAGCCGATATGGTTGAGAAGTTCCGCGTCGGCCTCGCTCTCCAACCGGTTGCGACGGCGCTCTTCGCCAACTCGCCGTTCACGGACGGCAAGCCGAATGGCTATAAGAGCTTCCGCAGCCACATCTGGGAGGACACCGACCCGGATCGCACCGGAATGCTGCCCTTCGTGTTCGAGGACGGGTTCGGTTACGATCGTTACTGCGACTACGCCCTCGACGTGCCGATGTACTTCGTCTTCCGCGACGGGAAGTATATCGACGTCGCCGGCGGAAGCTTCCGCGCCTTCATGGACGGCAAGCTGCCGCAGCTGCCGGGCGAGAAGCCGCGGATCACCGATTGGACCGATCATCTGTCGACCGCCTTTCCGGAAGTGCGGCTCAAGAGCTTCCTCGAGATGCGCGGCGCCGACGGCGGACGCTGGAGCCGCATCTGCGGGCTTCCGGCGCTGTGGGTCGGGCTACTTTACGATCAGTTGTCGCTCGATGCCGCCTGGGACTTGGTGAAACACTGGACGATCGAGCAACGCGAGAAACTTCGCCACGATGTGCCGAAGCTGGCGCTCGAGGCTGTCACTCCGGACGGAGAGTCCATGCGGGAGTTTGCCGGCCGCGTGCTCGACATAGCCGCCGACGGTTTGACGCGCCGAGCGGAGCTCAACAGCGCGGGCGACAATGAGGGCGGATTCCTCGACCCGTTGCGCGATGTCGTCGCAACGGGCATGACCCCCGCAGACCGCCTGCTCGCCAAATATCGCGGCGAGTGGAACGGCGACCTGTCGCAAATCTACGAGGAATTCAGCTTCTGATGGACATGCCGATGCAAAGCCGCCGCACGCTCTACCCGGAGATCCAGCCGTACCAGACCGGGATGCTCGACGTCGGCGATGGGCACAGCCTCTATTGGGAACTTTCGGGCAATCCCGAGGGCAGGCCAGTCGTCTTCCTTCACGGCGGCCCGGGCGGCGGATCGAGCCCGGAGCATCGCCGGCAGTTCAATCCCGAGAAGTACAAGATCCTCGTGTTCGACCAGCGCGGCTGCGGCAAGTCGACGCCCTATGCCGAGCTGGACCACAACACGACCTGGGACCTGGTCGAGGACATCGAGAAGCTCCGGACCGAGGTCGCCAAGGTCGACAAGTGGCAGGTGTTCGGCGGCAGTTGGGGCTCGACCCTGTCGCTCGCTTATTCGCAGACCTATCCCGAGCGGGTCACCGAGATCGTGCTTCGCGGCATCTTCCTCTTCGACCAGTACGAGATCGACTGGATGTACAAGGAGGGTGGCGCGTCGCAGATCTATCCCGACAAGTTCGAGGAGTTTTTGGCGCCGATCCCGGAAGCCGAGCGCAGCGATCTGGTCGAAGCCTATCGCAAGCGCCTTACCAGCAACGACAAGGACGAGCAGCTCAAGGCCGCGAAGGCGTGGAGCAAATGGGAGGGCGATATCGTCACGCTCCTTCCGAGCCCCTCGACGATCGAGCATTTCACGTCACCCGAAGTGGCGGTTGCCGTCGCCCGGATCGAAAATCATTACATGGCCAACAACGGCTGGCTCGAGGAAGGCCAGCTGCTCGAGGGCGCGAAGAAGCTGAAAGGCATCCCCGGCGTCATCGTCCAGGGCCGCCACGACACCTGCACTCCGCCTGTCGCCGCATGGAAGCTCAAGCAGGCGTGGCCGGAGGTCGAGCTCAACATCATCCCCGACGGCGGGCACCTGTTCAGCGAGCCTGGAGTGCTCGACGGCCTGATCCGAGCAACGGATCGCTTCGCCGGGGTCTAGAGGCGCACTCCGAACAAATCGGCGAAAGCTTCTTCGCCGGCAGGTGTGATGGTCAGCGCGCGGCCGTCCTTTTGGCGCTGCGTCCAGCCGACTGCGAAGCAGCGCGTGGCGATCGCGGCTCCGACATGCCCGCCGATGTGCCAGCGACGTTCGCTCCAATCGAGACACGGGCGGCAGAAGACTCGGCGCGAATACTTCCGAATGGCGAGGTCGACGCCGAGCTCGGTCAGGAAATCGCGGCCCTTGTCGGTCACCATGCCGCCTTGGTCGCTGAGGACGACATGGCCTTGTTCGGCGAGGCTGTCGGCCAGCGCCACGCCAAGTTGCCCGGCGAGGTGATCGTAGCAGGTCCGCGCCCGCGCCATCGCCTCATCGCGACGCGAACGCGGCCGATGGCGCGGCGGACCGATGATCGCGAGCGACATGAGATTTTCCAAGATGCGGGCGACGTCCGGTGACGCAAGTCGGTAATAACGGTGACGGCCGCTCGTGGTCACGGTGAGCAGCTTCCCGTCGATGAGCTTGGCAAGGTGGCCGCTGGCGGTGGAGCCCGCCACACCCGCGCGATAGGCGAGCTCGCTCGCGGGGAGCGCCCGATCGTCCATCAACGCGGCGAGCATGTTCGCTCGGGCGGGGTCTCCGATCAGGGCTGCCGCTTCGGCGATATAAGGTCCTTCGGCCACGGCAGGCGCCTATAGAAGTGAGCCCGCCCGCAAGTCACGCAACAACGTTTCGGTATCGGCCGAAGCGATGCGTCGTGACAGCCGCGTACCGCGTCGCGATTTACCTCCGCAAACACCAACGGAGGTCGGAAATATGTGGCAGCTACTGGCGACTATGACCCTCGCGGCGGCAGCCGCGCCGCCGCCCGAGCAGGTCTTCCTGCTGCGCGATCCAGGGGAGCCCGCGCTCAGTGTGCATCACGAACCCGGCCCCGGGGCGACCGTGCTGTACGTCCACGGCGCGACCTTTCCCGCTGCGCTGTCGGTGAGCTATCGGATCGACGGCAAGTCCTGGGCAGACGATCTCCATGCGCGGGGCTTCGATGTCTGGTCGTTCGACTTCGCGGGCTACGGCGGTTCGGATCACCCGCTCGCCATGCAGCTTGCCACCGTTCCTCGCGACAAAGTCCCGGGGCGAGCGCGCGACGCCGCACACCAAATCGAGCGCGTCGTTCGCTATGTCCGCGCCCAAACTCATAGTCCGCGCGTGTCGATCATCGCCCATTCGTGGGGCACAATCCCGGCCGGCCTGTTCGCCGGAACGCACCCCGCGTGGGTCGACAAGCTCGTTCTGTTCGGGCCTGTGGCCAAACGCGACGGGGATCAGCTGCAAACCGACCCGGCCGCACCCATGAGCCTCATCACCGCAGCGGATCAATGGCAAAGCTTTCGGAACCGCGTTCCAAAGACCGCACCCCTCCCGATATCGAAAGGTCGCTTCGACACCTGGGTGCATGCTTATCTGGCGAGCGATTCCACCAGCAGCCAGCGTACGCCGCCGAGCGCCAGGGCTCCGGCTGGACCCGTCGTGGATATCGATGATGCCTGGAACGGACACTTCCCTTACGACCCGGCGACCGTCCGCGCCCCTACGCTCATCGTTCGTGGCGAATGGGACAATGTCACGCGCGACGAGGACGCCGACTGGCTGGTCAAAGCGATGAAGAATGTGCCTCGCGGCGCTCGCGACGTGAAGCTGCCGCGTGGCGCACACCGGATGCATCTGGAAGATAACCGGCAAGCTCTGTTCGACGCCGTGGGCGCGTTCCTGACGGAGCAGTAGATGATCGCCGTCATCTTCGAACTGACGCCGCGTCGCGGGCAGGGTGACGATTATTTCCGGCTCGCGTCAGCGCTGCGCGAGCGGCTCGAGCGCATCGATGGATTCGTTTCCATCGAGCGGTTCGAAAGCCTCACCCAGCCAGGCAAGTTCCTGTCGCTATCCTTCTGGCGCGATGAGGAGGCCGTCAGACAGTGGCGCAACGTGCCCGAGCATCGTCGAGCGCAGACGGCCGGCCGCGAACGCATCTTCGACGACTATCGGCTCCGTGTGGCCGAGGTCCTCCGCGATTACGGCATGAACGAGCGACATGAGGCGCCGGCGGATTCGCTGGCGGCTCACTCGCCCGGGCGGTAGGCGCGCTCGGTGTGGCCCTTGAGGTCTTCCGGCCAGAAATAAACGTTGCGGAGATCGCCCGACGCATAGCGCAGCGCCTCGTCGTTGAAGTGCGGCGAACCGAGGTGGCCGCTTTCGCCGCCGGCGGTCACCGCATGGGCGCGGACGCGCGGACCGAATTCGACCACCGCGACGAAGCTGTTGCCGGACGTTCCATACCATTTGACCGTGCCCGGCTTGGGCGACGCGCCGAACGCGGCGAGCGATCCGTAGGCGCTGCTGGCGAAGGGCACCGGGATGCTCGGAGCGGAATCGCTGAACGGGTGGTCGATTGCGGAGGAGATGCGCTGGAAGCGGTTTACCTCGCCCCACGGCACCTGCCACCGGCCGAATTCGCGTTGCAGCCTGGCAACCGCATCGTCGAGCGCTTCAAGCTTCTGCGCGGGGCTCGTGTCCCGAGCGAGCCGCATCATCCGCTTGTTGCCGGGCTCGTCCGCAGGAGCGTGCTCGGCTTTCTGCAGCGCGTCGCCATAGAACATCGCCAAGGTCTGCGGCACGGATTCGCCGCTCCAGCGGAAATTCCACGCGCGAAGCATGGCGATTGGGCCTGATAAGCGCGCCTTGCGGGCATCGCTCACCGGCAGCTTGTCATAGGCCTGGACGAGCGGGGGGATCAGCGCTGCAAAGCCCGGCTGATAGCTGTCGAAGGCTGCAGCCTGGAGCTTCTCGAGCGTCCAGCCACGGCTATGAGTCAGCAGCTGCAGCGCGTGCAGGCCGCGATAATTCTCCCCGAACATGTCCATGTACCTGGGGTAGTGCGCGGGGTTCGGACTGAACGCGCCAGCTGCCGACCATGGCGCATTATTGTTGTTGTCGACCCAGCCGTTCGGCGGATTGATGACGTTGGGCAGCTCACTCAAGCGATGTAGGGAGCCCCAGTCGGTCCGGGGATCGGTGCCGTCGACCGGCTTGGTATAATCGAAGTCGTTGTCGCGGCTCGGCACGAACTGCGGATGCAGATAGGCGATCTCGCCCTTGTCGTCGGCGAAGATCGTGTTGTTCGAGCTGTTCGCCTTCAGCTGCGCAACCCGCATGAAGGATTCGAGGTCGGTGGCCTTGGTGCGCAAATAGCTTTGCTGCAGCGCTTCGACCGGCCGGTTCATCATCGCGAAGGCGATCCATCTGCCGTTCGCGTCTGCGACGATCGGTCCGTGATGCGTGAAGTATGTGGTGAAGCTGCGCGTCGCGAGCTTTCCGTTCGGCTGGCGGACTCGAAGCGTGACGGGCCGGACGCCGATCGGATTGCAGTTGTTGCCGTAGTGGTAGCAAAGCGACTTGCCGTTCCGGTCGACCTTCTCTGCGAACTCGTCGACGACATCGACACCACTCGACGTGTGCATCCAGCCAATGTGCGGGTTGAAGCCCTGATAGATGAAAAATTGGCCCCAGGTCGAAGCGCCGTACGCGTCGAGCCCCTCGTCGCTGCTCATCTGCAGCTCGGAGCGGAAAAAGAAGCTGGTGTGCGGGTTGATGAGCAGCAGCGCGTGGCCGTTGCTGGTCATGCCCGGCGCCAGCGCGATTCCGTTCGAGCCGCGCGGTTCGTTGTCCGCCTTGCGAAAGACGTCCGAGATCCAGGCGTGGGGACCGTCGGCGCTCGCGACGTGCTTCGCGGAATGGAAGTCCCGCAGCTTGTCGAGGTTGATCCGCTCGATGTCGCCGCCGATGCTGCCTTCAGTGAAGCTCAATGCCATCCACGGCTCGAAATGCGTGAGCACGCGCGGATGCACGTCGGGATGCGTCGCGAGAAAGTAATTCAGCCCGTCCGCCCAGGCGTTCATCAGCGCCTGCATGCTCGCCGGGCTCTTGGCGTAATAGGCCTTGAGCTCGGGATCGCTGACGTAGAGCCGCGCGCGCAGGTCCTGCCAGAGCGCCTTCTCGCCGTCCGCCTCCGCGGTACGGCCGAGCGCCGTCAAATAGTTGGCCTCGATGCGCGGGAAATCGTCCTCCGCCTGCGCATAGATCGCGCCGAACACCGCGTCGGCATCGGTATGGCCGTGCACATGTGCGATGCCCCAATCGTCGCGGGTGATCGTCACGTGCGACGCTTCGGTGCGCAGCCGAGCGAGCTCGGACGGCGGAGCAGCGGCGGCGATGAGGAGGAACAGGAAGGCGGGAAGGACAAGAGCACGCATGGGCGAAGGGCTAGGGCGCGTCGATGCTCCGGGCAAGATTGACGCGACGCAATCTGGCGCGTTCAACGCTCTTCGCGCTACCTGAGCGCAGGCGGAGGGATCGAATGGCGGAAGGGCAGCGCAGCTCGCTGACGCGGGTGATCGCGTCGAGCCTGATCGGCACGACGATCGAGTGGTACGATTTCTTCCTCTACGGCTCCGCCGCGGCGCTGGTCTTCAACAAGCTGTTCTTCCCTTCGTTCGACCCGCTCGTCGGGACGCTGCTCGCCTTCGCTACCTATGCGGTCGGCTTCGTCGCCCGGCCGCTCGGCGGGATCGTCTTCGGCCATTTCGGCGACCGCATCGGACGCAAGAAATTGCTGATGTGGAGCCTCGTCATGATGGGGCTCGCGACCCTGCTGATCGGGCTCCTCCCGGGCTACGATAGGATCGGCATTTGGGCGCCGGTCGGGCTGATCGTGCTCCGCGTGGTGCAGGGCTTCGCCGTAGGCGGCGAGTGGGGCGGCGCGGTGCTGATGGCGGCCGAGCACGGCGATGCGAAGCGCCGCGGATACTGGGCGAGCTGGCCGCAGGCGGGCGTGCCGCTGGGGAGCCTGCTCTCGGCCGGAATCCTCGCGCTGATGGCCGGCGTTCAGAGCGAGGCGGACTTCATCGCCTGGGGCTGGCGCGTGCCGTTCCTGCTGTCTGCGGTGCTGGTCGTGGTCGGCTGGTACATCCGCAACCGCGTCGCCGAGAGCCCGATGTTCGAATCCCAGATCGAAATGGCCGAGGCGCCGCCGAGCATGCCGGCGATGGACGTGATCCGCGAGCGACCGCGTGGCGTGCTGCTCGGCGCGGGCCTCAGGGTCGGCGAGAACATCATCTATTACGTGCTGACGGTCTTCTCGCTGACGTTCCTGGTGGACGTCGCGGCGGAGAGCCGCAGCCTCGCCCTCGATGCATTGCTGATCGGCGCCGCCGTCCAGTTCTGCGCGATCCCGCTGCTCGCCGCCCTTTCGGACCGGATCGGAAGACGCCCGGTCTATGCTTTCGGCGCGTTCGGCGCGGCGATCTTCATCTTCCTCTTTTTCCCGATGCTGGCGAGCGGGAACAACGCGCTGATCATCCTCGCGATCGTTCTCGGGCTTCTCTTCCACGCCTCGATGTACGCGCCGCAGGCGGCGTTCATCACCGAGCTGTTTCCGACGCGCATCCGCTATTCGGGCGTGTCCATCGCCTACCAGCTGACAGCGATTTTCGCCGGCTCGCTCGCGCCGATCATCGCGCTGTGGCTGTACAAGGACCTGCACTCGACGGTGCCGGTGTCGGTCTATGTCGCGATCGCCTGCGCGATCAGCGGCGTGAGTGCGCTGCTCGCACGGGAGACGAAGGGCGTGGAGCTGAGCGAGATTCGCTAGACGGCACGGTCCGAAATGCTGGGCGCCGTCAGTGACCCTTTATCTGCTCGCGGATTCTTTGATCGTTGGCTTCAAATTCTTGGAACAGCGCGTCGCACGCCGCACGGCTCGCATCACAACGCATTTCTCTCGACATGTCCGCGCCACTTCCTGAATTGTAGAGGTAAACACAAGTAACTGCGGGATAGGCAGCATCCTTCTGCGTTGTGACCGTCCATTGTTTTGGTTCAGCGGATGAGAAATACGTCTCAAATCTGTATGAACCCGAGGGCTTCTCGATGATCGTCGGGTCGTTTTTCAGTTTCGCTCGGATGGCGAGTGCATTTTCTCCAGTAATGCCACAGATACTCGACGGTCCCGTCGCGTCAGTATGCACCCCTTCGGGAACCGATTGAGCAGCCGCCGGCGAGTGCACAAGCAGCAAAACTGAGAATAGCGACATGGTACGCATGGTTTCCCTCAAGTCCGCCGGCACTGGCGGCAAGGTAACACCAGCGCGGTTGCATCGTAAGCGCTAAGCGTCCGGAAGGGCCTGTGTCGCCTGACCCCAACCCGCGAGCGCCTTCGACTTCGCGCGCTTGAGCAGCTCGTCGACGTCGCGGATGCTGAAGTGGTGGCCGCTGTCATACTTGTCGAGCTCCGCCCAAGTGACCGGCGCGGCGACGGGGGCGCCTTCGCGGCCGCGCGCGGAATAAGGCAGGACCGCGGTCGCACCGCGCTGGTTGCGCAGCCAGTCGAGGAAGATTCTGCCCTTGCGCTGCTCCTTGCGGATATTGGCAGTGAACATCTTCGGTTCGGCCTCGGAGATCGCCCGGCTGAAGCGCTCGGCGAAGCTCTTTACCGTCGGCCAATCCTCGGATGCGTCGAGCGGCACCACGACGTGCAGGCCCTTGCCGCCGGACAGAAGCGGCCAGCTTTCGAGGCCCAGGCCTTTCAGCAGCTCGCGCAGCAATAAAGCTGCCTCCTTCACATTGCCGAAATCGAGGCCGACGTCGGGGTCGAGGTCGAACACCAAGCGGTCGGGATATTCGACCTTCTCGACCTTGCTGCCCCAGCCGTGGAACTCGATGGTGCCCATCTGGACGCAGGCGAGCAGGCCGCGAATGTCGTCGAAATAGAGGTAATCCTCGAAGTGCCCGTCCTTCTCTTCGATCGGGATCTGCTTCACGTGCGGGCCGAAGGTGCCTTTGTCGTGCTTCTGGAAAAAGCTCTCGCCGGTGCGGCCTGAGGGGAAGCGGATCAAGGTCATCGGGCGGTCCGCGGCGTCGACCATGATCAGCGGTTCGATCGTCGCATAATAATCGGCGAGATCCTTCTTGGTCAGGCCGAGCTCGGGGAAGATCACGCGGTCGGGGCTGCTGATCTCGATCCCGAAATCCTCGGCCACGGCGTGCTTCGCCTTTTTCGCCTTTGACGCTCTAGGGCTGGCCTTCGCTTTCGTCGCCTTGGGCTGGGCCTTCTTCGTGACGTCCTCCGTATGCTTCACCGTCTCGACGACGACCTGTGACGCTGGCTTGTCCTGGCGCAGTCCCATGAAGCTCGGGTGCCTCAGGATCCCGTCATCGGTAAACTCGCTGAACGCGATTTCGGCCACGAGTTTGGGCTTGATCCAGTGCGCGCCCTTGCGGTCGGCGCGCGGCACTTCAACCGGCGCCTTGTCGACGGCGAGCGGCTTCATGATCTTCATCAGGTCCTGGATCGATTTCGCGTTGAAGCCCGTGCCGACCTTGCCGACGTAGGTCAGCTCGCGGTTCTCCTTTGCGGCGAGGAGCAGCGAGCGGAAGCCGATGCGTTTGTCGCTTTCGGACCAGCCGACGATCACGAATTCCTGGCGCTGGATGCATTTGATCTTGAGCCAGTTGCCGCTGCGCGTCCCGCTGTAGGTCGCGCTCGCTTTCTTAGAGATGATCCCTTCGCCGCCCGACTTGCAAACGGCGTCGAACATTTCCTCGCCGCGCCCGACGATATGGTCGCCGTAGAAGATCGGCGGATTGACGCCCGCGAGCAGCGAGGCCAGCCGATCCTTGCGGACGATGTTGGGCAGCTTCCTGATGTCCTCGCCGCGGTCTACGAGCAGGTCGAAGGCGTAGAAGACGAGGTTGGCGCCGCGCTGGTCCTTGAGCGTCGACTGGAGCAGCTGGAAGCTGGGCTTGCCCTCGTCGTCGATGGCGACCGCCTCACCGTCGATGAGGCACCCGGCGGGAAGCTTGGCCGCCGCCTTCACCAGCGCCTTGAACTTGTCGCTCCAGTCCTTGCCGTTGCGGGTCCAGGCCGTCGCGACGCCGTCGCCGACCGCAAGCTCCAGCCGGTAGCCGTCATATTTGATCTCGTGGATCCACGAATCGCCCGGCGGCACGTCGTCGACCAGCGTGGCGAGCTGCGGCTCCTGGAATGCCGGGGGCGCCTTGCTCGACTTCTTCTTCCCGCGCCCGCCCTTCTGGCCGCCACGGTTCGAGCGCCACACGTCCTCGCCCGCCGCGATCTCGGCCATGGTACGGTCGGTCGTGACGCTGGTCACGCAATTGTCGACGAGCGCGTCGCCATTGTCGGGGTCCGCATATTCGTCGGTGACCTTCTTCAGCATCCACGGCTCGGCCTTCTCGCCGGGCTTGGGTTTCAGCCGGAACATCACCCACTCGCCCTTCATCCGCTCGCCCTCGAGCGTGAAGTGGAGATGGCCTTCCTCGATCGTCTTGCTCGGGTCCTTGCGCGGGTCGGGGATCCAGCGGCCGACGTCCCACAGCATCACCGTCCCGCCGCCATATTCGCCCTTGGGGATGGTGCCTTCGAAGGTGCCGTAATCGAGCGGATGGTCTTCGGTCCGCATGGCGAGGCGGTTCTCACCCGGATCGAGGCTCGGCCCTTTGGGCACCGCCCAACTTTTCAGGACTCCGTCGAGCTCGAGGCGGAAGTCCCAATGCAGCCGCGAGGCTTCGTGCTTCTGGACGACGAAACTGTCGCCCTTGCCCTTGAGCTTGCGCCCCTTGGGCTCCTTCGTCTTGGTGAAGTCGCGCTTGCGATTATAGGTCGCGATGTCGAGCGGCACGCGCTTGGGCATGGTTACGCCCGTTTACGTGCGGGCGCCTTCGCCGGTTCCTTCTTCGCGCTGCTCTTCTTGGGCGTGGACTTCCTGGCGGTCGTCTTTTTCGCCTTGCCGCCTTCGGCCTTCTGGTCACCGAGGCTCTTCTTGAGCGCGGCCATGAGGTCGATGACGTTAGAGCCCTTGGGCAGAGGCGCGTCGGCGTCGGGATCCTCGATGATCTTTTCGCCCTTCTTCTTCTGCTTCTCTTCGATCAGGCGATGGAGCGCGTCGACGTAGCGGTTGTGGAACTCTTTGGGGTCGAACTCGCCGGCTTTTCGCTCGATCAGCATCGAGGCCATGTCGAGCAGGTCCGCATCGGGCTTATGATCTCCGATGTCGCGGAAGAAACCGGCAGCCTTGTGGACCTCGTCGGCGTAGCGGAGAGTCTCGAGCAGCAGGCCACGGCCGCACGGCTTCAGGGCGACCACATATTCCTGCCCGCGCATGGCGAGCTGGCCGACGCCCACTTTCTTTGCCGCCTTGAGCGCGTCGCGGAGAACCACATAGGCCTCTTCCGCGAGGTCGTCCGCGGGAACGACGTAATAAGGCTTCTCGAAGAAGGTGGCGTCGATATCGTCCTCGTCGACGAACTGGACGAGGTCGAGAGTCTTGCGGCTCTCGAGCTTCACGCTTTCGATCTCCTCGGGATCGAGGAGCACGTAGTGGCCCTTCGAAACCTCGTAGCCCTTGACTATCTCGTCGCGATCGACGGGGCCGATGCCCGGCACCACTTTTTCATATTTGATGCGCTTGCCGGTCGGCTCGTGCACCTGGTGGAACTGGATTTGAGCACCGCTCTTCGTTGCCGGAAACAACTCGACGGGGATCGACACCAGCGCAAGCCGAATTTGTCCTCGCCAGATCGCACGCGCAGCCATGGCCCCAATCTCCTTTTCGGAGCGATTCAATTCATTGCGGCTGCGAGTCGTTCCCGAGTAGCCGCCTTGAGAGATCGTACCAGCTGCGTAACGTCTTCGCCAAGTGCCGCAGATTCCACGATGGCGGAGCCGCAAATCACCCCTCTTGCGCCGGCTGAGACCGCAGCGCGGACATGTTCCGGCGTCGAAATCCCAAAACCGAACACTTGCGGTGGTGCGCCGAGGCCACACAGGCGTTCGATCAGGCGAGAATCGAATCGACCGGTGGCGTGAGTTCCAGTGATCCCGGAGCGGCTGACGCAATAGGTATAGGCCTTCGACAGCTTTGCGATCCGTTGGAGCGTCGCATCGGGAGTGTTTGCGGCCGCGATGAACACGGGCTCGATGCCCGCCTGCTCCATTTGCAGAGCGAACCGCTCCGCTTCTAACGCAGGAACGTCGGCGATGAGCAGGCTGTCGGCCCCGGCTTCGGCCGCGTCGCGCATGAAGCCCGACCGTGCGACAACGATATTGGCGTAAGTGAGGATGCCGACGGGCACTTCCGGATGGCGGCTTCGAAAGCCGGCGATTAGGTTGAGGCAATCGGCGACGCGGACGCCGGCATTCAGAGCGCGCAGGGCCGCCGCCTGAATGACCGGACCATCGGCAACAGGGTCGGAAAACGGAATCCCGACCTCGACCATGTCCGCGCCGCCGACCACCAGCGCGTCAAGCAATCGCGCGCTGGTTTCGAGATCGGGGTCGCCAAGCATGACGAAAGCGCCAAGCGCGGCTTCTTGGCCGAGCCGCTGGAACATGGCGGCGTAGCGGCTCATGCGAAGAGCGCCTGCCTTTGCGGAGCGGCCGCCGCTACCAACAGCTGCGCCTGTGCCACATCCTTGTCGCCGCGGCCGGAGAGGCCGACGAGGATCGGTGCCTCCGGCTCTTGTTCGGCGACCTTCGCCGCATGAGCGACCGCATGCGCGGATTCGAAAGCACAGATGATGCCTTCGCTTTCGGCGAGCAGCCTGAACGCGGCGAGCGCCTCGGCGTCGGTGGCTCCGACATATTCGGCGCGGCCGCTATCCTTGAGGTAAGCGTGCTCCGGGCCGACTGCCGGGTAGTCTAAGCCGGCGGAGACCGACCAGGTGTCCGTGACCTGGCCATCGCTGTCCTGTAACACATAGGTCTCGGCGCCGTGGAGGATTCCCGGCGTGCCCTCGATCAGCGTCGCGCCATGATGGATTGAATCGAGGCCCTTCCCCGCGGCTTCGACGCCGATCAGCCTAACGTCGTCGTCGAGGAAGTCCGCGAACAGGCCAATCGCGTTCGACCCGCCGCCGACGCAGGCGACGACCGCGAACGGCAGGCCGCCGAACTGGTCGAGAATCTGGGCGCGCGCCTCGCGTCCGATGACGCGTTGGAACTCTCGGACCATGGTCGGGAACGGATGCGGGCCGGCCGCCGTGCCGAGCAGGTAGTGCGTAGTCTCGAAGCTCGCCGACCAATCCCGAAGGGCCTCATTGATGGCGTCCTTGAGCGTTCGCCCGCCGCTTTCGACGGGGATGACGCGGGCACCCATGAGCTCCATCCGAAAGACGTTGAGCTGCTGCCGCTCGACGTCGTCCGCGCCCATGTAGATCACCGTCTCGAAGCCAAGCAGCGCTCCGGCGATTGCCGTCGCGACACCGTGCTGGCCCGCCCCCGTCTCTGCGATCAGCCGAGTCTTCGCCATTCGCTTCGCCAGAAGCGCCTGCGCTAGCACCTGGTTGGTCTTGTGAGCGCCGCCGTGGAGCAGGTCCTCGCGCTTGAGGAAGATGTTGCCGGGCAGGTTTCGGCAGCGCGTCAGCGGCGTCGGTCGGCCCGCGTAGTTAGCAAGGAGATCGTTGAGCTCGGCTCCGAACGTCGCGTCGCCCTCGGCATCGAGGAAGGCAGCCTCGAGCTGCTCGAGCGCCGGGACCAGGATCTCCGGCACGTAGCATCCGCCGAAGCGGCCGAAGCGGCCGGTCAGGCGCATGCCCGCAAGCCCTGCCGCGATTGCGGCCTCAGTGCTTCGAACAGAGCCACGATCTTGGCCGGCGACTTGCGACCGGGCCGCACGTCGAGTGACGATCCTACGTCGATCGCATACGCCCCCAATCGGCTGGCCTTGGCTGCGTTGTGAGCACCGAGGCCGCCGGCGACGATCGCTCGCGGCAGCTCGCGATGCAGCTCGACCTTGCGCCAGTCGAACGTGCGACCGCTGCCGCCCTCTCCATTGTCGAAGACGATGCGGTCGCCGCCGCGCTTGAGCAGCGGCTCGCGTCCGACGCTCAACGACGTCCAGATTTCGCAGCTTCCGTGAAGCTCACGCCTCAGTGCGCGGATATATTCGATGTCTTCATGGCCGTGCAGCTGCACGGCGTGGAGGTTCAGCAGGGTGGCAATGTCGGCGACTGTGCGAAGCGGCGCGTCGCGGAACACACCCACCGGTAATATGCCCGACCTCCGGGCATGGCCGGCCAGCGGCGCGGCTTCCTGAGCCGTGACGTGGCGGGGGCTGCCGGGCACGAACACGAAACCTGCGAATGAGGCCGGCCGGGCGGGGACGATGTCCGCGCGGCAGTTGAGACCGCACAATTTGGTCCGGCCGAACACTAGCTCTCGAGCCGCCTGAGCCGGATTCGGTGCTTTCATCAGCGTCGTTCCGACGAGGAAGGCATCGACCCGTGGAGCCAGGCGTTCGACGTGCCCTCTGGATGCGATGCCGGATTCCGATACCAGCACGCGATCCGGAGCAAGCCGAGAGAGCCGTTCCGTGGTTGCCAAGTCGACGGTGAGATCTTTGAGGTTACGGTTGTTGATTCCGATAAGCGGCGCCGCAAGCGCGAGTGCCCGCTGCATTTCACGTTCGTCGTGAACTTCGACGAGCGCGTCCATTCTGAACCGACGCGCTTCATCGATCATTGCGCGTGCTTGCTCGTCGCCGAGCAGCGACAGGATGACGAGGATTGCGTCGGCGCCCGCGATGCGCGCTTCGGCGACCTGGCGCAGATCGAGGAAGAAGTCCTTCGCAAGAATGGGGCCGTCGAATTCTGATCGCGCGGCTGTCAGGTCCTCGAGCGAACCTCCGAAATATTCGCGATCGCAGAGGACACTGAGCGCGTCGGCGACACCAGCATAGCCGCTTGCGATCTCGCTTGGACTCGCCTCCGAACGGATAGCTCCGCCTGATGGCGACCGCTTCTTGATTTCAAGGATGAAGCGCGCGCCGGGAAGGACGAGCGCCTGAAGGAGGCTCCGGTTCGTCGGTCTCGCCCGCGCACGAAGCGCGCTCAGCGAAGCGTCGTCATAACGGGCGGCAAGCTCCACGCGCTTGGTTGCGGCGATCTCGCCGAGGACTCCCGACGCTTCAGCCATTGCTCGCCTCAACGAAGCGATCGAGCACACGCCGAGCCGCGCCCGACGCAGCTGCGTCGAGCGCCATGGCGACGCCCGCGCGAAGATCGGCCGCTTTGCCGGCAGTCATCAGCAACGCACCGGCATTCATCGCCACGATCGACGAATCCGCTTCGCGGCAGCAGCCGTCGAGAAGCTTCTTGAACCTCAGCGCGTTTACCGCCGGCGAGCCCCCTACGATCCGCTCTGCGGCGACGCGTCTGAGGCCCGCCTGCTCGGGCGTGATCTCGATTTCCTCAAGATCGCCGTCGTTGAGCGAAACCGCCTGGGTGAAGCCGTGGAGCGCGATTTCGTCGAGGCCCGAGCCATGAACGACAAGCGCACGCTCGGCGCCGAGGGCGCGGAGCGTCTCCGCAATCGGACGCAGCAGCTTGGGGTCCGCGACTCCCAGCAGCTGAATCGTCGGCCGCGCCGGGTTTAGGCAGGGACCGAGCAGGTTCATGATCGTCCGCACCTTGAGCGCTCGGCGGACAGGCCCAGCGTGAGCAATGCCTGGATGGTACTGCGGAGCAAGAAGGAAGCAGAAGCCGGTCTCATCGAGGATTCGGCGCGACTTCGTGGCTGGCACGTCGAGCTTCGCTCCGAGCGCCTCCAGGACATCAGCCGAACCGCACTTCGAGGTGAAGGAGCGGTTGCCGTGCTTGACGACCGGCAAGCCGCACGCGGCCGCGACGATCCCCGCAGCCGTCGAGACATTGATCGACCCCGAGAAATCACCGCCGGTGCCGCAGCTGTCCGCGAAGCGATAGTCGGGGCGGGGGAACGGCCGAGCAGCGCGCTGCAGAGCCTCGGCAGCGCCGATCAGCTCCTCGGCAGTCTCGCCCTTGACGCGCAGCGCGACGAAAGCGGCGGCCATCAGCGGCTCGCTCAGCGATCCTTCGACGATACAGCTAAACAGCCGCCGCGCGTCGGAGCGATTAAGGTCATCGCCATCAAGCAGGCGGGAGATCGAGATTTCGGAATCCGCGTCCTGCGCCTGAGGCGCGACGCGGTCTTCACGTGCGAAAGTCAGAATCTGGCTCATGAGAACTTACCTGAAACAAAAAAGCCCGCCGATCGGCGGGCGGGCAGTCGATGATCGGTGGCTAGTCGATCAGTCGCGCCATCGCGCCGCACGAGTCCAGCCGCGCCACCAAAGGGTGACGGTCGATGATGCAGCGATGGCGTTCAGGTACGTCATTCGACTCGCGTGGTAAGGCAGTCGCTTGGGGCCGGTCAAGCCTGCAGGCGGTTGACGCCAAAGGCGCCAGATTGCATTGCGCCGAGTTCGAGCGGGTGTAGCTCAATGGTAGAGCAGAAGCCTTCCAAGCTTACGACGAGGGTTCGATTCCCTTCACCCGCTCCAATTGTTGAGCTGCCGAGGGCAGCTTGCGAATTGGAGCGCCCGTAGCGCAGCAAAAGGGGCGAGCGGCACCTTCCATTGCGGAGCGCGTTGCCGCGTTGACACAGCATTGGTGCGCCGCCACATGGCGCGCCTGCCTGCAGGTTCCTGCCCTCGTGGAGAGGTGGCCGAGTGGTTAAAGGCAGCAGACTGTAAATCTGCCCGCGCAAGCGTACGCTGGTTCGAATCCAGCCCTCTCCACCACTGCAAAATCGGGAGCTTTTTGCCGTTTCTTTAGTGAACAGGAGCGGCGTTGGGACTGCTTTACTCTTTCCAAACGCTTTCGCAGTTTCTCGCAGTTTTCCTCGGTTTCCCCTCAGCTCCCCTCGCCTCCGTGCTACACGGCCGATACACGATGAGACACGGAATTTAGCGTCTTCCGATGGCTGGGAACGCTCGTTTGCTAATGGCAGCTTTCGACCCATTGCAGACATTAGGCCATCGCGGTGCCTGACTGCTCGGTGTTGGCAAGTTACTGATTTTGTGGTTGCTTCCCCTAGTCGAACTTCGGTCATTTGGGAGGGTGAAATGACCTGGCGTGTGGGGAGAAGTTGCTTCGCCGGAGTGGCCTGTTCGATTTGGCTCGCCGCCTTGGCGCCAGCGCTAGCTCAGGAGAAGAGTTCCGATCAGCTAGCGTGCGAAGGGGACAGCAAGCAATATCCGCTGGAACGGCAAATCGCCGGCTGTACGGCGCTTCTCCAGTCGGAGACATATATTAGCAACAATAAGGCTCGCTCGGTTTGGTACCGTGATCGAGGGATCGCCTATGTTGAAAAGGGCGATTACGACAGAGCGGAAAGCGATTTCGCGGATGCCAACCGGCTTAACGACAAGGACTATGAGGCGTTGAAGGGGCTGGCTTTGATCGAGCTGCAAAAAGGCGATGGCAGGATGGCTTTCGCGCATTTTTCGGTAGCCTTGGATTTGATGCCGACGGACGGGTCGTTGTTCGCGCTTCGCGCCCGAGCCGACGATCTGCTGGGGGAGCCCGAACGGTCCATATCCGATCTCACCGAAGCCCTCCGGCTAAGTCCCGACAGCTCGGACTATTATTATCGGCGCGGAGCATTTTATTACAGGATGAAGGATTTCGACCGGGCGGTTCTGGACTTCAGGGATTCCGTCCGACGTGACCCGAGAAATGCGAAGGCGCTCTATGCGCGCGGTCTGACTGAGACGAAACTCGGCCGCAATGCGGAGGGCAAGGCAGACATTGCACGTGCTGTCGCCATCGAGCCCAATATCGCAGCAAGCTTTGCAAACTGACTCAGTTCCACGTCGATCCGCAGAAATGAGGAAAGAAACGCCGACCCGAGAGCTAATGCTCGAATATGAGCGTAAGGCCGAAGCGGCCTATTCCGCCATGTACGAAGCGGAAACATCGGACCAAAAAGACCTGAAGGACGACGCCTCATTCTATCTGGCGCGCGCCCTCGAGATCGCGCAACGGCTCGGACTGGAGAGAGAGGCGGATCGATTGCGGTCACGTCACGGGAATATCGTCGGCGTGTGGAGCAGCCAGTTTCGCGGAAACTTCCGGTGATCGGCGACGTCGGTGGCGGTGAGTTTCGATAATGTCTGCTTTCCACCCAAAGTTGCCGTGGCAGCTTTCGACCCATTCCTGCCATTAGCGGAACCTCGGGCGTGTACCCATACTGGCGCGTCGTTCGTTGACCCTTATCATGACCCAAAGCACTCCAGAAAACCCATCCGCCACGTCCGCCGACACCTCTGCGCCGGCCGCGTCCCCATCCCCTTGTGCCGATGCGGCGCCGGGCAGCCATGTCGAGGCCGCCTGCGAAGGGCCGAGTGCGGACAACCCTTCGCTGTCGATCAAGAAGCGGATCAAGCGGGCGCAATTCTTCGATGAACGCGAGCAGCTGGTCGCCGCGGGTATGGCGGTCCCGGTCGAAGCGGATGCCGGTCTGCCGGACGCTTTAGTCGAGTCGGCGGAGCCAGAACCGCCATCAGATTCGCCCATCCGCTAACCTGAGTGGCCCGAGCTTAGGGTGGATGAGATGTTGCCGCGGCTAGGAGGAAGCCGCCGAGCGACTTGTCGATGATTCGCAGGAGATCGGTCCAGGCAGGCTGCGCAACTTAATGTCCGCTTCCCACCCAAAGTTGCCGTGACCGCTTCCGACCCATTGCGGACATTCGGTTCAATATTGGTTGAGCGTCTCTTGGATTCGGCGGGGATCGCGAGTCTTATTCAATGCCAGCAGCTTTCCACCCAAAACTGACTTCCTCATGGGGCGAGGGCTTCAGCTTCATGTGCAGCGCGGTGTAACTCGGCAGGGCTCAGCTCTGGAGGTCGCGCGCACCCTTCAAGAAACGCGCGGAACGTCGGCGAAAAAGCCGCTTTTCGCAAACCCCACCAGATCTGCACCCCTGGTTGATGGAAATACATTTGGATGTGGTTCGACCAGGGTTCCCACTCGTCGTCGGAGACGCGCCCTTTTCTGAACTGGAGATACATGTTCTCGTAGTGCTTAAACAACGCGAACATTGCAGAGAGAAAGCGCAGGCGACCTCCGTCACCCAGTTCGGCGAAGGTCTCGTTCGTGCTGACGAGACCCGCCGCGAATGAGTCGGCATTGTCCGCGATCACTTGAGTCAGGGCCATCCAATTAGCGGCGATCGCTTGCTCTGTTTGTGCGCGAGTGGCGTTCGCCTGCTCCCTGATTTGGACGCCAACGAAGATCAAAGAGGCGATCACCGCGAAGCCGCCGGCGACCTGACTTAGAAGAGCAAGCGTTTCGAGCGACACAGCGACTCAAGATACCACGCGCATCAAGCTCATGTCTGCTTTCCACCCATTGCGGACATTTGGTCCTTGGGTCTGCTTTCGACCCATTGCGGACATAAGAGCGCTCTTCTGATAGGCTCCCAAAATCGCCGGGGGTCTGTCGCATGCACGTTCACTTGCCGAAGCCGTTACATGGCTGGCGCGAGTTCGCCGGAGAAGTCGGCATCATCGTGCTCGGCGTGCTGATCGCACTCGGCGCGGAGCAGCTGATTGAAACGATTCACTCGCGAAGCGAGGTCGCCCAATTTCGTTCAGCCGTCGATGCCGAACTGTCGCGCGACCTAGCCGTCTACCGGTACCGGATTCAGCAGGAACCTTGCGTGAAGCGACGACTCGTTGAGCTGGGCAAGTGGCTGGATGCCGACCGCACGGGAAAGCCTCTCGTTCCAGCGGGCGAAATCGGCCGACCATCGCTCTTCAGCTTCCTGACGAGCGTGTGGAAATCGTCGAGCCCTAATGTCATGAACAACCTCTCGCTCGAGACGCGGGAGGGGTACGCGGCGATCTACGATTTCGTTGCGCTGATTGATGACCAGCTGAACCAAGAAGAAGAAATCTGGCGCAGCCTCAACGCATACAACAGCCGATCGCAGTTTTCCGCGGAGGATCGCACGAAGATTAACGACCTTGCGTATCGCGCCAAATCAGTCGACGAGCTGGTGTTCGGAAATTACCCTTGGTTCGCACACGATGCACGGGCGATGGGCATCGCTCCCGCATGGGGAGATTGGGCGAAGTTTGTCACCCCTCCCGATCCCGAGTTTTGCAGGCCTTTGTTCCCGCCCACATCCAAACACTGAATCCGGGTCGCCTGTGTCTGCTTTCCACCCCAAGTAGGCATTTTTTTAGTCAGTTATCGACGGAAACCATATTTTGGCTGGCGTCTGCTTTCGTGGGTTGCTCAATCGGACGAACGTTGATGACGGTCTTCCCCGAGCGACGCTCGGTCGAGTTGAAGGTCGCTACAGCATCGCTGAGCGGTGCCACCACGCCGATGTTAGTCCGCAACCGTCCGTCCCGCACCCGCTGGACGATCTCGGTTAATTGAGCGCGATCGGCTTCGACAACGAAGTCAATGGCCGTGGCGTCGGCACGCTTTGTCTCCAGTGGGCCGACGATCGACACAATGGTTCCAGCGGCCCGGACCAGGCCCGCCGAGCGTTTGCCAACATCGCCGCCGATGAGATCGAACACTAGGTCCACTTGACCGACGTCCTCCAACGGTTCGTTCTCGAGATCGACAAACTCGTTTGCGCCGAAGTCCAAGGCCTTCTGACGGTCGGCGGCGCGTCCTGTGCCGATGACGTGGGCGCCAGCCTCTCGTGCGAGCTGGGCCACCATCGAACCGACCGCACCGGCCGCGCCGTGCGCTATGACACGCTGACCCGCGTGAAGCCGACCGTGCCGGAACAATCCCTGCCAGGCAGTCAGGCCTGAGATCGGCAGGCTTGCGCCAACCGTGAAGTCAATGTCGTCGGGTAACGGCGCGAGGTTTCGTGCTTCTATGGCCAGATATTCGGCCAGAGTGCCGTCCCGATACCAGTCCGCCAGACCGAAGACCCTCTGCCCGATCGAGAGGCCAGCCGTTCCATAGCCGAGGCCAGTCACAACTCCCGCCAGCTCGTGTCCCGGGATCGTCGGCGTTCGGTCGCGGCCGAGGCGATCGGTCCAGGTGGAAGGCCACGTCAGCTCAGTATTGACGAACCCTGCCGCATGAACCTTGACGACGACATCGTTGATCGCGGCCTGCGCCTCGGGCCGCTCCACCAGCCTCATCCCGGCCGCTCCCGCAGCCTGGTTCGTCACCACAATCGCCTTCATGCGAATTGTCTCCTTTGGCCGCAGTGTCCTCGTGACGCCGCTCAGTCTCATAGGTCAAGGATCGAATGGCAGCTTTCGACCCAATCACATCGCGCAGTGGTTTAGAGTGAGGCGTGCCCGTACACCACGGCAGCTGTTCCGCATACGATCACCGCAACGAAGCAAGCGATTGCGGACCATCTGACTCCTGAGGCTTGCTCGTAACGGCTGAACTGGAGCCGCATCGCGATGAAGACACTCAGCATGAGCAAAACTGTTGCCAGAGTTAGAAGCACGCGCGCTGCTGGTACCGCCAAAATCCCCGCCTCGGGGCTCGGCGTCGTGGCGCTTCGAACGACGGCGCCGATCAGGTCTGCAATTCTCGCCATTCGCCGCCTCGGTCGCGCTCGAGCGCAGTCCCGCAGAAGCGGCACACGCTGCGCCACTGTTGCTCGTCGTAATCGAACATCGCCTTCTTTCGTGATCTTCGATGCGCAAAGAGAAGACACAACAACCGCATGAAAACTCCCAGCGAACAGTTGTGGCTGGGTTTAGAACACGGAGGTCGGCAGATAACATCCGATATGGAGAGAACTGCCCCGGTCCGGCAGCTTGTGTTATGTGAAATTTATCGGCAAGGAATTGCGTGTCAGCGTGCCGAGACAGTTGGCGGATCCAAGCCGAAGGGTCCGCCACTGTCGTAATTGGTTGCCCTACTAAGATCAAAGACGAAGAGTTCCATTCTTTCCGATATGGAATGATCGCCGGAAATCGCTTCCTCGTCCTCGATAACTGCGCTTTGTCCAGTTCATCCGTATCGAACGAAGGAGCAGTTGTATGCCTTCTCCCAAGAAGAAGTGGGCAAAACCCGAAGTGCGTCAGTTGAGTATGGAGGAGATTGCGACGCTCCCGCGCGAGGTACAGGACAGATTCTACGGAAACAAAAAGCAGTTAGGACGCCGGGTCGCATAAGTCTTGGCGGCGAAGCAACAACCGCCTCCAGGACGAGACCGCCTGACGCCGGCAGACGATGAGTTTTTTTCTCGCGCTGATCCGCGAGACATTCGATCGGGCCTTCTGCAAGGCCCCGTCGCGAGATTAGTCGCCTACGTACGAAAAGCGCGCGAGCTAAGACGACGATTCCTCGATCCCAATCTCTTTGGAGAGCCTGCCTGGGATATCCTCTTGGACCTCTACACCGCGAATCTAGCGCAAAGGCGGATCGCCATCGGCAGCGTTTGCATCGCCTCAGGCGTACCGGCGACGACTGCGCTGAGGTGGCTCAGGACGATGGAAGCAAAAGGTCTGATCGAAAGGCGACCTGATCCAAAAGACGCGCGGCGAATCTTCGTGGAATTATCTCCCGAGACAGCGGCGGCCATGGACGCTCTGTTTGTTGCTCTGGCGTCTGAAATTCCGGGCTTTCAAATGTCTCGTTGAGAACCTAATTCGATCGCATTTCTCAGCCGCTGAATTACTTCGTCGAGGCGAGCACCAATATCCGGTGGCGCATTGCTCTTATCCAGCAACTGAAGCGTCTCGACCAATTGCCGGAGCGCGAGCGACCAGCTGGATCTTTCATTGAACGCATTATCCTTACCGCCTGAGGCAGGCGAAGATGGATTCACAGCGACCTCCCCCGAGCAGCGGTCGTTGGATGGTTTAGCGCGTTAGGAGAAGTATGTCATGGATATGCTTAACAAGTTTTAACCTGCTGAGTCCCGTTCCGGGTCAAGATGGGACGTTGCGCCACGCCAAAGAAGCACCAAAATGGCGCGGATTGCGGCCTTTCTACGCTGCTCCAGTTAATTGCGTCACACAGCAGGTTCAGTTAGCAGATGGGTCGCTCGGATCCTTGCTGCGTCGGCTCCTGCCGACTTAGGGAACAGGACATGGCGTCGCTCACGAGCTCAAAGCCCGACGAAGATGATGTTGTCCTCTCTGCCGCCGATGCACGAGAGATCGCGCGCCTGCTCAAGCTTCTGCAGCCGCCGTCAAAGTCACGAATCAACGACAATTACATCAGGCGCCACCCGACCGAGCCTGGGCCCTTCGGACGCCCCGCGCGCGCCAGGCTTATCGCAAGGGCTGAGAAGGTCTTTTCGGAGAGAAACCGACGTTCGCAGTATTTGAGCAAGGCCATGTTCGGAGAGCCCGCGTGGGACCTGCTCCTCTGTCTGTACATCATGAATGGAAGACGTGTGACCTTCGGAAATCTCGTCCAACTGGTTGGCGAGCCAATGACGACTGCGGTTCGCTGGCTCGATTATTTGGAAAAGGAGCACCTCGTCGCGAGACGGCAGGACGGCGTGGATCGGCGAGTTGTATGCATTGAGCTACTCGACCGAGGTAGGGACATCCTCGACTCCTATTTCGGTTCGATGCCCGACGATGGCAGTGCAGGACCATGACGGAACGCGTCCATTGTGGCGCGATCATGAACCTCGAGGTAAGAGCGTCACAGATAAATAACACTCGACGTTCTAGCCCCACTGGGACGTTGAAGTAATCCGAAGCCCGTCAGCTCACCTGGCGGGCTTCTCTCGTCTCAAGTCCCGTTCGCCAGAGTTTTTGCTCCAAAATGGACGTTTCCGGTCCGAAAGGTGACCATTGCTGTTAAACTTTAGTGTGACATCGACGGGATTTGGTCAGGACAACGGTCGCGGCATGGCCCGCCTTAAGCTGACCGCCGAGGTCGGTATTCGTCGCGCGGGCGTGCGCAGTTACCGCGTGCGAGTCTTCGACGCGTCGCCCGAAGGTTGCAAAATTGAGTTCATCGAACGGCCTGCCGTTGGCGAGCGCATCTGGGTCAAGTTCGATGGTCTTGAGGCCCTCGAATCTACCGTGCGCTGGATCGCCGGCCACGTTGGTGGCGTGAGATTTGAGCGGCCCTTGCACGCGGCCGTTTTTCAGAGGCTCGCGACGGCATGGAAAGATGATCGCGAGTAGAAAAGTACCGCTTCAACCTCGGGAATATCGGCCTTAGCTTAGCAGGCGAGTTCATTCGCTAGTTCGGCGGTGATTTGAGTTCGCAGCTTTCGACTGTCGCGGCGGCAGGCCGCGCTCGCTCTCCAAAGCGTGCCCTAACGCTACATCTTTGCAGTTCTTCGCTCATGCCCCGGACCGTACAAAAGAAGCGGCCCGGCGCAACGAGGAGTTCGAAGACCGGGCCGCTTCAACACGGGAGACCCGCCATCTCGTCAGCAAGACGGGCCACGCGAAGATTTCTACATGCCACGTGCTTACTAAACGGTAACGGCCCAGGCAGGGAGCCACAGGCGAAACCACGCGATCGCCGCTTGCCCCGTCAGCGCTTCGGAACCCGCTGGCCGCCAGAGAGTCGTGGCGGGGCGTTTCAGCGAACTAGCTCAATGGAGCCGGCAGTGCGCGTCTATCGTATCAATGCAGTAGGCAAGGAGGGCCGGGCGATCGTTTTGGGTACTGCCGACACGGCCTCGCACGCCCTCGCCCACATTCGCGATGCTTTAGGCGATTACCCGCGCGCCTGGGTCACGGACGAAACGGATATGGACGTGAGCCTGCCCGAGCTCATGCGCCTCGCCGAGGAGGAACAGAAGAATGCCTAAGAAGATGGGCGAGGAATGCGGGGCCGGTTTCCCGGCCCGCGCGAGGCGGGTCTCGTCGGCTTGGCGACCAAGCGAGCCGTGAATGAGCAATGAGGAACCTCAAAACAGCTTCGGCCGCCGCACCGCAGGCAGCGGAAGCGTCGAGCAGCGCCTTTCCCAAAGCAGACATTTCGCGCTCTGGGGGAAGCTTCGCCTCCGATAACCGTCGTGGGACGCTTGTGCCAAACTCAGTGCTTCGGTGGGGCGCGGAACCTCAGCGCGTTCGCCGTTCCAGAGATCGACACCAGCTCGGATCTTTGGATCTTTCCGTGATGGTCGATGTCGATGACCACTCCCACGCCCGGGCAGTAGGTCTTCGAACCGATCGCGCCTTTTTCGAGGACCGTGAATTCCTTGGTTACGATGCAGTTCGAGTAGCTGCTCCGATAGGCGTCGTCGCGTTTCGGTCTTGCAGTTACGCCCACCGCAGTGACCGTAGCCTCGTCCTCTGCGATGCCGGGAGAGAATTCCTGGCGATAGGTATCGCCCGAGCGCGGATGTGCGAGGAATGCGATCCCGGGGACGGCACCGTTCACCCCGGCGATCCACCCACCTTCGCCTGGCGTGCAGTTGCTTGCACCCTCGCAGTCGAACGTGTCCTCGCCGAAATACCAGACGTTTCCGCTGTTATCCTGCGCGAAATAGTCAAAGGTGTTCTCGGTCAGGGCCGACGGAGCCGTAGTACACGTGTCGCCGTCGAACACCTGGTCGTGGACGACGCGCGTCGTCACCCCGTCGATCTCGCGTGTGTCCTAGGTGACAGCGAAGATGTCGACTTCGCATCCATCCTTTGTGTCCGCCTTGTAGGTGTATGTCGTGCCCGCCACGAGTGGGAAGTACGGATTGTCGATCGTTAGCGGGTCCGAGAAGTTGGACGCGCTAAAGGCGATCGACACCTTTCGCGCCTCGGCCGGACCCGGAAACAGAAGCGCCGCTGCAATAATGATCGAAGAAACTGGGGCGAGTTTCAGCACTACGGCCTCCATCACCTAAACACGCCGTCGCGGATCTTCACAGTGCGCGCGACGAACGGCTGCTCATTGTATCTGTTGCCGACAAAGCTGTCATTAATTGTGTTCATCAGGGCGCTAGCGGTCGCCCCCGTTAGCCCGGCCACCAAAAGACGGCGGCCCCTTGTTTGGCGGCCAATTGGCACGTCAAATCAGCGCAGCCTGTGAGCAAACGCTTGGAAGTCCACACCTCCGCCCACGATGCAAGGTACTGTCAAATAGGCATTAATTGACTTATTAAGATCATTGGATTGGGGAGCACCGGCGCGTTGGAACCCAGAACTCAGGACCTAAAGACAAGATGGGCAAGAACATGGCTAGAGAAGAGTATGCTCAAGCTGGTGGTTCGCACGGCGAAGCAAAACCGCCGCTTTCGTGGGCTGGGCGGTTATTTCAATTGCTCCTAACGGCTGGGTTGCCGACAGCCGCTGGAGCGACCACGGTTGTCGCTCAGTGGGACATGAGCGAGTTCGAAACCACGACCATGGCCGACAGCTCGGGCAACGGGAACGATGGAGCGATGTATAACGTCGTGTCGCTAGGAGAGGGACATGTTTTCGACGGGGGAACGTCTAAAATCGTAGTACCGGACTCGCCCAGCCTTAACCCAGGCTCGCAAGACTTTTCGTTCAGCGTGACTGTGCACACGGACGCGATTCCGCCAGCGGGCGAAGATTACGATCTTCTGCGCAAGGGCGTCAGCTCCACCCGAGGGGGTGAGTATAAGATCGAGATGATCAACGTAAACGGAAAGGCGAAAGCACTTTGTCTCGTGAAGGACTCGGCGCGGCATTCAAGTTCTATAAGGGGAGGTGGGCCGCTCAACCTCGCCGACAATCAGCCGCACACGATCAAGTGCAAGAAGACGGCTTCGAGCCTGAGCGTCCAGGTCGACGCACGACCATTGTTGACGAAGGCTGCAACATTAGGCTCCGTGAACAACACCCAGTCGTTAACGATCGGCGTCAAGCTTCCGAACAGCCCTGAAAACGATCTGGCATCCGGCGACTGGTACAAAGGTGTGATGTCCAGCGCGAACATCTCGGTTGAGCCCTAGCACGACGACGCATCCCGCCCTCCTTCGCGATGGGGGGTATAACACCGATCAATTAATTGACGAGCGTCAATGTCGTTAAGCTTGAAGTTCAATGCGAGTCAGACTGATAATGGTCGCAGACACGGGCAACGCCCACCAGCGCTCTCGTGTTTTTTGCCCTGGCGCTAGCGGTCGCCCCCGTTGGCCCGGCCACCAAAAGGCGGCGGCCCCTTGTTTGCAGTTGGCGAACGGGCCGCCGCTAATTGCTTTCCAGGCTTCGCCTTCCGTCGGACGCTTCGTGGCTCTCCCTAGGAGGATGGTTTTTTCGCTATCGAAGCCGAGACGATGTGACGGGCCGCATAGGCCTCCAGCCACAAAATGCCCCCAAAGAGAATGGCCGCACCGGCAACGTAACCGGCAAGCACGTCCGTGATCCAGTGGACACCGAGATAAATGCGCGAAAGGCCGATCAGCAGAGCGAGGAAGGTTGTTCCCCCATACGCCGGCTTCTCCAGGGCAGGCACCAGCCGACCAACTACGACCGCCATCATGCCATAATTCGCTACTGCCGCCATCGCGTGCCCGCTCGGGAAACTGTAGCTATGCAATGTCGCAATTTCCTCGAAGATGGTCGGCCTTGGCCTGTCGAAGATGTTCTTGAGGATTCGGTTGAGAGTCTCGTCGGCAGCAACCACAGCGAGCAATCCAAGAAAGGCAGCGCGATCTTTGCGGACCCAGCACCAGACCAGCACGATCGCAGCAACGCACGCTTGAGCTGGGAACGACCCGACGAAGGTGGAGCATTTCATCAGCAGATCGAGGGGCGGGGTGCGTAGGCCGTGCGCCCATAGGCTAACGCTCCAGTCCAAGCGCGTGGACTCCCGCTCCACCACGTCTTCCGCAATTTTTGCGAAAACCGCCGCACTGGCAAAAGCGAAAAGAGCGAACGCCAAAAACGGCTTGTCGCGCAACGAGGCGGGCAGACGTGTGTCGATGCGCATCGCCCCTTCAGTCGACATCAGTAGCGCAGCAACTGCACTGGCCAGAAATCCTGCGAATAATAGTGAACCGTCTCCCGGTGACCCCACGAGGAAGTCCGCGAACGACCCGAGGAGGAGGCCGATGACTGCTGCAAAAACGAGCAAATCGCGCGAGCGAGTCACAGAGTACGTCCGCATACCTTCGCAACTCCACTGCAGTTCAACTCGCCCTGCGAAGATGACGAGCGCGTGCCGGTCAAACAAGTTACAGATTGCTAATGCTTCCGGATCAGCCTTGTCAGCGCCCTATTCGTGACCCGGCTAAGAGGGTTCCATACGTCCTAGCCGAGTACGGAGGCGCCTATGGCCGCCACGAGCGCTGAGGTCCTAGAAACTCCTAACGAGGCGCTGCCCTTCAAGGTCGTCATTTCAAGAGACGGACAGGTGCTTGCTGAGCGCCCCGTTACTTCGCAGTTGGCGGCCCGCGAGCTGATCGACGCAATCCTGCCACTGCTCCAGAGGTTCGATGAAGTCTGACGATTAGGCGCAACGACCCGGAGTGTGGGGGCTTGTCCGCCACTCCGGGCCGCTACGGGGCAGGTGTCTGGTTGCGCCCTGGCCTACAGTCCACCTACTCGCGTTGGTTCGTGCGCCACTTGCGGCGCCTGCCTCAGCTTCAGCTTAGACTCGATATTGTCCGCTTTGGGTCGAAAGCTGCCGCGCGGCATGGGCGTCTCAGCGGAAGCGATCATTGCGTACCCTGCTAGAACGGCGGCAGTGATGGGCCACCTGGCATTGTCTAGCTTTGCTACCGCTTTACGTGCGGAGTGAGACGATTCATGATTAAGAAGACTGCTCCGCACAAGATCGCGCAAAGCGTCGCGTAGATGGCCAGTTTGATCGGATCGAAAAGTGCAGCCGCTTCCTCTCCGATCACGAACCAGATCACTGCAGTCGCAGGTGGTAGGCCGATTATCCAGCGGATCGGATGACTAACGACGCTCCTGCGGAACAGGATAGCGAGCGCTGTCACTGCCCCGAAATAGGGCGCTCCGAAGGCGACGCTGTACAGGATCAGGAGCGACGTTGAACCACCGCCTAGTGACATTATCCCTGCGGCAATTGTCGTCCCAATCACGTAAGAAACGCAGAATCTGATCAGAAGCGCCCCGGCGCTCATTTCAATCCGCGCCATTCCCTGCCCCATCAAACCGCCAGCGGTCTCCCGGCGCCATCACATGGTTCCGCCAAACATAGCGCCACGGAATGACGAAGGGCATGATCATGACGCCGAAACCAATATTGAAAAAGTCCTCGGCGAAGGTCGGCGGCTGCTGGCCTGAGAACCACTGGGGTAGGCCGAATGCAAAGAACCACATGTATTTCCATGCAAACTCGAACAGGAGCAGCGGAAGCATCTTGCGGGGGTATCTGACGCCGACCAAATCAAGGAGGCACATTCCGGCGAGAAGCGCGGGGATCACGCCGCGTGCAGTCGGATCATGGACAAACAAGAGCGGGGCGACTTGCGAGCCTTCCCCGAGCCCGATCAGCAGATACACCGCTCGCATCGTGTAGAGCCGGAATAGCGATAGCTCGTTCTCGTCGGCCGTGGCGCCACGGGTGCGCGAATCAACTGCAGACGCCACGGGCATTCTCCTTCAGGCAGCGCGTTGACGTTCAGCCGCGTCCGAATCGGGGTGGAACTCGAGTAGGTCGCCCGGCTGGCAGCGCAGCACGTCGCAGATCGCGTCGAGAGTTGAAAAGCGGATCGCGCGCGCCTTGCCTGTTTTGAGGATCGACAGGTTCGCCAGCGTCATGTCGACCCGCTCCGCGAGCTCGGTCAGCGTCATCCGCCGGTCATGCAGCACGTCCTCGAGCTTGACGACGATTGCCATCACACAGTCCCTTCCAGGTCTTCGCGCATCAGCGTGCCTTCAGCGAAAACGCGAGCGAGGACGAAGGTCATGATGACAGCCAGCCATCCCGCCGGAGAGAATCCGGCATTAAGATGCAGCGGATGAGCGGGGGTCGAAACTGTCTTGCCGATGGCCCAGACCATCAGGCTGATGATCTGCAGTGCAAGAAGAACCCAAGCGATGGCGTGGAGCCTATATGCATTCGAGGCGACGAATGGATCACCGCTGCGAACGGTGTGAACCATCGCTTCCAGCCGCCTGAGCATCGCAAGGTTCAGCGGGACGGTCAGAATCCCGAGGGCGGCAATTGCGCGCATACCGGTAACCAGCGCCGGATTCTCAGCCGGCGACGCGAGCTTGAGCGCGCGCATGAAGAAAGGCTCATTGATGAACGAATAGCTTAGCAGCGCGAGCAAGCACGCGGCATACAGCCAGTTCAATACGATCAGGATGCGAAGGATCGCATACGCGATCGGTAGGACGGCTGACGGGTTTTTTGGCATCGCTTCTCACCTCAGTTCGCAATATCGAATGTCGATAACTCGTTTATCGATATTCGGCAAGATCATTTCTAGATGAGCAACGCAGCCTGCGGTACGCCGGCCTAAAGTGGTGGAAGCTGTCGCGAGGGCCGGTTGAGGACGCGGAACGGGCCGCGAAGCCACTAGCGAATGGCGTCCGCTTTGGGTCGAAAGCTGCGGTTAGCGAGCCTCGCGCGGGCCCGCGCGCGAGGGGCTTCCGGGAAAAAACTGGGTTTGCGTTTATTTTCGGCTTCAGCGCCGCTCTCCAAACTGACGATCGCAGAGATTCGACTACCCCCTCGCCTAGTCATGAAACCAACGCCCGATGTATTCTTGCTATTTGCGGGGAGCGTTCTATTAGTAGCAACGTTGGTTGCTATATATGGAACACACGATGGCACAGGGCAGTTTCGTCGCCTACTACCGCGTCAGTACGGCACGGCAGGGCCGAAGCGGGCTTGGCTTGGAGGCTCAGCGCCGGGCGGTGACCGACTTCCTCAACGGCGGGTCGTGGGAGCTCCTGGCCGAGTTCGTTGAGGTGGAGTCGGGCAAGGCCGACGATCGGCCGCAGCTGGAACAGGCACTGGCGACGTGCGAGCTGTCCGGCGCCACTTTGGTTGTGGCCAAGCTCGACCGGCTGAGCCGCAATCTGGCATTTCTAGCGAAGCTCCAGGACAGCGGCGCGCACTTTGTGGCAGCCGATATGCCCGAGGCGAACGAGCTCACCATTCACATCATGGCTGCCGTGGCCCAAGCGGAGCGGAAGGCCATTTCAACCCGCACGAAAGAAGCCTTGGCTGCCGCCAAGGCGAGGGGTGTCCGCCTGGGTGGGAATCGCGGCAATCTCGACGATCTCAGGAAAGGGCCGGCAAGAAGCGCGGAGTTGCGGAGCCGACAGGCGGCGGAACGTGCGCTAAAGGTCCGCCGACAGATCGAAGCTATCTGCGCGGGAGGCGCGACAAATAGTCTGAGGCAGATCGCAGCGGCCCTGAATGATCGGGGCATTACAGCGCCACGTGGCGGACCGTGGCACGCCGCTCAGGTCAGAGCGGTACTTCAGCGGCCAGTACGCTCCTGATTTAGCCGAAAGAGTCGGACGACTATTTCGTCATCGCTCAGCAGGCCCGCGCGCCAATCTTCGCCCCAGCCGTAGGCCTCGGCCACCACTTCATCCAGCGCCGCATGCGCGTTTGTCAGCCATTGTGGGCGGGCGTTGTAGAGGCTGGTGAGGGTACGGTTCTTCAGCTCCTTCGCCGCTTCCTCGTCCTTGGGGAGGATTCGGTCCGGGTAGCCGGGCACCACCTCCGGCTCGCGCACGACGAGGTCGGGCGGGTTGAGCCAGTTCTCGCGCAATTCATTGAGCCGCGCCGCGGCCGCCGCGATCTTCTGCGCGCGCAGATCATCGGCATAGTCGGCGGCGGAAATGTCGGGCGTCAGGTCTGCCGGAAACGGGAAGGTCGCGAAAACGGAGGTATGGGTATATCGCGGCCGATCTTGAAGGTCTGAGCCCTTCCTCAACGCCCAGACTTCATGGAAGCGGCTGTGCAAGATGCCAAATGTCGTGTCGTCGTCTCTCGGGATCACGATTAGGTTCTTGTCGGGAAGCGTCGGCAGACTCAGCCATACGAACAGGCGATGCTGCGCAGTTTCGGGCGTTACGATGTAGCGCCGAACGGCCGCAATGCGGGCGCGCATTTCCGGACGAGGCCAATGCTGTTCCCACCATCGCGGGCCTGCCCGTTCACCCAATTCTTCCCGCAGCTCTTTGACTAGCTTCCCTTGATCATCTGGTGTGGTCCGAATGTGTTCGAAGGGCTTTGCGAATAGTGATGCGTCTGCCTCCGACAAGTCCAAGGGCAGGTCAATCAGCCATACATCGCGCGGACGAGAGGTCACATCATCGCCGTTCCAGTACGGCTTCAGCACGGCGCTATTGGGCTGTTGATTCGGATTGAGAGGCTCCCGTAGCCATGCCCGCGCAGTCGCGCCGGGCACGTCGAAAGGCCCACTTTTTTGAATGCCCAGATAAGCCCAGTCGCGATTTTCAGGCTGAGCGGAAGTTTGAGTCAGATCGAGGCCGGAGGACAGATCTGGATTGATCGCCTCAACGACCACGCCATTCAGATTTACCGACCTGTCCGCGTTCCCGAAGCAGATGAGCGAAACGTCAACCGCCGCCCCTTCGACCGTCCACTTTTCTTCGCTCCATGCCTCAAAAATCCGTGTCGATTGAACGATGCGCTGCAAGACCGGGAGGTTGGTGTTTTTCCTGATCGAGTTGGTGGCAACGAGGCCCGCCCGAGCCGTCTTTCCGTCTTGAATTTGACCGCGGGCATTTTCGAACCAGTAGCAGACTAGGTCTGTGAACCCGGGCAATCTCCCAGCATAAAGCGATCGGATCGCATCAGTCTCGGCCACGCCCAGCGTCCGCTTCATCAGCTTTGCGCCGAGGAACGGCGGGTTCCCAATGATCACATCGGCAGGCGGCCATTCCGTCGCCGTGCCATCGGGATTGATGATGGCATCCCGGCACTGGATCGTGTCCAAGGGGCGCAGGATCGGATTGCGCGAAGCGTCGAAGCCATTGCGGCGCATCCACTGGATTTCGCCAACCCACACCGACACTCGGGCCAACTCCGCCGCATAGGGATTGATCTCGATCCCCAACACACTTTCCGGCCCGACGCGTGGGAAACCACGATGGAGACCCAGTGCCTCGGCGTCGAGGTTGGCCCGATGCTCGATGTCCTTGAGCGCCCGCAGCGCAACATAAAGGAAATTGCCCGATCCGCAGGCTGGGTCCAGCACCCGGAATTTGGTCAGCCGCTCGATAAAGGCATTGTGGATCGCTTCGGCTTCAGCCACCGCCTTCGTCCGCTTCGCCAGCTCAGCACCCCGCAGGAGCTTCTCCTTCGTCGCTTTCGGCGCGTTTTCGACCAGCGCCGTCATCTTCGCCATCGACTCGGCCCATTCGGCTTCCAGCGGCTCGATGATTGTCGGACGAACGATCATCATGATCTTCTCGCGGTCGGTGTAGTGCGCGCCGAGCTGGCTGCGCTTTGACGGGTCGAGCCCGCGCTCGAATAAGGTGCCGAGAATCGAGGGATCGATCTGGTCCCAGTGCCTCTGTGCTGCCTTGTAGAGATCGTCGATGTCACCAGGTTCGAGCGGCAGGACCTGATCGTCCTCGAAGAGACCGCCATTGAACCAGTCGATCTTCTTGAAGTCGAGTTTTCCACCTTTCGACATCGCGCAGAACAGTTTGCGCGCATTGTCCTCGAACTCGGACGGGTCATCCCGACTGGCCTTTAGCATCTCCGTGAAAAGATGATCGCGAAGCAAACCGACGTCTTCGGCGAACATGCAGAACACGAGGCGATTGACGAAGTGGGCAACCTGATGCGCTTCGTGACCCCGATCGCGTAGGCGTTGCGCGATCGAGGCGAACTCGCGCGCCGTTTCCTCAGTTAGTTCCTGACGTGATTTTGTTGGCTTGAAGACGTCTGGATCGAGGAACGCTGCTTTCAAACGGTCCCGCTTAGCACCGTCGAGTAAGTCATCGAGCGCGAAGTCCTGGACCTCCTGGACGGTGTTGGTCCAGTTGGTGTGTATGCGGATCACGTCCATGTCCGATACGATCAGCAGCGGCGGGTTTTCGAGCGCTACGCTATATTGCAGGAGTTGTGCGAAGGCCTTTTGCAAGTTGGCGTGCTTGCCCTTGTACTCCCATGCGAAGCAGCCCCTGCGCCAGACGTCGGCCCAGCCCTCGCCGCCGCTAGTCTTGCTCGCGCCCTTTTCGAACGTGAACCAGTCGCCCTGCGGGTCGGCGGTGACTGGATCGAGCACGCCGAGAAGCGCGCACAGGTCGTTGAAATGGCTCTGCGACGCCGAGCGCTCCTTGAGCTCGACGCCGCGCCATTTCGTCACGAAATCATGTGGACTCACTGCTACTCCACCGGCACCGACACTTCGTCCCGAGCCGCCGATAGGAAGCAGCTTTGACCGTCGATGACAACGGCTCAAGGAACACACGTCGGGGTGGATAAATCACTGAGCGGCAAAACGCTGGTTCAGCGTCATCACAATCGACTACGGCCGCTTCTCCCTACTCGAAACCTCTAGAGATCAGCGGCCCCTCCCGCTGAGGGGAAACGCCACCGGGATTTAGCCTTGCCGCCAGCGCCTGCAGCAGCGAGCGGTCATCCATTCCATCAGCGCCTCGCGGATTTGGCGACGCCGCTTGGATTAGCTCTCCCTGGCGGTGCGTCGAGATCTGACCGTAGCTAAGAAACGTGGTGAGAACGTCAGTATGCCCGAGATTCTGGGACCAGGCTTTCAGTTCTTCCGGCGTTAAATCGAGAGCCATTGCGTAGCGGATCAGCGCATGTCGGATGCTGTGGGGATGGAACTTGGGCAGACCAACTGCAAGGAAGGCGCCCTGAATGATGTCTCGAGCCCGATCGCCGGATGCCCACGCCTCTCGGGCGATTCCAACGGGTACAAACCCCCGGTCGGCATCAAGTCCGATCTGCGTCTTCGGAAACAGCGGATCAGCAGGGCCCCACAGGTGCTTCGTGGTCAGCTCTTCCACCCACTGTGCGATGATCGACCGTGCGGTAATGTCGACGGGCATGAAGTAGGTTCGAAATGTCTTGGCGGCCTTTGTGCGGACGGTGCGGGCGTCCTGGTCGACGAAGCCTTGAGCGACGTTGACGTGACCTAGCCGGAACGACGCGAGAGCGCTGATTCGGGCGGCCGTGATGAGGGCGAGGGCAAATAGTGCCCGGTCCCGCCGGGCGAGAACTGTGTCAGCCGGCATCGCGGCTAAGGCGCGCTGACATTGCTCCACGGTGGGCACATCGCGCTCGCGCCGAGCCCGCGCGACGGCTACGTCTTTGTCCGATAGGCTGAAGTAGTCCGCATCCCCATAGTCAATGTGCGAGCGAAAGCCCGGCTCGCGAGCGAGCCAGAGAAAGAAGGCTCGAAGGTCGCGGACAGTGGCGAGCACGGTGGACTTGCTTAGACGATCACCCGTCCGCGCGTTCAACGCTCCTGCCAACTCGCGTTTGAAAGCCACCGCCTGTTCACGATGGAATCGTCTGAAGTCCCTGCTCTTAGTCGATGTTTCGAACCGTGCGATCGACGCCAAAATGCGATCGATCGTTGCCTCGTCCCGGCCGATCGCTTCACGCAGATATTCGCAGTAAGCGCGCTTGATGCGCTCGTTTTTGGCATTGGCTTTGGTCATGTCGCTGAGCGCCTTTCCTGGTCACAATCTAGGGAGGGGGTCGACGACTCACTTAATCGTGATGCCGCTTCCCTGATTTGAACCAGCAATCCGGGCAAAACCGAGTGGATTGCCGCCTGTCTGACCCGCCTATGCATGACGGTTCCGCAGTCGACGCAGATTCCCCTCAGATTGCCCGATGCCGGGCGCATTTGGACGTACTCTACGCACGTCGCCACCGGTTGCCGCGGTTCGCGGCACTTGAAACAATACAGGGTCCCGGACGGGCAAGGGCGCTTTCGCTTCGCATAGCGCGCAATCAGGAATGCGCGGACGGCTGCCCCTTTGAAGAGGTGGGGGCGCTGTCCGTCGATTGGGGCGAGTCCGTTTCGCTGCCAGTGATGCACGGTATTTTTGTGGACGCCCAAACGGTCGGCCAGTTCGCGAGCTGTGTAGTTTCGATGGATCTTGATGAGATTAGGGTTCGATCGCCGCCGGGTCATTTGGACGTGAACGCCAGATCCAGGTCCGACTTGCGGTAGAAAAGCGCACGTCCCTTTCGGATTACCGGCAGGAGCGACTTCTCGGTCATGTGGTAGATCGTACGCACAGGAAGGCCCGTGTAGTCTGCGGCGCCCTTCGCGCCTCGGATGAGGTCTTCAGAAAGCATTTGCATCCTCTCCGTCTATTCCGTAGAGATTGGGTCAGTAAGGTTGGCGACCAATTTAGAAGACCAATGTTGGTCTAGTTCTGCCTAGTCCGTCAAGTGTGAAGATTGTCGGGGACCAAAATGGCTGTGGATTTCTCGTTCGGACAGGTTCAGGCGATCTGTGCGGAGATGCAGGACATCGACAGGGGGAAGCTCCCTGCCTTCACGTCTCGCCTCAAGCATTTAATGCAGGCGATGGCCAAGGCGCGCGAGGCCGAGACGCTCGCCAAGGGGCCAGGCCGAGGGCGTGCCGCTAAGTTCTCTTTCTCCCAATTGATGAAAGTGGTGATCGCCGTTGAGTTAATTCAGGCTGGAACGCCGCCCGGCCTTGCGGCCAAGCTGATCGAGGGAAATTGGCTCCAGCTCCGTGTCGGTGTGTATTTTGGTCTGTATAACGAGCTTGAGAAGCGAGACGCCGGCGAGCCGCGAGAGGAAACCTACTGGGTTTTGATGCCCGAGGCCCTGCGCGACCTGACCAATGCCGGCGAAAACGACTGGGACCACTACGAAGCTTTCGAGTCCTTCTATCGGACAGACGATCTGGCAACGCACTTGGCCAGCCATTCATCAAGCGGCTTTCGAGGGCACTACCGGCGGCAAGTCATCTTGAACGGGACCGTGATCACTCGCGCAGCGGCGTTCATCATCTCATTTGAAATGAACATCGCCACCATCGAAGAGCTGCGCGACGATCTTTACCGAGAAATCAAAGATGATGAAGCTCGGCTAGAGCAGACGGTCAAGGACCTGGACCTGAAACCCGAACTGGAGGCCATCCGGGAGAACAAGTTGAAGCACCCGTATTTCCGCGATTTCGACGAGCGCATGAAGGCACGAGTAGTCGAAGTCGTTCCCAAGTTGAGCGAAGCCCAAGCACTAATCCTTACCGCCGAGGAAGGCAGCCAAGTCGAGCTTGCGAAGGATGACATTCTAGCGCTTCGGAAATTTGATCTCATCGCCGTGCGACAAGGCGAAATCGTCATAACCGAGCTCGGCTCTTACGTAGCCGATGAGTTGCGGCGTAAAGCCAAGGTATCTGCTCACCTGTCGACGAAAACCAAACTGAAGCTGGACGCGGCAATCGAGGTTATCGGGCGAACGCAAAAGAGCGGCTTGCTTGGCGATGATCCCGCCGCGGCATCTGCGGAGCCGGACAAGAAGCCGAGGAAAGGGTCTGCCAATGGCGACAGTTAAGAAGCGGGCCTGGAGGACGACTGCCGGCGAGAGGAAGGAAGCTTGGCGAGTAGCGTACACGGACGCCAGCGGAAGGCGCCGGTTCGTCCAGCATGGCACGAAGCGCGACGCTGACGCCTACCGCATTAGGATCGAAGGCGAACTTGCTCAAGGCATCCATACGGCCGACGCCGCCAGCATCACCGTTGGCGAGGCTGCGGACATTTGGGTGGCGTCCTGCGAAGCTAACTGCGACCGCGGGACGCTGAAGACGTACCGCGAGATCGTGAACCGCCATATCCGTCCACAACTCGGCCACGAAAAACTATCGAAGTTGTCGGCACCACGTGTCGTCAACTTTCGTGATGCCCTGATGCAGACCCGTTCCCATGCGATGGCAAGCAAAGCGGTCCGCCATCTCTCAATGATCCTAGCCGAAGCGACCCGACGCGGACTCGTGGCGCAGAACGTCGCTCGAGCGGTGCAAGTGAAGAGCAAGCGTGGTGAGAAGCGCCAGAGGCTGGCGAAGCGGGCGGACATTCCGCCGATGGAGCACCTTCGCGCCATGCTGGAAGCAGCTGACCGGTTAAGCAACGAAGACCCACGGTTGCGGGTACTTTTGCGAGTGGTGATGCTCAGTGGGCTTCGCGCCAGTGAGGTTCGGGGGTTTCCTTGGCAAAACGCCGACCTGAAAGGATCTGCTCTTACAGTTACTCAGCGGGCGGATCGGTGGAATGAACTTGGACCTCCGAAGTCTGACGCCGGTCACCGAACCGTTCCAATCGGCCCGTCTCTCGCCACGACTCTTAAGGCTTGGAAGCTCCGCTGCCCTGCCTCATCGCTCGGGCTAATGTTTCCAAACAGCCGTGGCGGGGTCATGGATCAGAGGGCGTTCATCGGCGCGCTGCTCAAAATCGAAGTGGCGGCTGGCCTTGCGCTGGACAGCGGCAAGCGCGACGCAAAGGGCAATGTTGTTTGGAAGCCGCGCTATGATTGGCACCATTTGCGGCACGTCGCGGCCTCGAACTGGCTGAATGACGGCATCGATCTAAAGCGACTTCAGACGTGGATCGGTCACGAGAATATCCAGCTAACGATCGACGTGTACGGCCACCTCATTGCGGATGCCAAGAAGGACGCCGCGCTTGCCGCAGGAGCTGAGAAGGCGCTGCTCGGCTAACCCCAACGATACACGGCCGATACATGCGTGATCGAAAGTGGCGGATTTCCGCGGCTTCGTAGCAGACTGTAAATCTGCCCGCGCAAGCGTACGCTGGTTCGAATCCAGCCCTCTCCACCATCGCCTGATAGCCGGAGCTTTGCGGTTACTTCCGCCGGAGGTCCTTCACTCTCACCGCCTTGCCGGACGACCGTCCCAGCGTGCCGGGCGAACACAGTTTCGTCTGAGCGGTGACGCCGATGTTTTCCTTGATGTGGCGTGACAGCGCGTCCGCCGTGCGGGTCTCGGCCTCCGGTGCTCGCGTTTCGACATAGACCGTCAGTTCGTCCAAGCGCTCGGGACGAGTGACCTCGAGCAAATAGTGCGGCGCTAGCTCGGGGCATTTCAGAATCTGTTCTTCGATCTGGCTCGGGAACAGGTTCACTCCGCGAATGATCAGCATGTCGTCGGATCGGCCCGTAATCTTCGCCATGCGGCGCATGGGCCCGACCGACCCGGGCAGCAGCCGCGTGAGGTCCCGGGTCCGGTACCGGACGATAGGCATCGCCTGCTTCGTAAGCGAGGTGAAAACCAGCTCGCCCTCGCTGCCGTCGGGAAGCACGTCGCCAGTCTGTGGATCGACGATCTCCGGATAGAAATGATCCTCCCAGATGGTCGGACCATCCTTGGTCGAGCCATATTCCTGGGCGACGCCTGGGCCCATCACCTCGGACAGGCCGTAAATATCGACTGCGGCGATCCCGAAGGCCGCCTCGATCTCCAGGCGCATCGCCTCGGTCCAAGGCTCGGCGCCGAAAATCCCGATCTTCAGGCTGGAGCTTCGCGGGTCGATCCCGCGCATGCGGAACTCGTCGAGCAAGCACAACATGTAGCTCGGCGTCACCATGATGATGTCCGGTTCGAAATCGAGGATGAGGTCGACCTGCCGCTCGGTCTGGCCGCCCGACACGGGGATCACCGTGCAGCCCAGCTCCTCGGCTCCGTAGTGAACTCCGAGGCCACCGGTAAACAGGCCGTAGCCGTAGGCGACGTGCACCTTCATGCCCGGCTGACCACCCGCGGCCTTTATCGACCGAGCGACGAGGCTTGCCCATGTCCGGATATCATCGTTCGTATAGCCGACTACCGTAGGCTTTCCGGTCGTCCCTGACGATGCGTGGATCCGAACGACCCGGTCCATCGGCACTGCGAAGAAGCCGAAAGGGTAATGCGCGCGGAGGTCCGCCTTGGTCGTGAATGGAAAGCGCGCCAGGTCGGTTACCGTCTGCAAGTCCTCGGGCCGTACGCCATGTTCATCGAACTTGGCCCGATAGGCCCGGTTGTTTCGGTACGCGTGCGCCAGGGTCCAGGCGAGCCGCTCCAACTGCAAGCTCTCCAGCTCCGTCGCGGAGAGGTGTTCGTTCGCACCCAAGTCGAAGGCAGGTTGCCCGCTCATCGCGTGTTCCGAAAGCTCGTAACGGTGGCAGCCGAACAAGTGAACATGTTAAATAAGCGACTAGACTCGTTTGAGGCTTCGGTTCCAGAATGCCTCCAGCTGGAGAGGGTTGTCGACATGCAAGACGTGATGGAACGCTACGGCCTGATCATCGGCGGCGAGAAGGTAGCGACTTCGGAATATTTGGAGGTTCGCGACCCCGGCAATGGGGAGCTCGTCGGGGAATGCCCGGTTGCGACGAAGGACGACCTCGATCGCGCCGTCAATGCAGCGCGCGAAGCCTACAAGAGCTGGAGTCAGTCGAGCGACGAGGAGCGCAAGGCCGCGGTCAATCGTATCGCCGACAAGATCCACGAGAATATGGAAGAGCTCGCCGAGCTGCTCACCCGCGAGCAGGGGAAGCCGCTCAACGGCATGGGCTCGCGTTTCGAACTTCACGGCGCGGAAGCATGGGCGCGCCATACGGCTACGCTCGAATTGCCGGTCGAGGTCCTCAGCGATGACGAAACCGGCCGGGTGGAGCTTCATCGCAAGCCCCTTGGGGTGGTCGGATCGATCCTGCCTTGGAATTTCCCCATACTGATCGCCATCTGGCACTTCGTCCCGGCGATCCGCACGGGCAACACGGTCGTGATCAAACCGTCGCCTCACACGCCGCTGAGCACGATCCGGCTGGTGGAGATCTTGAACGAGGTGCTTCCCCCGGGCGTCCTGAATGTCGTCGCCGGCCGCGACGATCTTGGCCAGATGATGACCGAGCATCCCGGAATTCAGAAGCTCGTGTTCACCGGGTCGTGCGGAACGGGCAAGAAAGTGATGCAGGCTGCCGCGGGCAATCTGAAGCGCGTGACGCTTGAACTCGGCGGCAACGATGCCGGGATCGTCCTACCCGATGCGAACCCGAAGGAAATCGCGGAAAAATTGTTTTGGGGGGCGTTCATCAACAACGGCCAGACCTGCGCCGCGCTCAAGCGGCTCTATGTGCCCGACGAGATTTATGACGAGGTGTGCGACGCGCTCGTCGAATATGCGAAGAACGTCCCCGTCGGCCACGGCCTGGACGACAACAGCGTCCTCGGGCCGATCCAGAACAAGATGCAGTACGACAAGGTCGTCGACCTCGTGGAGGACGCGAAGCGCAACGGCGCCCGGATTCTCATCGGTGGCGAACCGTCCGGCGGACCCGGTTTCTTCTATCCCGTCACGATCGTTGCAGACGTGACCGACGGCATGCGCATCGTCGATGAAGAGCAGTTCGGACCGGTTCTCCCGGTGATCCGCTACACCGACCTCGAAGACGCGATCGAGCGGGCGAATGGGCTCGACGTGGGCCTCGGCGGTTCCGCTTGGTCGTCGGATCCCGAGAAGGCGAAGGCCGTCGCGCATCGGCTGGAATGCGGGACGGCGTGGATCAATGGCCACGGCGGAATCAAGCCGTTCGCGCCCTTTGGCGGGGTCAAGGGATCAGGGATCGGAGTGGAGTTCGGCGACCTTGGACTGAAGGAATATACCAGCGTCCAGGTCGTGCATCAGTAGCTATGCCGCGTTGGACATGCTTTCGAGCGTGTCGAGGAACAGCTTGACCTTGAACGGCATCAGTCGTCGCGCCGGAAGTAGCGCGTAGACGCGCAGCGGCGCGCATTCGAAGTCTGTCAGCAGCCGGCGCAACTGACCAGCTTGCACGGCCGGCTCGCAGTAAGTCGCGGTGATCCGCGCAACGCCCAGCCCGGCGAGCGCCGCCTGGAGGCGAATGCCCGCGTTGGAGCTTCTGAGCCGCGGCGCGGCGATCGCGATCGAATGTTCCCCTCCGGCCGAGTCGAGGAAATCCCAGCCGGTGTCTGAGGCAGCGGCGAGAAGCGGCAGGTTCCTGACATCGTAGGGAGTCGTGGGCTCCTCGAATTTCGCCAGCAGATCCGCTGAGGCGAACAATCCTCGCTCAAGCGAGAAGATGCGTCGCACGACCCCGCTTGTGGACGGCAGGTCCTTGTCGACCATGGTGAAGACGATGTCATATTCCTGGTCAAATAATTTGACCGGCTGGTGCTCGACGTCGACGTCGACCTCAAGGTCGGGATGCTGAGCCAGCATCGCACAAGCGACCGCGCCCAGATGGTGCGCACCGAATTCATAGGGAGCGGCGATGCGCAGCCGGCCGCTGACCGCCTCCCCGGTCGCCGCCACGCTGCCGAGCGCGTCGCGGAGCTGGCGGAAGAGCGGCGACATCTCGTGATAGAGCGTTTCGCCGGATTCCGTCAGCCGCAGCCTCCGAGTCGTGCGCTCGATCACGCGCGCACCCAACCGCGACTCGAGCCGGGCGATCGATGCGCTCACGCTCGACTTCGGCCGTCCGAGCACGCGCGCCGCCTCGCTGAAGCTGCCGTGGTCGATCACGTGGCAGAAGATATCCAGGTCTTCCCAGTCCATTGTCCATTTGAATGGACAATCTTTCCAGAAAAGCCAGCTAAATCTGTGGGCCATCTTGGAGTAAGGAGAAGCCAACGTGCCGGTATTTTGCCGGTGAGTGGACGCGCCTGACGGGAGAGCTGGAATGTTCCTCAAGAACTGCTGGTACATGGGCGGCTGGGACCATGAGGTCATGGACGGCAAGCTGCTCGAGCGCCGAATCCTCAACCAACCCGTCGTATTCTACCGGGGCGAGAGTGGGCAGATCGTAGCTTTGGACAATCGCTGCTGCCATCGCGGCGCAAAATTGTCGCAGGGGCGGATCGAGGGCGACTGCGTCCGCTGCATGTATCACGGGCTCAAGTTCGACCCCACCGGCAAATGCGTGCAGATCCCTGGCCAAGACCGGATCCCGCCGCAGCTTGGGGTCAGGAGCTATCCGCTCGTCGAGAAGCAGCACTGCATGTGGATTTGGATGGGGGATCCGGCGCTCGCCGATCCCGACAAGATCCTCGACATTCCCTACCTCGAAGACCCGAAGTGGAAGGGTATTCCGGCCTACCTACATTACGACGCCAACTATCTGCTGATCGTCGACAATCTGAGCGACTTCAACCACCTCGCATTCGTCCATACGAACACGCTCGGCGGCTCGGAGGAATATGCCTACGTGACCAAGCCGGTGTCGATCGATCGGCTGCCCAACGGCTTCCACGTCGAGCGTTGGCACAAGAACAGCGACCCACCGCCCTATCTGCGTAAAGTCATCCAGAACAAAAACGACAAGGTCGATCGGCGCAACATCGCGCGAATGCTGATCCCCGGCATCTTCTTGATGGACACGATGTTCGCTCCGGCGGGCATGGGCGCCGACGGCGAGGGCAAGCCGGGAACGCTCGAGTTCCGCAACTGCCAGTTCATGACTCCGGAAACGGAGCGCACGACGCATTTCTTCTGGAACTATCTGAACGACTTCGAGGGGGCCGATTACACCATCTCAATGTCGCTCCTCGACAGCCTCATCGAGGGCTTCATGGAGGACAAGGAGATCATTGAAGAGCAGCAGAAGATGCTCGACGCCGATCCGACCTTCAAACTCGTCGCGGTCGCGTCGGACGTCGCTCTGTCGCACTTCCGCTACATCATGGACAAGATGATCCAGGCCGAGCAGTCCGGAGCCGCGGTTGCTCAACCGGCGCCCCAGCCGGCGCCTGCGATCGCGGCCGAGTGAGCACCGCCCGGACGTTTCCATGCACGGCACGATTGGTTGGGAAGCCGGCGTGAGCGCGGCGGTGCAGTCGCTTACCGTATCGGTCACCGATGTGCGTGCCGAAGCCAAGGACGTAATCACCCTCGAGCTCAGGTCCATCGGTGGCGGCGACCTGCCTGTCTTCTCGCCGGGCGCCCACCTCGACGTCCACCTTCCGAACGGGCTGGTCCGAAATTATTCGCTCACCAATGATTGGCGCGAACGCAACCGCTACGTGATCGGCGTGGGCCGTGCGGCCGACAGCCGCGGTGGATCTAGCTACATTCACTCGACCGTCCGGGCGGGCGCGCAGCTCAAGATCAGCGCTCCTCGCAACAACTTCCCGCTTGACGAGAGTTCGACGAGCTTCCTCTTCATCGCTGGCGGCATCGGGGTCACACCGATCATGGCAATGGTTCGCTGGTGCATCGCCAACGACAAACCGTGGCGCCTGATCTACGCCACGCGAAGCCGCCAGCGCGCGGCATTCTATGAGGAATTGTGTGCGCTCGGCGGGGATCAAGTCCACTTCCACTTCGACGATGAGTGCGGGCAGGTTCTCGATGTCGCGCAAGCGATCTCGACCTGGAGCCAAGGCGAAACCATCTATTGCTGCGGACCCGCACCGCTCATGGACGCGGTCAAGACTCTCACTGACCATCTGCCGAGCGGAACCGTTCGCTTTGAGTGGTTCACCGTTCCGGAGTCCGACGAGCCGAAGGAGTCGAACTCCTTCACGGTGAAGCTAGAGCGCAGCGGCGTCGATTTCGAAGTTCCCGAGCACAAGTCGATTCTCGAAGTTCTCGAGGAGCATGGCTTCGAGATTCCCTTCTCCTGCCGCGAAGGCCTGTGCGGTACCTGTGTCACCAACGTCTGCTCCGGCGAGCCCGACCATCGCGACTATGTTCTGACCGACGAAGAGCGTGAGTCCGGCAAGATGATGACCATCTGCTGTTCCCGGTCCAAGTCCGCGGTTCTTACGCTCGACCTGTGACCGAAATGCCGCGCGAATGACGCGCGAAAGCCGCTTCTCGGACGGAAGTTAACATGTTAAGCAGATGCGGTCTCGGCATCGGTTGCCGGGGGCATGGCAGGGGGTATCAGATGTTGAAGGCTCGGTTTTCCGTGCTTTGCGCAACGAGCGCATTAGCGTGCCTCGCGATCTCGTGTCCGGCACTTGCGCAGGCTCAGGCTTCGCCCCCGCCCGCCGATATTCCACCGCCGCTTTCCAATCCGAACACACCGCAGCCCAATCTCGGCGCGCCCAACGAAACCCCGGTTGAAAGCGACAAGGTCACGCAGGGAGTGGCGCAAGCGCCCAGCGATCAGGGCGTGTTCCAACCGATCGTCGTCACCGCGCAAAAACGCAGGGAAAAGATCCAGGACGTCGGCATTTCGATCACCGCGCTGTCGGGCGAAACGATCAAGACCCTCAACCTCACCAACATGCAGCAAATCAGCCAGCAGGTTCCGAACCTGGAGGTCTCCGCCTGGACCCCGGCGTTCACGACCTTCAACCTGCGCGGCATTTCCCAGAACAACTTCCAGGACAATCTCGAGGCGCCGGTCGCGGTCTATCAGGACGAAGTTTACGTCGGCAGCATGAACGGCCTCGGCCTTCCGATCTTCGACGTCGAGCGGATCGAAGTCTTGCGTGGGCCCCAGGGAACCTTGTTCGGCCGGAACGCCACCGGGGGCCTCATTCAGTTCATCAGCAATCTCGCCGACGAAACCAAGCTCAACGGCTACGCCGAAGGCGAGATCGCCGAGTGGAACACCTGGAAAATGGAAGGCGCGATCGGTGGTCAGCTCGCGCCTGGCGTCCGTGCACGCGTCGCGGGCGTCTACAACAAGTCGAAAGGCTGGATGAAGGCGGGATTCAATCCGGACCCGTTCGGGCTCAACCCGCTTGGGCCGCACAAGGCGCTGGGCCGAACCAGCCAGGGCGCGAACGGCTGGGCGTTGCGCGCAAACGTCCAGGCCGATCTCGGCCCGGACACCTTGCTCAGCGTCATCGAGTCATACTCGAAGGACAATGATGTCCCGACCGGCCAATATGTCGTTCGCCTCGCTGAAGCGGATTTCAATCCCGAAACGGAGGAAGGGACCGGACTCGGCATTAACGCCGGGCCGCCGATCACGGGCAGCGTGTTCAAACACGCGTCGGATGCGCATACCGGCTTCGATCGCAAGGTCTGGTCGAACACCGCGAAGCTCACTCACAACTTCTCGGAAAACATCGATTTCACCTACGTCGGCAACTACAGCAAGCTCGACAAAAACTATATCGAGGATGCCGGCGGCGGGCTTTTCTTCTTCCCCTTCCAAACGATCGCGCACCACAAGCAATGGTCTCACGAGGGTCGGTTCTCGGGACACACGTCGCGCGTGCGCTGGCAGGCCGGGGCTTACTATCTCGACATGGATTTCAATGGCGAGTTCGACGCATCGGGGGCGATTTTCAATGGCGCCCCCACCGACGCCGCTCGGACCCAAGGCCTGACGCATCTCGTTTCGAAGAACTGGTCGGTCTTCGGCCAGGGCGAATATGATTTCTCACCGGAGCTCACCGCCATCGCCGGCCTGCGCTGGTCGCAGGATCACAAGAGGATCAAATTCCAGACGATCGGGTTCGGGCTGATCGAAAAGGACGCCAAGGGTAATCCCATCCTGGACCCCGGCGGCAACTTCATCCCTATCCCGGACGGGACCGTGATCTTCGATTTCGCTGATGTGATCGCGGCGGATCCAGCACTCGCCGGACACGACAAGATCAGTTACGGCGACGTCGCCGCTCGCGCGCAGCTCAACTACAAGCCGCACCGGGATTTGCTGTTCTACCTGTCGTACAATCGCGGCATCAAGGGCGGAAACTGGTCGCCTGCACCGACGGTCTTCCCGGAGAACTTCCGCCACAAGCCCGAGAAGCTCGACGCTTACGAAGTCGGCATGAAATCGACGCTCGCGCGCAACACGCGGCTCAACTTGTCTGCCTTCTATTACGACTATCACGACTACCAGGCCTTCTCCCTCATCGGCCTACAACCTCAGGTCGCGAACTCCGATGCAACGGTGAAGGGCGGAGAGATCGAACTGTTCACCCGGCCGCTGCGCAATTTCGATTTCGCGCTAAGCGGCGCATTCCTCGATTCCAACGTCGACTTCGTGCCGGCCGTTATTCCTGGCACAGGCACGAAGGATGCGGAGCTTCCGCAGGCGCCTCACGTCAGCCTGAACGCGCTGGGCCGCTACACCGTGCCGGTCAGTTTCGGAACGCTCGCGTTCCAGCTCGATGGCAAATACGTCAGCAAGCACTTCCTCGAAGGGACCAATTCGGAAGTGTCGTTCCAGCGCGGTTACGCGGTTGGGAATGCGTCGATCTCGCTCACTTCGCCGGATGAGCGCTGGCAGGGTTCACTGTGGGTGAAGAACTTCACAAACTCGAAGTACAAAATCTACAATCTCGATCTCGGCCTGCTCGGCTTCGTCGAGCAAATGTACGCTCCGCCGCGGCAATTCGGCGGAACCCTTCGGTTCGGCTTCGACAATCGCTGAATAGGGGCGGACGGAAATCCGTCCGCTACTTCGCTCGCGACCCGTTCAGCTTGTCCGTGACTCGCCGCAGCAGCTCGTACAGCTCCTGCATATCGGCGGCGCCGATCAGCTTTGTGATGCGCGCATATTCCTCCTCGGAATGCGGCGCGAGCTCGTCGAACAGCTTCCGGCCGTGATCCGTGAGCGCGATGAAAGCGCGGCGCTGATCCGCGCTCGAACGAGTCCGACTGACGATTCCGCGCGCTTCGAGATTCTTGATCGTCCGGGTCGCGCTCGGCTTCAGGATGAATACGCATTCGGCAAGCTCACCGATTTCGACCTTATCGACCTCCATCAGCGCGCGCATGATGCGCCATTCCTGCTCGTTGAGACCGTGCTCGCGAAGCTGCTTGCGGAACCCGCGCATGACGGCTTCGCGTGCGCGAAGAAGCGCCATCGGAAGCGATCGCTCGAACGGCCGCATCGTCTGACGCTGAGCGGCTGGTCGCCCGCCGGCGCCGTCAGCCATCGATGATTCCGTTGCGCAATGTGCCGATCGCGGGCGAGGACACTTCCACCACGTCCCCGGGCCGCAGGTAAATCGGCGGGTCGAACCTGGCTCCCGCGCCGGGCGGCGTTCCGGTCGAGATGATGTCCCCGGGCTCGAGCGTCATGAAGCTCGACACGTAGCCGATGAGATAATCGAATGGGAAGATGAGGTTGGCGCTGCTGTCGTCCTGGCGAAGATCGCCGTTCACACGTGTCTGAAGCTTCAAGCCGTCGAAAGAGTCGATCTCGTCCGCGGTGACGATCCAAGGGCCAACCGCACCGCTCGAATCGAAATTCTTACCCTGCGTGACGTTGAACTTTGCATGTCTCACCCAGTCGCGGATCGTGCCTTCGTTTACGAGGGTGAGGCCAGCGATGTGGCCGGCGGCCTGGTCTCTAGGAATACGCCGACCGCCCGTTCCAATCACTATGGCGATTTCGCCTTCGTAGTCGAGCTGATCGCTTTCCTGTGGCCGCACTAACGGGTGATCATGGCCCGTGAACGAGGTTGGCGAACGAAAGAAGAGGCTCGGATATTTCGGAAGCTCCGAACCGTCGCGATATTCCTCATTCCGGTTCTGATAATTGACGCCCACGCAGATGATCTTGCGCGGCTCCGGAAGGCACGATTCATAGACAATGTCGTCGAGCCCAATCTCTGGACGCGCGGTCCGAGCATATTCGCTCAATTTGCCGAGGCCTTCGGGCCCCAAGTGGTCACGAATCGAACGCGGGTCAGCACCAAGGACTGGTGACAGGTCGACGGCGCCGCGCTCACCGACCGCCGCCCAAATCGCCTGCCCTGAACGCTTGAGTTTCGCGAGCCTCACGCGGCCGCGGCTTTCAGAAGGCCCGCGCGCTCCAGTACTCCGTCCAGCCTTCTCTCCAGTTCAGGAGTGGCTGGGGCCATCGGCAATCGGTGCTCGTTTTCCGGAATGATGCCCAGCCGCTTCATCATATATTTGATGGGAATTGGATTGGTGTCGAAGAAGACGGCTTGATTGATCTCTAGCAGCCGCTCGTGCAGCAGCCGCGCCGTCGCGAGGTCGCTGGCCCACACCGCGTCACAGAGCTTCGCGAGGATATCGGGGCGCAGATTGCCAACGGCGTTCATCAGTCCGCATGCGCCGATGGCCATCATGGGAAACGACAGCTCCTCGAGGCCGACGAAGATCCGGAAGTCGTCGCCAAAGGTCGTCAGGCACTCGGTTACGAAGCCGAGGTCGTTGGCCGCATGCTTCATTCCAACGAACGTCGGTGAGCCGTCCTTCAGCGCCTTGAAGGTGTCGAGCGTCACGGAAACCGCGGTCCGCCCGGGAATGTGATAGACCATCCATGGGCGATCGTGGCGCTCCGCAAGGCGGAGGTAATAGTCGATCAGGCCGCGCTGTGGCGGCTTTGAGTAATAAGGCGTTACGATCAGCAGGGCGTCGGCGCCGGCGCGAACCGCGTGTTCCGTCAGTTGCTCGGTTTCGGCGAGCGATTGCGAGCCCGTCGCAGCCACGATTGGAACGCGACCCTGAGCAGTCTCGATCGCGATGTCGACGATCCGATTGCGCTCCTCGATCGAGAGGGATGCAGGCTCGGACGTGGTCCCGTTGACGAGGATCCCATGGGAGCCTTCACGGATCTGGAACTCCACCATCGCAGCATAAGCGTCATAGTCGACGTTGCCGCCGCGAAAGGGCGTGATTAGTGGCGGGATCGAGCCCTTGAGCCGACTGAGATCCATTGAAACCTTCCTTGCGCGCCGAAGCAGCGGCTGATAATTAACATGTTAAACAGCTAGTGGGTAGTGGCAATGCCCCATCTCAACATCGAATACTCGGCGAATCTCGAGAACAAGCTCGACATGCAAGCTCTAGTGAACCGCATTCACGAGACTGCTTTGGAAACGGGCATTTTTCCTTTGGGCGGAGTCCGCACCCGCGCAGAGCCGCGCAAGCATTATCGTATCGCGAACGGCGATGCGCGCGCGGGCTACATTCACATGATGGTGCGGATCGGCTCGGGCCGAGATGTCGAAACCAGGCGGAAAGCCGGCGAGAAGATTTTCGCCGCGCTTTGTGACTTCACCGACGAACTCTATCGGTCGCAGCCGCTCGCGCTTTCGTTCGAGCTTCACGAGATCCCACCGGACATGGCGTGGCGGAAGAACAATCTCCACGAGCTGCTGAAGAAGGAATCGGCCGAATGAACGAAGCGAGCACGCTCGAAGCTGCTGCCGCCGAGCCGATCGCCGCAGGCAACCGAAAGCGTGCGCTGGGACATCTCGCACGCTTCCGTGGTCAGCCGCTCGGACATTTCATCGACGGTGAACCAACGGACGGCGCGGGCGGCGAGCCGTTCGACGTGCTCGATCCGTCGACCGGTGAGGTGCTCGGCCAGGCACTTGCCGGCACGGTCGCCGACGTCGATGCAGCTGCATCGGCGGCGAAGCGCGCGTTCAGAACCTGGTCGCAGACTTCCGGCGAGCAGCGCCGCAAGCTGTTGCATGCGATCGCCGACGCGATCGTCGCGCGAGCCGACGAGATTGCGCTCGTCGAATCCCTCGATACCGGTCAACCTCTGCGCTTCATGAGCAAGGCCGCGTTGCGCGGCGCGGAGAATTTCCGCTTTTTCGCCGACCGCGCGGCGGATGCGCAGAACGGGCTTGCACTCCCGACTGCCGATCACCTCAACTACACGATGCGCCAGCCGGTCGGGCCAGTCGGCGTGATCACGCCGTGGAACACGCCATTCATGCTGTCGACGTGGAAGATCGCGCCGGCGCTCGCCGCCGGGTGCACCGTCGTTCACAAGCCGGCGGAGTGGAGCCCATACAGCGCACGTCTGCTGGTCGAGATCGCGCATGAAGCGGGACTTCCCGCTGGAGTCTTCAACAGCGTCAACGGCCTGGGCGAAGTGGCGGGCAAGGCACTGACCGAGCACCGCGACATCAAGGCTATTGGCTTCGTCGGTGAATCGCGGACCGGCAGCGCGATCATGCAACAGGGAGCCGCGACCCTGAAGCGAGTGCACTCCGAGCTCGGCGGCAAGAATCCGGTGATCGTGTTCGATGATGCCGATCTCGACCGCGCGCTCGATGCCGTCGTCTTCATGATCTACAGCCTCAACGGCCAGCGCTGCACGTCATCCAGCCGCCTGCTTGTTCAATCGTCGATCCATGACGAATTCGTCCAAAAGGTCGCCGAACGTGCGCGAACCCTCCGCGTCGGAGACCCGCTCGATCCCAAGACCGAAGTCGGCCCGCTGATACACCCGCGACATCTCGAGAAGGTGATGAGCTACATGGACGTCGCCCGCGGCGAAGGCGCGAGCATCGTTTGCGGCGGCGCTCGACATGAATTCAGCGCGAGAGGCTACTTCGTTCAACCGACCCTGTTCGGCGGCGCTAGACAAGACATGCGCGTCGCGCGGGAGGAAATTTTCGGCCCTGTGCTGACGGCCATTCCGTTCGACGATGAAGAGGATGCAGTCCGGAAGGCCAACGACGTGGACTACGGCCTCGCGGGCTATCTCTGGACAAAAGATTCGAGCCGCGCCCATCGCGTTGCGCAGGCGCTCGAAGCAGGGATGGTCTGGGTGAATTCAGAGAATGTGCGCCACCTTCCGACGCCCTTCGGCGGGATGAAATCGAGCGGCATCGGTCGCGACGGTGGCGATTACAGCTTCGACTTCTACATGGAGACGAAGAACATCGCGATCGCCCTCGGCCATCACAAAATTCCGAAGCTCGGCGTTTAGGCCGCCTCGGCTTCAGCCGCAGCGCTTAGGTTCATGACGGCTGCGAAGCCGCTCGTTGCGAAAATCGGAATCGGTTCGCAGAACCAAACCTCGCCGGTCGCGCCCTCGCAGGCTCCCGCGACAGCTGTCAGCGTTCGGATTTCAAAACCGCCCTGCCCAGCGTCGCGCAACGTCTCAGCGTCGGTATATGAAGTGAGTGCGTCGCGATCGTTGGCGGTCCAACGTCTCAGGAATTCGCGATCCCAATCGACGTTGATCTTCCCGGAGTTCGGAGTTGCCGGCCAATGCGAAATGCCGCCGGTACCGATGAGGGCGATGCGCTCTGAAACCGAGTCGCAGGCACTGCGGATCGCCCGGCCGAATTCGTAGGCGCGCGAAAGCGGAGTCAGCGGCGGACCCTGGCAATTGATGTTCGCCGGGATGACCGGGAGGTCGAAGCGCGGTGTCAGGAAGTTCAGCGGGACCATGATCCCATGGTCGAATTTCCATTCCTCGGCATAAGCGACGTCGATGGTTTCCATGACCTTGCCGATGATCCGCCGCGAGAGGTCGGCGGCGCCGGGGATCGAACGTCGCGGAATTCGAAGCCATTCGGGGTCCTCGATCGGCCCTTCATATTCGTCGGCCATGCCGATCGCGTAGGCCGGCATATTGTTCATGAAGAAGTTCGCGAAATGCTCTGCCGCGATCACGATCAGCGCGTCGGGCCGCGACTGCTCCAACCGGTCCCGCAACCGGTCGAGTGCGGCGTAGAAGGGTTCGCGAACAGCCGGGTCCGCGCGATCCGAGCGCGCTGTCATGCCCGGGCCGTGACTCATGATGCCGGCAAAGACCAGGCTCACACGGCTCCTCCTTCGCCACCCTCGACCGCCGCGTAGATCCCGTCTCGGACTTGGCCGTGCGTTGCGAGCGCGTCCTTCATCGCCCGAATATACTCGTCCCAAGCGAATCCGCGCCAAGCCGCGAAGTGCATCAGGATCTGGCCGTTCACTCCGAGAATGTACAATTTGCCTATGTCGTCGCTGCGGACTGCCTCCGCTTCTTCTTCACTCAGCCGGTAGCGAGACAGCACCGCTTCGCGGTCGGCGGTGAACGCTTCCTGCACCGCCGGGTCGCGGTTAAGTTCGTAGAACAATTTCTGCAGCGTGTAGAGGGTCATCGGGCCTTGAATCCGCTTGCGGGCAAGGAAATTAACAGGTTAAGCATTTCACCTCAAATCCTCCGGGGAACGAGCGAATGATCGCGAGATTAATGGCATCGGCGGCGGGATTGGGCGTGCTCACGAGCTCAGCTCTGGCCGCGCCGACCAACCCGCTCGATGCGCTCACCGCTGACGAAATCAATCGCACCGTCGCAATTCTCACAGCCGCCAAGCAGGTCAATGGCGATACGCGCTTCCCGACCATCACGCTGCTCGAAAATCCGAAGGCCGAAGTGCTGAGATGGTCGCCCGGACAGCCATTCGAGCGGCGGGCGCGAGCGGATTACCTCCGGGGCGACCGGCTGTTCGAAGCCGACGTGAACCTCACTAGCGGCAAGGTGGATTCCGTGACCGACGTCAAGGACCGGCAGTCCGCGATCCTGTTCGAGGAATTTCTCGGCGCGAGCGAGGTCGTGAAGAAGGATCCGCGCTGGCGAGCGGCGATGGCGAAGCGCGGCATCACGGCCTTCGACAATATCATCTGCGCGCCGCTGACCGTCGGGCCGGTCATGGACCAACGCTACCGGGGGCTTCGCCTGCTCAAGGTGCCGTGTTTCGACAAGACCGGCGCGGTGAACAATGTCTACGGACGGCCCATTGAAGGCCTTCTATCGATTGTCGACGTGCGCAAGGGCGCGGTGATCGACGTGATCGACGAGGGCGTTGTGCCCATTCCCGCGGACGTGCCCTCCGAAGCCTATGATCCGGCGACCAGCACGCGCAAGGCAACCAAGCCGGTGCAGATCCGCTCGCCGCAGGGGCCGAACTTCACGTTCGCCGGCTCAGAGGTCAGCTGGGACAAATGGAACTTCCATCTGCGCGTGGACAAAAGGCTCGGGCCGGTCATTTCCCGCATCACATATCAGGACGGGAACGGGCGGCGGCAGGTCGCTTATCAGCTGAGCACGGCCGAGATGTTCGTGCCGTACATGGACCCGTCGCAGACTTGGGCATACCGTGCCTACATGGACATCGGCGAGTATGGCTTCGGCGCCTTGTCCTCGCCGCTAAAGCCCGGGTCCGACTGTCCGGTGGACGCCAAGTTTCTCGACGCGGTGATTTCGGACGATCATGGCAAGCCGTTGACGCTCAAGAACGTGGTGTGCGTGTTCGAGCGCGACACGGCCGAGCCGCTATGGCGCCACTACGAGTTCTTCACGGAGTCCCATGAGAGCCGGCCGAACGTGGAGCTCGTGGTGCGAATGGCACCCGAGGTCGGGAATTACGACTATCTGCTCGACTACGCCTTCAATCGGAACGGAGAAGTCGAGGTCCGCGTCGGAGCGTACGGAATCATTGCGACCAAAGGAGTCGCGGCCAAAACAATGACAGACGCCAGCGCCGCGGCGGACACTCAATACGGCACCCTTGTTGCACCCAATCTGGTTGGCGTGAATCACGACCATTTCATGAGCTTCCGGGTCGACATGGATGTCGACGGCCAGGACAATCGCCTGGTTCTCGACAAGTTTGTGAAACGCAGGCTTGCGAACAATCCGCTTCGGCACAGCCTCTGGCAGGTCGAGCGCTCGGTCGTCGGCACGGAGACTGCACTCGATTCGATGCACGACCCGATGTGGTACAGGGTGGAGAGCGGCAACCGGCGAAATGCGATGGGCAATCCGACCAGCTATCAGCTGGTGCCCGGCCATTCCGACCTCTCGATCCTCGATCCGGAAGAGCCGCAGCAACAACGCGCCTCCTTTTCCGGCGCATCGCTATGGGCCACGCGGTACAATCCGAGCGAGACGTTCGCCGCGGGCGTCTACCCCAACCAGAACCGCAACGTAGAGGGATTGCCGAGCTTCATTGCCGATCGCCAGCCGATCGCCAATCAGGACCTTGTGCTTTGGTACACGATCGGGTTCCGGCACCAAACGCGCTCCGAGGATTGGCCGGTCATGCCGGAGATGTGGCACTCGTTTAAGATCCGGCCCTTCAACTTCTTCGATCGGAATCCCGGGCTCGACGTACCACCGTTAGATGGCGCCCACTGAGAACGCGAGCGCGACACGACTATCCTCAATTTGGTCCAAAATCGCTGAAATTCTGGCGAAACGCGGCGCGATGCCATAGAAGCCGCAGGACTCAGTGCTCGGGAGTACCGCGATGCCGCGCGGGGTGGGGATCGCTTTGGAGGATTTGGACAACTTGCCTGGCAGCGGTCAGGAAGGTTCAGGCCAACCGGCCAGCGACCCGATGCTCGAGCGCGTTGCGCGGTTGACGGCGGGTCAGCTCGACTGCCTTCGTCTCGTCGATCAACATCTCAGCTCCAAGGAAATCGCGGCCGAGCTCGGCATCTCACCCCACACGGTCGATCAGCGCATCCGCCAGGCGCTCGCAATTCTCGGTGTCGAACGCCGCGCACAGGCAGCGCGCGTCGTCGCCCAATATTCCGGGCCATATCAGCGATTGATACATCAATCGCCGTACATTCCCGCCGACCCTCAATCGGGCCACCCAGGCGCCGCGGTCAGCAATCAGATTCGGCACGCTGGCCGCGCAGGGGAGGCCGGGAGAGCAGGTTTCCTTACCGAGCAGAGGCCGGCATCGTTCCGACCTTCCCTGCAACCGCCGTTCGCAACGAGGAGTAACCCGCGGAATGAGATGAGTGTCGGTCAGAGGCTGTTCTGGATCGCGGCCATCGCGATCGGAGCGGCGTTCTCGGCGGGCATGTATCTCGCCGGCCTCGAAAGCCTCGCCAGGCTGATCTCAGGCTAAGCCGACCGGCTCCCAAATCAGACCGACAGCCACTCCGGCGCGTGGAGCGCCGGGGAAGGAGCAGTCATGCGCAAACAAATGATCGAAGATGCCGCTTTTGATCTGGCGACCCAGGTCCGGGAAGTCGAAGATGTCATCGACGCGGCCCTCGGGGAGATGGCCGAGCTGCAGACGCGCTTGGTTCGCGCGGTCGGAGTGACCGGGATCGCGCACGTCCGCATCCAGGCCGCGTTCGACCAGCTTTCGGCAACTACCAACCACCTCGTCGCCGCCCGCGGCACGATCGGCAGCTGTCACGTGGCGCTGGCCGAAGCGAAGCAGTTCGTCCCAGGCTTGCGCACCGTCGCATGGGGTGATGGTGACGACTGCCCGAAAACGGCGCGAACGGATCTCCGGATTGTCGCCTGAGCAGAGGCTTTGACCGGACCGCAGCGATGTGGTCCGGTCAAACAATCATGTTCATCCTCGTCCACAAATACATCTTCTGGGCGCTTCTGCTGTTCACTTGCGGATACGCGCTTTGGCGTGGCCGCAAGTACGAGCAACTGTCGGCGCTCACTTGCATCGCCGCGACGGTCGTCTCCGTGCTGTTTCATTCGATCGAGCGAGGCGGCTATCAGGCACTGGAGGGAAGCGACCTCGTGATCGATACGCTTGTGTTGCTCGCCTTCGTCGCGATCGCTCTGAGGTCGGATCGCTTCTGGCCGCTATGGGCGGCGGGCCTCCAGCTGACCATCAGCATGTCGCATCTGTTCAAGGCGATCCAACCCGATCTGTTGCCGATGGCCTATGCGGCAGCGGAACGCTTCTGGAGCTACCCGACATTGGTCATCATCTTCGTCGGCGCGTGGCGGCAGCACCGGCGAAGCACGATTCAAACCCACGAGGCCGCTCCGGCCTGATCGGCGGTTGCGCGGCGCGCAGTACGTGCGCAATGGGGCCGCATGGCGCGACGCAAGAAGTCCCATCAGAGTCACGGCACGCCGAACCGCCCGCGCTTGTGGGGCAGGCACGCGGTTGCCGCGGCCTTGGACAATCCGGATCGTAGGGTCCTGAAAGCTTGGGCCTCCCGCGAGGCCGCGGCGTACATGCAGTTTCCGAAAGAGGTGGCGGTCACGCTCGCAGACGCCGCCGACCTGGGACGGCTCGTTCCTCACGACGCGCCTCACCAGGGCGTGGTGATCGAGGTCGAGCCGCTGGAGGACGCATGGCTCGACGCGATTCTCAATGACGCCAAGGAGCGCGCCACTTTGTTGGTGCTCGACCAGGTCACCGATCCGCATAATGTCGGGGCCATCCTGCGCTCCGCCGCGGCATTCGGATCGATCGGGATCGTCACCCAAGACCGGCATTCACCCCCAGAGAACGGCGTGGTCGCCAAGGCTGCATCAGGCGCGCTCGAGCGTGTACCCTGGGCGCGCGTCGTAAATCTTGCTCGAGCGCTCGAGCAAATCGGCGAAGCTGGCTTCTGGAGGATTGGGCTCACGGGTGACGCGGACATGGATCTGAAGGACGCACTTGGCCCGCCGCGCATCGCGCTCGTGCTCGGCGCCGAAGGTGCGGGCCTGAGGCCCAACACCCGCGAGCATTGCGACGCCCTGGCGCGCCTTCCGATCAGCGACAAGATCGAGAGCCTCAATGTCTCCAACGCCGCCGCAGTCGCGCTTTATGCGGCGAGCATCGTCTGATGGTCCGCACGAGCAACAGCATCCGCAAGCATGTCGAAGCGCTCGCGGAGCGGGAGCCCGCCTTCGCACAAGTCGTCGAAAAGCACGGCATTCCGGCGCCGAGGAACAGCGAGCGTGGCGCCCAGACACTCTTGCGGACCATCGTAGGCCAACAGGTGAGCGTCGCCGCGGCGCGGTCCATGTGGTCGAAGCTCGAGACGGCCTTCGGGTCGCCGCCTGATCTCAACCTGCTCCTCGCCGCGAGCGACGAGGAGCTTCGCGCAGCCGGCATGTCGCGGCAGAAGTCCGGCTACATCCGAAGCCTCGCGGAGCTGGTCATTTCCGGAGATCTCGACCTCGACAACCTTCCCGAGGACGATGAGGAAGCGATCGCCCTCCTGACCAAGATCAAAGGGATCGGGCGCTGGTCGGCGGAGATCTACTTGCTGTTTGCAGAAGGCCGGGCCGACGTTTTCCCGGCGGGCGATCTCGCAGTAATGGTGGAGTTGGGGCGGCTGATGGGCCTTCCCGAAAAGCCGAGCGAGAAGCAGCTTCGAGAGATCGCGGAAGCCTGGCGTCCTTACCGCGGCGCTGCGGCAGTGCTCGCCTGGCACAGCTATAATTCGGCGGTGCTGTAGCTTAGTTTCGAACGTTCGCGGGAAGAAGCCGCGCGGCGATGCCACGGAAGATCCGCGGGCCGAGATCGATCCGGAAGGGCGCCATCTTCTCGCCCTTGGTGTCACGGCCAAGCAAATAGCTGACGGACGTCTGCCCCTCCCCGCCGCTCCATCGGTAGAGAGCGTTGAATGCGATCAGGGGGACGATCACCTGGCGTCCGGCCGCCTCATAGGCCTGGAGCTGCTCGCGGCCGATCGCGACCTGGGTTTTCACGGTGAAGCGCTTGAGCGGCGGGATGGAAGCGATGCGGTCGCCAGCGCCGACCGGATCAGCAAAGAAGGCGCCGATGTCCCTGTCCTGCGTGGGACCGGCATTGAACAGGCTCGCCTCCACGAGCACCGCACGCGCCGGAGCACTTCCTGAATTGAACAGCTCGAGCTCGAACTCGATTGCGAGCTTGTCATTATCGAGGATGCAGCGGACCGGCTCGAACGCGATCTCGATCCAGGGGCGCAGCCGCGTCGAGACAATCCCTGCGCTGCTCGGTTGCGGCGGCGGCGCTTTCGCCTTGGGAGGCGCAGGCGCCGGCCGCGCCGGAGGGGCGGGTCGTGGCGTCGGAGCCGGTTCCGGCGCGACGAAGGCATCGATCTGCGGCCCACCGGCAAGCGCGTGCCGGCTGCGGTTGCGCCAGAACAGGAACGCTCCGCCCGCCCCGAGCGCGAGTGCCGCGAGGAGCCAAGGAATCAGCGGGAACTTGTGCTCTGTTGCGACGTCGAGCGTGCCCGGTTCGGGAGCAAAGGCGGGGGTCGCAGGCGACGCGGCCGCCGCGAGGGTTGCAGCGTCCTGTCCGCGACCCTCGTTGGCGCTCGGGAGAGGCGCGATGAGAGTGGGCGCAGCTGCGGTCTTGCTGACAGGCTGGGCCGGTGCTTCCGACGTCGCCTGCGCCACGCCCGGCCGGGTCGGCCGCGGCTGGTCCGCGGTGCCGGCCGCCGTTCTGGTGGGAGACGAGGTCGCCGGCCGCGGCTCAGTCGAAGCGGCGTCCGACTGGACCTTGGTACGGGGTGAGCGCGTCGTCGGCGGCAGCTGTGTAGGCTCTGAGCGCTGAGTGACCGTGCCGTTGAGGCTGAAATTCTGCAGCTCGCGCGGCCCGATCGCGTCCGTCGCCGGAGTGTTCGTCGTCGCAGGGGTCTCCTGGGCGAGCGCCGGCACCGGGAAAAGCGTGAACGCCCCCGCTGCCAACGCAATGCTCAAGCGCAAACCCGCTCTCATCCGCTCCCGCTTATGCCTTGAATCGCGCCATTTTTCGCGCCGCGGCAGGCACATGCCCCCTCAACGCATGCTATTCAAGCACAGCTTCGATGAACGGAGCCGGACTCCCGCGCGAAAAGGCTTAGCGGGCGTCCACCAGCACCAGCTCGGCGTCCTCGTCGGCGGCGATCTCGATCCGGTCTTCGCCCGTGATTGCCACGCCGTCGCGAGGGCCCGCTTTGACGCCGTTGATGCGAACTCGGCCGCTCGGAACGAGGTAGAGGTGCCGATCGGGCTCGGCGTCGATCGCGATCGCTTGGCCCGCCTTGACCGTCGCCCCAAGCACGCGCGCATCGGCATTGATACTGAGCGCTCCGTCGTCGCCATTGCCGCTGGCGAGCAGCTGGAACGCACCTTCGCGCGAGTCCTTCGGGAACGGCTTCGCGCCCCAGCTGGGATTGGCCGATGGCTTGTCGGTCTCGATCCAGATCTGAAAGAGCGTGGTCTGCTCGTCCTCAAGGTTGTACTCGGCGTGGACGACACCCGTGCCGGCACTCATTACCTGCACATCGCCTGCGCCGGTGCGGCCCTTATTTCCCATCGAATCCTGGTGGGTGATCGCCCCTGTGCGGACGTAAGTCACGATCTCCATGTCGCGGTGCGGGTGCGGCGGAAAGCCGCTCTTCGCCGCAATCTGATCATCGTTCCATACGCGAATCCGACCCCAGCCCATGCGAGAGGGATCATGATAGTTTGCGAAGGAGAAATGGTGGCGGGCGTTCAGCCAGCCGTGCTCGGCATGGCCGAGCGAATTGAAGGGACGGATGTCGATCATGGGTGTGATTTGGGCGCTCTTACGAGGCCATCAAGTGTCAGGGATGTGACTGTGCCAAGCGGCACCTGGCCTCAGAGGCGGCTTCCGAGGTCCGTGGTGTTGCCTTCTTCTCTGGGTGGACGCCCGTGTGATTTGTCGTTTATATCGCGTTTAACAGATTGCTGTTAAACATGTTTTGCCGCCATGGAGCATTCCCGTGGAGAGCCTGCAAGCAGCCGGCGCGAAGGAATATGACATTTGGAGGTTGGCGCTCGATGCGAGCGACGACGTGTCGCAGTCGAGCACGGACGATCTTTACGCTCCGGGCCGTGAGGACATCCCCGGTGGGGCCCCGCACCGCGCGCGGCAGCGCAATGGTCGAGTTCCCGTGGAAAATGGAGGCGTAGCTGCTGCGGTAACGCTCGCGTTGGCGATCTTGCTCTTTGCATCCCGGCCGGGCGGGGCACCGACGCCCCTCCCGAGTGGTATATTGAAGGATGCGCCAGCAACAGGAGAGCAAACTAGCAATCTCCAGCGGTCAACCCAGGCTCCGCCCGTCACGAATCCGGGTTTGGCGACGGTTCAAGGATTGAGCCCGCAAGAACGAGCAGCCGCAGCGGCTGATGCAGCCGCGGCGTCCGCGAGCCTTATGCATTGGACGGACGGAGACCCTCCGGCTTCCAGTCAGCGTCCCTCAGGAGCAGATCCGAGCGCCTCCGCCGTTTCGCAGGATACGGCACCACCGCCCTCGTCAGTCACGCCGACCAAACCACCCGTGTCAGATGCCGAGCACCAGTCGCCGCTGCCAAATGCGGGGGGCCCTCCAGCAATTGCATCGACAATTCCGCCTGCGAGCGTCCCTGTAGTCGCGACCACAGCGCCGCACCTCATCGCGGCGAGGCCAGCGAACTTGGGGCCCGTGGCGGCGTCACCGACGACCAGCGTCTTCGCTGCACCACCCAAGTGGATCAGCGGTGGTCCAACCGGCACGGATAATCGCCACGGCCGGTATCGAGGCGCAGTTGTCGTCCAGTTCACGGTCGGCGTGGACGGACGTGCCTCCAATTGCATCCCGGTTCGCACAAGCGGCAATTCGGAACTCGATGCGCTGACATGCCGCCTCCTAGTGGAGCGGGGCCAGTTCGCGCCGGCACGCGACGCGCAAGGTCGGATGGTCGCACGGGAGGTCTACGCGACCTACGTCTGGGGCCGCGGACGTCATTCGAAAAGGTGAACACAATTAGCCAGCAGCCGGAGCTTCGCGAATTTCTTCGCGCTTTCTCACGATGCCCGTCCGAACACGTTCGAGGCGCCGTTACGATCAGCGGCATTATCGCCTTGTCGGCCGCGGCAATGGCCCACGTTAGTTCGCAAGAGACTTCGCCTCCGGCCGCCGGGCCCAATCCCCGAGTCATGGGCGCTAGCCCGCCGACACCGCCTCCGTTCATATTGCGGGAGATCGCTCCGCGCGACGCCCAAGATTTGAATCGCAGGATTCCCTTCTCGACGGATCCGATCACGCCTGCGCGGCCATACAAGATGGCTGGCGATCACGGTTCGTTCGAGCGCGCCGTCGAATGCCTGGCCACCGCCATCTATTATGAAGCGGGCGCCGAGCCACTCGACGGACAGCGCGCAGTTGCGCAGGTCGTTCTCAACCGAGTGCGACACCCCGCCTTCGTGCCTAGCGTGTGCGGAGTAGTGTATCAGAGGTCCAGCGGAACGAACGGGTGCCAATTCTCGTTCGTCTGCGACGGTTCCCTGCAGAGACGGCCAAGCCAACGCGGTTGGGTTACAGCGCGCGCCATCGCCGTCGCTGCATTGAAAGGCTCTGTGTTCGCTCCGGTTGGCTATTCCACGCATTACCACGCGGATTATGTCGTGCCCTATTGGGCGACTTCGCTCGCCAAGGAAAAGATCATTGGCAGACACATCTTTTATGGATGGCCAAATTGGTGGGGAACTGCCGCTGCCTTCTCAAATAGACCGATAAGCAAAGAGCCAGATCCGCGCGCACTCCGCGCGATGGCGGTGACGCTTTTCGCCAAGAGTCAGGGGGTGTCGGTCGATCCGCCTCCCAACGCAGCGCTGAGTCCGGACAGTTTGGAACTGGTAAAGGTGATAGAGTTCCTTGCCGCGCGAGCCCCGGCAAAAGAGAACGCAAACGCCGAGGAAGAAGAGTTACGGCAATATTTTTCGCGCTACTCGGATCACGTGGCTGTGCAGATTTATCGCCAACTCTCCGTACCGAACGGCCGTTTTAATTCGAAATCGTTTCTCGAAACGATGATGCTCTACTCTGCACCTCCGGAACTCGCGCCCGTCAGCGAACCAAGCCAAGAAGTCGTCACAGCGATCGGGGGGAAGCCGAGACTGGTCGGATTTATCTCATCGCTCCGAGACTTTGCGAAACAGACCGACTTCGACAAATTTATGCGGCAGCGGCAGTCGCGTTATGCCGAGGGGCACGGCGACGGATCCAAAATTGCGCGCTGAGGTGGTCTGAGGAACACCTCACGTCGTTCCATTCACGTTAGGCGAATGGTCCCTAATCCCCGAGCGCAGCTATTTAAGTTCTCACGGAATGCTCACAAGTTGCTCATGACGCTCATCGGCTCCCCGGCGTAAGATGGTCAGCAATGGTGCTCAGAGCCGACGACTTCCGGACGCCCGGATTCAAGCTGTTCCTGACGATCGTCGTCGGGTTGGTCCTAACGATCCCTCTCTTCTCCATTTGGCTGCTCGTCTATGACCGCCAGACGCAGCAGGAGGAGGCGACCAGGTCGATCACGGCGGGTTGGGGCGGACCTCAGGTCATGGCGGGCCCGGTGCTCGCCATTCCGTATCGCGCGAATGCGACAGAGACCGTCGTGCAGAACGGGCAGAGCATCACACGCAGCAGCCAGGTCGCCAAGGAGCTGACCATCGCGCCCGAGGCGGTCGAGATTTTGACGAACCTCAGGCCGGACGTGCGCAAGCGCTCGATCTACGAGGCCGTCGTTTACAATGCGGCCATCTCGGGCAAGGCTCGGTTCGCGCTTCCGCCCGATCTCGCACGAAGCGGAGTAGATCCCGCGCAAATGGACATGAGCCGCGCCGAGCTGCGGTTCGGGCTCAGCGATCCGCGCGGGCTCGGTGCTAATCCTCGTGTCGTGACGGGCGGGCGCACGCTCCGGATGCTTCCTGGAGGCGGAAGCGGCGGGGGCCGCGGCTTCTTTGCCTGGGTCGATGCAAGCGGCCTTAGCTCACAGGCCATGGTTGTCGACTTCGCCTACGATTTTCGCGGCAATGCTTCGCTTAGCCTCGCCCCGCAGGCAGGCGACACGCGCTGGAGGGTGAAATCCTCGTGGGCGAGCCCGAGTTTTGGTGGGGACTTTCTTCCGAACACCCATTCCGTCCGAAACGATGGCTTCGATGCCATTTATCGCGTCGGCAATCTCGCGCTCGGCCGATCACTCGTCAGCACGGGTGACGCGGGAGCGATGAACGTGGTCGAGAAGGTGCCGCCGCCTCGAACGGATTATACGGGTCCGACGCCGGTCGGAGGGGACGTGGTGCAGGCCGCGTCGATCAACCTGATCCAGCCCGTCGACCTTTATTCGCAGGTCAACCGGGCAACCAAATACGGCTTCCTATTCATCGGATTCACCTTCCTCGCGCTGCTGATGTTCGACGTGATCGGCGGCGTCGCGGTTTCGGCCGTCGAATACCTCTTGATGGGCGCTGCGCTGATCCTGTTCTTCGTGTTGCTGCTGGCCTTTGCCGAAGTGATCGGCTTCACTCCGGCCTATGTGGTCGCGTCGGCTGCAGTCGCAGGTCTCAACACGGCGTATTCCGCAGCAGTGCTGGCAAGCTGGCGGCGAGCATCCTTCATCGGGGCCCTGCTGGTGGGACTCTATGCCGTCTTGTACATCCTGCTCAGCCTCGAAGCATACTCGCTGCTGATCGGCGCACTGCTTCTCTTCGCGGCGCTGGCCGGCGTGATGTACGCGACACGGCGGATCGATTGGGGTGCTCGGAGGGCCGCGCCCGCAGCCGGGTGACGCTGTCACCGTTTGACGCTAGGCGGGTGCTCGCATGTCCGAGCACCCGCTACCCCCGAAGCGCATCTTCCCCTCGTCCAAGACCGAGGCCCGCGCCGCTGAGCACGTGCCCTCGATCCCGCAGACCGAGAGCGCGGCGTACAAGCTCGCTTTCCAGGACACCGAGTTCCTGCTCCGCGAAGACCTGCGGCCGGTCCGCTTCCAGCTCGAGCTTCTGAAACCAGAGCTGTTCCTCAACGAGGCGAAGATCGCTTCGACGATGGTCTTTTATGGGTCGGCCCGGATCCCATCGCCCGACATGGCCGATGCTTTGGTGGCGGCGGCCACCAACCCTGAACAGGAGGCGATCGCCGAGCGGCTGAAGGCTAAGGCGCGTTACTACGAGGTTGCGCGCGAGCTTGCGCGGCTCGCTAGCCGTGTGCCGATGGACGGCGACGGCTACCGCCACTTCGTGGTTTGCTCAGGCGGCGGCCCGTCAATCATGGAAGCAGCGAACCGCGGGGCGTGGGAAGAGGGGCAGGAGACCATCGGGCTCAACATCGTGCTTCCGCACGAGCAGCTACCGAACCGCTACGTCACTCCGGACCTGAGCTTCCAGTTTCACTATTTCGCGCTGAGGAAAATGCACTTCCTGCTGCGTGCCCGCGCAGTCGCGGTCTTTCCGGGCGGTTACGGAACGTTCGACGAAATGTTCGAGCTTCTGACCTTGATCCAGACAGGGAAGGTTCGTCCGCTCCCGATCCTGCTGTTCGGCCGTGACTATTGGAACCGGGTCGTCAATTTCCAGGCAATGGTCGAGGAAGGGGTGATCTCACCGCACGACCTCGACCTCATCCACTGGAGCGAGGACGCGCATGAGGCGTGGGATTTCGTGCGCCGCTTCTATGCAGAACATCCGGCGCCGTCGCCGACTCAGTCGGGCCCGCCCGAATAGCTCAGGGCTGCTTGCCCGAGCCCTCTCCGCCACTGGTCTGCGGGCTCTTTCCGGCGGCCTGCGCAGGCAGCACCGGCTCCTTGCCAGCCTTCTGAGGCCCGTTGTTCGGGCCCGTCCCAGCTGCGTTGCCGGCCGCAGCCGGTCCCGCGGCGGTCGCAGTGGTGGCCGCCGGAGCAGTCGGAAGCGGCTTCGGCGCGTCGCTATGCGCGTTGAGGAAGGCGATCACATCGGCGCGGTCCTGCGGGCTGCTGAGACCCGCGAACGTCATCTTCGTGCCCGGTGCAAATGCCCTCGGGCTCGTGAGCCACTGGCTGAGATTATCCCAGTTCCACGTGCCGCCCTTCTTTGCCAAGGCGTCCGAAAAAGCGAAGCCCTTCCCCTGGCCGATCGGCTCGCCGACGACATCCCACAGGTTCGGGCCCAGCTGGTTCGGGCCGCCCTTCTCCGCATTGTGGCACGCCATGCACTTGTTGAAGACCTGCTGCCCCTTCGCCGGATCGGCCTTGGCGAGGAAGACTTCGATCGGCTGCTCGGCGGCGGCGCCGCCCTCACCTTCCTGCTCGACGCCGGCGATCGGATAACCCATCTTCTCGGGACGCTCCGAGTGGAACATCTCGCCCGCGACGATCGACGAGCCGAGCGCCACAATGCCCGCAAACAGCACCCAGCCGGCAATTGTGTTGAAGCGATCGTCCATGAAGTTTCCCTGATTTTCTATGGATGGGGTCGGAAAGGATTTGCGCCGCCTCTTAGGAGCGACTCAGCCCTTCATCAAGCTGCGGCGCGGCCCGAATTGCGCGCCGTCAATGCGACCTCCGCAGCACGCCGGTAGAGCGTCGGCAGGCCGACCTCGGCGAGGCGACCGAGCGGCTGCCACCAGCCTTCGCCGACCGGCTCCGAACGGGGCACGATCGTGAGATCGAGCGAGAAATGCGTGAAGACGTGGCGGACGGTCCCGACGTCGTCGCGGGAGGCTTGCCCAGCGTGGGTCCACTCCGTTCCGGGAAGAGCGACCATTCCGCCCAACAAGCCCTTCGTCGGCCGACGAGTGAGCCAGACGTGCCCGTCACGCTCAATCCAATAGGCAATCCCGTATCGGTGCGGCCGCTGCGCTCGGGAACGCCGCTGCGGGAACGATTCCGGATCACCGCTAGCGTAAGCCGCGCAGCCGCTTCGCAGCGGGCACTCGTTGCATGAAGGCAGGTGCGGCCGGCAGATGGTTGCCCCGAGATCCATCAGCGCCTGGACGAAGTCGCCCGGCCGTGTCCCTTCCATCATCTCTAGCATCAGTCGCTCGACATGCGGGCGCGCGGGCTGCTTGAGACCGTGAACGCGCGAGATGACCCGCTCGACATTGGTGTCGACGGCGGCGGCCGCCTCGCCAAACGCGATCGCTGCGATGGCCGCCGAGGTATAGGCGCCGATGCCTGGCAGCTCGCGCAACTCCGCAGACGTGCGTGGAAAGCTTCCGCGTCCTCCGACCGCTCGAGCACAGGCAATCAGATTCCGGGCTCTGGCGTAATAGCCGAGGCCTGCCCATTCAGCGAGGATCTCCTCATCGCTTGCCGCAGCTAGCGCCTCGATCGTTGGCCAGCGCGCAACGAAGCGCTCGAAACGGGGCCGCACGGCTGCAACCGTGGTCTGCTGGAGCATGATCTCGCTCAGCCAGACGCGATATGGGTCAGGCGGCGCCTCGCCCGGCGGAGATCGCCACGGCAGCCGCCGGAAGTTATCCACATAATGTTGGATCAGGCGCGTTCCCGCATTGGCGGTCATGATTTCGCTATGGCATGCTCCCGGCGCATGTCTAAGCGAAACCGCCAGGAAGGAGATTCGGAGCGCAGCTGCCGGCCTCGCGCGGCAGGCGAGCTTGTAGGCGACATCGGCGGCCAATCGTTCAAGCGCTTCGGCTTCGTCCAGAGCTCGATCGTCAGCCGTTGGGCCGAGATCGTCGGCGAACGTTATGCAAAGGTCTCCTCGCCCGAATCGATTCGTTTCCCGACCGGCAGAAAGGCCGGCGGGGTCCTGACCCTGCTGGTTGACGGAGCCCACGCGCCGCTGATCCAGCACCTGACGCCGATGATCGTCGAGCGGGTGAATCGCTTTTTTGGCTACGCCGCAATCAACCGCATCGTCTTTCGGCAAGGCAAGCCTGCCGCCGCGCCGCCGAAACCTGCTCGTCCCGACCTGCCGCCGGTGCCGAAGGAGCTTGGCGAGGGGCTGCGCGAAATCGTCGATCCGGAGCTCCGCTTGTGCTTGGAGTCGCTTGCGTCGCGAATTGCCGCTACGAAGGGGCCGCCGTCGCTCGACGACGCGGACGGCAAACCCATTCCCACGATCAATCGGAGCAAGTGAATTGATGAAGCCCACTCCATTCCTCGCCTGCGCTGTCGCGGTTGTCGCCATTGCCGGCTGCAAATCGAAACAGGGGGATGCGGCGACCAACGCGCCGATGAAGCTCGAGCAGGTCGCGCCGCCCAAGGGCGGCGACTGGACGGAAGTCGTCAACCCGACCCCCGCGGGCGGATTCATGATGGGCAACCCCAACGCCAAGGTGAAGCTGATCGAATATGGATCCATGACGTGCCCGCACTGCAAGCGGTTCGACGACACGGCCGTTCCGCAGCTCATCGACAAGTACGTCAAGAGCGGACAGGTCAGCTGGGAATTCCGGAACTACGTGCGTGACGCACTCGACGTGACCGCGTCGGTGGTCGCTCGCTGCAATGGTGCGAAGAGCTTCTTCCCGATGATGCGCGCGCTCTACAATGCGCAGGAGACGTGGTTCGGGAAGGTCCAGGGGGCCGAAGATCAGCTGAAGCAGGTCCAGGATGCGCCGCCCGCTCAGCAGTTCACGGCTTTGGCGAAGGTTGCCGGCTTCCCCGAGTTTGCTGCTGCGCGCGGCCTTCCGCCCGCCAAGACGGCTCAATGCCTGAACGACGAGCAGTCCGTCGATCGGCTCGTTCAGATGACGAGCGACGTCGCGAGCCAATATCCGGACTTCAAGGGCACTCCGAGCTTCGTCATCAACGGGTCGATGGTGGATCTTGGACCGGTGACCGAGGCGCAGGTCTGGCCGGCATTGGAGGCCAAGCTCAAGGCTGCGCTCGGCGGCGGCCAAGCCGGCTAGCCTGATCGTCGGGGGGAGGGAACGCAGCGTTGAAGATCCGGCGGCTCAAGCTCAGCGGCTTCAAGAGCTTCGTCGAACCGACCGAGCTTAGGATCGAAACGGGCCTGACCGGCGTGGTCGGGCCCAACGGCTGCGGCAAGTCGAACCTCCTCGAGGCGATCCGCTGGACCATGGGCGAATCCAGCCCGAAGTCGCTGCGCGGCGGGGGCATGGACGACGTGATCTTCGCAGGGACGGCGAGCCGGCCGCCGCGCGACTTCGCGGAAGTTTCGATCCTGCTCGAGCGCGAGGCCGCCGAGGAGGGTGGCGCCGGCGAAACCGAAGTCACCCGCCGGATCGAGCGAGGCGCGGGCTCCGCGTACCGCATCGACGGCCGCGACGTTCGCGCAAAAGACGTCTCGCTGCTGTTCGCGGATGCGGCGACCGGAGCGCACTCGCCGGCCTTGGTAAGCCAGGGCAAGATCAGCTCGATCATTTCTGCGAAACCGGTGGAACGGCGGCTCCTGCTCGAGGAAGCGGCCGGCATTTCCGGCCTCCACGCGCGGCGCAAGGATGCCGAGCAGAAGCTCCGCGCTGCCGAAGCGAACCTCGCTCGCCTGGGCGAGATCCTGTCGGAGCAGGAGCAGCGCGCCGCGCAGCTTCGGCGCCAGGCCCGCGCCGCTGAGCGATACCGCAAGCTGACCGACCAGATCCGCGGCGTCGAAGCGCGAGTCCTTCATGCGCGCTGGGTGGAGGCGGAACGCGCTGCGGAAGCGGCAACCGCCGAAGCTCGGACGGCGGCTGAAAAGGTCGAGGAAATTCATGCGACCATCGCGCAGGCGCAGGCGGCGCACGACCGCGCGGCGGATGAACTCGCTGCAAAGCGCAACGCCGTCGCGGAGCTTCGCGAGCATGGCCACACGCTCGCACACGAGCTCGCGACGGCGCGAGCTCGTCGCGACACCGTTGCTCGGCGCCTCGCGGAACTCGAACGACTGGACGCGTCGCTGAAAGGCGACATTGCCCGCGAAGAAGCCCTGAAGGCTGACGCGGCGCGTGCGATTTCCGCGCTCGAAGCTGAACGGACAGCAATCTCCACCCGCCTCAACGATGCCGAAGCGATCGCCGGACGAATAGCCGCCGAGCTGACGGCGGCCGAGGCTAAGTCGCGGGAGGCTGAGGCTGCACTTGCCGACCTGCTTGCACGGCAGGCAGCAATGCGGGCCGAGCGGAGGGTTGCGGAGGCCGCGCTCGAAGCCGCGCGCGCGCAGCTCGCCCGTACGGAGCAAGAGCGAGCCAAGCTCGCTGACCAGCGGGCTAGCCTGGGCGACGGCAGCGATCAGGAGCGCGCACGAGATGAAGCCGAGCTAAAAGCCAAGGCCGCGGCCGATGCTCTGGCGAAGGCCGAGGCGCGGCGCGCCGAGGCGGAGCAAGGACGGGCGACGGCGGCCGAATGCCGAGACACGGCGGAAAGCAATCTGGCATCGGCAAGGGCCGCTTTCTCGGCCGCGAAGTCCGAGCACGGCGCGCTCGCTGCCGCGCTCGATCACGGCGGCGGGTCAGCCATCGCAACGTTGAAGGCCGAGGCCGGCTATGAGCGCGCGCTCGCCGCGGCGCTCGGCGAGGATGCCGACGCGGCGATCGGGGAGAGCGGTTCAAGGCGATGGGAAGGCAGCGCACCCGAGCCTAGCGATCCTGCACTGCCGGCGGGCACCGAGCCGCTGACCCGGCACGCGACTGCGCCCGCGGAGCTGATGCGGAGGCTCGCCCAGGTGGCGGTCGTGGACAAAGACACGGGGCAAGCCCTCGCGGTCGGGCAAAGGCTCGTGACGCGGGATGGCCGGATGCGTCGGTGGGACGGATTTGTCGCGGAAGGTGCCGGGGCTGCCGCCGCCGAGCGCTTGTTGCGGGTCAATCGGCTCTCGGCGCTAGCCGACGAGCTTCCCTCGCTCGACGAAGCGGTCGCAAATGCGACTGCCGACCGGGACGCATTGCTTCATGAGATGGAGCGGTGCCGCGAAGCCGCCGAGCAGGCTCGGCACGCGGCGCTTGCCGCGGAGCGCGACGCTCGGGAGGCGACGCGCGCGATCGACGTGGCGTCAGCGGCGCTCCAGCGCATCGAAGACCATCGCAGCGCACTCGCGCAGAGGCAGTCGGATCTCGAACCGGTGCTCGAAGCTGCACGCGAAGCTGCTCAGGTGGCGGAAAACTCGCTCCGCGCACTTCCCGATCCGGCGATGCTCGAGCGCGAGCTTGAAACGGCACGAACAGTTGCCGCCGATGCCGCCTCTGCGGTCGCGGAGAAGCGCGCGGAAGCGGCCACCCGCGCTCGCGAAACCGCCACCGACCGCGAGCGCCTAAGCGCTGCCGGGCGCGAGCAGGCCGAGTGGCGCAACCGCCAAAGCGATGCGGAAAAGCGACTGGGAGATGCCGTCGAGAGGCAGAAGCAGCAGTCGGCAGAGCGTGAGCAGCTCGAGAAGGAGCCCTTGCAGCTAGATTCGAGCATTGCAGAACTCGAGCGTGCCAACGATGAGAGCCAGATCCGGATCGTAGAAGCAGCGACCGCAGAGCGCGAGGCCGAGGAAGCCGTCGCCGGTGCTGCGCGCGCAGTGTCCGAAGCCAACGAATGTTCGGCAGACACGCGTGAGCGTCGTGCCGCCGCTGCCGCCCGCGCCGAGGCACAGCAGGCGCGCAGCGCGGAGTTCGCGCGGCAGGCTGTCGAGAAGTTCGAAGTGGTTCCGCAGCGGCTGCCCGAGAAGCTCGGCTTCGATGCGGACGAACCGCGCGATGCCGACGAGCAAGCGGCGACCCTGGACCGACTGACGGCGGAGCGTGAGCGGATCGGTCCAGTGAACCTCGTGGCCGAGCAGGAGCTGGCCGAATTGGACCAGTCGCGCGCCAAGGGCGCCGAGGAAGCCGAAGAGCTGACCCAGGCGATCAACCGCCTCCGGGGGTCGATCGGTAATCTGAATCGCGAGGGGCGGGTTCGCCTGCTCGACGCGTACCAAAGGGTCGACGCGCATTTCCGGCGGCTGTTCACGACCTTGTTCGAAGGCGGCCAGGCGCATCTCGAGCTGGTCGAAAGTGACGATCCCCTGGAGGCAGGCCTCGAAATCATGGCTCAGCCCCCCGGCAAGCGGCTGTCGACCCTCACTCTGTTGTCGGGCGGCGAGCAGGCTTTGACGGCGATTGCTCTAATCTTCGCTTTGTTCCTCACGAACCCGGCGCCGATCTGCGTGCTCGATGAGGTCGACGCTCCGCTCGACGACGCGAACGTCGAGCGCTTCTGCGAGTTGCTCGATCGCATGACGAGCGAGACGGACACCCGCTACCTGATCGTCACGCACAATGCAGTGACGATGAGCCGCATGCATCGGCTCTACGGCGTGACGATGATCGAGAAGGGTGTGAGCCGGTTGGTTTCGGTCGACCTCGGAGGTGCGGAGACCTTGCTCGCGGCTGAGTGACCGTTATGCTATTGCGAATGACTATCAATAACACTAGGGAGGCGGTCCAAAGGGGAAGACATGGACCGTCTGTTGCTTGTTCCATTTACCGCCGCAAGCGTTCTCGCCGCAGCGCCAGTTTACGCTGCTGACACGTCTGCCGAGGCTGCGACTTCGGCCGACCAGCCCGACATCGTTATCACGGGCCAGCAGCTCAAATATGGCGTGCGCTCGACCAGCACGGCGACCAAGACGAACACCGACGTCAAGGATATCCCGCAGGCGCTGACCACCGTCACCAGCCGTCAGATCGAAGACCAGCAGCTGCGCTCGGTCGGCGACCTTCTGCTGTTCGTTCCGGGCGCCTCGTACAATGCCGGCGAAGGCAATCGCGACACCATCGTGCTTCGCGGAAACAGCAGCACCGCCGACTTCTTCATCGACGGCGTGCGCGACGACGTCCAGTACTTCCGCGACTTCTACAACGTCGACCGCATCGAGGTGCTCAAGGGACCGAACGCGATGATCTTCGGCCGCGGCGGCGGCGGCGGGATCGTCAATCGCGTGCTCAAGCGGCCGAGCCTCAGCCCCTATCGCGCTCTCACCGGCTCCGGCGACGGGTGGGGCGGCTTTCGGCTGGCGGGCGATGTGGACCAGCCCTTTTCGAGCATCTTCGGCGCCCGCCTGAACGCGATGTACGAAGACGCGAACAGCTTCCGCCGGCACGTCGACGGCAGGCGCTACGGGATCAACCCAACTGCCGCTCTGCTCGTCGGGCCCGAAACGCGCATCGATTTCAGCTACGAGCATTTCCACGACCGCCGCACGGCCGACCGCGGAGTGCCCGCAGACGGTGACGAACCGATCCGGGGCTTCACCCGCACCTTCTTCGGCGACCCGCACCTGAGCTTTGCGAGAGCCGACGTCGACCTCGCCAGTGTTGCGGTGGAGCATGATTTCGGCAGTGGCCTGACGCTGCGCAACCGGACGATGTTCGGCAATTACGACAAGTTCTACCAGAACGTATACGGAAGCGGCTTCAGCGCGGCGACCGGCCTCGTCACCTTGAGCGGCTACAACAACCGCAACGACCGCACTAACCTGTTCAGCCAGACCGACCTCGTCTGGGAGAACCGCCTCGCGGGCATCGACCAGACCCTACTGTTAGGCTTCGAAATCGGCCGCGAACGGTCGCGCAACAAGCGGAATACGGCGCAGTTTCTCAATGGCAACACGACGCCGATTTCCGATCCGACCGTCGACGCCGACGTGATCTTCGCCCCGGTGTCGAGCGACGCCGACAATCGTGTGAAGGCAACCGTCGCCGCGGTTTATGCGCAGGACCAGATCCGTCCGGCGGAGTGGCTGGAGATCGTCGCGGGTCTTCGCTTCGATAGCTTCAAAATCGACGTCGACGACCTTCGCGCGGTCGGCGGAGGCGAGTTCGGCCGACGCGACAATCTCTGGTCGCCGCGCCTCGGCCTCATCCTCAAACCCGGGCAAAATCTCTCATTCTATGCGAGCTACAGCCGCTCCTACCTTCCGCAATCGGGCGACCAGTTCAGCAGCCTCGACGCGGACCGGGCGTCGCTGGAGCCCGAGCGCTTCGACAATTACGAGGTCGGCGCCAAGTGGGAGATCCTGGACGGCCTGCTCGCGACCGCGGCGCTTTACCGCCTTGACCGAACCAACACGCGCGCCGCCGACCCGCTCGACCCTTCGCACACAGTATTGACCGGAGCGCAACGCAGCCGCGGGCTCGAACTGGGCCTCGAGCGGAGCGTCACCAGCCGCTGGCTGATTTCGGCCGGCTACACGCTGCAGGACGCGAAGATCACGACTACGACCACCGCCGCTCCGGCGGGCCGCAATGTTCCGCTGGTTCCGCGGCACAGCTTCTCGCTCTGGAACCGCTACGACTTAGGCAGCATCGGCGTCGGCCTCGGCGTCATCGCGCGCTCGAAGTCCTTCGCGTCGATCAGCAATGCCGTGAGGCTGCCCGGTTACGCGCGTGTCGATGCGGCGCTCTTCTACAAGCTTCCGCACGGCATGGAGGCGCAGGTCAATTTCGAGAACCTGCTCGGCGCGCATTATTTCCCCACCGCGAGTAACGACAACAATATCGCGCCCGGTGCTCCGAGAACCGTGAAAGCGACGGTCGGTTACCGCTTCTAACGGGCGAGCTCTTCCGCCCGCGCCTTGATGAGCTTGAGGTCGCGCAGGAAGAGCTTCTTCCCTTCGCGACGCGCTTCCTCGTTGGGAGCGCGCAGGATTGAGCTCGGGTGCGCCGTGACCCAGCATTCGCTCCCGTCCTCGAGCTCGAGCGGCTCTCCGCGGACCTTGCTGATGGTCACCACTTTCCCGATCAGCGAGCGGGCGGCGGTCGCTCCTAGCGCCACCGTGACCGGCGGGCGGATCAACTCGCGCTCATGCTCGATCCACCACCGGCAGGCCGAGATCTCCCCGGCGTCGGGCTTGTTGTGGATTCGCCGCTTGCCGCGCTGCACGAACTTGAAGTGCTTGACTGCGTTCGTGACGTAGACGGTCGATCGGCCGATCCCCGCCTTCTCCAGCGCAGCATCGAAGATCGCGCCCGCCGGCCCGACGAACGGCCGTCCGGCGATGTCCTCCTGATCGCCCGGCTGCTCACCGACGAACATGATCGACGCGTCCAGCGGACCCTCGCCAAACACGGTCTGAGTCCCAAACTTATAGAGCTCGCACCGCGTACACTTGCGCGCGTCCTTCAGCAAAGCTTCCCACGCTGCACGGGTGTTGCTTCGCGGCTCGATCGCCCGCTCGGCGTCGAGCGCGTGCTTCAAGCCTTCCTTGACGACAGACGCATCGATCATGTCGATCTCCCGTTGCCGGGCTCCGGCGATCAGTGGTTGAACGAGCGATGTCTCCGGCATGTTGCGCCAGTATTTCTTTGGCATTTCCTTGAGCATCGCGCCGACCTTCAGCCGCGCCGGGTTGACTTTCCAGCACAGTGGGATCCGAAGCTTGGAATTCACGTGACTTGAAGTCGC